>Ga0209211_10003682_pt1 | contig 24633 bp, 32 predicted proteins | sample RifGroA2_FD_183992 | JGI IMG/M metagenome (GOLD analysis project Ga0209211, IMG submission 183992) | Groundwater microbial communities from Rifle, Colorado, USA - Groundwater A2 (SPAdes) (version 2) | ecosystem: Environmental > Aquatic > Deep subsurface > Groundwater | place: Rifle, Colorado...
ATCCTTATATAATGGAAATGATACCTTTATTGCATAAGAAGTATAAACTTGCAATTATCTCAAATGGAAACAAGGATATAATCTTGTCACGCTTGAAAAAATACAATCTTTTGCAGTATTTTGATTATATCTCAGGAAATGATGACGGAGAAAAACCTTCTCCACAGCCTTTGATAAGATGTATGCAAAAATTAGTGGTAAGATCAGAGCAATCGATATATGTAGGTGATATGGATGGTGACATTATTGCAGGAAAAGCTGCAAAAGTGCATAAAGTAATTGCAGTTACATATGGTTATCATCATAATAGCAGATTGCAGGATGCAGATATTATAATTAATGCACCTGAAGAATTGATTAAGATATTAAATTAATCAGATTATTTAACTCAAAATTATTCAATTATGAGATTTTAAGTGATAATTATGGCTGCCAAAAAGGATTATTATGAAATATTAGGAGTAAGCAAGAACGCTTCCAAAGAAGAGATTAAGAGAGCATACAAAAATCTCGCTAAAAAATGTCATCCAGATCTAAATAAAGATAACCCTCAAGCATCTGATAAATTCAAGGAATTGAATGAAGCTGCTTCTGTTTTAGGTGATGATAAAAAGCGTGAGCATTACGATCAATTTGGAACAGCAGATACTTCTGCATCACATGGGTTTAATGCAAGTGATTTTTCAGCATTTAGTGAAGGCTTTGACATGAATGATATTTTTGAATCTATTTTTGGCGGACAAGCATCTTCACGAAAAAGACGTTCTTCTCGAGGAGAAGATCTAGGCTATGAGATTGAGATTACTTTAGAAGAAGCAGCAAAAGGTGTTAAGAAAAATATTTCTGTGCCAAAGCATGAGATTTGTGAAGACTGTCAAGGAACAGGCGCAAGATCAAGAGATGATATAGTAGTTTGCGAACACTGTCGTGGTACTGGCGTTTACATGAGGCAGCAAAGAACAGCTTTTGGAATTTTTCAGACAAGTTCAACATGCAATAAATGTGGTGGTAGAGGTAAAGTAATTAGAGCAGTTTGCCAGAGATGTCATGGAAATGCAAGAATAAAGAAAACAAAAAAGATAGAAGTTACAATTCCTGCGGGTGTTGATTCAGGACAAAGATTAAGAGTAGCTGGAGAAGGAGAAGCAGGTGACGCAGGTTATGGTGATTTATATCTCATTATAACTGTGGTACAGCATGATTTATTTGAGCGTGATGGTGATGATTTAAAATTAGAAGCAAGAATCAGCTTTGTCCAAGCAGCATTAGGTGGAGAGATAGACATTCCTACAATTGATGGCAAAGTAAAAATGAAGATTCCGGTAGGAACACAAACAAATACAATTTTTCGTCTGGCAGGCAAAGGAATTAAAAATCTTCGTGGTTATGGAAGTGGTGATTTATTCGTAAAAGCAGTTATCCAAACACCAACAAAACTATCAAAACAACAAAAAGATTTATTGGAAGAATTTGATTCTTTGGATAAAGAAACAAAGAAAGGTTTGTTTGATAAACTATTTTAAAATTTTCTCCACATACTCATCCACTATCTTTTTCACATCATCAAATGCTTGTGGTATGAAACTAATGCTTCCTGCAACTCGATGTCCTCCTCCATCTACTTGAGCTCCAGGTAATTTTTGTTGCAGCAATTTAATTATTTCATCTATAGAAAATTCTTGGATTTCAGTGCTGCTTCGGAATGTGATTGCATCTTTTGAATATCCTATTGTTATTACAGGAACTTTATTTGTTCGTTGCATATAATCCTGCATCATACCGACGCATTTTCCTCTTCGTGGATATTCATTTCCTTTTTTAATCTTTTCAAGATCAAGCTCAACATATATTTTACTTAGCATAGTGTTCTGCAAATGCGTTATTTTTGCATAAAAAAGGTTTGATTCCAATTGTTTCTTCATCTTTTCATTGATAGAATCTGAAAAAAGCTTAATTAGTTGTTTATGATTGGCAGAATCAGGGTTAAATAAATCAACCAACATATCATTGCTCTCTTTATTTCCTAATTCATAACCAAAATAATCAATGCAGATAGCAGCAGTTGAAATATCATCTTCTGTTATTCCTTTATCTTTGCATAGTTCCAGATATTGCATATATTCTTCGCTTTTAACTTTGTCTGCATATCCAGCAACTGCAGCTATAAAATAAAGAGCTTCGATATCCTGATTAATTATATTTGCAATTTCTGCGCACATCATACCTGTACAAAAATCATAATCACTCTTAATAAGATGAGGATTTAAAAGTATATCAGCTACTTCTTGTATTTCTTTATCAGGTGGGTGATGGTCAATGACAATTATTTTTGCGTCATAATTCTTTGCAAGTTTTATTCCAGTAATGCTTTGTTTAGTAGTTCCAATATCACAGATAATAATTAATGGTTCTTTATGCTGAAACTGTTTTTTATCTATAAGAAAATTAGTTACATCTCGTAATGCATCTTGATTATCATAATATGGTGTTAATGAAGGTAATCTAGTATAATAATGCTGCATATCTCTTTCTCTTGCATGAGCTTTGTACAGTAAAGGCATTATTGCTTGCTGTAATGCAATAGCTCCTGCATAACCATCTGTATCAGCGTGGTGTCTTATTAGAATAGGTCTTTTCTCTTTTATAGCTTCTTTGATTGCTTCTGCAACTTTATGTAATACTGTCTGCAATTTTTCTAAATTATTAGATTTAATTAAACATTTGTTCATTATATTCTCCTTTATCTCAATTTCTTTATTCAACTAAATGTATAGTAAATATAAATTTATTGTTATCGCCAGTCACTATGGCCGAAAGAAATCAATAGCTCTACTCCTATCTTTTCTAATTCCATAGGTAAATCACATGCACCATAACAACTTCCACCCCAGATAAGAATTTCTGCTGTTGTTTCTTGCTGTAATTTGTCTTTTATCTCTTTTGCAAGTGGTTTTAATCCATCTGGAAGTTGTACACAAACCATTTTTGCATTGCTTTCTTTTATTTTTTCAATAGCTTTTTCTAGTTCAAGCTTGTAGATGATTCTCTCTTGTACTACATTTTCTTGTTTCATAATGCTTTTGTCCGGATTGCCAATATCAGAGAATTTTGAGAGTAAATTAATTGCAAAGCAATTATGGCTTTTACCACAAAATTATCTTTGCCATATATACTCCATTTATATATTCTTCTTTATTTTTTATTATTAATTTCCACTCTTTTTCTAAGACTGCTTCTTTTACAAAACCAAAACTTTCAAATAATTTTATAGCAGCTTGATTATTCTCAAGCATTTTTGTCTTTATTTTGACTATCTCTTTTTTTGATTGTATATACTTTAACAAATAGCTGAGCAATGCTTTACCTATTCCCTTGCCATGGTATTCTTTTGCGATATTTATATGCACTTCTATGCAATGCTCTTGATGATAGCCATATTTATATTTTTGATACTGTATTGCAATGTGGCCAATAATATCTTTTTTCAGTATGACAATGATATACTCATTGAGTTCATTATAGGCAAAATTCTTCATATCAGCTTCATCTAAAAGAACATCTTCATTTAGATAAAAAGGAATTGTCTGAAGATAATTAATAAATTCCTGCTTTTGTTCTTCTTTTAGTAACTTTATTGATATATCTTTTTGGTAATTTATCGGTTTTTTGTTTTGTTTCATAGTATCATAAAATTACTTATCTGATTTCTCTTAGCCACATTAAGCCTATCTTAATCATAGCTTTGTTAAATTTATCAGAAATTCTGTATGTTTTTTTATAAAGATCATAATCAATTAGTCCCATTGCCTTCATAGGTGTTAATATTCTATCATAAAACTGTCTTTTATTGTAAGAAATCTTTACTTGTTTTCCTTTATATTGTGGAAGATCAATCTCTGTAATAACATTTCCTTCATGTAATGCTATTGCAAACATAGACATTTCTGTTTTTGTTACTTCGCCGCCTTTTTTCTTAATCTCTTTTATCAGCAGTTTTCCTACAATTCTTTGTTGATCTGTTGCAAATATAACCTCATATATATCTTCTGGAAGATTAAATCTATCAAATAAGATAACCATTTCTATACCCCCAATTGTCTATACTTAGTGATACTGGTATATAAATATTGTTATTTATTAGAAAAGGATAGAGATTAAAACTTTTATTCAACTGTTTTAATGTATCCACTTTATAGTGTATTTTGAAGTATACAAATATTTATAAACAAAGATTACCAAAAACAAACAGTTGAGGGTTATGTTAATAACTATTATCATAATCTTAATATATTGTTTGTGTGAATATACGGTATATAAGTAAATCATAATCAAGTTGGGGGTGTGGTAAGGATTTATAGGATAGAAATATTCTATCACCTCTTATTTATACCAAAATTTCCTCTACCACCCCTTTTTATATTATAGATTTATTCATATAATATATATTCTCAAAAAAGTTGGGTGTTAGTAAATATCTATTATAATAAACTAAGTAGATAGCTATATGTTTATTTGATAATTATTATGGTTGGGATATATATGACTAAAAAAATACGTTTAACAAATAAAATTATTGAAGACACATTAGTAGAAGCAATAGGTTCTGATGTTATACCTATTGTGAATTTCTTGAAAAGCAGAAAAAACATTTCAGAATTTATCATTGCTGAAAAAACAAGGGTTGAAATTCATCAAGTGCGTAATATTTTGTATAGGATGCATAATCAAAATCTCGCTTCATACAAACGAAAAAAAGATTCTAAGAAGGGTTATTACATCAGTTATTGGACATTTCATCAAAAGAAAGTAAAAGATCTTTTATTAGGGATGCATAAGGAAAAATTAGGCATGTTAAAACAACGTTTGCAGAAAGAAGAAGCAAATAAAGGATGTTTTTTCCTTTGTACAAATGCTTGTGCACGTCTTGATTTCGAGCAAAGCACTGAAGTAGAATTTAAATGTCCTGAATGTGGTAATTTATTGCAGCAGCAAGATAATACAAGAACAATAGACCACTTACGTGATAAAATAAAAGAAATGGAAGCAAGTTTGTAATTTAATAAGTTTTATATATTATTCTTTAATCTATGTTAATATGCAGCAAAATTTTCAAGAATTTCTTCAACTTATAGAACAGTTGCGATCTGAAAATGGTTGTCCTTATGATAAACTTAAAGAAGAATTAGGAGACTTACTGCTTAATATTTTATTAGTTGCTCAGATTGCAAAAGAAAAAACAAGGTGAATCAAATGGATAATTGTATTTTTTGTAAGATTATTAAAAGAGAATTACCAAGCAATGTTATCTATGAAGATGATACTACTATTTCATTTCTTGATATTTCACCTGCAAACAAGGGTCATGCATTAGTTATTTCAAAGAATCATTTTACTAATATTTTTGATGTTCCAGGATTAGAATTCATAAATTTATCAAAGACTGTACATACTATTGCAAAAGCTATTAAAGAAGCAACAAAAGCAGATGGTTTAAACATATTCCTAAATAACGAAAAAGCAGCTGGCCAGATTGTTTTTCATATCCATTATCACATAATACCTAGATATAATACAGATGGCATTCAATTCAAATGGCCTAACAAGAAATATGAGCATAATGAAAGCATTGATTATTGTGAAAGAATTAAAAAGTGTTTGGTAAAATAATTCTTAACATTATATAAATACATTTTTTTACATCCACACATGAATGCCTTTATCTCGTTGGTTCCACAACTCAAATATCTGTCTTCTCTCTTTGATTTTGTTGCACATATCTAATAAATAATCATCACAAATAGGATCTTTATAATCAGCAAATAATTTACATTCTTGTGGCATTCTAATCTCAAGTATTTTAAGAGTTTCTTTAGAGATATTTGTATCTAATGATTTTTCTTCTTTATTCTCTACTTTCTTATCAATATTCTTATCTTCTTCCATTTTTGTTCACTATTATATAGGATTTAATAATATATATGTCTTGTTTTATAATTTATATATAAATGTTTCGGAAAAATAATTACTACTTAGTAACTACTGGTCGTGATATATCTCTCAACCTTATTTACAACGCCAAATAACCACTCTGGAAATTCCTCTTTTTTAGAATTCATTTCTATCCATTTATATTCTTGGTGTTCTTCAGAAAGCTGTATGTTTTCAGTTAGTGACTTGCATAAGAAGATAATCATTGTGATCTTCTGCTGATCTTCTCTGATGAAATGGTGAACATCTATAGGAATAACGATTTCAATATCCAATCCTGTTTCCTCTTTTGTTTCTCGTTTTAATCCCTCAAACGGGTTTTCACCAAGTGCCAACCTTCCTCCAGGAATATCCCATGTGTTAGGTTTATGAACATCATTATCCCTTCTTTTGATCAGTAAAATCTTATTCTCTTTTACAATAAATGCTTTTACTGCAATTCTAAAGTTATCAATATTAAAGTTATCCATATAATTGGTGAAATGCCTTTCTTATTAAAATATTACTAATATTATTACGATTCCACGATTTCAATTCCATAATACATATAAATACAATTAATCTTCAAGAGATAAAGATACTACATGGGGTGTAAATTAATGGGTAAAAAAGAGTCAAATGATATTTGGAAAATAACAACAATTATTTTAGCGGTGCTTCTTATTGCAGCAATTATTGCGATATTTGTTCCAAAAACAAATCTTCCTTCTTCTGGTGGAAGTATAACTATTCCGGAGGATGTAAAACAGAAGAATATCTTGCTTTCAGATGATGATTCTGTAAAAGGTGATAAAAATGCTCCGATTACAATCATAGAATTTTCAGATTTTCAATGTCCATTCTGCGGCAAATTCTATCGTGAAACATTACCATCAATTGAAAATGACTATATCAAAACAGGAAAAGTAAAGTTGGTTTTCAGAGATTTTCCATTAGGATTTCATCAATACGCGCAAAAAGCTTCTGAAGCAGCAGAATGCGCAAAAGAACAAAATAAATTTTGGGAGATGCACAATAAACTGTTTGAAAATCAGCAGGCATTAACCATTGAAGACTTAAGAAAATATGCTGCCGATCTAGGATTAAATCTCCAGCAATACAATAACTGTTTAGATACAAATAAGTTTGCAGCAGAAGTGCAAAAAGATCTAGCAGATGGAGAAGCAAATGGCATCTCAGGCACTCCTGCTTTTCTTATTAATGGACAGCTTCTTTCAGGTGCATTGCCGTATAGTGAGTTCAAAGCAGTTATTGAATCAATTCTGACAGGCAAATCTGTTACTCCTAGTAGTCAGCAAGATGATGCTCAACAACCTCCGCAATTAGCAGATACTTCAAAAGATCCTAGTATCAATCTTATCATTATTAACGACAAGAATTGCGCTGCTTGTGATACTTCGCAAGTAATGCAGGTTACAAAAACATTATTTCCTACAGCAAAGGAGAAAACTGTAGAATTTGATTCAGATGAAGGAAAGAAACTCATCAAAGATCTCAATATCAATACATTGCCAGCATACATTTTTGATGAAAATGTAGCAAAAGCAGCTAATTTTGAAAAGGTAAGTAATGCAATGGATAAATCAGGTGTTTATTATGTAATTAACCCTGCTGCTGTAGGTATTGGTAAATTACTAAATCCTCCTTCAGCAGATGATGATCCAGTAAAAGGAGAAAAAACTGCAAAACTTACAATCATTGAGTTTTCAGATTTCCAATGTCCTTTCTGTGCAAAGTTCTATAATGACGCATATAAACAGATAGATACTGAATATATTAAAACTGGAAAAGTTAAGCTAGTTTTCAGAGATTTTCCATTAGGATTTCATGAAAATGCTCATAAAGCAGCAGAAGCAGCAGAATGTGCTGACGAGCAGGGAAAGTTCTGGGAGATGCATGATAAGATTTTTGAAAATCAGCAAGCAATTACAATTTCAGATTTAAAAAAATATGCTGGAGAATTAAATCTTGACAAGCAGAAGTTTGATAACTGTTTAGATACAGATAAATACAAAGCTGAAGTTGACAAAGATATGGAAGATGGAAGCAAAGCAGGTGTTTCGGGCACTCCATCATTCTTTATCAATGGTCAAAGTATATCAGGTGCAATGCCATTTGAAGAATTCAAAAAGATAATTGATGCAGAATTGGCTAAGTAAGTTGATTAATCTTTTCTTTATTTTATCGATTAATCTTCTATATAAGTAAAACTATAATAGAACACCTATCCACCAGCCAATAGGCTGGTGGCATTACGGTGTTCAAAAATAATCAAAAAGATACTATGGATAAATGACTACGATCAGCCGTGCTATATTGTTCTGGATCTCGAGGGAAACCAAATCTGAGAAACTCTGTGTATGTGTTTATTCCACTTTTTCGCAATTCTTGTTCACTGGAGTAGTCATTGGTATCAAATTGAGCATAGAATTGAACAAAACGTCTTGTCTCCGGTCGTTTTGGTAGTTTTTGAAAATCAATGGATACTGGAAGCATATGGAATATTTCTTCTGGATCATAGGCTCCTAGAGTACCATCTGATCGGAATCCCGGTGTTCTGCCTCGCCATTCACCTTCAGGAACTCCTCCAACTACTGAGATTTGAGATACAAGTCGTTCCAATAACCCTACAATTTTTTCTTTGGTAGCCATGTTGAAAATCACTTCCTATCTGATTTCACCTATCGACAATTTGTTTATAACAAGATTTCCAATGTATCTTCCACTTCCTCGTTGCACAAGTTCTTGTTCTCTCTTAGGTTTTTCATCCCATGGTTGTGCAGGTTGCGGTTCAATACTCCCAAAAGCATTAAAGTAGTCAGCAAAAGAAAAATGATCTCGGATAAATGAATAACAAGAACTTTCACTTCTAAATATATCTACACTTTCATCAAATTCTAATCTCAGCTTTTGCATTTTAGTAAGTATTTCTTCAATCCTTGCATCGTTTATTTGCTTCCCTTCCTTTATTGCATCAGTATAACGCTGACCCCATTCATCAAACCCTTTACTATTGAAAATATCGTATAGGCACTCTCTGAACTCTTTCCAGTCTACTCTTCTACCCCATCCACAATTAGTGTTATCATAAAGAGCCGAGTTTATCCTTTCGAGTTCCTCGGGATCAGGCACCAGAGAAACTAATAATCTTGAAAAATATGCTCTCAACAAAGAAGATTTTAATGGACTATTATGAATATTTCCAAAATCCGCCACAAAACCATAATGCTCAGAATTTTTTATTCCGGGAAAAACCACAGTATCACGAAGTTCAATAAAAACATCATCGTATGCTTGTAAAACCCCAATAAGATCTTCTCCTAGGTATTGAATTTGCACTGGTCTAAAAAGTCTGGCATCCAAAATAGAAGATGAATAATCTCTAGTCAGTTCGTGTAAGCTGGTATAACTTGCAGGAAGATTTTCGTTTTTCACATCAAAAACATCTCTCAAGATATAGAGTCCGGGAATTCTCTTTGATAATGCTCTTCTAGCCAGAGACGAAACATCTATTCGGAAATCGCATATATTTCTTGTTTGACCTGTGGAAAGATCAACCCACCACCAATCAACGCCAAGTTCTCCAGGTCGAATATCCTCCCCGCTAATAATAACGTCTAAATCCTTTCTTGGAAGTTCTTTTGTCAAAATTCCGCCAACGATAAGCCCCATTTGGCCGGTTTTCTTGAGATGCTCGTCAACTTCTCTCACAAGATCAACAGTTCCCGAACGGCCTTTAAACTCGTCGTCTCCGACAAATACTTTTGGGGGTTCTTGTTTTAATGATAGTTCTAGGCCCATAGGATACTGTTATAGCAGGAGCTTTATAAAGTTTTCGTCTTTTCTAAGTGGTATTTGTAATTTCCAAATATCCACCATTCGCTCCACCAACCATTTTCAACAACCCATTTTTCTTCAACGTTTCTATATTCTTGTCAATAGCAGTCGTGCTTGTGCCGATTTTCTCAGCCATTTCTCTCTTAGAAATGTGTGGATTTTTGGCTATCATTCTAAGCATCTTCTGCTGGTTTTCTACCAACCCTTCTACTACCCTTTCTACCAACCATTCTACCCCCTCAGCTTTCCTCCTAAATCGGGTGATAAAAATGCCGCCCACTAGCTCAAATTCAGCATCTGGCTCTTTGGACAGAATCAAACTAATGCTCCTACCAAACTTTTCCACAAAATGAACTTCATGGAACATATCCGCAATCAGCTCATTTCTTCTTCGGGAAACCATTTTCTTCCTAATTTCTTCTATAGTTAAACCACTATATATCCCGCCGGGACTTCTGATTTCAACCTTATCTTTAAAGACAGCAATATTGACAGAATCGTACTCGTAGTAATCTCTATGGCAAAAAGCCTGCTCAGGTCTCCTAACAGGCCAGATGTTATACGCAATATTTTAATCACCTTTTCAGGCACGCTGTCGCTTCCGTAAATCTTACGCATGGCACCTTCGTTTAGCTGAGAAAAACGGCTAAGAAATTGAAACTTCTTCTAACGTGTGCTAAACAAAATTTTCGCTAACGTAAAATAATAACGAGGGGGAGTTCTTACTACTAACTATTTTATACGAGAACAAGTAAAATAACTACTGCTTTATTCCTTTATATTGTTCTGTCTCCATTAATTGAGAAATTCCTTCTTGATCATTTGCACGCCTAAAATCTCCTAAGATAGAAAACACTCTTCCTACAGTATATGCATTAGCTCTTATTCTTTCTAAAAGAGCAGCCCGTGCTATTTCCATACCAAAAGCATAATTTATTAGGGTTTGTTTTCGCATAACCTTCCCTTCCTAATTGAATTAATTCTTCATCGGTAAATCTTTGACCTATGAAATAAAGAGTAGAGAATATCACATGATGACGATGTTCTTCCCTACCTTTTACTTCTGCTGCTTTAATTTTACAGTAATGCACAACCCGCTTTAATCCATCATCATCTCTTTCACTCTCAAAGAACAAGAAGATATCAAAAGCATCCTGACGGTCGCTAACTTCGCCTGAAATCCATCCTTTCTGTGGAAGTACATTCCCAGATCGAAGTACATTTTTTGCAAGTTCCTCTCTCGTTTGAGCAAGCAGTTCTTCATCATTATAACTCTTAAAGAACTGATAAACACCCTTTAAATATGTATGAGGTGTTTCTGGAGCTTTTTCTTCATTAGGATTATTACCAATCCATCGGTTATTTTCAGTAGTGCTATTTTTATGTATAGCATCTTGGAGTATTTTTGATCCAATTTTTCCATTACCCTCTTGATAACTACAATTATGACACCACTGATATATGTCGGTCAAGCTTACTTCTGTAGTTCTAGTGGTCTCTAATACGCTTCGTTCCAAAATCATTTCAATCGCGGGTCTATCTCTCTGAAGAACGGTCATAAATGTGGATTCAAGAAACTTGCCAACGTGCCTAGCATGTCGAAAAACAGACGGTTCTGCTAGTGGGTCATAAGTTGGTATCTTTCTCCTAAATATTCCCTGAGCTTCTGAATTTCCTTCTTGAGAATATCGCCAATATAATCTACTAAAAGCAAATGGTCATTCCGTACGGCTTAATTCCTTAAGTTCTCTTTCAATTTGCTGTTCTAGTTCTCCGCTGTCCATAAAGGAACGTTTAATCCGCTCATTTATAAATATTTTGTATCTGTATGGTGGTACTATTAATTGCAAACATTTTTATATTAGTTAACCTATTTATAGGTAAATCAATACCAAAAAGTAGGTAAAATGCTCACAAAACAACAATTAACTATTTTAGGCGTCTTCAAGAAAGACATTTTTACTAGTTTGACTTTCAAACAGATTAAAGAAGAAAGCAAACAAAAATCAAATAATATTGTTCAGATTGCCATTAAAAAATTCAAAGAGCAGGATTTAGTTAAAACAAAAGCAACAGGAGATATAACTACTTATTCTTTGAATCTGGATAATAACTTAACTTTATCTTACCTAAACATAATCAATGACTTAGGGATACACAAAAGGAAATTTCCCAAAGAAATATTGACGGAAATCCAGAAGAGAATCTCGAAACAAACCAATTTCTTTATTTTAATTGTATTTGGTAGTTATGCTAAGAATAAAGCCACTGAAAAGTCAGATTTAGACATTGCAGTTATTGTTGAATCTGAACAAACAAAAAAGGAAATAGCTCCACTTTTAGAAACTGTGAAACGAAGAGAAATAAAACCAATAGATTATCATATTTTTACTATAAGTGAATTCTTAGAAATGTTTAAAGCAGATATTGAAAATGTAGGCAAGCAGATTTATAAAAACAACATTATTTATTATGGTTTTATTGAATATTGCAATCTGATAAGAGGAAAAAGAAATGAATGACGAAGCAGAACTCTATCTTCAAAGAGCAGAGAACGAACTGGTAACAGCACAAATGCTATTTGATGTTTCCAACAACCCAACACTTCAAAAAGAACAGTTTAAACTTGAGAAAGATTTCACTTTTTACAGTCCAGTGATTGGTCATTCTTATTATTCGATTTTCTACTCAGCGAAAGCTATTTTAATCAAAAATGGAATCAAAACAGAAGCACCAGAAGTGCATAAGAAAACATTGAAAGCTTTTGAAAAATATTTGGTCAGCACGGGAAAATTGGATATGGAATTACTCAAAATTTACAAAAAGATGATTGTCAGAGCAGATGCTCTACTTGGAATTTTCTCCATGGAAAAACGAAAACGAGGCGAATTTACCTATCAAAAACTTCCTCAAGCAAACAAAGAGCCTGCTCAAGAATCACTCAACAATGCTTCATTCTTCTTCAAAAACATCAACAAGATTCTACGGTAAGAACTCCCCCTAAATTCTAGTCTGCTAAATCAGTAAAATGATACCTCTTATGTTAGCGAAAACTCCGGTGCAAATGCGATTTACGGTGATTAAAATACTCTGCGGTTTAATCTCTTAGGGGAGTTAAACCTTAGTCTCTCCACTCTGCTCGGAAATTCTATTAACGATAATTTTAGTCCTCGCTCGTAGGTCGACGAGTATAACAGGAATTTTACGGTTGCGCAATTTTGAGCCTCTCCTCTAAATGGCAAACTCCCATTCAAAATTGCTTCACCCAAATTCGATTTTTCCAGCTCTGATTTCAGCTCTGTTCGGATTTTCCAGCTCTGTTCACTTCGCAGGTTGTGTCACAATCCAAAAAGATAATTAGAATCAAACATAAAAAATCCTTTTTTTATAAATTCCTTTAGATTAATGCTGTTTTTTTTCAAATTATTCTGTATTTTTTTCAGATTATATGCAATCGAGAACAAATTAACTTCATTTTGACAGGATTTCTTTGATCTCATCTTAAATTCTCTATATCCTAAGTTATGGAAAATATGTGCTTGAGCAACTTCCCCTTTGTGAAATCGTTTGTTATACTTTTCTAGACCTATTTTAGTCTTAAAACGTAGTCTTATCCTCCTCATTAAAGGGTTAGCAAATACCACTATAAGAATTAGATGGGCAATGTTTTTGAGATTATAAATCTTTAAATATCAATATTCAATTTGCTGTAAAATTTAAGCAAGCTTATGTTGCAGTTTATTGACGATAAATAATTGATTAGATAATTTTATATATTTCTAGTATTTTTAGTTTTGAGAAGAAAGTATATCATTTAGCTTATATAATCTATAAATACTATATAACAATATTTATATAAGTGACTTGTCTATATAAGCAAGGGGTAGGAGGTTGATAGAAATAAAACTGGGGTGAGGATAATGGATCATAAAAAAAATGTATTAATTGTAGATGATGAGCCAAATATTGTTCATCTTGTGAGATTGAGTTTAAATCAGGAGAAATATAATATATATGAAGCGTTTTCTTCACGGGAAGCTATGACTATTGTAAAAACACAGTTGCCAGATATTGTTGTTCTTGACCTGATGATGCCAGGTGTGAATGGATATGAATTCTGCCAAGCATTGAGAGATAATCCACGAACAAGGAATGTGCCAGTATTAATCTTGTCAGCAAAAAGCCAAATGGATGATAAATTACATGCAATTGATGTTGGAGCAGATGATTATGTGACAAAACCATTTGATCCAATGGAATTGGTCAGACGAATTAAATTAAATATGAATATGATGAATTAACAGAAAAAAGCAGAGCAAAATCTTTGACATTTAATGGGGTGTGTATATGGAAGAATTATTAAGTGATATAACTACAAAAATAAAAAAATATCTTTTAACTACAAAACATGGTGCGTCATGCAGTACAATTACAAAAAATATAGGCAATAATAGGGTAACTGTTTCAAAATATCTAGAAGTAATGAAAGCACAAGAGATTGTAAGCTGTGAAGAAATTGGAAATGCTAAGATTTGGAGTCTTACTGAAAAAAACAGCCATCCTACTATCTTGGTAGTTGATGATGAAATAAATGTTACAAATCTTATAAAACTAAGTCTGCAGGGTAATAATTATAACATTATTGATGCAACTTCAGGAAAGGCAGCGCTTGAAAGAGTTAAAGAATATTCACCGGATATAATAGTCCTTGATTTAATGATGCCTGAAATGAATGGTTTTGAAGTCTGTAAGAGAATAAAGGAAAATCCATTAACACAACATATCCATGTAATTATTCTTTCAGCAAAAGGACAATTAGATGATAAGATGAAAGGCTTGACATTTGGAGCTGATGATTATATGACAAAACCTTTTGACCCACAAGAATTACAATCAAGGATTAATCTATTGCTGAGATATGAGGAAAATGAACAGCTATTGCACCCTATTACAAAATTACCTACAAAAGCAAGATTAACCCAGCATATCAAAAAGAGAATAGATAATAATGAGAAATTTACAATATTTAATTTTTCAATTGAGAATTTTGACAAATATATAGATACATTCGGATGCAAAAAAGCAAATGAATTGCTGGTGCTAATATCTAGAGTACTGCTTAATGCAAAAAATATTGATCAAACAAATAATGACAGCGGAACGTTTGTAGGTCATACACTTGAAAATAGTTTTGTAGTAGTCAGTGCTAATACAACTATAGATGAATTTATCCTTGAATCTTTTGGAAAGATAGAACCGTTTTTTAATTCAGAAAATATTGTTGAGAATAAAAAGATTCAGCTAAATGTTGTAAAATTACCACATAATCAAATTGACATAGAGAATAATAAGCTGATTGATGTACTCCCTTTAATAAAAATTGAAGAGAAGACGTAAAAAGACAGGTGGAGCTTTATGAAGAAAAAAATATTAGTGGCAGATGATGACAATCGTATATTAGAACTATTACGTTTAGTGCTGACTGATTATGAATTACATACTGTACAAAATGGAGAGGATGTATTTCAAGAATTAAACAAATTTACACCAGATCTTATCCTATTGGATGTCATGATGCCAAGAATAAATGGATATGAAACCTGCCAGCTATTAAAAGCTGATGAAAAAACAAAAAGAATCAAAGTAATGCTGCTCAGCGCAAGGAATGAAAAGAAAGATGTGATTGAAGGACTGAAATGCGGCGCTGATTATTATTTTACTAAACCATTTGATACAAAACAACTACAAAACAGGGTTCATCAGATATTAGCATTTTGAGTCTTATTAGCTGTGTGCTTATGCTACTATGAATCTAACAAAAGAAAATAGAATCTCAGAAACTGAAAAAATAGGAGATACACAGATTAATCCAGGTTCTCCTCTATTAAATCCTCTGATTAAAGAAGAGTATATTAATAATATTACCAAAAATATCATAATTGAATATGATTTATTCTTTGAATATCTGATTTTCCCACGAATACTTCTTAATGATGAGAATAGAGTAATAAAAGCAAACAAAGCAATGCGTGATCTGCTAAAATTAGAAAATAGTGAGATAATCAATAAAGATGTCATCTCATTGTTTAAAGATAATCTTGGTATAAAAATAATTACAAGATTAAAACAGCTGATAGGCGAGGTATCTCATGATCAATTTGAAACATCTTATTCTCCTGACACTGAAACAAACTTACTTTTTTCAGTTGTGATTATTAGATTAGGATCTATAGGAAAATATATAGTTACATTCAGGGATATTACAAAAGAACGAAAAATAGAAGAACAATTAAAGAGAAAAAACCAAGAATTATTGCAACTTTATGAAACTGGGAAAACATTACAGCAAACCCTCGATATTGATGAAACATTAGACATAGCTATAAAAACATTTACTCAAATAGGATTTGATAGAGTAAGAATCTATTTTTATGATGAAACAGAACATGCATTTGTTGGAAAGAAAGCAAATGATATAGGTATAGAAAAATTCAGAGAGATTAAAATCCCAATAACACAAGAACATTCTAAAGTATTTCATTGTTTTACAAATAAAACACCAATCATCAGAAAAGAGGAAAATAAAGATAGTTTCTACAGTAAAGCACTGAAAAAGGAGAATGTCTATGAATCTGCCTCTCTACCATTAGTTAATAAAGAACGTATTCTTGGTATGATCAGCTTAGATAATAAATATAGCAAAAGAAAGATTGATGAAGAATCATTGTCATCATTAATGACATTTGTTCAACAAATAAGTGTTGCAATAGAGAATTCTTTACTTTATGCAAGCAGCATAAGAAGATTGAATCGATTATCTGCAATATATGATATTGCAAAGTTAAGCAGCAGCACATTTGAGTCAACTACTGCAGTATTGAATCAAATTGTATTGAAAATTGTAAAAATGATGCATATTGATTTCTGCTCTATATTATTGTTAAGTGAAGATGGAAAAACATTAAACCCAAAAATAGGTTATAGCTGCGGCAAGGGAAAGATTCTAACTACTTCTTTACCTGTTGAGAAATGTATATCTGGTGAAACTATTCTTAAGAAAAAAACAATTTATATCCAAGATGTTCTTAAAGAAACAAATTACCAAAACAAAGATCTTGCAGAATCTGAACATTTAATGTCAATGCTTTGCGTACCTTTGATTGTAGATAATTCTGCAATAGGTACATTAAGTGTATATACAAAAAAGCTGCGCAAGTTCTCACAAGATGAAATAAATATGCTTGAGGCATTGGCTGATCATGCTGGAATTATCATCAAAAAAACTGAGTTATATGATAAAATAACAAAAGATAATGAAAACTTTTCTTTACTGCTTGAATTGGGAAGGGTAATCAACTCAACACTAAAAACAGATGACTTATTAAAACTATGTCTTGAAAAAGCTGTTGAGTTTACTAAAGCTGACTTTGGATTTATCCTGCTTATTGAAAATGATACTCTTGAATTTAAATATACAACTGGATATAACAACGAAAATACAGAAGTACTTAATCTAAAGATTGGAGAAGGTATCTGCGGGTATGCTGCAAATGCAGGTATACCTATCATTGTGAATAATGTCGAAACAGATCAGCGATATATAAAGATTAATGATTTTATAAAATCTGAAGCAGCAATCCCAATAATAAGAAATAATAAAGTAATAGGTATTCTTGATCTAGAAAGCACTAAGATTAATAATTTCTCAGAATACTCACGAGCTTTGCAGGTATTAACAAATCAAATGGCAGTTGCATTAGAAAATGCAACACTTGTTGATGAAATCAGTAATTTCAACGAGAAACTTAAACACGAGATTGAAGCTGCTACAAAAGAATTACGTGAGAAAAATAAAGAATTGGAGAAGATGGACAAATTAAAGTCTGATTTTGTCTCAAATGTAAGCCATGAATTACGAACACCTCTGACAAGCATTAAAGGATATACACAATTATTATTTGAGGAGAGAATCGGAAAAGTAGATGAACAACAAAAACATTGCCTGAAAATTGTACTTGAAGAATCTGATAGGTTAACCAGGCTTATCAATGACGTGCTTGACCTGTCAAAACTAGAGCATGGCAAAATTAAGTTTAAAATTGAAAAAATACAGATAATTGATCTAGCTGTGCTTGTCATCAACACAATGATGATGATTGCACACGAGAAAAATATAACTATCAATTATGAGTTTGAAGAGAATCTTCCAATTATCTCTGCCAGCAAAGATCTGATCAAACAAGTATTCATCAATATCTTAGGAAATGCAATAAAATTTACGCATAAAGGAGGAGAAATATTTATTACAATAAAGAAGAAAGATAATAATGGCATTGAGGTTTCTATCAAAGACGGCTGTCCTGGAATACCACCTGAAGTGATTACAAAAATATTTGATAAATTTTATCAGGTTGATTCATCAATGACAAGAGAACATTCAGGCACAGGATTAGGACTAGCGATTGCTAAGCATATCATTGATATCCATCAAGGAGAGATTGGAGTAGAATCAGAGATAGGAAAAGGATGCGTGTTTACATTTACACTGCCTTTGAAGAGGGAGAAGAGATAAGTTGAATTGTGTCAAGAAAAATTAGTGATTCTTGTGTTATATACTCTCTTGAGCATGTAAAATCTTCCGTCAAAATTTGGTGAAACCTCCTCGATTACGCCAGTTTTATGAGAGAAAAGTAATTTCTCTGATATGGAATTTAGTATAAGGGTACTTAAAAAATAATTCCATCACTTTTAGATTGTTATCTTTAGTTATCATATGTATACATTAGTTGACAGGTGATATTTAAAGTTTAAGGTATAAAAGACTCATTTCATTCGTCTTTTATTATCTCATTAACATCAACAACTGATTTTGGAAACTTCTTGAAGTCATCCAAACTTTTTAAAAAAAAGTTTGATCAAAAACAAACTAAGCACAACATTTTCTTTCAGAAAAGTCGTGCGAGTAGGAGTATATCACCTTGCTTTGTATGTCACCTTGCTTTGTATGGATTTATTATCTCATTAACATCAACAACTGATTTTGGAAACTTCTTGAAGTCATCCAAACTTTTTAAAAAAAAGTTTGATCAAAAACAAACTAAGCACAACATTTTCTTTCAGAAAAGTCGTGCGAGTAGGAGTATATCACCTTGCTTTGTATGGATTTATTATCTCATTAACATCAACAACTGATTTTGGAAACTTCTTGAAATCGTCATAAGCGATTCTTGGACAGGCTGTATTGACCCAGCAATCTATAAAATTGAAGTTTTCCAATTGACTGAAGTCGATTGTTGAAAACATGATTTTGTAGAAGTTCTTGTCTGGAAATCTCTTTTCTAGTTCTCTTGCTTTTCTGAGATGATATTGTCCTGGTTTGATTGAGATTACAATGCCAATGTTCTGCGATGAATAAAATTTTAACAAAGCGCCTTTCTGCTGTTTGATTGATTTTTCCATCAAATGTTTGTCTAAGACAATCGTTTGTTCTGTGTATGGATTATAGCAGTAAACCTCTTTTTGATTCTTTATTAACAATGCCTCTGGATGAAACATACCATCACCAATATATAGAAAGGCATCAAAAGATTCATTTTTGTGATTTTTTGATATTTCTGCATCAAAATTCTCAATTGTACAGCCTAATGCTTGACCCGCATATTTGCTATGCTGAGAGGTTAGAAGAATTACTGTTTTGTTTTCTGATTCTAATTGCTCTTTTATTGATTCAATATTATCAAAAAATTGTACTGTTGTGAATAAAGCAATCCTTTGCGGAAGTTTAGATAGCAAAGATTTTGGCAATGTAATTTTAATTTCTGCTCGCGCCTCGAGGAATAGTGTTTTCATGACTTGTTGGAAATGGTATTGATTTATAAATATTATTCACAAGTATGACATTTCGTTAAATCGTTTAGTTAGCCGTAGATTGGTGTTGTGTTATTATTGATTTGTGAAATTAATCAACAATTTAGCTAAGATTATTTATCATTTTTGAAAATTCCTAACTACACTTTTTAGATATTCTCCTTTCTGCATCCCTGCTTTTTTTGCAAGCTTTTCTAGAGCTTTGTCAAAATTGCTGCCGTATTGTGCTGCTACTTTTTTTCTTTGTGCGAATTGTTCTGGCAATCCAAGCTTTACAGCAGCTTCTCTTAGTATTATCTTCTTTTCATCACAAGTTATCTTGAATTCTGCTGGAATCTTAAGTGAATATCTAACAAGCTCGTCATCCAAAAATGGTGATCTTAAATCAATACCAAAATGCAAGGCTATCTGCAGATCTCTTAATAAATCCCTTTCCCAAAGCTGTTTTAATCCATTAAGGCATTCTTTGTTAACAGATAAATATCCTTTTTGCTTTAATACATCTGCATGACGCTGGTAGCCTGCAAAAATCTCTTCACTGCCAAGACCTGAGATAACTATAAGATGAGCAGTTATAGAAGCTGTTTCTGAATTGCTGTGATTGCCCTGTATAATTCTCTTTGCACAAAAATAAAAAGGCAGGGCAACGCCAACTTTGACAGGATCAGCTGAATTTATTATTTTAATTATATCTTTAACAGCATCTTCTGTTTCTTTTAATGAAATTATAGATTCGCATAATTTTAGTTTCAATGATTTTGCGGCTCTTCTTGCTGCTTCTAAATCTGGAGCTGTTCTTGTATTGCCGTCTGAAAAAGCAGCTGTGTATAATGTAATGTTTAATTTAAGGCTCTTTTCCTTGTTTATCTTATCTGACAAAAATGCGATTGTCGTTGAATCTACTCCTCCTGAAAAAAGAATTGCAAGCTTCCTTTCTTTTTCAGGCAATTGACACAATTCTGAAACTATCTTCAAAACTGCATCAGTTAATAATTTTACAAGATGGACAGCAATCTCATCTCTTGACTTATCTATTTCAGTGATCCCTGTATTTTCAGTTGGTCCTGTTTTTATAGAATCTTCTGAATATTCTTTAAGATAATCAAATCTCTTCTTAAATGCATCAAGCTTGTCATTCAATGATTTTTTTTCCATAAAGAGTAGAGAGAAAATAAACAAATAAAAAAGAGAATAACACAATTATCTAAGCAATTGCTACTAAGCTTGCTGTGATTGAGGCTTTTCTTCTGCTTTTGCTTCAAATAAAGGTGTTTTACCCTCAACTAATACTTTGATATTAATCTGTGCTGTTTTTGCGTGGATTGTATTTCCGCAAACTAATCGTCTTTGTTTTACGCCTGTGTATTTTCTGTGTATCTTTCGTTCTCCTTTCTTTGTTATCTTTGAGAATTTCTTGACACCAACACCTTCAACTACAAGAATTCTTTTTCTTCCTGCGCCAGCAACATCTTTTCTCATCGGCAAGCCAGTGTAATCACTGCCGCCTGTTATCTGAAATTCATAACCTGATAAATCAAGAATTTCTCCTTTAAACTTGTCGCCTATCTTTAAACCAATCAATGGCTTTGCTGCATCATCTTTGACTTCTTTCTGCACGCATCTGCCTGATTTTTTATCCCCAATTACTATCTTAAATGTTGCCATATTCTCATTCCTCCCGAGCAATTCCTTTGGAAGCTCAGCATCGCTGTAATTGTTCTAATATTAACGTTTACAGCTCTAAATATAGAGAATTTAATAGCTGTTTTTAAAGATTGCGGTCTCATCTACTGTAGCTGAGATATACTGCCCACAGTTACTGCCTATCTTGTTCTCATCTAATTCTCCAATGCTTACAATTACCTCAAAGCCAAGAGAACGAAATTGTTTTATTAGATTGAATACAGAACCACCATTATATGGATCAAGCTTTGTCTTGAGCTTGTTTTTTTCTGCTTTTTTTGTTGGATTAAGAGGAGTAAGTTTAATAATGAAAATATCAGAATTAAAAAAAGACTTTATCACTTTAGGATCAATCGGATAATTTTTCATAACAATAAAGTTTAATGTTATCTTTCTATCGCCATGTTTATGAAATCTTTTTCCATACTCTGCAATCTCTTGAAAACTCATCTTCTGCACAGGAATAAGATTGTCTCGTTTTTCTATGTCAGTAGTATGGATAGAAAACTGCAATTGAAACCTGCCATTGCTATATAGTCTATTTTTGATCTCAAGCAGGCGATTGAAGAAGCTGATACAGCCATCTGGCCCAATTGTTGAAAGTGACGGCATTAAACCTTTAGCATTATATCTTTCAGGAAGCTCTTCAAGAACCTCTAAAACTGCTGGATTAAATACTGGCTCTCCCATCCTAGCAAACTGAATCTTGAATTTTTTGACTGGAACTATCCTATCTGGAAATTTTTTTGTAACAGAATAATCAATCTGCTTGAAAATGTCTTCTTTACTTATATTGCCATAATATTGCTGCCCTGCATCACACATTAGGCATTTAACAGGGCAGCCATAAAGGCATGATATTGTCAACACCCATTTTTCCTCTAAGGGCAATTGCGGCTGCAGTGATTCAGCAAACTCAAGATTATTATCACCTATCTGCCCAACATAGACTGTGGCTAGTTCTTCATTTCCGAGCTGTTTTGTTATTATCATTTTGCAAATATTCCATAACATTCATTGCTGTCTGCATAGCATCTCCTGTTGCAATATGGACCTGACGATATCTCCCATTCTTTACGTCTCCAGCAAAGAATAAACCATCAGTATTTCTAAGTTTCTTATTTTTAAGCTTTAACTGCGGATGAGCTGGCTTTCTTCCTGCAGCAATAAGAACAAAATCTGCTTTAAATGTCTTGTGCTTGTAGTTTAACCTGCATCTGACACAAACCTTATCATTTTCTTCATACAAACATAATGGTTGTGTCTTCTCATAATAAGGAATGTTATTCTCTTGAGCTGTTTTTAGCAGCAAATTAAGGCAAGAAGCAAGATTACGTATTATTATTAAAGGATTATGCCCAATCCTATGAAGATTAATCGCATAATCAAATGCTGCATCTCCACCGCCAATTATGATAATATTTTTAGTGTATTTGACTGATGATAATTTTAATGGTAATTCTGCTATCTCATAAAATACTTTTTGTCTAAGCAGCTTTTTCTCTCCAGGTATTCCAGCTAAAACATGGTTTGTACCAGTAGCTACAATAACAGTTCGAGCATTATAACGATTGTTTTCTGTATAAATCTCAAATATATTATTATCATTATTCTGAATCTTTAAAACTTCACTTTTTATTGGCCTTATATTAAATGTTAAGAGCTGTTTATAAAATAATGCTATCAGATCTTTACCTTTTACACTGCCTGGAAATCCAAGGTAATTCTCAATCTTATTTGCGTTCTTCAAAAGACCGCCTATCTTATTCTTCTCTATAATAATTATATTAAATCCTGCTCTTTTCAGCTGAATTGCAGAGATTATTCCAGCAGGTCCTGCTCCTATAATCACACAATCAAAAATCTCAGAGGTCATTTTATTGCCTCTTTTACTTCTTTTGTCGATATAGGAGTTGCGAAACCATATGAAATATTTTTTAATGCTGACAGATGCATCTCTTCAGTATAAGCTGCTGCTGCATCAATTGAGATAAAAACTGTGAAGCTGCGTACAAAAGCTTCTCGTACAGCTGTTTCACAACAAAGATTTGTAAGTACACCAGCAATTAAAATATTTTTAATGTTATTTTTTCTCAGGATATCTTCTAAGTTTGTCTTGTAAAATGAGCTGTATGTACTTTTTCTAATTATTATGTCATTTTTACCTTTTTCTGACAATAATTCTGCAGCTATTTTACATTCTTCACTTCCAGACTTAACTGAATCATGCCACCAATTTTTAATTGGATCATCTTCATCTGGCAAAACACCAAAATAAGTAAAAATAACTGGTTTTTTATGTTTTCTAAAAAAATCGACCAGCTTGATTGTGTTTTTCAGGACAATCTTGCTTGAAGGAACAAAAGCATGAGATTTCTCGTCAAGAAAATAATTCTGCATATCAATAACAAGCAATGCAGAATTGTCTAATGTAAAATATTTCCATCTTTTTTTGTATATATTCAAAGACAACTGCCACTGCTGAACCTTTGAATCATTATTATTTTCAGTTAAGTATGTATCTTTAGGCATTATTTATTCTAGGAAAGAAGCAGTTATTTTAAATGTTTATGTTGTATATTATGCTGTATAAAAACTGCAATTATCCAGATTATAAGAATTGGAACAATCATCAATATTCCAAGCATTGCTGCACTTTGTATAAGCCCATCTGTTGTGATTGTTATAAATGGTTCACCACCAATAAAAGCAATTAGATGATCAATCAATACCATTAAGAATGCTCCCAATAACATCAAAGCTAAAAAACCTAATCTGAATTTAGTTCTATAATTCTTTAATGATAAGTATAAAACTGAGGATGAAATAGCTGCGATTAATATTATAATTAGCCACATTTTAATCAGCCTTTATTTGCTGTTACTTTTGTTGCTGATGTTGCTATTGGTAATTTATCAGCTGCTATAAAATTTTCATAAACTACAACCATCACAATCCATGCAGAAACTATGATGAGTGTCATTGGTATTCCAACTGCTGCCATCTCTTTCAGCATAATTGCTATGTCAGCAGGATTGCTCATTGCTGATAAAAATGGAAACCATGGAACAATCTCCTGATGTGCAATATGCTCAACTGCTAATCCTACTGCTCCTCCAAATATCATAGTGTTTAACCAATTAATATGCCAATTCTTAGGAAATTTCTTTCTAAAAATCGTTGTGATTACAGCTACAGATGTTGGTGCTATAAAACATGCCATTTTCTTCACCTTAATTCTAAGAGGAAATTAGTTTC
>Ga0209211_10003683_pt1 | contig 24629 bp, 10 predicted proteins | sample RifGroA2_FD_183992 | JGI IMG/M metagenome (GOLD analysis project Ga0209211, IMG submission 183992) | Groundwater microbial communities from Rifle, Colorado, USA - Groundwater A2 (SPAdes) (version 2) | ecosystem: Environmental > Aquatic > Deep subsurface > Groundwater | place: Rifle, Colorado...
TTTTATATTTCGTCAACCGTTTTAGCTCGTTAATAGATGTTTGTTTAAGACATTCATCGGCATCAAGATATAAAATCCAATCACCGGAAGAATGTTCAAGCGCAAAATTTCGTGCTGCGGCAAAATCGTTGATCCATTCAAAGTGAAATATTTTTGCAGAGTATTTCTTTGCAATCTCAAGAGTGTTATCGGTAGAACCGGTATCAACAAGAACAATTTCATCCACAACATTCTTAACCGATTCGAGACAATTAGCAAGATGCTTTTCTTCGTTTTTAACTATCATGCTCAAGGTGATCATTTGCAACTCTTCGTCATAGGTTGATCTAAAACCGATTTAGTAATTTGAGTAAATTGCCCGCAGTAGACTCCCAAGTATATTGCTTTAAATCCTTTGCTGCATTTATACCAATTTTTTTGATCTCAACTCTATTGAAATAAGCGTATTCAATTTGAGAAATTATTTCATCGAGATCAGCTTCCTCCCAATCAGCGATGAGTTCATTCTTTTCGTTATAAAGTTTAAACTCATTCATCTTTTTTAGTTGCAAAGAATTCTGATCTGAAAGAATATCCTTATGCCCTGCAGCAAATGAAGCGATCACCGGTTTGCCACATGCCATATATTCCATCAATACAAGGTTGGTTCCCCCCTCCGCACGATTCGGGAACAATCCTATGTCTGTGTACATATAAATCTCGCGAGATTTATTATTGGAAACAAGCGGTAGCGTAAGAGTTCTGCTTGCGTCGATCCCATTCATCTTATAAAGATTAAGCATGTATTCTTCCCAATTATTTCCAATGAGTTCATACTTAATATGCCCGGACTTGCTCATCAAAGACATGGTTGCCGGCCAGAAGTTGTACCACGCGTTCACTAAAACAATGTCGGAGTATTTTTGTTGAAGAATCCTTACAGCTTTCAGAACTAAATCCTGCCCTTTTCGAAGTTCAAACTTACCGCCAGAAAATATTTTGAAGAACTTCTTGTCAGTTTCTGATTCCGATGGATAAAAGATTTCCGGATCGATTCCCTGTATCAACACTTCGACATTTTTAATCCCGGCTTGCTCAAGCTTGTTCTTATTCCAGCTTGAGCCGACTAAAACCAGATCATACTTTTTAAGATTATGTAGAGATGCGGAAGTAAGTTCGTACTCGAAAAAAGCGTAGCCAACGTTTCTACTTCCACGGGCTTTATAAAGACAATTCATGTCAATATCGATGAGCGCGTGCAGAACTGTTCCATCAATCGTCGTACTGTTTTGGAGACTTTCATCCTCATCAATGCTCAACAGATTGATTTTTTTTGAGAGTTCTCTTTTCAAATAGTTGCTGCAAACACCCCATCCAAAGTTATTTCCTTTAGCTAAGCCAGTATAAAGAGTATTCTTTTCTCGGTTAGCAAATGGATGGTTTTCTTCTTTCTTAGCATTAGTCTTTTTTTTCTGAACGAACTCTTTTAATTCTTTTTCAACATCTTCAAGTACACTTTTCCAATTTAACGGAGTTGGCTGTCTGAATAATTTCATTGATGGATACCAGGAAGTTGTTGAACTCTCCAGACTCCAACGCCAATCAGGATAATAATAAATTAGATTCCACACAGGTTTCCCCATCGCTCCGGCAAGATGCGCAACTGAAGTATCAACTGATATTACAAGATCTAAATTTTCAATAATCGCCGCAGTATCATCAAATGTGTCTATTTCTAATTTTGTGATTCCAGTAAAATCAATTTGCTGTGAACATAGAGTATCATCACTAAATTTTTGTAGAGAAAAAAAATCGACATCTTCCAATGATAATAATGATGCATATTCTGAAAAGTTTATTGACCTTTGTTTGTCGCGAGAGTGGTGTGGATTCCCAGCCCAGACTAACCCGACTTTAACTTTTTTACTATCACCAATAACATCTCTCCATTTGTTCGTCAATTCTATTTCAGCTTTTATATAAGAAATATCGGCGGGGATAGTTTTATAAGTAGTTTTAAAATAGAGCGGGAGACTTAAAAGAGAGATATGATAATCGTATTCGATTTCAGTCTCTTGACTGTTGGATCTTTCTATTATTTGATCAATTGCTTTAATCCTGCTAAACAATCCGCTAAGTTTATTATCACATTCAAAAACAATAACAGCGCCTAACTCATTTAACTTAATTAAATATCTTGAGAACTGAATAGTATCACCTAATCCCTGGTCATCGTAAACTAAGATAGTTTTTCCGTTTACAATTTGGTTCGTCAGTTCGGGTTTAGAGAAATTTCTTTGCGGATATTCCTTCCTTTTTTTTCTCCATTCGTATTCCCTAAAACCTTCCTCATAATTTTGAAGAAGTAATAATATTACAGATCTGTTCCAATGTGCGCTAACGTGATTTTTGTCATACAACAATGCGGCATTGTAATATTGCATTGCATTTTCATAATCAAACTGTTGCTCCTTTATTACTCCGAGATTGTAATAAGCATCGGCAAAATTATTTTTAATTTGAAGCGACTGTAAATAATATTTTTCCGCTTCATCAAATATTTCCATTTCGCGATAAGCGTTCCCAAGGTTGTAATAAGCAAGATACAAAGTACTGTTCAGCTCAACTGCTGTTTTATAAAATGGAATCGCTTGTTCAAGCTGTTTGTTTTTATGATACAAAACTCCAAGATTATAATAGGCTTCATAAAAATTGGGATCAACTTGAATTGCCTTAAGGTAACTTTGTTCCGCATCAGAAAATTTTCCGAGTTCCTTACGCACTATACCGAGCAAAGAAAATATTCCGGCTATATCAGGTTTTACTTGAACGGTTTTCAGTAAATAGATTTCAGCAAGTGCAAATTCTTTTTTCAAATAATAGAGTTTTGAAAGCTGTAAAAGAGTCGAAAACATTCCCGGATTTAAATGTAATGCCTGCTTTAAATAGTTTTCTGCAAGTTCATAATCATTCGCTTCAAAATACCGATTGGCTTCGGCTAACAGCAGTTCTAACTTTCCATTTTTCCGTAACGTTTCCACCTCTTTAGTCACTAAGCTTTTTCCATGACTGTAGTTAATTTTTCCTTTATGAAATTCATATTTCCCAATGCGATTTCATCTTCATGATTTATTGCAAGAACTTTTGAGATTAATTTAATTGCATCTTCATAATGCTCCTTCATAATTTCGATAACCGAAAGATTATTTAATGCGATTACATTCGTTGGTTCACTTGCCAACACTTCCTGCAAAAGTATTTCTGCTTCATCATTTCTGTCTTTATCGATGAGTTCTTCAGCTAAGTCCAATTTGTTTTCAATTATGCGAAGAGGATTAATGTTTTTTAGGACAAGCGAATTATGGTTTTGAGCAAATCCAAGTCTTTGATTTACCTTTGCAAGAGAACTCACTGCGGTTTGATTCTCCGGATTATTCTTCACAGCCCACTCAAACATAGTTTTTGCTTCTGTGTCCATTGCAAAGGTCGCATAGATTTCTCCGAGTCCCGCGCAAGCAGAAGAAGAACTCGGATTAATATTTAACGCTCTCTCAAATGATTCACGAGCATTATCGACATCGTTTAGTCCGAGATAATTATATCCTGAAAGATTAATGATGGAAACTAAAGTGTCGGGATGAATTTCTTCGCTGCTGTTTGTAACAAATTTTTCTAATTCAAGAAGTACTGCAAGCGCTTCCTTGTATAATTTCTTTTCGTATAATGAATACGTTTCTGAAAATAGTGCTTCTAATTGTTCATCAACATTTGGAGAAGCATTCAGTGAATTGTGGTTACGTTCCATTCCTAACACCTCATTAATCTTATTAAGTCCGTTAAGTGCGATCTGATTATTCGGATCATTTTTTACAGCCCACTCATACATGGTTTTGGCTTCCTCATCCTTTCCTTCGAGGTAGAAAATCTCCCCGAGCCCGGCACATGCAGTTGAAGAGTCGGGTACTATATTTAATGATTTTTCAAATGATTGTCGCGCCATATCATTTTCACCTAACGCCAGATAATTAAACCCGGATAAATTGAAAACCGAAGTCGCTGTTTCTGGTTTAACTTCTTCCGGACGTGCATCAATGAATTTTTCTAATTCAATTAATACGGTAAGTGAGTCATTAAATAATTTCTTTTCATACAACGAATATGTCTCTGCGAATAATTCTTCAATCTGTTCGTCAACACTTTTCTGTGTGTTAAGTGAATTATCGTCTTTAGGCAATCCAAGTCCTTGATTAACTTTTTCTAAAGAACTTCGAGCGGATTGATTATTTGGATCATTTTTTACTGACCATTCAAGCATTGTCTTAGCCTCATTATATTTTTCTTGTGTTAAAAATGTTTCTGCCAAACCCGCACAAGCGCGAGATGATGTCGGATTTGCATTTAATTCTTTTTCAAATAGTTCACTTGCTTTTTGATAGTCCCCGGTCATCAGAGCAGCATTGGCTGCAAGATTAAGCAGATCAGTGAAGCTTATGTGCTCAAAATCTTTTGTGGAATATTCTTCAAAACTCTCAATAACTTCATTCAAATAGTAAAAGGCAGATTGATAGTCCTTATCCTCAAGATAAATCATCGCACGTTTTATGTTTGCGGTAAATGGATTTTTATTGATTGGGAAAGCCGGGTTTCTTTTACTAAATGGTTTTCCTTGTAACCAAATTTCCTCCGGATCAGCTCCCCATTTATCAATGAATACTTTTTTGTTGTGTTCAAGCCGTTTTGCATAGGCTTCAACACCATCTGCTTTGAAACTTTTTGAACCGTAATGATGAATAAACACGTCTTGAGCAATTACTGTTTTGTAACCTGCAACTTGCGCACGCAAACAAAAATCATCATCCTCAAAATTTCCCGGAGAAAATCTTTCGTCGAGTCCGCCAATTTCTTCAATTACTTTTTTCTTGATTAACGTACAGAGAAATGCTATCCGAGGAAACTCAACTATCTTGTTGTGATTTTTCTTTTGAATCTGTTTGGCGTATTTGTGCATTTGTACAATTGAATCATACTTTGCTGCTTTGTCAAGTTGAACACCGCTAACCGAGTTGCTGATTGGGCCAACTAAGCCAATTTCACTCTTTGATTCTGCAACTTCGATCATCCTCTCCATCCATCCACTTGTTACTACTATATCATTGTTTGCAATGACGATGTATTTTCCCAAGGCAAGTTTAATTCCCTGGTTTACACCTTTTGGAAATCCGAGGTTGGTTGAATTGAAAATAGTCTTGATCCGTTTGTCTGTTGCGGAAAGTGAATTAAGAAATTCTATTGTTTCATTATTACTCGCATTATCAACAAGTATTAGTTCAAATGAAACGTTTGTATGTTTAATTACAGATTCAACAAATGACTTTGTGTATTCGAGCTGGTTGTAAGAAAGTGCAATGATCGAGACCAGAGGTAATCCGACGGAAAAATCATTTCCCCAGATAGCATTAAACTCAGTTATAATCTCTTTGATATTGGGAATGCTTTTTATCTCAGTCTCATATTTCTGATTAATCAGTTTTCGAGTCTCTTCAAAATCTTTCCCTTTGGAAGAAGTCATCGTTGAACCGTCATTGTACCAATTTACCTGTACTGTATTTTCTTTTACATGTTTAAATTCGGTAACAGAAGATAGTTGGAGCCAGAAACCCCAATCCTCAAGTACCGGAAGACTTTCATCAAATAAACCAACTTTTATTGCCAAAGATTTTTCAAATACAAAACAGTTGACCGGTGCAATGTTTCCGACTAATAACTTATTTCGGTTATAATCAATAGAATAAGGAACAGATTGATCCTGAAGCGTGAAAACCTTCCCGACTTTTACATAAGAATTTCTTACGGCATCGGAATATATCACCTTGTGTTGATCGCTAAAATTGTTCAAAGCTATTTGCAAATGATTTGAATAGAAAATATCGTCATCATCAAGTAACGCGATATATTCTCCTTTTGCCGCTTTGATTCCAATATTTCTAGATGCGGAAAGGCCCTTATTAGTTCCCTGATTGATGAGACTGACACGTATATCGTTAAACTGTTTAACAACGGCTGTAACATCTTTGCCCGCATCATTAACAACAATAACTTCAATGTTTTTGTAGCTTTGTGCCAGAGCGCTTGCGATGGCATCTTTTAATTTATCCGGACGATTGAAAGTAGGTATTATAACAGAAACCAGAGGTTGCTTTTCACTTGTAAAAACTAAGAACGTCGATTTGTATTTAGTATAATCCAACTTTTGCAATTGAGCTTTTTGACCATAATGCAATCGAACTTTTATTGTCTCATTTCGCATTTCATCGGTGTAGCGGTGTTCTACGCTATTATCTGAAAGTAAATAGAGCCCAAGTTTTTCCGGTAGATGTTTAAACTGAACTTCCTCTGAAATTCTAAGCCACCAATCATAATCACCAGCTACTTTAAGTGATTCATCAAAGTAGCCGAATTTTTGATGCAAAGACTTTCTCCACATCGGTTGTGGTCCAACGCAGGCGCAATGGATGAGCTGAATCCTGTCGAATTCCAACCACTCGAAATAACCAATAGCTTTATTATTATCAAATGTCTGATTTTCACTTTTCGTTACAAATTGATCAGCATAAACCAAACCAATTTTTTCATTTGCGTCCAATTCATTTGCAAAAATTTCAAATGCATCTTTTCTATGACGGTCGTCAGTGTTGGCATTAGTTAGATATTTGCCTGAAGCAATTTTAATTCCCCTATTCCATGCTTGATATACGGTTTCCCTTTCAGTCTTTGTGTACTTGATATTTGCAAACCGATTCTGATATTCTTTTACAATCTCTTCTTCATTTTGGGTTGAGCCTGAATTTACTACAACAATTTCCAGTTCACCTTTTTCGTATAAGGTTTGGTTGATAAGATCATCTAAACATCCGCGCAGAAATTTTTCGGAATTATATGTTGATACAATTGCGGTGACTTTGAATTCCTTAATCTTAGTTGTTTCACCTTTTTTAATTTCGGAAATTCTTTTCAAAGTATTTTTATGATCTGGGTAAATACTTCTTATTTTTTCAAGCATTACAAGCGCATCATCCAATTTGTTAAAATGAATTAATAAGTCTGCAAGATGCGATCCAATAATCCAATGGTTCAGTCCGTTTGAAAGTGCCAAAGAAAATGCTTCGAGCGATTTATGATAATCATTTCTATTTAAATAACTCAAAGCCAAAACATAATAGTAGTAAGGATAGTTACTCACTTTAAATTGTCCGGAATTTACCGGTAGTAAATATTTTTGGGCGTCTATTGAACCAACAATTTTCTCTGTCTGCTTAATTAATTCTTCGTCTGCTTCAAAGCCCTTCTTCAATTGTGAAAGGAGCTCGTCATAAGCTTTACTGAGTAGTTCATCGGTTTTAATTTTAAAAAATAAGTTATCAACCGATCCAAGATTCGGTTGCGGTTTTTGAGCTATCGGGTTATACGTTTCCAAATAACTACTTATTCTTTCATCAAGTAATTGGCTACTCAATGTCCAAGAAAACTTTTTAGCATTTTCTAAACCCGCTTTTATATATTTTTCTCGAACTCCAGGTTTTTCTACTTTTAGCAGAGCGTTTTTCATACCTTCTACATCATCTTCTTTAACAAAAATTGCAGCTTCACCGGCTACTTCTTTTAATGAAGAATTTTTGCAGGTAATAACAGGGCAGCCCAATTTCATTGCTTCAAGAACAGGAAGTCCAAAGCCTTCATATTTTGAAGGATAGACCAATGCAATCGCACCCGAATAAGCAGTCGAAAGTTCATCAACCGTCAAATAAACTATTTGATATTTCTCTTTACCCAGAAGTTTTTTAATGTCCGGTTCTAGTTCGGGGCTGCCGCCGGTAAAAAGGATTTCATAGCTGTATTTGTTTCTTAATTTGGAAAATGCCGCCGCAAACTGAATTACGTTCTTGTATAAATTGCGGTTACCTGAGATAATAAAATACGGCTTCTCAATCTTGTACTTTTTCTTGAATGCTGCTATTTCTTTTTCGCTCTTTTGTGAAAACTCATCTGACACGGCGTTATGAATAACACAAACATCTTTATTTTTGCTTTCAGGATAGAATTTTTTGAGGTCTTTTGCCGTTGATTCAGATACAGACAAATATGCAAAAGCTTTTTGAATAGCCTTTTCTTTTGCGCTCCATTCCAATCCCTTCCATTTAAATAATTCGGGAATAAAATCATGCAGCATAAGTAGCGATGGCGTGTTTTCTGTGTACGTATAGTAAGTTGAGATAAAAAGTGCGGCATTATTTTCAAAACAAATCTCATCCAGATAACAAGCTTCAGATTGCATTACGTCATAATCATAAAATAATGGAATTGAAACTTTTTCTATCCCCGGAATTATAGGAGCGGTGTTTCCCCTATCAAGAAGTAATATATTATTTTCCTTTTTACCAAGCTCGGTAAGCAATGAAGTCCAAACTCGACTTATACCTAACGGTTGATTTTTCTGTAACTGAAATATGATACCATCTACAACAATTTTGGGAGTTTTTGCAGCGAGTTTTGTAACACCCCTTAGATCAGTGGAGATTTGAGCTTCGGTAAAATCGTTCTCAATCCAGCCAAGAATTTCATTTATTCTATGCTTAATTGTGTGGTTATTGATAACCTTTTTATAACCAGCTTCGGCAATTTTTTCAGAACTTTCAGGATTGTGTAAAATATTTTCAATTGAACTTAACAACTCTTCCGGTTTATCACCATCATAATTTATGATGTCAACTCCATCAGTAAACAACTTGTTGGTTCTCTCACCCAATATCTTATTTTGAAAAAACAATGCTCCGCTTGCCATTGCTTCAAACGGTCTTACTACCATTGTGGGAGAAAGTGAAGGAAGTCCAAGAACAATCTGATACTTATTCATTCTATTTATAAAATCAATTGCCCTCTCTTTTGTTGTACCATTTTCATCTTGATAAGAATCAGATATTTCTGCTTTATCAAAATTCTTTAAGGCATCAATTAATTTTCTCCTTTGAGAATATGTTCCTTCGTAATAAAATGGGGTTGTCTTACCCTTAAAAAAGCTTTTTGGTATTCTCTCCGAATATTTTTTAGGTTGAGGGAAAAGTTGTTCATCGATTGCAAAAGGCTGCCATAATACCGGTTTGCCGTACTTTGAAAATAGTTCTTCGTCAATTTCGTGAGCAAAAACAACAGCATCCACAGACTTCAAAGCGTTATCTACAGCGGTAATGTTATCATTCCACCAACGAGTATCTTTTTTAATGGTTGGATTATTCATACACTCAAATGAGAATAAAATTTTTGTCGAATTATTTGCTTCCCATCTTTTCTGCCAGTCCAAACTATTATGAAGATATTGAGCATGCCAATCAGTGTTCATTAACAGTATAAAGTCGGATGTCGGATTTTTTAAGTATTCAAATAATTCTCTGTTGTTATTATTCTGATTCACATAAAAGGGTTTATTAAAAACATCATAGTGCTTCAATGCTTCGGCATACCCCTCTCTTACAAACCAACTATGACCTTCCGGCATTACAATATCTATCTTCGGTTTAGACCCTAGTGATCTAGCTATATTTATTGTTTTCTTTCCATTAACTGATTGAACACCTTTGCCTTTTACCAAAGGCGAAAATATTTTTCCGTTCCCATGTTTTGGGATGCAGTCGTTTGTATCTAACAATTGCTGCATAACCAGGTAAAACTGCATCCTAATTTTTTGGGAGAATTCAGAGACGTTTATTCCCAGGTGATCGTTCACTTCTTTTTCTTGAAGGACATTAAAAAACTCAACTAGCAATCCAGGTGTCATTTGCAATTTTGAATATTTGTGTATAATTCCCCACTGCTCAACCCAGCGCTTTAAGCCGCCGGTTTTTGTTTTAATATCATCGTACCATCTATATGCAGAGAGTTCTTCATTAACGGTTATAATTGAAAAATTAGTTGCAATCCTTAGCCAATATTCCAAGTCCATTGCATAGAAAAGCGATTCATCTAAATACCCAACTTCTTTAATCGCTTTAGCATTAATAAAAGTAGACGGTTGGAGAATATAATTTGATCCCTTGAGCAAAGTTTGATAATTAAAGATGATATCGTGAGAATATTTTCGAATTCTTTTACCATCTCTATCGGCAACTGCTCCGTTACCAATATATAATCCGGCATTGGGATCCGATGTGTACATTTCAGCAATAATATTTAACGCATTGGGGAAATAATAATCGTCCGAATTAAGCCAAGCAACAACATTACCAGTAGCTTTTTTAAATCCTTTATTAATCGCGTCGGTTTGACCGTTATCTTTTTCACTTACCCAATAACTTAGATGTTTTTCATATTTCTTAATGATCTCAACACTATTATCTGTTGAGCCGCCATCGATAATAATATATTCAATGTTCTGATAATTTTGATCCAGTACACTTTTTATCGTATCCTCAAGAAACTCACCCTGATTATAAGATGGAGTGATGATACTAATGCGCGGTAATTTTTCGTTAAGCAAATCACCCCAGTTGGAAATAATCTGGACAGTCTTGCCTGGAGTTTTAAGTGACTGTTCATTCTGTACATCACTTAAATGAAACTCCGCTTCTAAGAGGCTGAGTATTTCCGGTTTGTTTTTTTGCTCTGCATAATCCTTTATCTTGCGGATATCTATGTCATAGGATTTCCAAGCAAATTCATTTCTTATTGAAGAAAAATTCAATCCTTCGTTATTCTCGATCATCCGGTTTTCATAACTGATAATTGTATCATCAACAACTGGCAATATTTTTGCCACTTCATTCCAATGGATTATTTCTTTTTCAATTGCTGCTTCTGCTTCTTGGTTATACTTTTCCATGAACAGCAATGCCTTCTGATCACCGTGGTTTCTCCACCCTGCTATTAACGAGTTAAAACTATAGAGGTTTGCAAAACGGAAAAAACGCAGCCACAGTTCAAGATCACCCGCCAGATCAAGAGTTGTATCTAAATGCCCACCTGCTTTTCCCCACAACGAACGTTTCCAGAAAGTACTTTCTTGTTGAATAAAAGGATCATTATATTTTTTAGCTAACAATCTCTCTCTTGTCCACTTCGGCATAATTTCATGTATGCCGGTAAGTTCCCCCTCTTTATTCCAGAATGAAGGTCTGCCGGTTGCCCATTCGATAGTGGGAAACGAATTAAACAAGTAAGCAATTTTGTAAAGTGCATTCGGATGTAATTTATCATCTGAATTCAGCCAGCTCATTATTGAACCGTTTGTTTTTTCAAATCCTGTCTGAATCGCTTTATACTGTCCCCCATCTGGTTTACTCTGCCAGAAGCTTAAATACTTTTCATACTTCTTTATTATCTCAACAGAATTATCCGAACTTCCACCATCCATCACCACATATTCCAAATTAGGATAGTTCTGACTTAATATTGAATCGATGCACTCTTCCAGATATTCTCCTTGATTAAAGGAAGGAGTTACAAGAGAAATCTTGGGATATTTATTTTCGTCCTTGCTAACTAAAATTGATGGAGATTGAACTTTTTCTACATCCATTTTCTGCCAGAAAATATTATAAGAAAGAGCTTTACCAAATTCTTCGTACGATTTATTTGTGTACATGCGCCAATAATATTCATAGGATTCTTTTGACATTACATACAGATCATCATCTTTCGAAATACCTTCAAATGGTATAAAATCATTTAACGTCTTGGTCTTGTTGAAGAGATATGGTAAAAGTCCGTTTGTCCATGTCGTTTGTTTTTGTAGAACTACATCAAAACAATGGAAGCAATAACCACCAGGTTTCAAAACGCGATCTATATCCTTCAATATGTTTTTGTAGGTCTCTTCATTTTCCGGAACATGTTCTAAAGCTGAAATACTGAAGATACAGTCGAAATAATTCTCCGGTAAATCCGGATTAAAGTTTCCTATATAATCAATTACAAGATGAAAACCGTTTTTATCGTTAACGGTTGTTGGACCATTTCCGTTTCCTTCGAACTTATCAATATTCCAGCATTCGTAATCTTTTTTCAAAACTTCAATAACACGGGAATTGCCTCCTCCTATTTCTAATATCTTTGAACCGGAAGGGATATTATTCTTAATAAAATTAAATGCAAGAAGGTCTTGATAAACCTTCAAATCACATTTATCCGGATCTATGGTATTATAACCCGGCAATTTTTCGAACGTATCAAAATGTTTCCTCTTAGAAAAAGTGTATGCATTCGACTTATCGGCTTTCAATTTTATCATCTCTTTCCCCCCGGATTGCCCCGTACTATTCCGGTTCATAATTTCATGATATTTTTGCAAATACGTATTTGCTTGAATTTGTAAATCATAATGCTTGACCACAAATTCTCTGCATGCGTTTCTAAGGGCATCATTACTGTTGTTCCGAAGTGTCCAGCTAATTCCTTCAGCTAAATCCTTGATATCACCTTCATCAGCAAGATAGCCTGTCTTCCTTTGCGAAATCATATCGGGCATTCCACCTATATTAAAAGCAACTACGGGCGTACCACATGCAAGAGATTCCAAAACTGTATTGGGTAGATTGTCTTCAAGAGAAGGTAGCACAAACACATCCGATAAGCTATAAACCAGCGCTAAGGTATTCTCTGAATTTATTGTCCCAAAATTCAAAACTTGATATTTACTTTGTATTGGGGTTCCAGGAGGGAGGTCACCGAAAATGCCAAGAATTACATCATCCTTATTTTGAATTGAAAAAATATCTAGTGCTTCAAGTAATAAAGAAAACCCTTTCCTATTATTCATGACGTCGTTTGCACCGAACAGAATAATTTTTTTATTGAGCGGAATATTTAATTTTTTCCTTAATTCATCTTTCTCATACAACTTAAAAACGTCTAAAGGAAGACCATATGGAATTACATCAATCTCGAATTTTGAAAACAAAGAACTTCTTTTCGCTTCATCTCCAAGCCATTTACTCGGAGTAACAATATTTATTTGGAGTTCCTTATATGCTTCTCCTTTTTCGCCGAAAGAATAATATGATTTATCTTTTTGATTAATGGAACCGAGTTGCGGACAGGCATTACAGCTGCTTAAAAACTTATTACATTGACCTGTATAGTGACACCCACCCGTAAAAGGATTCATATCGTGTAAAGTCCAAACTACATTTTTCCCTTTAAGTGATGATGGTAATTCCTTAAAATTAATCATGCCGGCAACCCAATGAAGGTTAACAATATCAGCTTCTGTTATTTCTTTTACAAGATCAAGCCTAACGGAGCATGTATTATCGGTAAATATCTCCAGCCCTTTCATCCTACCGGGATATTCGGTAAGCATATCCGACCAATATTTCCACATCAACTTCATACGTGATGAACTATATGAGTCAGGAGAATTACAATAAGAACTCTCATTTTGTTGGTTATCGGGAATGATTTTTACGGAAGGATCTTTGCTTTTTTTATCAAGCACAATAAAAGTTGAATCGATACCTATGGTTTGTAATCCTTTATGAAGACGGTATGCAGCATTACCGGCACCGCCAAAATCTTGTGTACAGAGATGAACTACTTTCATTTTATTGCTTCCATAAATAACGAATCCGGTTTTCTTATTGAATTATCATATTCTACATCTAAATGGTATTTATTAAAATTCGGTATAATCGATTCAAAAGCAGTAGTTACTTTTATATTTGTAAACCCGGCTTCTTTTAATAATTTGCTGAGCGAATAACGGTCATACATCCACTGATGTATTTCTCCGGAAAGTCTGAATTTGCCAATCTTCATCGGATCAGGCTCTTTACCGTTCCCGTTATTATTTTGCCCCGGATTTTTTCTAACTGAATTTATTACATCCTTTGCTTCGGAACCCATTCTTGCAACCACAAATTCTTCCGCGGGAATTTCCTGCTGCTGCCAGTATTTTAGCATTTCACCACCGGAATAGTTTCTCACGGTTTGGTCGAATAATTCCAGCATGATCCAATCATATTTAGCTTGTGCATTAAGATCACTGGTTAAAGATTTCTCCATTAAATCAAGGTAGTATTTAGCTATTTGTTCTAAATCCGGAACAACAACCCTGATAATGCCTCCTTTCCGCAGAATATTAAAACAGTTCTTTAAGAATTTTGGAGCGAAAGCCTTTTGGAAATGCTCAAGTACGTGGGAATGATAAACAACATCAAATGAACCATCGCTAAAAGGAAGTGGATTTTTAAGATCATGTTCCATAACTTCTTTACTATAAGAAACGAAATCGACATTAACCCAATCTTTATGGAACCGATTCCCGCAACCTAAGTTTAGCAGTTTATTAAAATTGCCTGTATTTGAGTCTTTAGATAACAATATCTTATACACATCTAATGCCGTTGCTTCGGAATTTGTCTCTCTCTTTTCCGGAATAGAAGTTTTAGGTTTAGAATTACTTTCCTGTAAATTATGTTTGTTAACAAAGTATTGCAATAATTGTTTGTTTGTAACAACATCAACAGGGTAAATGTTTGGCTTGCTTATCGCCATAACTGTATCGAATTTATTTGTTTTACCGCAGTGAACCCCTGTTCCATCAAGACCGATGTTTGCGATATGAGATTTGGTTGGATAAATATAGACCCCATCGTTTAGATAGACCGAAAGCAACCAGCTCATGGTCCATACATCTTTCAGACTTCCGTTTCTCATTTGTTCGAACATAACCGGGACATCATCGCCACCTTGGTTTAAATCAACATCCTTCTTGTGTAATTCATCATTAAGGAAATTAAGATCGTTTATTTTATGTTTCCACGCGCGTTTCCAGGTACCCCATCCCCAGCTTCCAATCCTCGGGCAAAAGTATAGATCATTAGGATATTTACTTAGTATTTCGTTTGGAATTGGGATTGAGTACCCTGAAATACCGTAGATCTTTTCATTCTTTTCGTACTTATTCAGGCAAGTGGACATAAAATCAAAGAAATATTTTTGCGGGACACAATCATCTTCAAGCAAAATCAATCTGTCATATTTTTCAAAAACCAAATTGACAGAATTAACAATAGATTTAGCCAGACCTTGATTTTCGGTTTGATAAACCACTTTGGGTAGAGTCCAATCAATAGATTTAATAAGGTCACGAACTGCGTTTACCTCTTCAACATTTTTACTAGTTTTGGGTGCATCACAAAAAATGTATAAATTTTTTATGTCGTATTGTTTCAGAGAGTTCAAAACTTGTTGAGTGTGCCAGGGTCTATTGTAACAAATCAAAATAACAGGAATTTCATCACTGTTATCGTTTTCACTTTTAAGTTCAATTAAATTGTTATTTCTTTGATATACCTTATCCGAGTTTATAGATAGGCTTAAATTTGATGATTCGACCGGACTCTTAATTAAATCAATTACGAGAGACATGGGACGTCTTGGATTCTGAACTCTTTTATCATTATCAGGCGTTCTAGCAACAAAGCCTTTAGAGTAATCAATGTTTTTTAACACTGAAGATCCATCATGATTATAATGATGAAGTAAATCTATAGTCCCCGATTTTTCAAATTTCGTTTTATGCAAAAGCTCTTTTACATTAGAAATAACCGGGAACCATAAATGTCCCGGATTTTCAATGGTTCCTCCGCCACCGGCATCAAAAATTATTTTTCCGTTAGAATCTTTTAAAGATCTTTCGTAAAGAATATCGCATCCGTAATCAGGTATCGACAACCGGAAGGTTGCTCCCGGCTTTAACACTCTAAATATTTCGTCAAAAACAGCAGGAAGTTTTTCATAAGGGATATGTTCAAAAACGTCTTCGGACTGAAAACTATCTACTGAATTATCCTTCAGAGGAAGAGGATTGGTCATATCATGTAAAATATGTCTGTGATCTTTTTTCTCGATAGAAAGCCCTATCAATTTTTTGTATTCGTCTCGCTCAGGGATGTCACCCGCATAAAGTTTGATCGAAGGATACTCCTTGATATCATCCCATTCCATTGTTACGTTCAATTCCTTACAAAGCAAAAGTAAATTTTTATCATAAGGATTTTTAATAATTATTTTTTTCAGAAATTTTACGGCTTCTTCGATGCGGGACATTGAAAGATGACATAACACCATTTTAACGGCGGCTTCAAGCCCCTCACCGGATAATTGAAATGCAGACTTATAATTTCTCAATGCTATATCATAATTCTTTAACGAATAATTGATCTCTCCCAGTTGGTAATAAGCTACGGAGTTCTCCGGGTCTGCACTCAAAATTTCATAACATTTATTCTTTGCATCTTCAATGCTTTCATCGTTTTTGCTCTCGTTGGGAAATTGTTTCTTAAAATTTGAAAAGATGTTTTTCCATAAAGCAGCCTGCTTTTCAAAAGAATACTCCTCCTTTAAAAATTTACCGGCTTTGATTGCGTTTACATTATTGTGTTCGTAGAAAGTTTTAAAATCAATACCGGCAATATCCTGAGTATTAAAAAGCTTTAAACCTTTTTCCGTAAAATGAGAGAAGGTTGCGGTCTCTTTTCGTAAAAAAACTTTCTTTCCCAAATAGAGAAGATTTATAGTGTTTCCGACTCCTTGTTGACGGTTGTGATTCAAAACCACAACATCTATTGATGATAAAAAGTCGGCATATTCTTTAAAAGGTTGGAATTTAAATAGAGGGACAAATTTTTCGCCGAATAAATTATGCCCTAAAGCTGCAACTTTTTCACCTAACGTTTTATCTCCGTAAACAAGAGGACAATAAATTTTTATTTTCTCGTCTTTGAACTTGGTCAGTAATTCTAATATCTCATTATGTCCGTTTGATATTGTGGATGAGGTCCCGGCTAATATGCTAATTTCGTCGGTAAATTTTTGCTTGTTTTTAATAGTATCGAGATAATCAAAATCAATTAGCGCCGGATAAATGCCATACATAAATCCCGCTTCCGTTTTGTAAACTTCTTTTGCCACATAATAATCATCCTTCACGGCTGCACTAATCATAAAAACTTTTTTGATTATGGCTTTTCTCTTTTCCTCTAACTCATATGGATTTGTAGGGGAGCCAACCTCTCTATAAAAATTAACATCTCCTCCCCATATCACCCAATGTACTTTGGATAACAGGTGTTGGTTCTTAAAAAAGTAGTCTATTACTTGATTAAAAAAAAGCCCATGAATGATTATGCCGGTGCAAGATTCCATGATTCGTGCTATTTCCAGATCATCAAAAGAGTTTACTTTAATACCATTAACAAAGTCACACTTCTTCGCATCGTCCCACATAGCTCTTCCGCTTATTAGAAATAAGTGTTCAGAACTATCAAAATATTTGTTTATCATTTGGTTATGCACGGATGCATAATCGGATTCAAAGACGATGTGTACAAACATCAAAACCTCATATACTATTTATCTGGTTTAGATATTTTCCTATTATCATGCCATGGATTTGATTACAATAGCGCTTAAATCTTAACTTTTGTGGATAAAACTTGGCAGACAATGGCCAATATTAGACAGTTGTTCGAAAACAGTCCTGATTAGTTATCGGTTGGATATTTTATATAATTTGAGATGGTTTGAGAAAGAATTGCATATAATGGCAATATTCAAAATTGATGTTCGATATATGCGTTAAAAACTTTTTATCAGATTGTGCCGCTGTCGACAAAAATATTTTGCCCGGTAATTGATGCCGACTTATCCGATAGAAGAAAACTAACTGTTTGAGCGACCGATTTTGTACTGGTTGGTATTTTGAGTGAAGTTCTTTTATAAATTCTATTTTTTGTTTCATCATCTAATTTTGAAGACATTTCCGTTTCCATGAATCCGGCGACAACACAATTGGATCGGATTCCCTTTTCACCCCATTCTCTTGCTGTGTTTTTCGAAAAGGCTTCGAGCGCACCTTTTGTGGAAGCATACATTGCAAGTCCTTTATAGCCGGTGTGGGCAGATATCGATGAGATGTGAACGAGGTTTCCCTTTGTTTGATGAAGCAGCATATTCCGCAAAACATTTTTCGTAAGTAAAAGCGGGGACATTACATTTACACGGTACATCTCCTCCAATTTTTCAAGATTGATATTTGTAATCAAATCGTCAATGGCTAATGCCGCGTTGTTTATATAACCATGAACAGGAATATTGGTAGTAAGGAAATTTTCCTTCCAAAAAGTTTTAATTCCCGCTGTATCTGATAAATCATAACTGATGTGTTTAAAATTGTCATAAAATTCTTTTGATAGCTGATCCGTATTATCATTAGCCTTTCGACTCAACCCATAAACGAAATATCCTTCTTCAAGAAGTGTTTTAGAAATTTCAAATCCCAATCCTTTCGATACTCCCGTGACCAAAATGTTTTTCATACTCTTTTCAACTTTCCTGTTCTCGTAACTTCAATGGCATCAACCAGATTTATAATCCTCGGAATCTTGAATGGTTGCAAATATTCTTGTAAAAAACTTTTTAAATCTTTTTCGGAAACATTACTATTCTCAACTGTAACGTCTGCAATTAAAACATTTCCTATAACGGAATTTTTTCTACCGTAAACTCTTGAAACAGTTACAGCCGGATGACTGTTGATTATCTCCTCCACTTCGCACGGATTCACTTTATATCCGCCGACGTTAATCATTTCATTTTTTCTTCCGATAAATTTGAATCGCAAATTGCTATCGGGTAAAAATTCAACCAAATCATTTGTATTGTACCAATCGCCTTCCAATTCAAATGAATCTGATATACCGAGCATGTGTTTATGAATCAATAGTTCACCATCAACAATCTTAACATTTTCCGCATCTTCTTTTTTGATACTAAATGAATCGCCATCAGAAGCGAATAAACTTCCCGCTTCCGTTGACGCATAAACATTGAGTATTCTGGCATTGGGAAAAATTTCAGACATGCGTTGAAATAGTGCCGGATTAAATTTTTCGCCGCCACTTGTAATTCTCTTTATTGTATTGAATTTTCGATTACTGGGAACAAGCATGCGGTAAAAAGTAGGGGTGGCAGATATATTTGTAATATTGTATTCGTCAATTAATGAGAGAATTTCACCGGATGACGATCCAAATAAGTTTATGATTGTATTTAGATTGAAAATCGCCTGTAGAAACACCTGCAAACCTGCAATATGTGTAGGGTTGTAGGCAAATCCCCACACATCATTCTTTTTCTTATCGGAGATTTTAACCATTCTGGAAATACTTTTAAAACCATGGGTTATTTTTTTAGGCTGCCCGGTTGTCCCGGATGTATAAAGAGTTATCTGCCAATCTCTCGATTCTTGAACCGATTGAATGAAATTATTCTCATCTACTCTTTTATTTAGAGCTACCGGTTCTCGCTTTAATAACGACTCATCATTCAAACCGAATTGCCCTAACTCAGATTCTTTAAAATCATAATCCAGCAGAACAATGTTTTTGTTGTACAGGAGCGAAGCAGTAACTGTTAAAAATATTTCAAAGATATCATCGGTATAAATGAACGACGGAATAGACTCAATATTATTCAACCTATCAAAAAAGCGCTCGTAAGAATACTCTCTCTGTTGGAGGGGATCGAATAAAAATATTTTGTTTTTATCCATTCCCGTTGTCTAATTTATTTAATATTTCGCCTACGGTTAACACAATCCCCGATTCAAAAACATCAACGCCGAATTTCATTTCAATACGAACTGTGAGTTCAGCCAAATCGAACGAATCTAACCCAATTTCATCTCTAAGGTTCGTGGAGGATTTTAAAGATGATATTTTTTCTTTCGAATTATTTTCGAGAACCTGGTTAATAATGTTACGGAGTATTTCAACTTTCTGCGGCATAAAATTCCTTTTCGAGTTCTAAAATTTTTTGTTTCCTTTTGCCGATTTCGATTCCGGGTATTCCACGATAAATTGTGAATGCATCGCAATTTTTCACTACAAGTGTTAGAGCTGAAACAGCCGAACCGGTCTCCATTACCACATTCGGCATGATGACGGAACCCGCTCCTATTATTACATGTTTTTTCAGATGAATTTTACCTGAAGTTTCTCTCCGGAATCTATCAGGAATCAAAGGGTTGGTCATACCTAATCCCATGTAATCATCCGTACTGGAATATAGCGATACCCGCCCGGAAATTGAGACAAAATCTTCTATCAGAATTTCACCTTTTCCGATGAGTGAAGTATAAGGTGCAATATGAACATAACTTCCGATTTTTATACTGCTGCCTGCGGAAAGAATGCAAAAATCATCTATCCGAATATTGCTTCCAAGCGTAATTAAATTTGGGTTATATATGCTCGCTTTGTCGGAGACATTTACATTTTCACCGAACTCTTTTAATCCGATCTTGAGCAATTGTTCATTGGTTAAATACGCCATTTTATTTCATCTTCGTATTAGATTAATTGTTTCGTCACTATGGAAATCACAAAGTCAATCTCTTCGGATGTTAATTTGTAATAAAGCGGCAAACACAAAATTCTTTTCGAGATATCTTCGGATATTGGCAATGAAGACGCCGGGAGAATTTCTTTGTAAAGATTTACCGAAGGATAAAAATATCTCCTCGGAAAAACATTGTTTTTGTTGAGAGCCGATTCAACTTTCATGAGTATATCTTCGCTTTCTAAAATAACCGGGAAATAAGAATAATTAGTTTCGCCAAATTTCAATTCCTGAAAACCAATTGAATTTATTTTACCCAATTGTTCACGATAATATAGGTACTTACTTTTTCTGTCTTCAAGTACTGACTGGTAGTATTTCAAATTTGCCAAGCCGAGCGCCGCATGCACTTCGGTCATCTTCCCGTTAAATCCTTCTTCAACAACCCACTTGCTATCGTCATGCCCAAAGAAGCGAATTCTTCTTAATTTTTCGTGAAGCACATTATTAGCCGTTATCACTCCGCCGCCTTCGGCTGTATTCAATAGTTTTGTTGCGTGAAAACTTGTAGCAGATATATCGCCGTAATTTAGCAGACTCTCATTTTTATAAGTTGAGCCCACTGCATGAGCGGCATCGTATATTACTTTTAGATTATGTTTCTTTGCTATCCTTTCAATTTCTTCAACATCGCATGGATTACCAAAAACATGAACCGGCAAAATTGCGCAAGTTTTATCAGTTATTTTTTTTTCAATTTTTTTCGGATCTATGTTAAGTGTACCGGCATCAATATCTGCAAAAACCGGGGTACAACCTTCCCACTGTATCGCACTAACAGTTGCAATCCAGGTGAACGGAGTAGTTATTATTTCACCTTTCAATTCGAGAGCTTTTATTGCCATTTGAATTGCGATTGTTCCGTTAGAAACAGCTACCATATTTTTTAATTGTAAAGCAGTAATTAATTCTTTTTCGAACTGCTGAACTAACGGACCGTTGTGAGTAAGTATGCCTCTCTCCCAAACTCCGGCCAATATTTGATTGTATTCTTCTAATGGGGCGAGAGAGGGGGCTGTAACATAAATTGGATTATTCATAATTTTTATTTCTTATCTCTTCAAGCAATTTTGATTGACTAATATTCTGTCGAAACTCTTCCTCGTAATTATTTTCTATAATTAATTTATGAAAATATTTAAGCATATTGATAAAATTATTATCCGCCGGTAATTCCTTAACTACTTTACCACCTGGTTTTTCAATAATTAGAGTTGGTTTAAAGCCGGGCGGAGCAGTAAATATTCGCTCCGTTGTAATTTTACCTTTGCTTCCCCATAGTTCCAGATTGCACTGATAAAAATTATCGAATCCGAATGCGATTTCCGAAAACAATCCCGAATTCCGACTTGTAAGAAAAGCGCCACCCCATAAATCCACTCCAAGTTTCTCATCATAATATAGTTTCGAAGATTTCACTTTAATATCTTCACCTAAAAAATACTGACTTATTTTAACCGGATAAGCACCGGCATCCAGCAAAGCCCCGCCGCCTAATTCTTTTTGATAACGGATATTATTGCTATCGTTAAACGGCGGAAACCCGAACGAACTTCGAATGTTTCTTAATTGACCAATTTCATTATTGTTAATTAAATCCAAAATAAATTTTAGCTGCGAATGAAATCTAAACTGAAAATTCTCCATCACAACAAGTTTTTTTTCACGAGCTTTATTCATTACTTCTAACGTTTCGGTTAATGAGCATGTCAAAGATTTTTCCACAAGAACATGTTTGCCGTTTTCAAGCGATTTTAAAATCCATTCATGATGAAGTGAATTTGGAAGCGGAATATAAATGGCGTCAATTAAATCGCTGTTCACTAATTCTTCATAATTGTTGAATGGGAGCGCATCGTACCGTTGGGCGATTTCATTTGCTTTTTCATGATTCCGGCTTGCAACCCCGTTTATTTTGTATTCGGTTCTTAAAGCAGCTAAACTTGGCAGCATATACTTCCCGGCAATTTGCGCCCCGCCGATTATTCCAATTCTTACTTTTTCCATCTCAACCCTAAATAAAAGAAATCGCCGAGAGTAAACTTCTCGATTGAATATTTAAATAATTGTTAAACTTGAGAAATACGTTCAATTGATTTAAAGTCAGCCATATATAGTTTGGGGGCAGTTCAATTGAAATTTCATTCCCGGCAAAAACAATCATATTCCTATTTTGTTCTCTATAAAATCTTCCCCCTTCTTCTGATTGAAATGTGTCGAGTACAATTTTCTCTTTAGGGGAATTAATAACATATTCCAAAAACGGGATACTTCCTGCTTTCGAATGCCGATAATTTCCAGTCAAACATTGGACGGTCGGGGCAAATTCCACAATATCATGATTACCACATTCCAACTTTGCTTGAACGGCAAAGTGTAAAATTCCATTGATCTCTTTACAAACAAAAGCCGAGATGCCTTCCTGCGCGGGTTCAACCATTGGTTGAGACCAATTGGTTACTTCTCTGTTTGAAATTTCAATTTCAACGGCTATTACTTTAAAGTACTTGTTATCTTTGTGCCTGATTTCATCATCGGTATAAACCCAGGAATCTAATTCTTTCAAAAAGTGCTTTTTTATTTCAAGATCGTAAGTGCTTTTAAACCGGGTTATGCAGGAAATTACATCATCAATTGTGTGAAGCGAACCTTGCTGTGATAAGGCTGATTTTAAAAATGCCTTTTGAATTGTGAATTGTTTTTCATTATGTCCGAGAAAATTAAAAAAATCTACAACAGAAACATCAAAGCTGCCATACGGAATTCCGGAAATAACCGTGCGGGTGTCCATATTAACAAGATTGTTTACCTGTAAAAGTTTTTTTATCTGAGCCAATGTAACCCAGGTATAATTATCATATACCGGTATCTCTTCTTCAACTTTGATTATTATGTTACGATTTCTTTTTTTCAGAAATCTTGCCCCTTGTTCAGATTGAAGTTGATCAAGCAAAATTTGTTCGGTCTTCGCATTCTGAAAATATTCAAGGTATAACGGCTTTTTACCTTCGTGTACCTGTGTGTAGTTACTTTTTGTAGCTTGCAGAGTTGGGGATAATTGCACATAATTTCTATTGCCCGGTTCTATTTTTGCCTGCATCAAAAAATGAAGAATACCATCGAATTCTTTTGTGATTATTCCTAAAAATCCTATCTCAGGCTGATTGATAATAGGCTGTTGCCAGCTGCTTACCGGTCCCCAATTTGTGCTAATTTCAATTCCGTCGATTGTAAAAAACTTACCCGATCCATGCTGAATTACGCCTGTTTCCTCATTATAATTCCAATTTTTAAGCGATGAAAATTTTGTTTTTTGGAGTTTTACATTTACATGTTGTTTTTTCTTCTTTAACCATTTTATAACTTCTTCAACGGAAAGATACTTCCCCTCAGACGAGAACGCCGATTTCATGAAGAGCAAATTATTTTGTGCTTTATCATCCATATCTATTATATCCGACTACAAATTTTGTACATCCCGGTTCTTAATTAATTTTAAGTAAAATGTTCTCTTAATAAACTCAACGAACTTTAAATACACATATAATCTCACAACCTACCCGTTGTGTACATGTATTTTTTTAATACCTATATTGCAATTATCATTCCATCTATTGGATTAGAAATTTTGATTAAACAATGCGTAGAATGGTTAAGATTAAAATAGAGGTCAATATTAGCCAGTTTGTAACGTAGTTTCCATGGTTTGTAGAGCTAACAGCGGCGCGGACTCTTCTTTCAATTTCTCCTCTACTTCAAGTTTTATCTCGCTTGCTAACTCCGTGCGTTCTTTCACTAATTCCGCAATAGCGGCTTTTAGATCTTCAATTCTTTCATCAAAATTCTCTTTTAGGAGTTTTTCTTTAGTTTCAAATTCTTTTTTGGTCCCGCTAATTTCAAGTTCTTTCTGATTCTTTAACCAATTAATTTTCTGTAACAATTTTTGTTTGTACGTTGAGCGGCTAACAAACGTAGAAATGGCAACGATTAGAGCCAACAGAAATCCGACAAGGAAAGCGCCCAAACCCCATTTAAAGCCTGCTAATACCAATTGCCCTAATACTTCTTTGAATTCCATTCCACCTCTAAAATATTGGGTGGAATAACCGGAACATCCGCCGATAAAAAACAGCAGTGTAGAAACTACGATATTATAGGTCATCATGTTTCTAAATGAATAAACGGGATCGTGTTTTGTT
>Ga0209211_10003685_pt1 | contig 24618 bp, 22 predicted proteins | sample RifGroA2_FD_183992 | JGI IMG/M metagenome (GOLD analysis project Ga0209211, IMG submission 183992) | Groundwater microbial communities from Rifle, Colorado, USA - Groundwater A2 (SPAdes) (version 2) | ecosystem: Environmental > Aquatic > Deep subsurface > Groundwater | place: Rifle, Colorado...
GCTGCTAATCCATTTACTTTATCAGCATCATCTATTATCCCATTATTATTCTCATCAACACTGGAAACTCCGCCATTTCCTGAAATCTGTGATAAAGGAAGCCATGGCCAATCATGATTAATAGCGCCCATTACAAATACAGTTGCTAGAATAGATATTAAAAATAATGAACTTATCATGAAATGTCTTTTTTTAATTTCAAATTTAATTTTCATTATTTTGCCCTCTTTTATTTTTTATATTATATGATTGTATTATATAAAACTTTCTTTATTATGCAGCTGTGCATGTACATTCTGCCTTATTTGTGTTTTGGCCTTTGCATGTTAAAATTGATAAGCTTCCTGGCGCAAAAACATAACAAGTTACAGCACTAACAACACAGCTTGAAGGACAAGTTAAAGGAGGATTCTTATCGCAGATAACTGATGCTGAATCATCACTAGTTCTGCACCATTTTCCAGCTGTAAGTGTGCTTACTTGCGGATCAGTTTCAGCTCCTGCAGCTGTAGCAACTGGCCATGCTGCTCTGCAGTCTGCCCCAAGGCAGAGATTTCCATTTAGATACAAGTCTTTCCATCTATTAGCATCAGTGCCAAGATCTTTTGACCCAGATGGATAATTAGCATCAACATAAGGGTTAAGATTGCCATTTACAGCCACAGGTTTTTCAAAATAAAACTGCCCTCTGTCTGTTGTGAAGTGTGCCCATCCAGTATTTTGCGCGCCTATCTCAACATAGCCTGAATTGGTCGTTACTTTTAATGAATTTCCTCCTCCTCTTTCTAGCTTTGTGTTAGTATCAACAACATTAACAGCAGTAGTAGCATAAACCTGCGCGCATGTTCCTACTGTATCGCATCTTGTATCAGTAACAGTGCTTGCAACTGGCCATGCTGTCCTGCAGTCTGCACCAATGCATAATCCGGTGCCTTTAACATTTCCAGCAACATCTAATTTGGATCCAGGATCAGTATTCCCTATGCCAACATTGCCGTTATCTTTTATTGTCATTAATACACCTGTTGTCCCTGAGTTAAATGTGCTAGTAGCAGAAGATTCTTTTGCTCTTCCAAAATGAAGTTTCCATCCAGTATTATCACCAAATCTAATTACCCCTGCATCTGGAGATGCTGTAGAGCCATCTAATGCTATGCCAGAAATAGATCCACCGACATCTAGTTGATATGCTGGACTCGTCACCCCAACCCCAACATTTCCGCCGTTTGGATTAAGCACAAGATTACCTCCAGTTGTTCCGCCAGATATTGCTACCTGTATTGCAGAATAGGTATTTCCAGTTACTGACCCCGGTTGTATAGATAGTATAGAATTTCCATCGCTGTTTTCAAATCTTGCAACTTCTGTAGCTGCAGTTGTGCCTCTTACTTGTAATTTGACAACAGGATTCGTCGTCCCAATCCCGACTTTGCCAGCATAATCTATTACAACAGGCGATGCTCCTGGAGCCTCTGATTTTATCTGTAGATAATTGCCTGCTGTCGTATCAAAATTATAGTTATAAGATGTACCTTCTACACCCGCAACCATAAATCCTGGCCCTACTTTAGTTTTGCCTTCAACAAGCATATTATATCCAGCATAATTAAACCTAGTTATTTTACCAGCTGCATCGATAGTCACAGTACTAACGCTAGCAGTAGGTGGATCTGTAACTGCAGGATTTATAATTGGCTTGATAAAATTAGAGTATAATGTGCTGTGTGTAGGATAATCAACTACAGCATTCACAATAACAATATTCAGAAGCAATATTACAAAAACGATCAACACTTTTTTATTCATTTTTCCCTCTTTTGATAACTTAAATGTTTAGTAATATATAAAGATTTGGCTGATGAAACTGATTTTTGTATCTTTAGCTAATTAATACCCATTTCCAAAATGGAATAAATGTTATGTTTTTTTCCTGCTTCTCTAGATCTTTTGTTATCAATATCATTTTTTTTGTTTTTTTGAATTCTTTCTTAAACTCTAACAATGCTTTTGTTTCTCTTTCAACAATTTCATCAGTATAAGAGACATTGATAGCTGTCAATGACTGGTCTTTTTCTTTAACTACAAAATCTACTTCTCCTTTCTTTTTCCAGTAATAGACATCCATGTTTTCTTGCTTTAATTTTATAGCAACGCAATTTTCTACCAATCTCCCAAGATCACGAGTGAACTTAAAGCCTGCTATATTGCGTATTCCAGTATCTATTACATAGCATTTTTTGGGCATCTGAGAACCTTCTTTCAAAGAATAAGAGAAATAATTTATTATGACCACCATATAAGCTTCTTCCAAGTAAGCTATATAATCATTTATGCTGTCAATTGATAATTTTGTGAAATTTCTTATGCTCCTATAACTAAAAGCATTTGACATATTTGTCAGAAGGTAAATAGCTAATTCATTGATTTTGGTAGCTGTAACGTTATGCCTGCTTATTATATCTTTATAGATAATATCATCAAAATATTGTTTTAATAATAATCTTTTTAGCTCAGATTCCTTAAAAAATACTTCTGGAAACCCGCCATATTCCAGATAATTATTCAGATGATGTAAAATAGTATTCTTTGTAGTAGCGGTTATTTGTTCAATACTGACATTTGCAAATTTTAAATATTCTTTAAATGAGAGCGGATATATATTAAAAGTCAAGTTTCTTCCGGTTAATAATGTTGCATACTCACCCCTTAACAATTTTGCAGAAGAGCCTGATATAATAAATTTGACATTATCTCTTAAGTCATAGTGTTTTTTTAGAAAAAGCTGCCAATCTTGGATATTTTGTATTTCATCAAGAAAGACATATGCTTTGTTTTGTGGATTCTTGCTTTGTCTATATAAGTTATAAATATTTTCAAGGCTTTCCTTTTTTAAAGTTTCATCATCAAGGTTCACATATAATATCTGCTCTGGTTTAACATCTTTCAGAAGAAATCCTATCATCTGGTACATGATAGTAGTTTTGCCGGCTCTTCTTATCCCTGTTAAGACAGTGATTTCTCTTATTTTAAGAGTGCCAAAAATAGTCAAGTCTATAGTTCTTGCAATACCGTTTAACGCATCTGGAACATTGCCAGTATTCCACCATAGGTTCCAGTTATTCAAGTTTTCTATATCCATAGGAGATAATAATCAGATATTCTTTATAAAGGTTACGATTAAAACGTTCAATTTTTGAATTAGTTGATTACTTCCAGTGAACAGTTAGTTATATTAATGCAAAGCCATGCTATCTCAGCTTATTCCTTAATATTTTAAGGTCTCTGGCTAATTTAACTGTAAACGCTTCAACTTGTGATTCTTTTAGATTTTTGAACATCAGATCCACGTTGCGAAATGCCTGCTTATATAGCTCTTTCAGGTTTTCATTCTCAAGGATAGCGATTAGCTCATCAATAAGCAATATCACATTTTTATTTCCTGCAAATGTTTTTAAGTCAATTTTTGTTATCAGATAGCTTAGGTCAAATAGGTCCTTGAATTCTTTTCTTGAACAGAAAGTAATCATCTTTGTAATAAAAATTCTTTCTGCAGGATATAGGTAAAGCTGATTTATCTTTTCAATTTTTTTAGGAGCATCAACAAAGTCTATATCTATTTTTGTCTCATAAATTTTATAAGTCTCTAATTCTATCTTGATATGATATCTTTCAGTTGCTGCAAAGCCATGCTTCTTTATCCTAAAATCCTGTATGATTTTATCATTCTTCAATTTTTGTAGTATATCGACAAAATACTTCTGAATCTCCTTATGATTAGGCTTCTGGCATAGATCTGCATCAAAATCAAGGTCTTCAGATTCACGATGATGGTTAAAATAATAGAGAGCTAGCGCTGTCCCACCTTTTAAGATCAGCTTGTAAGGATTATTACTTTCAACTTCATTGAGGAATTTTTGCAAGATTGCCAGTAGTTTTGCCATTTTATACTCCGTATTTTGAATAATCGACCCTTCTTTCCTCAGCAAAAGAGCCTGCATAGTTATTAATATTTTTAACAAATAATTTTTTGTATCTTGACAGCATCTGCTTCCAGACAGCTAAGCTATATGCATTTTTTGTTATTTTGATATCGTTAAATATCTGCTCATTTGCAGCGTATTTTAGCCCTGTTTTAGGATCTATCTCCACAATTGCATTTGTGATTGATTTTACACGGATCAATTTTAAGGTAATATTGCCAATAACAAGCTTGCCTGTTATTTTTGTATTGATTACTTCTAGTAATTTTGTCTTAAAATACCACCCATAGCCATTATGCCTTAAAGCCTCCAAACCAGTGATATAATAAGAGCCAAGGCTAGCTAAAAACTGCACATAATCTGCATCTTGTTCTTTTGCATTTGCTATTTTTTCTAACAGATTTATTTTTTTACTCATCTTGCCGCGAAGGTATCTTTTTTCATTTTCCGTCAATTTCGAATTTTTATATAGTTTTTTCAATATGTTAAACTGGACAGGCTTAAATAGAGCTGGAACTATTTCATCCTCTAATCCTACAAGCTTCGTTATCAATTGTTGATCCATAGGATATAATAATATCCTTACATATATAAATCTTTCTATACTTTACGAAAGATATAAATATAGTACACTAAAGCAATAGAAAGATAACTATACTATACAATTTAGAATGATATTAGCTGCCCAAACAAGCATTCTTCTGCACTTCATCTAATATCTTATCACAGAAACTTTTATCTCCTGTACTAAATCTTTTATTGATATAAAAGTTAGTCAAGCATGATTTAACGCTAGCATCATTAGAAAGCTTTTCACAATAGCTTGCATCCTCTTTTAAAGAGACCTGATTTAGATAATAGCTATCTTTGCAGGAATTTATTTTATCTTCTGATTTTAATTTATCGCATAATGAAGGATCATTTTTGGTGCTGACTTCATTTGCCAGCTGAGTATATTCACAATCTTCTTTTGCAGCTGAATTTGATAACTGCGAGCATGTGTCTTTGCCATTTATTGCCTGGTTTATCAGGATGTTATCTTTGCAGCTATTGCTGGTTAATTTATCGCTTATCTTCTCACAATCCTCTACATTCTCGCTAAGAGATGCTCTTGCAAGATTAAATGCATCTTCGCATTTTTTTCTGTCTGGTGATTTTTTGCAGATAGAGACATCTCTTTTAGTCAATGCTTCACTTAGGGCTTCTGCCTCTAAAGCATAGATTTTTTCATTGATCCTTGTCACGCAGATCTGCCTTAACGCATCACTTTTTAATTTTTCACATTTCTTTATGTTCAATCCTTCGATGTATTTTAATGCTAAAAGATTATCTATACAATCCTCTTTTTCTTTTCCTATAAACTTTTTGCATTTTCCTGATGGGTCTGTGCTTAATTTTATGAAAGCAACTTTGCCTAATATAGCAATTATTATAACACCAACAACAACAAGCGCAATAAAAATCAGTTTTTGATTGCTTATGCTAGAAGATGCTACAAGCTCTTTTTCCTGCTGTTTTTTTTCTGCCTTTTTCTTAGGAAGATTCTCGAATAAAAGATTGTCTACTTTTGCCATTCATGCCTCTTTTTTATTGATATAAATAAGAAAGGTATTTAAGCTTTTATTTTTTTTATATCATCAAGATCAAATACTATTATACCTTCCTTTTTTAGATTCTCTTTGCCTTGTACATTCTTTGCAAATATGCCTAAATGATCTTTTTTTCTTTTTAATTCGATAAACTTTGTTTTTTCTTTAAGATCGATAATTATCTGCCTAGCTTCTTTTTCAGATAAATTTGACCATTTGCATTCAACACTTAATATCTCATTTCTATGCTCATCGATTGCTACAATATCTATCTCTATCTCTTCTCTTGCTAGATTCTCTGTGCTTAATGCCTTACCGCGACCCCACCATGTTCCGATTTTTGAAGGAGTTATAGGTAAAGGAAGCTCCAACATTAGTTCTGCGCATAACTTTTCAAATGATCGTCCAAATAACATGTCTGATTCTTTTTTTATCTGTTCTAAGATTACATCTCTTTTATTTAGCTCTAACTCACTTCTATTCGGTTCAATAAAGTTAAGCCAAAACTGAAAAAAATTGTCTGAAATTTTATAAAGTGTTTTTTTTGATTTGGGCTTTTTTTCCGTGATAGGATTGATTCTTTTGACATACTCTAATTTCTGGAGAATATTAAGATATTTTGGAATATCCTTTGCATCAAGATAAGATTTATTTGCAATATCGACTATTTTTGTAGAGCCTTTCGCCATGTTATCTAGTATTTTTAAGTAAGTAGATGGCTCTCTTAGTTCTTCTTGCAGGATAACCTTAACTTCATCATAAAGCATCTCTCCTTTTGTAAGTATTTTATCCTTAATATTCTCATATAAGCCTTTTTCAGCATTAAATTCCTTCATATAAGCTGGAATTCCGCCTAATATAAGATATGTTTTTATCTGATCTTCTATGCTATATTTAGGAAAAAATTTGACGCTTTCGATAAAATGCAATGGAACAAGCTTCCAGTGCCCTGTTCTTCTTCCATATAAAGGTGATTTATAGCTAAGCACGCCTTTTTCCATCATGCTAATGGAAGAGCCGCATAAGATAAGAAATACATTGCTGTTTTTTAGCAGCATATCGCTGATTTTTTGGAATACTGATGCCAAGCTATCATCCTTTTCAAGTAGGTAAGAGAACTCATCTATTGCCACTATTATTTTTTTGTTGCCTGCCCTTTTAAGGATATATTCAAATGTCAGATCAAAATTATCTACTGCAGGCTCTATGTCATCATATTTTTTTGCAGCCTCCTTAGCGAATAATTTTGCATTGATTAAGGTTCCTCTCTTATCAGCTAAATAATATATGCTATCTTTATCTTTTAGAAAATGGCTTATCAGTTCAGTTTTCCCTGTTCTTCTTCTCCCATAAAGCACTATAAACTGAAAATTACCTTCTTTATATTTTCTTTCTAAAAAAGATAATTCTTCTTTCCTGTTTATAAAAGTTCGGATCATAAGGATTATCTTTTAAATCCGATTATATATATAAATTTATCGGTTTTAGATCCGATTCTTGTTAGAAATAAAAGATTATCTACTTTTGCCATTATGAGATATAAGAGAGGTTATTTGATTTCTATTGCTTGTGAAGCAAGGAATATTTAAGGATTATCTCCCATGTAACTGTTTGTTCATTTGTTCATTTCTTTGATTTGTTTCTTGAGCAACTCTTTCGCTTATAGGTCTTTGCTGCTCTTGAGCTCTTATTGTAGATTGAGTTTGTGTAACTGCCTGTGCCTTATTTGGCTTATCGCGGATAAACGATAATGCCCTTTCTGTCCATGCCTGGATAGTGGCTTTTCCTTTGGTTTCAGCAACCAGCAGTATCGGTATCTCAGATTTTTTACCTGCAGAATCGATCCAGCCTTTTGCTGTTGGGTCATCTGGAAGCGATGCGCATAAGTATTGCTTGGAGTTGTAGGTTAGAATACTTCCATAATCCTGTTTATTATCCTCTGAATCACCACAGCATCTTTTATCAGTTGTCTTGCCTGTTTCCAGCCATACTCCTCCTTGTTTTGTGCAACATGCCGGATCATGGTCTCCGTTGACACAGCAGTCACCTTGGCAGCTGTCTTGTGTTTCAGGAGGGTCACAAAATAAATCTCCGCAAGATGTTGCTGCATTCCTGCATATATTATGCACACAATATTCATTCTTGCACTCGTATGTTGCAGTGCACGAACTTCCATCATCTTTGTTTTGGTTGCATTTAAGATTTTTGCAGAAATTAGAGGCGCATTCTACTGAAGATACGCAGTTAGCTCCATTTGCCCTGTCTTCTCCGCAACTTCCGCTTTTGCATAAGTTAGATGCGCATTCATAGCCATAAGTGCATGGCTGGGAATTTGCTTTGTTGCTGCCACATTTATTGCCTTTGCATATATTAGATGCACAATCATAAGGATTTGCGCAATCTGCTGAAAGTTGTTTGTTAGCATTGCATTTTCCTTCTACACAATAGCCTGTTGTGCACGATGATGGTGAGGTGCATAATCCTCCAGGATTGATTTTGCATGCACCATTTTGACATGTCTGTCCGGCAGAACATGGATTATTTTCATCTATCCCATTTACGCCATTATTATCTTTGCCATCGCAGAGCTCTTGTGCACCCGGATATGTAGTTGCATCGCCATCTGCTGTATTTGCATCACGTCCATCAGTAGGAGTATTTTCAGTTCTGCAATTTGGAGAAGAAGTAAAGCCACCTCCTCCTATGCAGCCGCCACCTTTTGCTGTTGAGAGCGATGAACATTGCTTTTCATAATCAGAAGGGGGATTAGGACAAGCCATGTCAAATAATGGGCTAGTTATATATCCATCACCATCATCATCATCACAGCACCATCTGCAGTTTTCATCTACTCCATTTGCACAATTATTGTCTATACCATCGCAGGCTTCTGCTGCATTTGGCTTAACATTTGCATTATCATCTCTGCAGTCATTTCCTTGTGTTGTAGTGCATCCTGATGGAACGCAATTAAAAGCACTGCAGGTTCCTGATGCTGCGCTGCTTTTATAACCATCTCCATCACTATCGCAGTAATATGTTGTAATAGAGCAAGAAGTGCCTTCATCTATTCCATTCACCCCATTGTTATCTTTGCCATCACATATTTCAGGCGCGCCTGGATAGACAGTAGCATCATTATCTGCTGAATTTAATTCTGTAGAACAACTAGGCTGGCTTGTTATGCCACCGCCGCCGCTACAGACAGAAGAGCATTGCTTTTCAAAGCTATCTGCGCATGACATCTGGAAGTTAGATGCAGTTGTACGGGCATCATTATCATCATCATCGCAGCACCATCTGCAATTTTCATCTGTCTGCCCATTGCAGTTATTGTCTTGACCGTCGCAAGCTTCTGAAGGAACTGCACCACAACTGCCGCATGCATTCTTAACGCCTTCATCAATTCCATTAACACAGTTATTGTCTATGCCATCACAAACTTCTGCTGCGCCTATTTTTATTGTAGCATCTGCATCATTACAATCTTGATTATTTGCTACATATTCTCTTGGTTGAGAACATGCCTGGATTGGAGAATTATAAGTATGGGAAGGATTGCCATAACCATCACCATCTGCATCATAGTAATATACGTTGGTTGCTTGAACCCAATTACAACCATTACATACTTGAGTATTGGCTGTGTTGCATCCTGTTCCTGAGCACGTGCAGCATCCATCATTTAGCACACCATCACAATCATCATCTGTTGAAGTACTACAATCTTCAGCTGGAGCTGCGACATAAATGCAGCCATTGCATCTTTTTCCTGTATTGCCTGGGGACTGACAGCTTGTTCCACTGCATGCACAGCATCCGTCATCAACCTTGCAATTGCAGTCATCATCTACATTATTGCCGCATGTTTCTGTAGTAGCACATGTTCTTGTCTTACTGTATTCATTTATGAACAATTGTCTTGTTCCAGTTATTGCCCTGCCCCAAATATATAAACTATTGCTATTGCTGCTTGCAACAGAAATGCCATTGATTACCTTTGAATTGCCAGATTCACACATAAGCCCACTTTTCTCTCCGCCTGTTTTCGGTGTCTTGGCTACATAAGGATTAAACCTAGGTGTAGGCGTACTAGATGCAGATTGAAGAGTATTTTGGGATGAAATAGTTGAATAAGAAATATCAGTTCCAAGACCTTCATCAAAAATATCTTCATGAGTAACTTGTGATTCAATATATACTATACCATCAGTGCCAATAAATATATCTCCAAGATCCCCATTTTGAGTTGAACTTTTCAAATACTTTATAAGATTGCCACTGTTATCATACTTATAAATATGATTATAATAATTCCAATTGTTATTAATATATTCATAGGTCATACCTGCTGCTACATAAACATATCCGTTTTTATCAACAGCTGGACCTAAGAAGATATTATCTCCACCAATGGCACCAATGCTATTATACATAGAGAGAGGCATAGCTGCCCATGTCTTTAGAAGATTACCATTGCTATCAAACTTCTTTATTGAAAGAGGTGAAACGCCATCATATACCATGACATATAGGTTTCCAGAGGTATCATAATCAACACCCCTAACAGAAACAATACCATTAACATAGGCATTAGCTATTATTGTTTTTAGCACAGTACCTGCACCATTTACTTGTTTAAAGCTGCCATCGGATAAAAAGTAAATATTATTGTTAATATTATAGACAGTGGTATGATCACCTTGATAGCGATCAATCCAATTAGTTGCTGTAAAATCATAATAATTTGGTGTTGTTATTGGACAATAATAATACTTACCTTCACACCATAACTCCCCCTCTCCACTTGTTACTGTTTTACATTGACTAGATGTACTAATGCCTTGACAGGTGGTTTTACCATTGATACAGTCAGGATTGCCTTTATAACTTGTGCCGCCCCAATAATTTCCAACACCAGTAACTTTATTTGGGCTGCAATCATAATAAGTTGTTGAATAAACCAAAACCATATTCAGAACTAACAAAATCACAATAAACAATATGCTTATACATTTTTTCTTATTCATTTTCAAAACTCTTTTGATTTATCAATTATTTATTAGCTTCAGCTTTCTCCAATGCTGCAACCTTTGCCTTATACTCTTCCTGCGTCTTTGTAATTGCATCGCTTTCTGCTTCTGCCTTTGTCTGTACTTTTTTAAGCTCTTCCAGTTTCTGTTGATAATCTTTCTGCGTTCTTTCAAAGCTCTCTGTCTCTGCCTTGATTCTGGCTTCCTCTTGAGCATTAGCTGATTGTGATGTAACTGGCAGTATGTTAGATACTTGATTCTGCAGAGCAGATTTAGTAGTTAATTCTTTAAAATTGCCATTCTTATAATTAAACCCAACTATACTCACCACAAGCAAGATTACAACACCTATAAACACATACTTAGTCAGACTTTTATGATGCTCTTTATGCATTCCAAAAGCTGCCTGGCTTTTTCTTGCATCAGAATTAAGCACTAGCTTTTTCACAGGCTTACCGCTTGCCTTCACTCCCTCGAAAATAAAGTCCTCATGCTTGCCCAAGAGCATCACCCCTTAAGCCATCAGCAGCATTTATTTGATAGAAAGAATTTGTAGAATAAGTTATAAGACTACGGATAGTATAATAATATCTACACATTTTTACCTCTTTTTCTCTTAATGACACCTTAAATATACTATAAACCTGATAGTATATAAAGCTTTTTCCCACTTGTTTATTATTTAGGATTGGATTAATAGACCAATAAAAATAGTGTTCATTCTATTGAACATTATTAGCTAAAAGTGTTCAGTAGAATAGTAGCCTTTAAATAGTATTTGTGCTTACCTACTGATATGATATCAAAAAATATTTTAAAGGAAGTGCTATTAGAGCAAAAACAAAAACTTGAAAGCCTAAATCAAGAAGATTTTATCATAAGAGAAATGCTTATAGAGATTGAGAAATTTGTTAACATAAAACACAGTATTGTCATTTCTGGGATAAGAAGATGCGGCAAGTCTGTTTTAATATTTGAGATAATAAAAAGATTTTTTAAAGATAATTACTATTTTATTAATTTTCAGGATGAAAGACTTGCAGATTTTACAGTACAGGATTTTAATGTATTATATGAGACATTAATAGAGCTTTTCGGGAAGCAGAAAACATTCTTTTTAGACGAGATACAGAATGTTGAAGGATGGGAAAAATGGGTTAGAAGGATGTATGATGATGGCTTTAAATTCTTTCTGACAGGCTCTAATGCAAAGCTATTAAGCAAGGAATTGGCAACATTGCTGACAGGTAGGCATTTGCAATTCTCAGTTTATCCTTTCAGTTTTAAGGAATTTCTTAAGTTTAGGAATATTAAGTATAACAAAGAAGATATTTACATAACAGAAAAAAAGGCATTCTTGATTAGGCATTTCAATGAGTATGTTGACGTAGGTGGATTTCCAGAATACTTGAATGATAAGAAGATAGAAATCCTTCAGGGATATTTTAATGATATACTTTACCATGACGTAGCTGAAAGGCATAAGATAGAACAATTAAAAGAATTGAAGGTTCTGGCAAGATATATTATAGCAAATTCAGGAAATTTGATGTCATACAGGCAGTTAAGTGCTGCTTCTCAGATAAAGAGTGTTAATACAGTAATAAAATACTTTTCAGCGATAGAGAATTCTTATTTGATATTTGCTGTCCCATACTTTAGTTATTCTCTAAAGAAACAGAATATGAATCCGTTTAAGGTTTACGCGATAGATATATCTTTTAAAGATGCAATAAACTTTAAATTCAGCAAAGACATTGGCAGAAAATATGAGAATATCGTAGCACTTCAGCTTAAAAGGGATGATATTGAATTCTACTATTGGAAGAATGTAAAACATGAAGAAGTAGATTTTATTATCATGGATAAGAATAAGATAAAATGCTTGATACAGGTATGCTATGATATAAGTTTTAAAGAAGCAAAAGAACGGGAGATAAAATCTTTATTAAATGCATCTAAGGAACTAAAATGCAAGAATCTTATTATAATTACTGATAATTATGATGCAGAAGAAACAATAGTTGATGAAAAGATAAGATATGTTCCATTATGGAAGTGGCTGTTGGATTTTTAAACTAACACAATTTATTTCCCATTGCCAATATACTTAAGCAATTGCTGCTCAAAATCTGAAAAGTCCCTTAAATTATTCGTTAAAAAGTTATAAGTAAGCTCATCATTTACATCACCATATCTATGTACAAGTATATTTCTGAAGCCTTTCATTGATTTTAATCTGGTCGCTAACTGCGATGTAAGTACTTTCTTAGTTGCAAGAATATTGAATATATGCTCTTCATCTTCCACAACTCCGAGCTTTTCAGAGGTTATTACCATAAAGCAAATATCGATTAAGCTTTCTATAGCTAATTCAATGGTTTTCTCGCATGCTCTTTTCTTGACTAAATTTGAAGTATACTCTTCTTCTTCAGGAAGAATTTCTTCCAATTCATTAAGATATGTATGGATATCATCAAGCTTTTTCAATATTCTTTCTTTTTCAGATTTTTGCAGTTTGCTCACCACCTAATTTGGCATAATACATATCAAGAAACCTTCTGAAATTTTCAAACTCTTTGATTACAAGAAAATTTGTTCCATACATCTCCTTTGAATGCTCACCGTAGATGAATTTGCCATGCTTAAATATCTCCTGCTTGACATACAACGGCAGCTCCTGAAATATCTGTATGTCATATTTATCTCCCAAGCTTCCAGAAACAAGGATTCTAAAATTAAACCGCTCTTTTTCATCACTATCATAATATATAGCTATATCTATATCAGAGTGTTTAGTAGCATTTCCTTTAGCATAGCTTCCAAACAATGCGATAAACCTTACCTTTTTCTTGGTATCAAGCTTCCTAATTAGCTTTACAATCTTAGCTGTATCTAGTTCCATCTTAGTTAGAACTATTTGCAATAGAATATAAAAGCTTTTTCCTGCAATTGGCTATTTTTTTATCTATTTTTCCAAAACCTTTAAATATAACTATGACTACTCCAGAGTAAAGTCAAAATAAATTTGATTTTTATGTTTTATTTGGGGGGAATTTAAAATGAGAAAATTATTGCTTGCACTAACGCTTGTCTTTGCTATGATGCTATCTATAGCTGTTCTGGTTTCCTTAACAAACGCTGAAACCCAGGAAGCTCAAAGATCTTCTGACTTAAGGTTCAATCATGTTTTTGTTGAACAGCAGCTTTCTGTTTCTAATGAAAAATTAGTCCAAGATGTTGTCGCTGGAGTTGACCTTGACAATCTTGGTACTTTTGATTTAAGAGATGTAAAGCTTACAATCGCTATTCCAGAGCTTGGTGTCCAACGTTCTGTTGGTCCATTTGATGTTGACTCAGACTCAGGAACCACAAGAAAAGTTTTATTGGAACTATTCGACGATGTTCCTAGTGGAGAATATGATGTCAAGCTTACATTGAGTAATGAGAACTTCAGGAAAGTAAGATACAGGACTGTAACTTTGACATAAATTGCTTAGTATATTATATAGTGAGATAGTGCATAAAATATTGTATGATTATTAAGCACAACATTATAATATACACCAATCAAATACAATAAATTAACTTTATCATAGTCATCAAGTGTAACTACTCTTGTATGCTAAAAAACGAAACCTTTATATATAAGAGCGGATTACACGACAATATTAATAAAAAACCTATAAGGGGGGAATTGAAAATGAAGAAAGCACTATTTGTTATGTTTGCGCTGTTGATAAGCATATTTGCAGTAGCAGTAAACGCAGCTACAGTACCTGTGTCATTCACAGAAGTTAAGGTCAACGGAGATACAGTCACTGCCCAGGCAGGTGGTTTTGTTTTAAGCCAAGAGCTGAATGACCAACTTGATGTTAAAGTTATATTAAAGGGAACTGGCAATTCTTCAAATGTTGAAGTCACCGCATTCTTGTCTGGCTATGAGCACAATGACAAGGAGAGAATTTCAGATTCTACAGATGTTTTTGATGTAAGCGACGGCGTTACATACACAAAGAAATTAAGCCTAAAACTTCCACAAAGACTTGATCAGGACAGATACAGATTAAGAGTTTTAGTAACTGACAGAAACAATGATGCTGTTACAAGCGAATATCTGTTAAAAGTAGATGCTGCAAGGCATTCAGTAGTTGTTAAGGATGTTGTTATGAGCCCAAGCTTCGGCGTTGAAGCTGGAAGAAGCTTATTGACAACTGTAAGATTAAAAAACTACGGACAGAAAGATGAAGAAGGATTAAAAGTAACTGTAAGCGTTCCAGCATTGGGACTAGCAGCTTCTGACTACATCGATGAGCTAGAAGATGGCGAAGAAACTACAAGTGAAGAGCTATTCTTAAGAGTTCCATCAACTGCAAAAGCAGGAGATTACAAAGCTACCGTTTCAGTGACATTCAATGATGGCGACAGCGCAGTAAGCAAAGACATGACATTAACTGTACTAGGTAGTGAAGCTGAAGTTTCAGCTCCAAGCGCTCCAGTAGATTCTGGAAAAACAGTTATAACATTAGCTACTGAAGCACAGGATGTCGTAAAAGGCACATCTGGCGCAGTTTACCCATTGACATTAACAAACACAGGCGGCGTAAGCAAGACTTACTCATTAAGCGCAACTGCAGGCGATTGGGCAAATGTTAAGGTTTCCCCAAGCAATGTTGTTGTACTAGCTGGCGGAGAGACAAAAGCTGTCTTCCTACATGTAGCTGCAAACGACAATGCACAGTCTGGAGAACAAGTATTAAGCCTAGCTGTTAAATCTGGCGAGCAGACTCTAAAAGAGCTTGTCTTAAAAGCAAGTGTCCAGGACGGAAAGAGCCCAGCAAGCGCAAGCAGCTTAAAAAGAGCATTAGAAGTTGGCCTTGTTGTTCTAGTCGTGCTATTGGTTGTTTTAGGCCTAGTTGTAGGCTTTAACAAGCTAAAGGGCAATGATGAAGAGCCTAAGGAAGGACAGACTTATTACTAAGTTTGTTTATTTTTTATTTTCTTTTTTTATTAGTTTCTTAATTGTTTTTAATTCTGAAATTTATTCTAATATTTATATAACACTTAGATTTTACGGCATATGAAAAGATTATAGCATCTCCTCGCAAAATGGTAGAATTAATAACTGATACAACTACATTAGACAGAATTCTTGATAGCTTTAATGTGAAGAATAGAAGGAAAAGATGGCGATTGGCAAAAGAGCCAAGCATAGATGATCTTATTAGGCACGGAAATCTTCAGGGAGAGCTTGGTCTCGCATTAGAGTATGGTCATAAGAGGATATATGCATATAATGGCGGTAAAACTGGTGTATCCAACTGCAAAAGAACCGTTAATTTAAGATTACATAATCATCCTGATGAACCAGAGCTTCAGATTTTTCCTTCTGCTGATGATGCAATATATATTGCCAAAGGCAAGTTTAACATAGAATATATTATAACGCCGCAAGGAGTCTCGCAAGTGACATATATAGGAAAATGGAAGATAGAATCAAAATATACCGAAAGAAAAACCAAAATTAGCTTTCAGATTAAAGAGAGAGTAGGATTAAGAAGCAAAGAAATTATTGAAGTTGCAGATAAGACTTCTAAAGAAGCTTGCAATATTTTGAGAGAAAGATTAAGAGATTATGATGCACCTGTCGCAATATCTCATATGCCATGCCTGCCAAAAAAACAAAGATTAACCCCAAAAGAAAGAAGCATGTATCATTGTGATATCACTTTTCTCCCATGGCAGGATTTTGCAAGATTGTATGCAAAGCAAGGGTTCTGGAAAGTGTTTTCGCAGGACTTTGACTGGAGCAAGGTAGATTATGATTCATTGAGAAAAGCAGCTTGATTGTAATGATACACATTTAAATTTATTTCTAAAGTTTTAATTTTTTCTTTAAATCCAGAGGAATATTAATTACATTTCCAATACCTTTAAATATAAGTTTTCTCTTCTAGAGTAGTGAAAGGGGGATAATTTTAATGAGTAGTAAAAATAGAGTAGTGTTTAGAAAACTGCTGATTTTTTCATTAGTTCTGTGTTTATTGTTTAGTTTTAACTATACAGTATATGGTGAAGAGAATACAAATGTACAGGATGCTGAAGTGCAATTAGCACAAGAAGAACAGCCTATAATATTCTCCGCAGGCTTTCTAGTCGATGACTGGCAGAAACAGGCAGAGCCATGCGACACAACAAGTTATTTAGTTGAAGTTCAGAATTTAGCAGATTATGCTGATACATATTCATTAAGCGCAACTTCAGAAAATAAATTATTTGACGAAAGTGGGGTAGCTGTAAGCGAAAATGATTTTACTTTAACGTCTGGAGAAAAAAAAGAAGTAGCTGTCTTCATCACTCCTCATTGTGAGATTTACGGAAAATTAGATGTTAACCTAAACTTTAAGTCTACAGCAACAGAGTTAGAGGCAACTATCCTTCTGCAAACAAACATTGCAAGAAACTACACATACAGCTTAGAAGCTGGAAAATATGAGACAGAGAAACAGGTTATCAACAATACACAGCAGGAAGTTTCTGTTTTTAAGCCATCAAACAAAAGATACAACATCTGCAATAACAAAAAAACCTTGCTCCCGATAAAGATAAAAAATTTGGTTGAGACAGGAAATATATACTCTCTTGATCTTGAAGCAAGCAAAGCAGCAAAAAAGTTTTCTAAATTTGCGCACAAAGGAGTTGCTTTATACGGCAACACAGAAGCTATTATTGATTTAGAACTTGAGCCAGAACTAAATGCAATTGGCAATTATACATTGACATTAAAGACATCATCTGAACGAGGAGAGCTAGAGCTGCAGGATAAGATAAGAGTTAATGTAAGAGACTGTTTTGGCCTTAAACTTGACATAGCAAAAGAGAAAGACAAGCTATGCAACTATAATTCTAAAAGCTACGAAGTTAAGATAACAAACAATGGCGAATTTAGTGAGAATATTATTCTTGACGCAAAAGGAGATTGCGCAAAATTGAGTCAAAATAATCTTACAATTGCGCCTAAGCAAAATGCAACAGCAAATTTATTGATCAATGATAAATGCAAATTGACGGGAAAGCATGCTATTGAGGTGTCTGCATCATTATTAAATAATTCTGAAGTAACTTCATCTGACAATATTATATTAGAATTTGTTGATGTTGAAAAATGTTATAAGACAGAGATTGAAGACGGCAAAAGGCAGATTACTGCAAGTGAAAATGGCTCAAAGACTGAAGTAAAGATACAGAACCTTGGCACAGAGACAGTTGACTATTCAGTAACCCTAGATATTAAGTCAAGAATCTTGCCTTGGCAAAAAAGCAGAAATGATTTTATTACTCCTGTTCCAAAAGAATTCAAGCTTGCACCTAATAAAACACAGGTTCTTGCACTAGATTTTGATCTAGACAATGTTGTACCTGGAAGATATGACGTAAAAGTGAAGGCAACAGCTAATAACAAGGTTTTATTCTCGAGAAACATACTTGCAATAGTAGGCAAGGACAAGTTTGTTAATTTTGCCTGGTACTATAAATATTATTCACTAGCTGCATTGATCATCTTATTGATCTTGATCTGGACATTGATAGCAAGCATCAAGGAATCTTTGAGAATTTATGTAGAGGAGGAATTTGGCATAGTAGATGCAGGCAAAGAGATAACAATCAAGATAGATAAAGAAATGTCTCCTCAGGAGCTCAAGCTTGCTGCAAAACAACAGCTTCTGGATGCAAAAATTAGGATAGAGAAGCTTTCTAACAAAAAAGCAAGAGATGCTGCTGATTCAGTCTATGAATGCTTTGAAATTGCTGTAGAGAATATAATAACTTATAACTTAAAATCTTCTGTTCTTAAATTCAAAGTTTCAAAAACCTGGCTAGAAGAGAATAATTTATCGCACAATGACATTTCATTAAAAATATTGTCTGGAGAAAAATGGCTGGAATTAAATACAAAGAAAACAGGTTCAGATACTGAGAATGTATATTATAAGGCAGAGCTGAAAGACTTCGGCTTGTTTGCAGTTACATCTAATGCAGAATATTATAAAAGAAAAGCAGCTGATAAAAAGCAGAAAGAGATAGAAGAGAAAAAGAAGCTGGCTGAAGAGGAAAGAAAAGCAAGAGAAGAAGAAGCGAAAAAAGCCAAAGAAGAAAAATCAAAGGAAATAGAAGAAATAAAAGCTGAAACTAAAGAAAAAGCAGAAAAAAACCAGAAGATAAGAAAAAAGAAAAGAAGCCAAGCACCTTATTGGAAAAGTTTGCTAAATTTGCAGGATTGTTGATATTATTGCTTTTAGTTGTTCTTGGTGTATTGAACGGATATATATACTACTTAGCTGGCGGAATTATAGGTGCAGGCTTAATTATAGGAATACTAAAAGGCACTGAATATTACAGAAGCGATGAATACAAGCAAAAAAGAAAGCTTCTTGAAAAACAGAGAACAGATGAAGAAAGGGAAGAAGCTAAAAAGAGAACTGAAGAGGAGAGAAAGGAAGCTCAACTTAAAGCAGAAGAAGAACGAAGAGAAAGAGAGCAGCAGAAAGCAGAGGAAGAAAGAATAAGAAAAGAAGAACAAGATAAAAAAAAGCAGGAATCTGAGCAGAGAAGAAGAGAACTAGAACAAGAAAGAGAAGAAGAAAAGCAGAGAAAGCTTGAAGAAAGAAAGAAGCTGCAAGAAGAAGCCAGAGAGAAAAGAGAGCAGGCAAAGATTGCAAGAGCGCAGGTAAGAGCAGAATCAAGATTAAATAAAAAACAAAAGAAAGAGAAGGCAAGTTATGCAGAATACCTAGTTCTAGCGTTAATTTTAATGGTATTATTGGTAGGAGTGATTTATTTTGCGGGACCTAAGTTAAAAGACCAGCTAAAATCAACTCTTGAGAGCTTTAATAAGACAACTAGTTTACAGCCAGAGATAAAGCTGCTGAATAAAACTTCTATAATCAATATAACACCTTCTGTTGTCAATATTACCCAGCCTAAGCTAGAACAGCCAAAGATAACAGAGCCTGATAAGACAGGAGAAACACCTAAAGTATTATCAGATGCTAAAAAGGCAGAGCAGTTAAAGCTTGAGCAGGAAAAAAAGCTTACAGAGATAAAAATTGCAACTGAGCTGAGAACCCAGCAGGAAGAGAAGAGATTAGAAGAAGAGAAGAATAAACAAGAGCAAGAGAGATTAAAGCTAGCAGAAGAAGCAAGGAAAGCTGAAGCAGATAAAAAGTTAGACGAAGAAAAGAAGATAGCAGCTGAACAAAAAAAGAAGGAAGATGACCTAAAGCAGAAACAACAGCAGGAATTCCTGAAGAAGACATTGGAAGAAAGTGTTAAGGGAGCAGTTGTAAAACAAGAATTTAGAGATGAAAAAACAATGTTTATAGATATTGACTTTAAGGAATATAGTAATAAGATAAAATCATTAGCAATAAGATACCTTGACTATATTGCATTTGGTGCAGGATTATTGTTAATTATGATTGTTATAGTTAATTTGTTTAAGGCGCCTAAAAGCAAGGCTAAAAGAAAGAATGCTGTAAAGAAAGAAGAAAATCCTCAGCCACATTATCAAAATGAACCTAGCTATGACAAAGAACCGCAAGAAAGCGAGCAAAATGTAGTAAGATCAAAAAAAAGCAAGAAAAAAGGCTTAGGACAGAGATTGAGTAAGAAGATAGTTGATTTCTTTTTTGAGGAAGAGTAGTGATTGAAAGATATATGCAAATCCACTACATTTATATCCCTAGAAATTATATTAATTATAAATAGTTGTTACCAGGAAGAATACATAATATAATTGAGGTTTTCATCGATGATTAAAGGAATAGGCATAGATTTAGAGAAAATTGAAAGGTTTAGATCAATGACTAAAGGTTTTATGAAGTCAGTATATAGTGATAAAGAAATTGAATATTGTAAGAAAAAAAGTGATCCTGCTATGAGCTTTGCTGGAAAGTTTTGTGCTAAAGAAGCTGTTATCAAAGCAACCGGTAAAAATAGTATGATGAAGGACATCGAGATATTGAATCAAAAGTCTGGAGAAGTCAAGGTATATATCAGATCTAGACATAAAAAGAACATCCATTGCAGCATTTCCCATACATCTGAACATGCAATAGCATTTGTGATTGTCGAGAATAAATAATGTGACTGCATCAATTTGATCATATTGGTTTATATGAAGATATTCCCACCATTGACAGGTATGTTGACCCCATTGAGATAATCTGCTTTGTCTGATGCTAAGAAAGCAATCACAGAAGCAACATCACTTGGCTTTGAGATGCGGTTCATTGGATTTTTATGTGCAGTTAACTCGACTAGTTTAGGAGGTAGGCTTAAAAGCAACTTTGTATCGACCATCCCCGGAGAGACCATATTAAAAGTAATATTTTTTCCACCTAACTCAGATGCCATTGATTTCACATAACCCATTAGCCCATATTTTGAAGTTATATAAGGGGATATCTTTGCAGGAGGCTTGCCTAAGCAATATTCAGTAAGCACAACTATAACTTTTATCTTGTTACCTTTTTCTATCAGATCCCTTAAACACCTGATAATTGTATGAAGACCTTTAATCTGGACATCGATATGTCTTTGGAAATCATTCCAATTTAGATCCATAACACTTTTATTATCAATTTTTTTAGAAACACTATAGACTATGACATCAATCTTCTTATTTTCAGCAAGGATCTTGCTTATTGCATCAGCAGTCGATCTCTCATCTGCTAAATCCATCTTATATGAATTAAATCCATCGACTTTATTTGTATGATAGCTGATGCAAACATCCATATCTTCAGAAAGTGCCTTAGCTGTCTCAAGGCCAATTCCACCGCTTCCGCCTATAACAAGTGCAACTTTATTCATCGTCCATCACCTTTACCTTTGCTTCACCGTCTATCATAACCTCTTCGTTAAATAAGATTTCTGTATCAACAACTAACAATTTTAGGCTGTCTATTTTATTCTTTACCTTTCCTCTGACTACAAGATCAGATCCAAGCATCACAGGTTTCCTAAAGTTGAGTGTCTGTGATAGATAAAGATTTCTTTTGCCAGGACAGACTACACCGAATAATGTAGAAAATAAGCTTGCTGCTAGCATGCCATGCGCCACTCTCCCACCAAATTGGGTGTTCTTTGCATACTCATTATCATTATGTAAGGGGTTTTTATCTCCTGTTAACTCAGTGAACTTATCGGCATTTGATGTATTCAGGCATCGTCTGAACTCAAATACCTTGCCTATTTCTATATCTTTATAGGTATAGTCATTCATCAATCATCTACCCCTTCTGTGGCTCCATGGCGCTTCAACGCATCTTTGATATCTTTAAACTTCTCTACTTCAACAACCTCATTCATTGTAAACTTTACCTTAAAATTAGTCTCAAGCTCTGAAACCATCATTAACCCATTGAACGAATCCCAAGAAGGAATATTATTAGGTGATGAGTCATCATTGATCTTTCTTGGGTCCACCCCAAGCACTCTTCCTACAAGCTCTTTCAATGTTTCCATGCTACAACCTCATGATATCTTCAATATATATTTTTCGCCATATTCCTTCTCAAACCCATAGTCTTTTAAAAAAGATTTGGCAGGGATGTTTTTTTCTGTTTGGATAAATTCTGCTGTTATTTTTTTCACACCATTTTTTTTTGCATTATTAACTATCTCATCCATAAAATTAAACTCTATTTTCTTGCCAAGTACACGACAGCTTAATAAAAATGTATCTATCGACCATTCTTCATCAGTCTTTACAATGCTGACGCCTGTAATCCCATAATCTCCAAAACGATCCTCGATTTGTATATAATAGATAATATAGCCTAAATCACAAAACTCTTTGATTTCTTCTTCAGTATATCTTCTAGTTGTCAAGTTAAATTGGTTTGTCTTTTGGGTGAGTTGTGCAATTCTAGGTATGCTGAATTTATCTGCTTTATTTATTGTCAGCTTAATATTTAGCTGCTTGATGAATGAATTGATATCGCTGGAAGCTGATTCCAGCTCTGCTCGTTTTTTATGGCTTATGTACATTTTACCGCGATTCTTATCATCCTCTGTGATTGAAAACGTGTTAAAGACACTTAGACTATCAATCACATCACAATATTCTACCGGATCCGGAGGAAGATCTACTACAAGGACATCAGGACAGATTGTTTTTACTAATTCCCTGTTAGTTTTATCATCATCGATAAACACCATACTGTCTGTGCCTATATTCAGCTCTTTAGCTATTTCCTTAATATTAGTTGCTTTGTCATTCCAATTAGCCTTGATGCAAGCAAAATTATCTTCCTTAAGTGCCATATATGGATGCTCTCTGAGAACTTTAACTACCTCTTCAAAATTATTCTTGCTATTTATTGCAAGAATAACGCCTCTCTCAAAAAGAAGAAGTATTTTTCTTTGGAAATCCAAGAACGGCTTTCCCTGTTTTTCTGGGCCCAATTTTATATACTCAATCCCATCTTCGCCTAAAATACCTCCCCATAATGTATTATCAAGGTCAAGAACAAGGCATTTTTTTGTCATGGACATGAGAGGGTAGATGTAAGACATATACTCTTTTGCAAGCGATACAAGTGACTCAGGTGAAATCCTCATATCTGCAAGATAGTGCATCTTCTTATCGACAAATCTTGCTATGCCCTCTTTAGCACGGAAAGTATTTGTGTCAAAGATAAATATCTGAGAATCTTGCTTAGTCGCTTCTATAAGTTTTTTATTGATACTGGTTATTGCATCATCTGCACTAAACTCTTCCTTAAATTTAAGGATGCCAAACGGAGAACTTACAGACAGTAATAAACTGTTAACAACAATCTTAGAGTTTGTGTGTTTCTTTATTTCATCAAGCAAGCCTTTAATCTCCTCATACCTGACTTCAGACAGTTCTTTTCTCTTATCTGATGAATGAGATCCATCTAAGGATATTTCTGGATCTAACAAGACAAAGAGGATATCAGGATTAGATGCATATAGTTGACTCTGTGGATTAAGAATTTCCTGCGCATATTGATTATACGGCGCTACATATATTGATGCCCAGATTCCTTCTTCAAAGCACAGTGCTTTCAGTGTTTCGCCAAGGCCGTTTATAGTGAAATCAGATAATAATGCAATTCTTGCTTCTTTTATTTCATTTTTAATCTTATTTCTGTCTAATAACTTACTCTTAATGATATAATCATTTAAAGCTACCATAAAATTTATTAATTGAGGGTAATTTAAATAGTTTTTCCTAGCGAGATTACCATATGTAAAAAGCATAAGAGGTAAGCCAAGAATGATGTTCAATGAGATTAATTTTCTTGTATTTTTTGTTGTTATTGTAGGAATATATTTTTATATCCCTTATCGTTTTAGATGGATTGTCCTTCTGATTAGCAGCTATTATTTCTATATGGGTTTGAAGATTGAGCTTGGTGTATTGCTCTTGTTCTCAACATTCACAGCTTATTCTTTAGCAATTCTTATCCATAGGACAGAAAATCCGAAAAAAAGAAAAAGATATCTCTACCTAAATCTTCTGACAAATCTTGGTTTGTTGTTTATTTTTAAATATTTTAATTTCGTCAGTGAATCTGTCAGAAAATTTCTTGATATATTCAGTATAAAAGTAGATCCTATTCTGATTAAGGTGCTACTGCCTATAGGTATCTCATTTTATACATTTCAGACTTTAAGTTATACGATAGATGTCTATAGGAAAAGGATCAAGCCTGAAAGGCATTTTGGAATATTTGCACTTTATGTCGCATTTTTTCCCCAGCTAGTCGCTGGACCTATTGAAAGGGCCTCAAATCTTCTTCCTCAATTCTTTGAAAAACATAATTTCAACTATAAAAATGCCACAGATGGCCTAAAATTGATATTATGGGGTTTTTTCAAGAAGATTGTCATAGCTGATAGATTGGCATTAGTGGTTAACTCCGTATACGGAAACCCTACAGACTACGGCGGGATACCATTGCTTCTTGCAACATTCTTCTT
>Ga0209211_10003686_pt1 | contig 24617 bp, 23 predicted proteins | sample RifGroA2_FD_183992 | JGI IMG/M metagenome (GOLD analysis project Ga0209211, IMG submission 183992) | Groundwater microbial communities from Rifle, Colorado, USA - Groundwater A2 (SPAdes) (version 2) | ecosystem: Environmental > Aquatic > Deep subsurface > Groundwater | place: Rifle, Colorado...
CGCCCGTCAGGCCCATAAATAAATCTTTCACAGTGTCGGCATTACTCGGCTGAAAATGCGTGCCGTAAAAATAGTCATGGAGAAACTCATAAAACTCCCAAACAACGGCCGCAGACATAACGAAGGCGACTACCACAAAGAAGGTGGCGGCGCTGTTGATTTTCACCCAGCCGCCACGCTCGGCGATGCGCAGAGCAACAATGCTTGAGGCGGCGATGCTCATTCCGCCCATGATGTGCAGGTAGTTGTCAAGATGCCAAGTGAGAGAAAAATCCGGCCAGAAGTTATACAAAACTTCGTCCAATAAAAAAATAAGAAAAGGGGCGAGAGTCATTTTTACGATGTCGGAAGGTTTGATGATCATAATATAACCTGACCAGTATAGCATAACAAGCAAAAACAGCCCAGAGACGGGCCAGCCAATCCCTTGACTATTACCTTGATTTACTGTAAGTTTCATCCGACTTTGACGCGGGGTGGTCCCGCGTCTTAACGCTCTTTTCACTACGGAGGCACGTCATGGGTGCGTTCAAGGGGTTCATGTCTCGGACCAGCAAGGTCCGCGACAAGAAGACAGGGGAGCTGTTCGTAGAGCACACGTACGGCTTCCTCTGGCGCAGATTCGAAAACTGGTCGTTCCTGGGCCTCGCCTACGCCTGCCTGTACTGGGCGCGCTACAACCTGACCGTGTTCAAGAACGCGGTCAGCGACAAGATCATGTCGCCGCCGCAGTTCGGGAACATCTTCGCGGTGGGGAGTGGGGTCTACGGCCTCTCCTTCCTCGTGGTCGGCCCGCTCGTGGACAGGGTGGGCGGCCGGCGCGGCATGCTCATCGGGCTCGGAGGCACTATCGCCGTCAACCTGATCATGGGAGTCGATCTCTACGTCGTGCAGAACTGGGGATGGCCTATCCCCCTCTACGAGAGCTTCATCGTCCTGTACGCCATGAACATGTTCTTCCAGGCGTTCGGCGCGGTAGCCATCGTGAAAGTGAACCTGCCGTGGTTCCACTGCCGCGAACGCGGCGGCTTCTCGTTCATCTTCGGCGCTCTCATTTCTCTCGGCCTGTTCCTGGCCTTTGACTGGGGCGAGGCCGTGGTACAGGCAACGCGCGCGGTCCAGAGGGGCGAGCTCAAGACCATGGCCAAGGTCTTCCAGTCGCTGTTCGGTCTCGGCGGGAGCGGCACCGACCAAAACTGGTGGGTCTTTTTCGCACCGGCGTGCGGACTGCTCGTGCTCTTCGCGCTCAACTATCTGATCGTCCGCAACTGCCCAAGCGAAGCCGGACACCATGACTTCAACACCGGCTCCGGGTCGCTCACGACCGACGATTCCGCCAAGGAAGGGACTCTCGCTACCGTGAAAAAAATCCTGACTCACCCGGTGCTCCGGTGGGTGTGCGCGATTGAGTTTTGCTCGGGAGTCCTGCGCAACGGCATCATGCACTGGTTCCCCCAGCACGCCAAGGCGATTCCCGCTTTCCGCGACAACTTCCTCAACGTTACCAACTGGGGACTGGCGCAGTTCATCTGCGGCGTAGCCGGAGCATGGTTCGCCGGCTGGTTCTCGGACAAATTTTTCCAGAGCCGCCGCGCGCCCATGGCCGCCATCATGTACGGCGCCATGGTGCTCGCTCTTGCGGCCATGTCCGTCTTCATCGCCGGCGATCCGGTGGCGTTGAGCATCTCGGTGCTTGTGATCAGCACGGCGGTCATCGGCGTGCACGGAGTTTTCTCAGGCACCATCACGGCCGACTTCGCCGGGACCAAAAACGTCGGCCTCACGGTGGGCGTGGTGGACGGGCTCGTGTATCTTGGCACCGGCATGCAATCGTTCGCTTTGGGACACATCACCCCCGCCGGAGCCCTCAAGGCCAACCCGTTGAACTGGCAGTGGTGGCCGCTGTTCCTCCTGCCGTTCGCGCTCCTCGGCACTTTCATGGCCTTGAAAATCTGGAACGCGCGCCCGCCACCTCCGTAAGCTTCTCGCCGCCGTTTCCTGACAAGGCATCGTTCTTTCTCTGCCCCGGGTCGGCCTCAATTTTCGGAGGCCGACCTGGGCGGATGTTCTAAAACCGCCCGGCTCACTTTGTTTATAAACAATTTGTAAATAAAGTGAGGGCGGTTTTTTATTTAAAAGCAAAAGCGAGGCTTTAACCTCGCTAATTGCGGACTGGCAGGCCCGCCCAGATTCGAACTGGGAACCTCGGTTTTGGAGACCGATGTTTTACCGTTGAAACTACAGGCCCAAGAGGCGGATAACCGCCAAAATTATTCTTTCTTCGCAGAAGCCGCGTCTTCAATTGTTCTCTCTTCTTTGGTTAGAACCACCGCCAGCATAAAAGCGAGGAGCGCCAGGAAATGAACGAAGCCGACTGGCACCCTAAATAACATGAAAACGATGGCGATAAGGCTGGGCAAGGTGGAGGCAAAAAGCCCGACCACGAAAAGTTCGCTCCATTTCCAGCCGCGATGCACTATGGCCGAGACAAAATACGTAATAAAACTGACAAAAAGAATGGACCAAAGTTTACCAAGAGTGAAGCCTAAAAAAGCGATAACGAGCAAACCGCCCATCAACAAAGCGAGCATTCCCGGAGTGGAGTAAACGGTGATTTTCTGTACCAGCTCGGCTTTCGTGATAGAGTAATCGGGAAAATTCTTCCAGGTTTGCGCCTTGGTCTGGCCGCTCGCGCCGTCGGTCATTTCTATTCCTTCTTTGTCTACCCGTATGCCGCTGTCCGCGTCGCCCTTTAGATAACTCGCCAGGGCGATGCTAGTGGTGGAAACCGTGTCCACCACGAACACAAAACCGCTTTCTCGGTCGCGATAAACGTAAGGCTGGGGAAAACCGGTAACGGTGAGGGCGCCTTGCTTGAGCGTGGCCCGAAAATCAGGGACGTTGCTCATTACCTTGTCTTTCAGCTCGCGCGCGGCGGAAGGAAGGCTGACGACAAATGGCGCGGCGCTGGCCAAAGCCAGCAGGGCCATAAGAAGAAAAAAATATTTCCACGCCGCGCGGGCGGCCTGTTTTTGTTGTTTCAACCAAGCCAAATTCCCGAGACTGCGATAGAAATTTAAGAGGAAGCTCATAGTTGTATTAAAGAAAGCGAGGGAAAACCTCGCTCCCCTTGGCTAAAAAACTATTTTGTTTCCTTGTGCGCGGTGTGCTGGCGGCAGTGGCGGCAGTACTTTTTCATTTCCAAACGATTTTTCAACGTTTTCTTGTTCTTGGAGCTGAAATAGTTGGCGCGCTTGCAAACCGAGCACTCCAGCTTGATCATGTTGTCTTGCGACATACGGAAAAATATTTAAGAACGACTGGGGAGTAGTTTACCACAACCATGCTAATAAATCAAGGCCGGGCGATGTTGATCGGACGTTAGAAACTGGAGCCGTTGAGCGGATTTGAACCGCTGACCACCTCCTTACCATGGAGGTGCTCTACCAACTGAGCTACAACGGCGTGAAATTGTAAATGTTCATGAAACCCGTTAAACGACAAAGACTACCAACTGCCTGCCCGCCTTTGGCGTGGCCTGCCCGCCTTTGGCGGGAGCTACAACGGCATACATAATTGGAGCCGCCTCTCGGGCTTGAACCGAGGACCTTCACTTTACAAAAGTGTTGCTCTACCGCTGAGCTAAGGCGGCGCACATAGTGGGCAGACTAGGATTCGCCCAGTCATACGACTGGGCGCCCGGTCGAATGACCGGGCGAACCTTTCTGTAGCAAAAAATGTCGCAGAAAAGTCACCAAACATACCCTGTGGGCAGACTAGGATTCGAACCTAGGAAGGCGTAGCCAGCTGATTTACAGTCAGCCCCGTTTGACCGCTTCGGTATCTGCCCGTTAATTATTTAGATTGTCCAAGGTGCGAAGCGATAGCAATTTACTGCTACAACTTATTTATCCGATCTTGGAAAATAGACAATTTTTGATTATTGGAATTCACCAGCCGAAGTTCATCAAAACTCCGCTTGGCTAAATCCTTGTCGCCACATTGTATACCAACTTCGGTCAGCAAGTCAAGATATTTGGGGTTCTTTGGCTCAAGCTCCACCGCCGAAAGAATCGCTTCTTTGGCGACAGCGGGCTGATTCACTTTCAGAAGAAGCTCGGCCAGATGATAAAAACGCGGCGACAAAGAATCGTTTATAACCACTGCTTGCTGGTAATACTGGATAGCCTTGCCGATATTCCCCTCTCCTTCCGCGAGGTCAGCTATCTTTATCATCACCGAATCGTCATCCGGATCAAGGCGCAACAGAAATTCATAGGTTTCCAGCGCTTCATTCAAACTGCCTTTGGCGCTGTAGGTGTCAGCCAGTCCGCGGTACGCCGGACGGGATTTTTGATTAATTTTAATGGCGGAAATGTAGAGCTCTTCCGCCCGCTCCCAGGCGCCGCGCTTAAACTGTTCCTCGGCTTCGCTGACGATGGCGCCAACTTTTTCAGCGACCGGCGCCGCCACCACAGCAAACAGCCGGCCCTTTTTCCTGGCGCGCTGTTCATGGTGCCAGAGCCGTTCCACTCGCCCCACATAACGGCGAAATTCCAGCTGAAAGAAGCCCCACATTTTCCGAATTGGCGTTAAACGTTTTTTCCAAATCTCCCGCACCCGCGCGCCCTCGGTTTCAACGCGGCGCAAAATAATCTCCCTTTTTTTTCGCGCTTCCTTTTCCGCCGGCAAATTTTCAATATCTAAATTGGCCACCTGCGGCAACCAGCGGGTGACAACAAACGCGACGAGAACAACGCCGGCGGCAAATAGAACCAGAAAAAAAATAAGCATAGATATTATTCAACAGCCGCGGACATTATTTCGCTCCAGGATTCAATCTTGGCGGAAGCGCCGCCGACCAGCACGCCCGCGATGTCGTTTTGCTTTATAAAATCGGCAACATTTTCCGGCCGGACACTGCCGCCATAAAGAAATACCGCCGGCACGTCCTTGAGCAAACTGGCAATATTTTTCTTCAAAAGCGAACACTGGCGTCCGGCTTCCTCCGGCGGGCAGGCTTCTCCTGTGCCGACAGCCCAAACCGGTTCGTAAGCAACAATCAGCTCGCGCCCGGCGGGCCAAGAGATATCGGTGAAAGCGGCGCGAATCTGAGCTTCCACCGCTTCTTCGGCCAGGCCGCCATCGCGCTCGCTCAAAGTTTCGCCAACACACACAACCGGCGTAATGCCGACAGCCAAAAGCGCTTCAATTTTTTGACGCACGTCGTGGTTAGTTTCGTGAAAAATGTTGCGACGTTCGGAATGACCGGCTAAAGCATACTCGGCTCCAGCCGCTTTGCACATCGCCGCGGACACTTCGCCCGTGTAGCCTCCGCGATCCACCCAATAGATATTTTGGGCGCCGAGGCCGATGGACGAACCGGCCAGCTCGTCTTTTACCGCCACCAAAGCCAGAGCGGACGGAAATACCGCCACCCGCGAATGTTCCGGCAGTTTTTTGACGACTTTTTTCAATTCTCGCGCCAGCGCTTTGCTTTCGTCGTAATTCAAATACATTTTCCAATTGGCGAAGAGGTAAACCGGCTTGACGGAAGAGGCCATAGAAAAATTCATTATGGCAGGAGTTTAACCACCTGCTCTTGGGCGAGAGGACTGATAGCGGCCAGCCGGACTTCGTCCCAACGCAACAGTCTCTCGGCTGTTTGTTGCACTTGTTTCACCGTTACTTTATTAAACGAGCGGATGATGTCATCGGGCGTTTCTATTTTCTTCCCAAACATCACTTGCTTGGCGTACCACTCGGCTTGAGCGCTGCTGTCTTCCAGGCTTAAAGCCAGGCGGCCGGAAAGACTGGTTTTAGCATCCGCCAGTTCCTGCTTGGTAACCGGTTCGGCGGCAAGGCGCAAAACTTCGCCTTTGATCACCTGCAAAGCTTCGCCGAAACGGGCCGGATCAAGCCCCGCCTGAATATAGCTTACTCCAACATCGCGATACGAGCTACTCCCGGCTTTAATCATATAGGCCAGGCCGCGCTTTTCTCTAACCTCAATAAAGAGACGCGAGCTCATGCCAACGCCTAAAATGTTTAGCATAATAGAGGCGGCAAAGCGATCGGAGTGGTTATTGGGAAGGCCGCGAAAACTCAAGACGGCCTGGGTTTGATCAACCTTCTTTTCCACGGCCATAACGCGCCTATTCAAAGCCGGCGGTTTTTCCGGCCAGATAAATTTTTCAAAATGCTGTTTATAAAAAACAAATGAATTAGAGCCCCGGGGAGCGCGTTTCCCGGCAAAAGCGGCGATTAATTTTTTAATTTGAGAGGGCTTAACATCGCCGGAAATCACCAGCACCATATTTTTAGGCGAATAGTGAGTTTGGTAGTACCGAAATAAATCTTCCCGGCTCAAACCTCGCACCGTAGACTCGGTGCCGCCGATATCCCAGCCCAACGGACAATCGCCAAAGTCCAGTTCATCGGCCAAAAGACTGACCGCCATAGTCGGGTTGTCTTTATACATGCGCAACTCCTCCACGATGGCCCCTTTTTCCTTTTCCACTTCTTCCGGGGCCAAAACTGAATGATAAAGCATATCGGAGAGAAGATCATAGGCGATCTCCTGCTTATCGCCGGCAATTTTGACGTAATAACCGGTATAATCTTTGTTAGTGAAGGCATTATAATCCGCGCCCGCGGCTTCAAGCGCGCGCGAAATATCAACAGCTTCCGGGCGTTTCAACGTGCCTTTGAAAAGCATGTGCTCCACAAAATGCGCCGCGCCGGAGAGATGGCGCGTTTCGTAGCGCGACCCCACCGGAAACATGGCGAGCACGGTGGCCGCGCGCGTGCCCTGGAGCGGCACGGAAATGAGCGTGATGCCGTTTTTTAATTTGGAGAGATGAAACATAGCCAAATTAATTGAACTTATCTTTAAGATACCCCACAAGCTCGGCAATAGCGACGCGCTCTTGTTGCATGGTGTCGCGGTCGCGCACGGTCACTTTTTTATCTTCTAGAGAATCAAAATCAAAAGTAACGCAATAAGGCGTGCCAATTTCATCTTGGCGGCGATAGCGCTTGCCGATACTTTGGGTTTCGTCATAGTCCACCATAAAATCATGGCGCAAATCAGCGGCCGCTTGTTTAGCGGCGCTAGAAAGCTCTTCTTTCTTGGACAGCGGCAACACCGCCACTTGCACCGGCGCTAAATGCTTGGGGAACTTCATTACTACGCGCGCTTCCGTCTCCCCTTCCTTGGCGGTCGGAGCTTCTTCTTCGTGGTAGGCTTCCAGCAAGGCCACCAGCAACATCCGGTCAATGCCGAAAGTCGGTTCAATGACATGAGGAATATATTTTTCATTGGTTTCCGGATCGGTATAATGTAAATCCGCTCCGCTGACGGTTTCGTGGCGGGTCAAATCAAAATCGGTGCGGTAAGCAATGCCGTGAAGCTCCTTCACGCCGAACGGATACTTATATTCAATATCCACGGTGCGCTTGGAATAGTGCGCTCGCTCCCCGTCTGGAATTTCGTGCCAAACCAAATTATCCATGTTAATCTGCATAATATCTTTCCACCAACGCTTGATTTCCGAGAGCCACATTTCAAAAACCTTCGGCCACTCCTCTGGTTTGATAAAATACTCAAATTCGCCAATCTCAAATTCGCGAGTGCGGAAGATGAAATTGCCGGGAGTAATTTCGTTGCGAAAATTTTTGCCGATTTGGGCGATGCCAAAGGGCAGGCGGCGGCGAGTGGTAGTTTGGATATTTTTGAAGTTAACAAACATGCCGCCGGCGGTTTCGGGCCGGAGATACGCCACGGTGGAAGAATCCTCGGTGGTGCCGAGGAAAGTTTTAAACATCAAATTAAAGCTCTTGGCCTGGGTGAGCTCCCCGCCGCAATCCGGGCATTTTACATCGGCAATGGTTTTCATCGGCTCTTTGTCGTACTGCGGCTCGGCGCTCGCGGCCTCCAGCAGGTGGTCGACGCGAAAACGGTGGTGGCAGATTTTGCATTCGGTAAGCAGATCGCTAAAATTTTGCAAATGGCCGGAGGCTTCCCAGACTTTGGGGTTCATGATGATGGCCGCGTCCATCGGCACCATATCAGCGCGTTCTTGGACAAAAAATTTCCACCAGGCTTTTTTAATATTTTGTTTAAGCTGGTGGCCAAGCGGGCCGTAGTCCCAGCTATTGGCCAGGCCGCCATAAATTTCACTGCCGGGAAAAATAAAACCGCGGCGCTTGCAGAGCGACATGATTTTTTCCATGAGATCATTGGGGGGCATAGTAGATGGTGAAATTATTTTAGCAACGCTTTAACTATTTTCTTTTCGCGTATTTCCCCCCAATGCTAATTTCCCCATTTCCTATTTTTAATTCCGTAAGAGTAAAATTAGGCAGAGGAAAAACCAGATTTTCCGGTTTGATATTGAACCTTTCCATACCTTTATTAATAACCGCCTGCGGCAAAATAAACCAGCCGATTTTTACTTTTTGGATTTGGAGCGCCAATTTGCCTTGGTAAACTTTTAGCCCCAAACCAACAGTGGTTTTGGATTTAATCGGCTGACTGGCCGAGCCGCTCACTTCCAACGAACCCGCGCCCAAAGTAATATCGGTAATTTTGGCTTGAACGCCCTGGCTCTGCTGGTCCACAAAATTTCGTAAATATTTTTCCATCAGCGGCAAAACCGCCTGGTTGATTTCTTCCTGGGCGAAAGAAACGCTGATATTTGGGTTGCCCAAAAACTGGCCGCTAACCACCTGCTCCAAAATTTTTATTTTCCGCTCCGCTTCCTTGACGTTCACGACCGATTTTTTCTCCGCGGCCGGCGCCTGTTTCTTAAACCAATTGGACCAAAAATACGCTTCAGCCGGCGGCGCTGAGGCAAAAATAAAAATAACAGCCGCGCCCGCCACTAATAATTTTTTCATAACGCAATTATCTAATTTTAATATCTGACAAACATTCCGCGGCATTCGCTACACCGCCATTATTTCCTTTTCCTTGCTTTCCCCTATTTTTTGAATTTCTTCATTGTAGCCCTTCACCAGTTTTTCCAAGTCCTCTTGCAAACGGAACTTCTCATCCTCGCTGATGGATTTATCTTTCTCTTCGGCGGCGATAAGAGCGCGAACATCTTCGCGAATTTTTCGCGCCGAAATGCGGGCCTGTTCTAATTTCTGATGAAGCACTTTAATAAGCTCTTGGCGGCGCTCGGAGGTGAGCTCGGGCAAATTCAAACGAATCAGCCGGCCATCGTTGACCGGATTCACGCCCAGACCGGAATCGCGAACTCCTTTTTCTACGGCTCCCAGCAAACTTTTATCCCACGGCTCAATGGTGAGCGTCTTGGGGTCGGCCACCATGATAGTGCCCACGGCCTTGAGCGGCTGGCGGCCGCCATAGGCTTCCACCGTGATAGCGTCAAGCATGGCGGTGGTGGCTCGGCCGGTGCGCAACTGAGTGATGTCGCCTTTGAGAAATTCAATAACCTTGGCGAATTCTCCTTTGAAATCAACGATATTCATATAACTTATTTTTTATCAGGAATAGTGAAACCCATAAACAAGGTGCCTGTTTCGGTGGGATGAATAACCATGCTGACGGGAATGGTATTAGTGGGTAATTTTTTAGTCACCCAGTTATTGCCGCCATCGGTGGTTTTATAAAAAGTAGAACGACTGGCTGTATTCTCGCCCAGCACCGTGCCGACATAGTACATTTCTTTCGCGTTGGAAGGATTCACGGCAAAGGCATAAATACTCACACTGCCAGGCGGACTCAAAAGTTTAACATCAGTCCAGCTGTCACCGGCGTCTTCTGAATACAAAATGCCATATTTAGAAATCCAATAGAGAGTATTTTTCTTGCTGGGATGCAGTACCAAACGATAGAAATAAAGGCTTTCATTGAAACTCTGTAAACTGCGACTTAGGCTGACCCAGGTGCGCCCGCCATCATCCGAGCGAATAAAGCCGCTATCGGCGCCAGCCACATAGATGCGCCCGGGCGTCAAGGGATCGGTGGCTAGAAATTGTAAATTAGCTTTGAACGTCTTGATGGCGCGCCAGCCATCGCCGCCGTTCAAACTTTCCAAAATCTGACCGCCAAAGAGGGCCGCGTAGACAGTGGCGCGCTTGCTATAGTCAAAGCCGAGTGCCACAATGCGCTGGCCGCGCTGTTCCGTATACACCGTCTTCCAGGTGCGGCTGCAATCGTTGGTTCTAAATATATTGGCGCCATCACTGACGAGAATAGTGCATTTGTCGGTCGGGTCAACGGCCAACGCGTAGATGTAGCGGCCTTGCATGGCGGCGGCCACCTGCCAACTACTGCCTTTGTCATAGCTATAGTAAAGACCCTGGCCGCGAGTGGCGAGATAAAGAGCGTTGGGGTCGCTCGGGTCGGTAAAAATTCGGTACACTTTTACCCCAGCCAGACTTTTCACCCCTTGCGTGGTGGGAAACACGTTGCTTTGTTGCCAGCTATCGCCCTTGTCGGTGGAGCGAAATACTCCCATGGGGCCGGCGGGAGCCGATGAACCGCCAAAACCGACACAGCCCGCGCCGAGCGTGGAGAGAATAGCCAGCGTGGAGAGAAAAAACAATTTTTTTGACATAGTATTTAAAAAATTTATAAAGGGAGAATGGCGCGCTCCACCAACAGGCGGGGATGGATGTTGCGCTTCAAAAGAACTTTCGCTTCCATAAATGAATCAATGACCCGAGCGATATCGCTTCCGGCGAGAGAGGCCAATTTCCCTTCCGGCCACCCCCGCCCCGCGGTAATCTGATTTTTTTGTAACAGCGCCTCGCGCCAACAACTTATCCAAATATCAAGAATTTTCCGCAATTTCTCCCGACCGCGTTCGGCGTCTTCTTTGTCGCCAAAAGCATTATCTACCAATTTAAGTTTCACGTAAAATGGCGCACCCACCAGCGAACGGCAACGCTCCACCTCGGCGAAATGCGCTTCAAACGCTCCATCGTCTTGGAGCAGCGCCAACGCCCGCCCCGGGCAAAAAACCGCCGCCAGCGCGGCTTTTTTAGCTCTCAGCTCTGGAAACCCGGCGGCAGAGAGCCCGGCGATCAATTCGCTCTCCGGAAGCGGAGGCAAATAAAAAATCTGCGCGCGCGAACGAATAGTCGGCAATAATTTTTGGTCGTCATTGGTGAGAAGGAACAAAACGCTTTTTTCCGGCGGTTCCTCTAACGTTTTTAGGAGCGCGTTTCCCGAACTTTCATTTAGAAGTTCGGCGTCGTCAAGAATCGCCGCCTGATACCCGCCCGACCAGCTGGTCTGCCCCAGATGCGCGCGCAACGCCCGCACCTGATCAACGGAAAAATCTTTGTTCAGCTTGCCGGTCTTCTCGTTGACCACGCGTTCCACATAATAGAAATCCGGATGCCGCTCTAATTTGGCCTCGGCAACGCCTAAAAGCTTGGCGGCGATATGGCGAGCCACCGCGCGTTTTCCCACACCGTTCGGCCCCGAGAAACAATAGGCGTGGCTTAAAGAGCCGTTCTTAACGGCATCCTCAAAAAAAGCAAGAAGACGATGATGGCCGATAATCACAGGCTGATTAACTAAAGGGACTATCAATATAACCAGTATATCAACTCTTGGATACTTTGACAATCTCGGCCCAGGTGGCGGCGGCTGTTTTCTCCCAGGAAAACAGCGATGCGCGTTCATAGCCAAGCGATCGGAGTTTTTCCCGCTCGCTGTTATTTTCCAGCAACGCGTTGATCGCCCGCGCTAAATCGGCCGCGTCGCTCGGGTCAAAGTAACGCGCAGACGAGCCGGCGACTTCCGGCAGAGGCCCAACGCGACTGGCTACCACGGGTGCGCCCGCGGCCATAGCTTCTAGAACAGGGATGCCAAAACCCTCGTAGGCTGACGGAAAAACAAAAATTTCAGCGCTCCCAACGAGCAGAGCTAAAAATTCTCCGGGCACATAGCCAAGAATAATAATATCTTTTTTGTGCGGGCTTTGTTTGATAGCCTCTGAAACCGCCTCATAGCCAAACCCTGGTTTGCCCACGAGGACAAGCTGGATATCATGCTGTTTTTTAACCAGATCAAAAGCCTCAACGAGACGGCGGGTATTTTTTTTGGCCTCCAGCCGTCCGGTGGTCATGATGAACGGCTTAGAGAGGCCGTAATTTTTGGCGAGCGCTTCGCTCTCCAAAACGGCGCCGGAACAAAAACGACGGCGATCAAAACCAAGCGGTATAACTGCGGTCTTCTCCGCCGCCGAGCGGCCGTACAATTTTTCTAATTCGGTTTTGTTAAATGACGAGGACGTAATCAAGCGCGCGGTTTTTTTTATGATTAGCCAATTCATCAAACGCAGATATTGCCGCCCCCAAAAACGATACACTCCGGGGCAAACCGCAAAAGCGCTGTCGTGAATCATAGCAACGGTTTTTGGATAAGCAACGAACGGAATAAGCTGGCTGGGCGCAAAAAAAATATCCAGCGGATGAAATAACAGCTCCCACGCCAGCCGCGTCTGGCTCCAAAGTTTTTTGAACGGCCAGCGAAGCACTTTCACTTCCCAGTTGCCCGGCATAATTTCCAACCCATTCCGGAGCGGTTCATTTGAATACAAAATAACCCGGACGCCAGCCGGGATTATAGTTTTGAACTCTTGAATAATTTGAAAACAATACTCTTCAACGCCGGTGCGATTGGATTTATTCGCGTGCGCCGCTTCAATGCCGATGACCATATTATTTGGTAGCCAAAATACTGCGCTTATAGCTATCCAAATTTTCCAGCGCGATGCCGGTGCCTTTGATGACGCATAAGAGCGGCTCTTCCGCCACATAAGTCGGCACGCCGGTGGCCTGGGCGATAAGCTCGTCAAGATTGCGCAGAAGCGCCGAGCCGCCGGAGAGAATAATGCCTTTATCCATCACATCGGCCGACAATTCTGGCGGCGTTTGGTGCAAAACTTCTTTAATAGTGCTTACCAACAGTTCCAAATCATGCTGGAGCGCTTCGGTAGTATCGTCGGAGTTCACTGATAAAATACGCGGCAAACCCGTAACCATGTCGCGTCCCTTTATTTCCATAATGAGCGGCTTTTCCATAAACATAGCCGATCCGACGCTAATTTTAATCTCCTCGGCGCTGCGTTCGCCAATAGCGAGATTATATTTATGGCGGATATATTCAACGACCGATCGATCAAATTTGGTGCCGCCGACCCGGACTGAACCGGACGACACGATGCCGCCCAGCGAAATAACAGCTATTTCCGCCGTGCCGCCGCCGATGTCTATAATCATATGCCCGGAAGCCGCGCCGATTGGAATATCAGCGCCAATGGCGGCGACTATGGGTTCTTTGATGATATACGCGGCGCGGGCGCCAGCGGCGATGGTGGCGTCTATCACGGCGCGGCGCTCGGTAGAGTTAATGCCGCCTGGCACGGCCACCATCACCTCGGGACGGAACAAACGCACGCCGCCCATAGCCTTGTTGATAAAATAACGGATCATCGCCTCGGTGGTGTGATAACTCGCGATAACGCCATCTTTAAGCGGCCGTTCGGCGATGATGGTGTCGGGCGTGCGGCCGATCATGTCTTTGGCTTCCAGGCCGACAGCCAATACTTTACCATCGGCCTTGGAAATCGCCACCACCGACGGCTCATTTACCACAATCCCTTTTTTCGGAACATAAACGAGCACATTCGTAGTGCCCAAATCAATGCCGATTTTTTTGATAAACATAATACGTTCGCTACAAATTACAATGACACTGAAAATTCTCGATCGGTTTTTAAATCGGTCGCGAGGTCGTATAAGGTGTCTCCGTGCTTGGCCGGCCCTTCGCCGGGGGCGGCGCCCCGTACTGGTTTACCAAAATCTAGACGCAATGTCAATCGCGGCGAAAGCGTGCCGATTTGTTTTTGCGCGAGCAATTCATAGCGCCCGGCGCGGATAGCGGCGACTACCACGGCGGGCAAATCATAAGTAAAAGAGAGCGTGCCGGTTCTACCGGGCTCCACGGCAATAAATGCTCCAAACCACTGCCGGCCGTTATCAACTCCCTCATCAACCGCTCCGGGTTTAGCGCTACGGTCTGTTTCCATCGCGCCGGCAGATGAAACGAGCGCGCTCCCCAGAGGCACGAACACCCGCGCATAGTTACGATAGCGGCTGGTGCGCCAAGTAAAAGCTCCCCGATTGTTATAGGTCATAGCAACGGTCGCGCGGATGCCAGCGGATGTCGGAACAAAGGTATATGAAAGAGCGCGATCAATAACGGCATCCGTCTTGAGGGCGCCTAGGTTGGCGTCGGCCCATAGAAGATAGTCCGCTGTATTTTGACGCATCGTTCCGCTCCAGCCTTGAGCGAGCAAAGCCGTTTCTTCGGCGGGAGAGGCTGAATAGACGACAATGTGTTTCTCCTTCAAAAGCGCGGATGCGAGCGCGCTATATTCCGACCAATGAAAGGCGGAGCCGGCGACCACCCGGCGGGCTAGAGCGCGCACCAAATCATCTAAAATTTTCTTGCGCTCGCTGAAAGCTTGCCCGCGTTTAGCGTACCCGTATTCTACTTCATATTCTAATTTTTCCACCGCGTTCTCCGCGGTAAATTCCCGCCCGGCAACTGTAATGGGGCCGGTTATCGCCAACAGTTTTTCCAAAACCGTCGGCGTTAAGCCAACCACCGCGTCAATTTCGTTGCCGGCCACCCCGCCTTCCAAACGAAAGAGAGCAAGCGATGTGGAAGCCGACTCGGCAAAATCCGGCGACCAATTGCTGTCGCGCAACTGCCACCTGTCAATTAACAAATATTTTTTAAGCGGCGGCGGCGGCGGCAAAAAATATTTATCTTTCGCCCGATTGTCAATAACCTCGGTGCCGGCGACAGTTAAAATTGACGGAATTCCCCGGGAGACTTTTACCACCGAGTAGGCGCCGATGAAACCGCCGCCCGGCCGGAGTTCAGTATTATTCAAAAATAAAACCAGATAGGTGCGGGTTTTTAAAAAACCAAGCATGGCCGGAAAGAGAGCGGCTCCGTCCGAAACGGCGGCCGGCGCCAAGGTCTGCGCGGCCCGGTTGAATACAGCCTGACGCGTGGAGGGCGCGGTCGCTAAAAATTTAGCCAAACCAGCCAGGCCAATAAGCGCTATAAGAACAGAGGCAAAAATAAAAATTTTCTTCCGCGCAGTCATACAATAACTTGGTTAAGCCGGCTTCAACGCGGCGCGTTTTTTGGCGGACACATTAAATCCGAGATACCGCCCAAACATTAAATGCGTTACCGCGTCCAGACAAGGCAAAGACGAAAAGAAAAACAATGACACCGGCACTAACAGCCACTGCAAAATCATATAAAGATATTTGTGGCGGCGTTGTCCGGCCGGGCGCGGCGGCAAAATAAGCATGCTCATCACCGTGGAAACCAACAGGCCGACCATAGCCAGTTGCATGAGAATTTCCAAAATTTGCGGCGTGTTAAAAAAAAGCGCGCTTTGGCGCACGGCCGAGTCGGCCAGCCAAAGCGGCAACCGGCCGAGAAAGGTGATAAGAATAGTTACCACCGCCCAGCTCCACTTGCCCTCCCACTCGTGAAATAAAATAACGATTTTATCCCACCGACGAATGGCCGGGTGCGTGCGGAATTGCCACAAGAGATAGCTGATATTCTCTGTTCCCCACGCCCAGCGGCGTTGTTGTAAATACAAATTTTTTAAACTGACGAACCAGCGATCATCTCTAACCGTATCCATGGAGACAGGCACATAGAGCGGGGTCACTTCATAATCACCGCCATAATGAAGCCAGCACTGGAAAAAAATCCGTGAATCTTCACTGATAATATCTTTGGCGTGAAAACCGCAATCAACGGCCGCCTGAAAACTCATGCTGTGCGAGGAAAATGTCACTAGATGCTCTAGACGAGCGAGGCTGAAAAGCATCCAAAAGGTAGTGCCAAACGCCATGATGCGCAATACTGCCGGTGAATCCCACAAATTATTATTATACAGCGTCACCGGCTGGAAAGAACTGCGCGTGGGGCGCGGGTGGCGCAGATACAGGCAGGTTAAATGAGCCAGATAATCCGGGTGCGCCACCGTATCAACATCAAACACGGAAATAATGATGTCGCTGTAACTCCAGCCATGCTCATCGGCAAATAATTTGAACTGCTCTTCCGCGTGATGAATGTTTGAACCTTTGCCGGGAATCTCGCCCGGCAAACCCTGCGGGTGCGTATAAAGAAGGACATCGGCGAAAACCCCCTGATAAGCTTGGCTGATTTTCTGTTTGAGCTCCGCCCAATGCTCTGCCTGGCGCTCTTCGCCAGAAATGACGACATATATCTGGCGCGCCGGATAGCTGGAACGGCGGAGCGCTTCAAGCGTAGTCTGAAGCACTCCCCAAGGCTCATTATAGACCGGCAAGAAAACCACGTTAATCTTTTTCTCCCACGCCGAAAACTCTCTTTGCAGTTGCTCAAACCAATGAATTTTCACGGCGGCGCGAAAACGGCTCCAGGAAACGATGATATATAAAGAAAAGTACGCCACCCGCAACACCCAATAAACATCAAAAATTATGATAATATAAATCATGACCAACGGACGCGTAAAACTCAATACGATGGCGATGATTATCGTCAGCCAAATGCTCAAACCGGGCAAAATCTCATACAAACGATACCGCTGATAGTCGGAAAGCATAACAATTACTTTACTTAGCCTTAGCGAGACGGACCCAGGCGAGGAAGCGCCTTGTACTCGGGGAGAATATACTGCCCCGGCGCGGCTAGAGCGAGCCGCGCTTTTAATTCCTCTGGGGTACACCGCGGTGGCGCGGCCGCCACTGGAACATTCAACGCGTAGGCGAGCGCGTTCGCGATGGTGGCGGAAAGACGAATGGTGGTAAAACGCTCGCTCGCGACTCGGAGGCCGATACCGGTTATGGCGCGGAGCGGCGCGGCTATCTCCGCGAATAGCCGGGCAAACACGTTCAACGCGGCGCTGCGCTCCAGCACCAGGGCCGACGTTTTTTGCCATCTTTTTCCTGGCGCATAGAAAAGCGCCATTTGTTCGTTTACCGTCACTTCAATGAGCACAAGCATAACAGCCTAATTCAGATGATATTCATCAACCACGGAGAGATGCCTGGCTTCAAACAGGCTGTAGAGAAATTTGTCGCCAATCTCCCGCCGATCGCGAAATTCCCTCTCATCAAAAATGGTATAGCGCACTACTTTGCCCAGCTCGTTCTCATAGTCTTTAACGAGCCTGGCGACCGTGAGCGGTTTAATTTTCCCAACGATCAGGAGATCGGTACTCGTTTCTTTTTCCTGTAAAAATATACCGGTCAAAAGAAGCAATTTTATACTGCCGGCTTTATTCTTTAACATCTCCACCAAATGCCGTTCTTCGCCGATTTCTGCCTTGAGCAAAAGCGCTTTAAGTTCCGGATATAAAAGCGAATTGGAATCAAGGCGATAATATTTGGAACGCCCGGTCCCAACGGCTTCATGAGTGGTAATTTCATTAAACGGCACCCCCTTAATTAAACCAATTTTCTCTAGATTCATAATCTCGCGACGAACAGCGTTTAATTGCCTTTCCGTCAAACGAGAGAGCTCGCGCACATAAAACGCCTGATCGGGAGAACGAAAAAAAATCTTCAATAATAGCAATCTAGTTTTTGAACCAAAAAAGTGTTCAAGCATATTTTTTTACTTTTTCCATTCTCTTCTTACCGCCGACCGCCATAGACGCCGGGTGTACTCATATAGTATAATAATTTTGGCTATAAAAGTCAAAAAGAGCAAAGTATGGCGACTATGGACCAAATACTCCGACTCAACGAATTCTTTGTGGAAGGAGGAAAGCAGGAATTATCTCACGTGTTTCTCCACATCACCGAGCCATCTACGCCCGCCGAGATGGACAAAGGCTATTTTTTTGCCGTTTGCGAAATCAACAACGCCGACGTCGCCTACATCGCCCGCCTGCAAACTATTATTGACCAGGCGGAGAATGATTATTATGAAATTTCCGACGATGCCGAAAAAAATTCCCTGGAGCTGGTGCTGGAAAAAATCAACCAGGAAACGCCGGCACTCGCCAAGCCGGGAGTGGGTCTGCACTGCGTCATCGGAGCGATTCGGCGGCCAGAAGTGTTTTTTGCCTATCACGGCGAACCGCACATGGTGCTTTTCTATCAAGATCGGCAGGGACTCTGCCAAAAAATAGATTTAACGGCCTCTCAAAACGACGACTCTTCTGCCGCCGAACCGGGCCAACTTTTTTCCCAGATTGTCCAGGGCAAAATCAGTCCGCGCGATTATCTTTTCATCGGCACACCCCACATCGTTGACTATTTTAACTACGACCGCTTGGAAAAAATCATCACTACTCGATCGGCGCTAGAAAGCGCACGGCATCTTGAACGAGTCCTCCGCGAACTTAAGGACGGCTACTCCTTCGGCGGCCTGCTCGTTCATCTCTCGGAACCAACCGATCAGCGCGGCGGCATTAGAAAAATTCCGGTTTCTCCGGAGAGAACCGTTTCAACAGCCTCGCTCCGCGGTTTGTTCCAGACTGAACAACAAACGTCAAACACGCTGTCCGCCTCCATTATCCCTCGCCTAAAAATGGCCGCCGGCGCGCTTTTACGAAAAAATCCGGCCAACCGGATGACCGAACCGGCAACGCCAAAACCGCGCCTAGAGGCGGAGGCGTCAACCGGAATCCACGCCCCTCACGCCGCCGTCCGCCGCGCGAAAAAATTGCCGCCTGCCGCTACTTGGACGAATTTTTTTGCGGCCGGTAAAGTTATGGCCCCGAAAATATTTATGGCCATCGGCCGAGCAATCTGGAGCCTGCTTTTGCTGCTGGCGGCGCTAATCAACGCTATTTTCAGAACAATCGGCCTTTTGGGAATTATAATCATCAACTACCAAAATCGCCGGCGAACGATTATTGAAGATTGGAAACGCAGTTGTCATAGCCATTGGGAAAATTTCAAACAACTGCCATTTTTAACTAGAGTGTTGATTATTTCCGCCGTAGCGGCCGGGCTTATTTTCGCGAGCACTCTTATCATCATCCGCTACCGCCAAAACAAACAGGCGAAAGAACAGCAGTTCCAATCGACAGTCCAATCCATTAAAAACAAAACCAACGATGCCGAAAGCGCCCTTATTTATAAAGATGACGCGACGGCGATTGACAATTACGCGGCGGCGGAAGCTCTCTCCGCCAGTCTCGCCTGCCGGACCAAAGAACAGCAGGCCGTCTGCACTGATCTAAAGAAACAGCTCCGAAATTTAGCCGAGCGAGCGCGTAAAATAACAGTGATCACGCCAAATCTTATCATAGATTGGAAAGACAGCCTTGGCGGGCGCGCCCTAAGCGGAGCAATCAAAGTTTCAACTAAACTTGTAGCCTATTCAGACGCGACATCATCATTATATATTTATGACTTATTGACCAAAAAAACAACCGCGCTCGGAACCTATGGCGGCGCCTCCGGTTTCACCGAAGGAGTGACGCCAAAAGAAAATGATTACGCGCTCTTCTCTGCTCAAGGCAAAGACTGGCTGAAATTCACCCCGGCCGATAACAGCTTGGCCCCGGTTGAAATCAGCTACCCGAACGAAAAAGTAGCCATTACCGGCGGTAGCGTCTATAACCGCCGGCTCTACACTTTGGATGCTCTGAATCAACAAATTTATAAGCATGACAGCGTTAAAACCGGCTTTGGCTTGGGGAAAGAATGGCTAAAATCAACAGCGCCCAATTTGGCCGCGGGCGATGACCTCGCCATTGACGGCGATATGTATGTGCTGGAAACAAACGGCCAGATTGAAAAATTCACCGCCGGGCTAAAAATACCCTTCCAAATTCAAGGATTATACCCGGCCCTGACCCGTGGCGGAAAAATTTGGTCATATAACGATGTTGACACGCTCTACATCCTGGACAGCACCGAAAGACGGCTCATCCTAATTGATAAAAATGGCCGCCTCAAAGCCCAGCTGACCGCCGCGGAATTCAAACACCCCAACGGCTTGGCGATTGACGCGCCCAACGCCACCGCCTATATTACTGATGGCAGCCGGCTATTTTCTCTGCCGCTCCCGCAATAAAAAATCCCCCGACTGAATCGGAGGAATTTTTTATTTTTTTGTTTATTACTTCAAAGTAACCTTGCCGCCAGCTTCCTCAATTTTCTTCTTCATAACATCGGCATCTTCTTTCTTGACGCCTTCCTTAATCATTTTCGGAGCACCGTCAACAAGGGCCTTAGCGTCGGCCAAACCAAGACCAGTGATTTCTTTTACCGCCTTGATAACGTTTATCTTGTTTCCGCCAACTTCCGTCAACTCAACGTTGAATTCGGTCTTCTCTTCAACGGCGGCGGCGCCAACGGCCGGGGCGGCCATCATCATGGCCGGGGCGGAAGCGGACACGCCAAATTTCTCTTCCATGGCTTTGACCAATTCTGAAAGTTCTAGAACGGTCAACTGTTCCACTTGAGTTAAGATAGTAGTAATTTTTTCACTCATATAATTTAGAATAATTAAGCAGCTTTTTTCTCTTTGTAAGCATTAAGCACGTTCAAGAGACCGCGCATAATTCCGGCGGAAGCATTCACAAAGCCGGAGATGGGGGCGTTCATTGAACCAACCAATCTGGAAAGAAGCTCCACCTTGCTCGGAAGAGCGGAGAGGCTTTTCACCATGATCTGGTCAATGAATTTACCTTCCAAAATGCCACCAAAAATAGAGACGACTTCGTTTTTCTTGGCGAAGGCCGCGACTATCTTGGCCGGCGCGACTTCGTCTTGGCCGACAAAAGTGGCGACGCCGCCTTTGAAACTTGAAAGGTCAACTCCCGTGAGGCCGGCATCTTCCAAGGCGCGCTTCACCAAAGTTTTCTTGGCCGCGAGCATAGTCACACCTTCTTTACGAGCGTTCTTACGCAGCTCTTCAGACTGGGCGACAGTCAGACCTTGAAAATTGGCGAACACGACACCTTTGGCTTGTTTCAAGCCGGTCAACAAATCTTGTACGGTAGCTTGTTTCTGTTGTTTTGATTTTGGCATAAATACACTTGCTAGGCGACACGCACTGCAAAACAGTTTGAGTCGCTAACAAAAAAAGTGGTTTTTCAACCACAGAAACGTAACCTCGACCTACCAACAGAAAACTGTTGGGGGTTACCTCGGTAGCATAATTAACACCTTTTGGTGCGCTACTATCTATGGTGCGAATATAATAACAAAGATGAACTTACTTGTCAATATCAATGACTGTGCCGTTAAATTTTTGACCAGTGATAGCTAATTTAACCTCGGGTAAGCTGGTACCTTTCACAAACCCTACCTTCAGCCCCAATTTAGCCGCCTTTTTCGCCGCAATCGGATCAAACGGCACATTCGCCCCCGGCACCCATTTACTGCCCACTATTTTTCTAAATCGCTTCCAGGTAAGATTTTCAAATTTCTGCGCGCTGGGATTCACGTTCGGGTCGCTGTCGTAAACGTAATCCACGTTAGACAAATTAAAAATTTCTTTGGCGCCATAGGCTTTGGCCCACAATACCGCGTCGGTATCAGTAGACCAGCCGGGTTTATAACCAGCGGCGATGATTATTGGTTTGTCTGTTTTTACCATTCGCGTTGGCTTGACAACCGTTTTTTCGTAAGCCGCTTCCCCAAATAAACGCCGCATAAAATTGGCGTTGATAGCAGTGGCATCTATCCCCATCCAATCTAGCTCTTCATTTTGAGTGACACCACAACCTTTCAGGGTCTCTTGATAACTGCGGGCAGTCGCCCCGCCGCCGATGACTAAAATAAACTTTTTGCCGAGTCGCACTTGTTCCAAAATCAAATCCCGAAATTTTTTTAAAAATTCAACGTCAAATCCGGTTTTGGGAATAATTATGGAGCCGCCGACGGACAAAATTGTATAATTATTTTCAGACATAAAAATTACCATGGTTTCTTAAAAAAAGTTTTGTTCTTGCGGCTAAGCTTGGTGCGGGCGGAATTTTGCTTGAACGCCTCGGGCCGCCCCGCGAGCCACCGGCTGGGCGTGCGGTAGGCCGTTTTCCCTTTTTGCGCTCGGTTGGAAGAATAGTTTTTCATGCGACGAAGTTTTAACCGCACTGTCGCGGCAATATAATCTGCAAAAACCAGCTCGCGACCGATATACACAGAGCGCCCCAAAAAGCGGCGGAAAAATCGGCCACAAAAAACCCCGACACAAATGACGCCGCGAGCCAAAACATGAGAGCGTTGACTACCAGCGTAAACAGGCCGAGCGTGATGATGTTCACCGGCAAAGTCAAAATCATAATAATCGGCCGAACCAGCAAATTGACAATGCCGATGGCGAAGGCGGCCACAAGGGCGGCGCCGAAATTGTCTAGACGGATGCCCGGCACGATATAGTAGGCGATGGCGAACAGTGCCGCGGCGGTTAACAGCCAACGAATCAGGAGCCTCATCATAGAGCGATAATAAAAAATAAAATCGGCCTAAACACCGACGAGGAGAGCAAACAAACCTTCAATCACCGGCGAGAGCAACCGAAAGAAGAAGAAAACCAAGACAAGCACGATAACAAAACCATAACGATCAAGCGCCGCTCTTACGGAGGCGGCGCTCTCCGGCAAAACGGCATATAAAATTTTTGAACCATCAAGCGGCGGCACTGGCACTAAATTAAAGATCATCAGCGTTAAATTAGCGTAGATAATGATGGCCAGAAACGGCGCCATGGCGGCGCCGGGGAAAAGACGAAGCACGACGGCAAAGGCGGCCGCCAGTAAAAAGTTGGCGGCCGGCCCGGCCAAACCAACAAACACCGGACCCCATTTTTGATAGCGCAGATTATACGGGTTGAACGGCACTGGCTTGGCGTAAGCGAATAAAAAACGGCCGCCAGAAATGAAAAAAAGGAAAAGAGGCAAAAAAATGGTCCCCCACCGATCAATATGCGCCCGCGGGTCAACAGTCAAACGGCCGACATAGCGCGCCGTCGGGTCGCCGAGGGAATCGGCCACAAACCCATGGGCATATTCATGGATAATGGCGGACGGAATGATGATAACGAAGTAGAAAATAAGCCCTAGCCAGTCCATATTGACAAAAACTGTTATATCCGCTATACTAGCGGAACTCGCAATAAGTATAACCTAATTTCTCTAAATTATCAATTCTATGAGCATGTCATGCGCCCTCTGCGGGAAAAAAGCGGTCCGGGCCAATCATGTCAGCCACTCCAATATCAAAGTGCCGCGCCGCCAGAAACCAAACTTACAACTCTTGAACGTCGGCGGTTCTTCGGTCAAAACCTGCTCCACCTGCCGCCGAACACTCGCTAAAAAATCCGCCTAACATTATTCCACTAAAAAATCCCCCGCCACAGGCGGAGGATTTTTTAGTTTGGCCATAGGAGGGGTCTCTAACCTATCCCAATGAAGGTAGGTGGTAAACCGCATGCAGAACCCACGGGCGCTGCAGATATAGGTAAACCGATTTATTTATCCATAGAATAGTTTTGCGCCGCCTCCGACCAAACTATAGGTAGTGTACGCTAGAGACTTATACACTGTCAACCGGAAACAAAAAAACCACCACGGCAGATGGTTTATCTCGTCTTATTTTATTCCAAAATCCCATCCAAATTCACATCGTAGAGAATTTCGTCTTGAACGTGATTGTAATTTACAATCTCTTCATTCTTAAACCAAATATTTATCTCCCGCCCGGCTTCCTCCGGTTTGTCGGAGCAGTGCACCAAGTTGCGCACCGCGCGGCCGTCAATGTTAGACAAATTATATGAATCAACCGTCAAATCACCGCGGATGGTGCCCACGTCGGAAGTCAGGGGTTCGGTAGCGCCGACAATTTTCTTGACGATGCCAACCGCTTCGTTGCCTTCCCAAATCATCGCTACCACCGGGCCGCACGACATAAACTTCACCAGCGCGCGCACAATATCTTTGCCATATTCAATGGCGGTTTTTTCTACCGGCATACCGGCCGCTTGGCGATTCTTAATGGTGGCTCCGCCTTTGAGCTCATACCAAGCGTCATCTTTGTTGTAGTGCATCCACAGGCGTTTTTCATCCGCCACAAATAATTTCATCGCCGCCAATTTTAAACCAGTCCGTTCAAAACGCTTGATGATTTCACCGATAAGCGAACGCTGGACGCCATCGGGCTTGATGATGACAAATGTCCGTTCTTTCTTCGGGTGCGAAATTTTCATAAAGATGAATAATAATTTTTCATTGGCTTTATCTTACCTTAAAATCGGCCTTCCGTCAACAGTCAGAAGATCGCCGCCAGCCGAAAACGCACGGTGGAGGCAGTTTTATTCACCACTACCATAAGAGTGGCAAGCACCATGCCCGTTTCCGCCACGGCGCGTCTATAGCAATAGCTCGCGATGGTTTTTCTCAACCGCCGTTTTTTTTCGGCGGTTACGGCCACATCATAGGCCATCTCGCCTTCAGTTCTCGTTTTAACCTCTACAAAATAATAATCGCCGCGCAATTTCGCGACGATATCAATTTCCCCGGCCGGAGTCTGCCAATTGCGTTCAATAATTTGAAAACCACGGCGGGTTAAAAACCCGC
>Ga0209211_10003687_pt1 | contig 24615 bp, 25 predicted proteins | sample RifGroA2_FD_183992 | JGI IMG/M metagenome (GOLD analysis project Ga0209211, IMG submission 183992) | Groundwater microbial communities from Rifle, Colorado, USA - Groundwater A2 (SPAdes) (version 2) | ecosystem: Environmental > Aquatic > Deep subsurface > Groundwater | place: Rifle, Colorado...
CCACTTTCTTTATGAAAGTGGTATAATACAATATAAAAATACAATCGAATATTTTGATCTGGTGGTTTACCCGCCTAAGTTTTTCTCTACATTTTTAAATTTCTTTGAAATTTGGGTGGGTGAAAAATTTTGGTGGGTTAGTCAGACTTAGTATGTTGAATATTTGGTTCTGGTGGTTTGGCACTGTGGTCACACCTGATCTCATTCCGAACTCAGAAGTTAAGCGCAGTTGCGGCGATGATACTCGCAAGGGGAAAGTAGCTTGCCGCCAGAACTGAATATTTAACCCATCCGCCGGATCAAAGGATTCGATCGTAGAAATCAAAAAGCAGGGGCAACGAAGTTGCCCCTGCTTTTTGATTGACGCCCCCCCCCCTCACCATGCGACAATGTAGGCATTACCAATAAAAGAAAACCAGCCTTATTTTTTATGAAGAAATTTTTACTTGCAGGTTTGTTTGTTTTATTCACAATTTTTCCATTAGACGCCTCCGCCAACGCCCCCACCCTCACCAGTATTACCCCAAGCTCGGGCACGGAGAATACGACGGTTACTATCTACGGCACGAATCTCCTTGTCGGTGGCACGACAATCGAATTTTACAATTCAAACAATCAGATCGTGGCAAGTATTCCGCAAACCATGACCTCGGCAAATGGCACGCAGGTGCGCTTTACTCTCGGGAACCAATTTGTCGCGATGGTAGGTGCCGGTACCTATCAGGTTGGCGTGATGACGAATGTTTGCCCGGGCGGCTGCAGTAGCAACCGCGTTAACTTTACGTTGACCGCGCCTACTTCCAACGCCCCCACCCTCACCAGTATTACCCCAAGCTCGGGCACGGAGAATACGACGGTTATAGCCACCCCACCAACCCCGGCTGTTTGGCTGGTTACCTATTCAGCCCCGTAACAGGACAGAAGTGTTCCTCGGGTGTTGTTGTCATGACTAGTCCTGCAAGTGGCGCAGATGTTGATACCTCTGGTCAAGCATCATCCTGTGTGGATCTCTCCAACAACATGCGTTACCGCATGCGTGATGTAAACACAGACAACGAGGTCCCTACACTACAAGACTTTCTCAATGCAAAAGGCTTCTTGAGGTCAGAACCCACCGGCTTCTTTGGTCTCGCGACATTCAAGGCGGCGAAGGATTACCAGGCTTCAATCGGGTTGACGCCGACGGGATACGTTGGACCCCTCACACGCGCAAAGATTAAAGCGATGACCTGCCAGTAGGGGTCGAGCAAGAATTCAATCAGTTTAATTAGAAATAAGGAAGCGGTCGCTTTCTTATTTTTAATTTGCGAAGCATATACCCCGTCGGCTTGCCACGGGGAGCCTTGTAGGAAAGTTTGAAAACCCTCGGTTTTCAAGATAATCCTGTGCGAAGCTCCTGCGATACCACGCCGATATGGAGCGGTAGCGGAATGAGGGCAGGGCTTGCCCCGTGGAGGTTCATTACTTTGAATTACGAAACTGTCATTTTGGTTGTCTTTGCGAGTACGCGAAGCAATCCAGTGCCTCTCTAAATTCATGGATTGCCACGTCGGAGTACTGACTCGCAATGACAGAAAATAGAGTTTCGTAATTCAAGGTAATTAAACTTGATTCCGTGTGGTCTCTGCCACGAGGAGGTTCAATCGTAAAAGCGGAGCGGATACAAAGTATCCGCTCCGCTTTTTTGTACCCCGTTAGTTGTCAGATGTTTCAATTGTCCCCATTGTTCCCCCTATGTTATGATACAGCTATGGAATGGTCTAAAAAACGGCGGATTATTTACGGGGGCGTGGTGGCCGTTATCATCGTTTCTCTGCTCACGTTTGCAGGGTATCAATTTTTGCACAAAACTCCTACATGTTTTGACAATAAACAAAATGGCACGGAGGCGGGCGTAGACTGCGGGGGAGCATGCTCCTTGCAGTGCTCTTCTCAAATAGAACCCTTGCGTGTGGCATGGGCAAAGTCCTTTGTGATCGCTCCGGGGCGGTATGATATCGGGGCGTATGTTGAGAATCCCAATCCGAGCGCGGGGACCAAAGATGCCCCGTTTGTGTTTAAAATGATGGATGATACGGGGAACCTTCTTGCGGAATACAAAGGGATGACCGACATTGTTCCGCAGTCAACCTTCTTCCTGTTTGCAGGAGATATCTCTATCGTCGGCGATCCGAAAAAAGTTGAAGTCGAGTTTAACGGAGGTTCTCCGATGCGGTGGGTCAAGGCGAAAGCGGCCCCCTCTACGGTGATAACAAAAAACCAAGCATTGAAAAATGTAGATACGAAACCGCGTTTTGACGCAACGCTCTTGAACACTGATTTGGTGAACGAAACGCCGCGCCTTACCGTGGGAGCGATTATTTATGATGCAAAAAGAAATCCCATCGCGATTTCAAGTACGTATGCGGAGGGACTTTCTCCGGGAGGGCAAGAAAACGTTTTTTTTACGTGGCTGAAGCAATTTACCAAGAACCCCCAAGGTGGCATGTGCGTAACGCCGGTTGATACTATGCTCGTGTTTGACCGTTCGGGGAGCATGAACACGGGGAACAAAAATCCTCCTGAGCCACTCACGACAGCAAAAAATGCGGCAAGTGCGTATGTAGATGCCACTGATTTTGCTGACAAGGTTGGTCTGGTATCCTTTGCGACGAGCGCGTCAAGCCCTATCGACCACGAGCTCTCGATTGATCATGGTTCTGTCCGTACTGCCATCTCAAACATTGCGATAGAACAGGGTTCGACGCAGAATACAAATCTCGGAGAGGCGCTCCTCGTGGCGTCAAAAGAGCTTGGTACTACGCGTCACACCAAAAATGCAAAGCGTGTTATCATTGCGCTCACCGACGGGGACACAAACCGCCCCCTTGACCCGCGGAACAAAAACAACAGCGTGTATGCCGAAGAGTATGCCGCAACCATCGCAAAAACCGCGCGTGATGGTGGTGTTGAAATTTATGTGGTCGGACTCGGTACGGCGATAAAAAGCGCATTCCTGCGCGACTCTATTGCGACGGACGCCAGATATTATTTTGACGCAAAGACTGCGGGTGATTTGCAGGGTGTGTACAAGAGTATTGCCGAGGTGGTGTGCAAAAAAGAGAATTTCATTACGGAAATTATGATTACCCCATCCGCAGTATTTGAAAAATAAGGGGATCCCTTTTCATGAAAATCGCCACCCTTCTCAGCGAAGTGTTTTCTCGCAAAGTATCCGTTGATTGGGTACTTCTTTCTTCTGCGGTCATCATTGTGTTTCTCGGACTTATTACGATGGATGCATTTACCAGTGACAATGCCTTCTTTACGAAACAGCTCGTCTCTCTTGCGGTCGCGCTCGCAGGATTTTTTCTTGCGACACGAGTGGATACCGATGCCCTCAAGCGCACCAATGTTCTTGTAACGCTTTTTGTGGTTGCGTGCACGATTCTCCTCATTCTTTTTGCGCTCGGCCACGAGGCAAAAGGCGCGCAGAGTTGGTTTAAGGTTGGAGCGTTTACCTTTCAGCCCGTCGATGCGATGAAGCTTCTGCTCATCCTTATCTTGGCGAAGTATTTTTCGCGACGGCACGTGGAAATAGCGCATTTTCGGCACATTATCGTGTCAGGTATTTACGCGGCTATTCCCTTTGTGCTGGTCTTGCTCCAGCCTGACTTTGGGTCCGCGATGATTATCTTTTTTATCTGGTTGGGAATGATTTTAGTTTCAGGAGTTTCCAAAAAGCATTTGGCGCTGGTTTTCCTCTTGGGAGTGACGGTGTTTGCCGGGCTTTGGGTGGGGGTATTCAAGACCTACCAAAAAGACCGTATTTTGACATTCATTAACCCTCTCGCGGATATTCACAATACGGGATACAATTCCTATCAATCGATGATTGCGGTTGGTTCAGGGCAAGTCTTCGGCAAAGGGGCGGGGTATGGTACGCAGTCGCGCTTGCGATTTTTACCAGAGTACCAGACAGACTTTATTTTCTCTGCATTTGCGGAAGAATGGGGATTTATCGGGGTGGTAATTCTCTTCATTCTTTTTACGACGATCATCGTCCGTATCGTGTTCCTTTCTTTGGTGGGCGCGACTAATTTTGAAATGCTCTACGGTATCGGAGTCGCCGTGTTCATCATAAGCCACTTTACCGTCAACCTCGGCATGACGATGGGGCTCTTGCCCGTTACGGGAGTCACCGTGCCTTTTATGAGTTACGGAGGGTCGCACCTTTTGGTGGAGTTTGTTGCGCTCGGGCTTTTGGTAAGTATGAAAAAAACCGCTCGTCCCGCTCACCGCGGGGTGTTCAAGAATGAGTTTTTGGGAGCATAGAATATCCCAAATTACCAGAAGAAAATTATCGCGGAGATAACTAAAAATACCACAGACACCCCTAAAAGAATGTAATTTGCGGTTTTTTCATCTTTCGCAATTTTGTATTGCATAAGCAACTTCACAAAAGTAGAGCTTTTATGAGCGGTTGGCGCAACACGTGCATCGGAATCTTGGTCGTAAAATTCTACATCAGGCATACATATAGTATAGCGCTCTGTTATTTTTTGTACAAGGGATATGTTTTTGCGCGCAGGGAATCAAGGGAAAAGTCGCGAGATACTTTTTCGTGAAGCACCACGGCGAACTCCCCGCGTTTTTCCGGCGAACCAAAGAGATGCATGAGTGCATGCGCGAGTTCTTTTGGGTTGCGCGGATGCACCAGTATGCCACTTTTACCATCCTCGATGACTTCGGGGATGCCTCCAACCGAAGTCGCGATGACGGGGAGTTTCGCAAGCCCCGCTTCGAGGATGACATAGGGAAGCCCTTCTTTTATCGAAGACAAAAGGAAACAGTCAAAGGCAGGGAGGAATTGTGCGGCGTCCTTTTGCATGATGAGAAGAGACACATGATTTTCCAGTTTGTGTTCGGCGATAAGGGCGCGGAGGGAATTTTCTTCTTCGCCATTTCCCAAAATAATGTAGTAAATTTCAGGGTTTTTTGGGATTATGGTTGCAAGGGCTTGGATTGCATATTGTAAGCCTTTGTTTTGGTGAAATTCAGCGATGGTCCCGACAAGGAACATGTTTTCGGGCAAGGGAATATTCGTAATTGCACTTATTCTTGCACGCGCATCCGCACGCGAGAGGAAAGGAATGTCGCTGACCCCGATAGGGATAGTGAAAACTTTGTTTTTGATGAACGGCCAGTGTGTGGTGTCGTCCTTGACTGCTTGGGACACGGCGATGGTTTTGTGCGAGAGGACGACGGTAACCCACGAGAGGAGTTTTATGATTGTTTTTGAAAGCACGGAGCGGTCTTCGTTGAATGCCCATCCGTGCGCGGTAAAAATAATGACAGGTGACAGGTGGCAGGTTTTAAGTTTTAGGGAAAGACAGGATAGGCGTCCCGCGAGTGCGCCTAGTCCGCCAACCTTTGCGCTATTGATATGAATAACATCGGGGCGTTCGGCGCGAAAAACGCGGAGCAGGGCAAAGAAACTCGTGAGGTCTTTTACGGGGTTGATGTCGCGCGCGAGAGAGGGGATCGTGATGGTACGGACACGGGCTTTGCGCAGTTTGTCTGCGAGGATCCCTTCTCCTCCCATTGCCACAGCGACGTCAAAATCGTCCGGAGCAATGCCCGTCGCAAGATCATACACATACTTCTGCGCCCCGCCGAAGTTGGATTTAGTGATAACATAGAGAATTCTCTTTTTCATAAACAACAGAGCTACTTGAAGTACTTGGAGGCGAGGCCTCCAAGTAGGGTCCTCCATACGAAGGATATTTACTAGAACCCATCTCACCACCTTTATTTTTAGCGGTTTATTTTGAGATGGGTTCTAATATAGTACCCCATACACCCTATTTATGCTACAATAGTGAAACTCTATGACGATTGGAAGCAAAAGGGAACGAAGTATCCTCTTTGTGGGCGACCTCCTTTCTTTTGTGGTCGCTTTTTGGTGTGCGCTCGTGATACGGTATGTGGAATTCCCGTCCCTCGCACTTTTAGAGGCATACCTGCTCCCACTCTCGGTGCTTTTTTTAATCTGGGTCTTCGTTTTCTTCATTGCGGGACTTTACGAACGCTATACGCTCGTCTTTCGAAAGAGGCTTCCCGAAACGATCTTGAACGCACAGATCACTAACAGCCTTATCGCGGTAGTGTTCTTTTATATTCTCGCTCCGTATGTCGCCATTGCTCCAAAGACGATCCTTGGACTCCAGCTCATTCTTTCATTTAGTCTTGTGGTGGTATGGAGAGTGTATGGTCCTTCGGTCTTCGGTGCGCGGCGACAAGAATCTGCAATCTTGATCGGTGCGGGAGAGGAGATGCAGAATCTCAAAGAAGCCGTGAACCGTAACGGGCGCTACAATCTGTCATTTGTTTCTTCGGTAGATTTGAGTCACATCGAACAGATTGATTTTAAAACAGAAATCATTGACCGCATTTATGGTGAAAAGATTTCCACCGTGGTCATTGACCTCCGAAACGAAAAAGCAGATCTTATCCTTCCCGCGCTCTATAATCTCATATTTTCCAAAGTTAGGTTCCTTGATATGCACAAGGTATATGAGGAGATATTTGAACGCATCCCGCTTTCGCTCGTGAAATACAATTGGTTTCTCGAGAACATATCCTCGACTTCTTCGCATCTCGGATATGATATTCTCAAACGAACGATGGATTTGGTAATCGCCATCATGTTGGGAGTGGTGTCGCTCCTCCTTTATCCTTTTGTGGCACTCTCGATTAAGTTCGATGATGGCGGTCCGGTGTTCATCAAGCAGGATCGCATCGGCAGGAACAATGTGATCGTAAAGATTCTCAAGTTTCGCAGTATGGCGGCAACACCCTCGGGTGCGCGCGTGATCACGCACGCAGGGAAGTTCCTCCGTGCCTTGCGCATCGACGAGCTTCCCCAACTCTGGAACGTGATACGCGGTGACTTGTCGCTCGTGGGACCACGGCCGGAATTACCCGAACTGGTAAAAGTCTACGAGAAAGAGATTCCATACTACAATGCGCGGCATTTGGTGACGCCGGGGCTCTCGGGGTGGGGGCAGATCAAGGACTATAATGTTCCGCGTTCGACGGCGGATGTCGACAAGACGCGCACTAAACTCTCATACGACCTTTTTTATATTAAAAATCGCTCGTTCACGCTCGATCTTGCAATCGCACTCAAGACGATCAAGACGCTCCTGTCGCGGAGCGGGAATTAAATCAAAAATCTCATCATCTACCTATATGATACTATAGTGAGACAAACAAATTAATTCTGTTGGTGACATATGAATAATATCCAGTACTGACAAGCTGAAATGTCGTTTTTTGAGCATACTTCGCATGTATGAACAAAAAACATGCGAAGTCACCCTGTTGCAGGGAAAAAATTGTTAAAAATGGAAGGAGGAGGAAGCAGTGTGCGAACTGTAAAAAGATATGGACGGTGCGTGCAAAAAAAACGAGGAAGAAAGGCGTGACGCACCACTCTTGCACTAGTGAGAAAATATCTACTGCACGAACGAATCCCGATGGTGAGAGAAAATGGTAGCGAATCTGCTCCTTCTCGTTCCGCACGATTACGCAAAGAACGAGATGCATTCAACAGGAAAAGATCCTGGCGCATCGTTCCTCCCTGACCACTCATTAGACCAGTCCCGCAATAGCAACCCGTGCAAACACCACCAGGTATCTGGTGGTGTTTTACGTCATCTGCACATGAAAATTCCAAAGTCCTGCGGCAACGTTAGAGTAGTCCCAGAATAAGGTTTTTGGTACTTTCAGCCCTTATAAAATAATGGTAAAAAGTGGCAAAAAATTAATGCGGGACTACTCTATTAACCAATTGATCGTCAAAACCATTCTTGTTACGGTAAATATCAGACACAGAGCGGAACCACTTCATGCCACCTCTGCCTAAATATGCCAAAAATGACCCACACTAATCCGCGAAGACCCAATTTGTGAATATTCTAGATTGCTAACCCTGCAATGTAACTGTAGGTATATTTTTTCATATAACATGCAACATATTGTAATTATTGGTAATACAGGGTCTTGCTATATTGAGGCGATAAGATATAATTAAGGAAGGAATCCATCAATTATTAAACTACCTCAATTATTCCGCACGAAATACGTCGTCACTCGAGGATTCTTAATTTTAATTCACGATATAAACATTTTATAACAATGGAAGATCAAAACTACGAAAAGGATAAGGTTAGTGGTATTCTCAAATGGATTTTATTGGTGGTCGCAGTAACATCATTTTGTATTCTTGCGTGGGCGGCAACGATTACGTATAGCACTGTACCACCCCGACCTGAGAGGATTGTTATGACATCCGGCGAAGTGCTCTTCACAGGAGAAGACATTGTGTCTGGGAAGGGCGGGTTTCAAAAGGCCGGACTTATGGATTACGGCAGTATGTATGGAATGGGTTCGTATTTCGGTGTTGACTACACCGCTGAATATTTGAAGCAACTCGGTTTAAAAACAGAGGAAAATATCGCTATGCTTCGCTTTAGTCAATCTTTTTCCGGGTTATCAGAGGGTGATCAAGAGTCCATAAAACGAGAGATGCAGAGAATGCTTAAGGGGATAGATTTGACACAGAGAGAATTGGTCCTCCCTGATCCGCTTGCGTTTGCAGTCAAAGATATCCAAAAAGAAATCGTCGAATTCCTTCTCAATGACGACCCAAGTAAAGGGTGGTCTAAAGCAAAAGCTCTCAGTCCCGAGAGAGCGCTCCAAACTGCTGACTTTTTGATTTATTCATCAATGACGACGGTTGCGCTTCGTCCGGACGGTTCATCATCGTGGACGCAGAATTGGCCTCATGAGCCTTTGGTCGATAACAAACCAATAACAGCCGCATTTACGTGGACATGGGTGAGCTACGCGTTTACCTTCCTTCTTTTTGGCGCGGTAATCTACATATATGAGCATTATCTCAATCATCGCGATAATTCACGGAGAGAGTTCAAGCTTATTGAATTTCGTCCGCTAACATTAAGCCAGCGCAAAGTCGGTAAATATTTCCTCATCGTTGTGGCGGTGTTCCTTGTCCAGCTCGCGGTGGGCGTACTTATGGCACACTACTATTCTGACCGCACCAGTTTCTATGGATTTGATATCGGTAAATACTTACCATTCAATTTCCTCAGAACTCTGCATATTCAAGCTCCTATTGTTTGGATTGGACTCGCGTGGATTGGAAGCGCTCTCTTCCTGGGGCCTGCAATCAGCAAGCAAGAAGCAAAAGGTCAGGGATTAATGGTTGATATCTTGTTTTGGGCGACACTCCTTGTCGTTGCGGGAGGACTCTTGGGTAATTACTTGGGACTCATCAATGTCATTGACGATAAATGGTTCTGGTTTGGGAACCAAGGATTATCGTATATTGAGCTTGGCCGTGCTTTCCAGATAGGATTCTTCGGCGGACTCTTGCTCTGGAGTGCTTTGGTATTCCGCGCGTTGTGGCCGGCAACAGGGCAATTTCGTAAGGCGATAAAGGATTTCTTCACCGGCAACATTTACTTGGAGCACCTCTTGTGGGCGGCGACTATCAACATTGCGATCTTGTACGCGGCTGGGATGGTACCCCTTACGGGAATCGAAAAATCTTTCTCTATCACAGACTTCTGGAGATGGTGGGTTGTGCATTTATGGGTGGAACAGTCATTTGAGTTCTTTACCGTAGCGGTGAGTGCATACCTCCTCATGGAAACAGGGCTGGTATCGCGCGTACTTGCAGAACGCGCCGTGTACTTTGAACTCATCCTCATCTTCCTCGGAGGCGTCCTCGGTACCGGACATCATTTGTACTGGGCTGGTGGTCCGGGAATGTGGATACCAATTGGAAGTATGTTCTCGTTCATTGAAGTTATCCCCCTTGTTCTTCTAATCATTGAGTCGATTCAGCAGTATCGTCTCATCAAAGAAACTGGCGGTATATTCAAATACAAACTTGCGTATGTATTTATTATTGGAGCGGCATTCTGGAACTTCGTTGGCGCCGGAGTATTTGGAGGTGGTCTCATCAATGCACCACTCGTAAATTATTACGAACACGGAACATTTTTGACGCTCAACCATGCGCATTTGGCACTCTTTGGAGCATTCGGACTTCTCGCACTTGGACTCATTTATTATTGTCTTCGCTACGCGGCGGGGAACAGAGCTCCTTTTACGGAGAAAACAGGGTATTGGGCTTTCTGGCTCTATAATGCCGGTCTTGTGCTCTGGGTTGCCCTCAACTTCCTCCCTATAGGTTTTCCTCAGCTGGAAGCGGTATACGAGCATGGTCTCGCATTTGCGCGTAGCATGGAGTTCTATAACACCACAACATTCTGGCAATGGATGCGATTCCCTGGCGATGTAGTGTTTGGTGTTGCCGCACTTATTATGGCTTGGGACTTCTGGGTAAAACTGAAACCAGTATTCAAACCAGAACAGTTTGAATCACAAAACAAGGTTCCATTAAAATAATTCTCTCAACGGCGGGCATATGGAAATGAGAAAATGGCAACTCACAATTTTTGGGCATTCTTTGCTATTCTCTGTAATTGGCGTGGAGATTTGTGGTTATCTCTCAACAACCTTTAGGAACTCATGAATCAAACATCCATACTCCATAAATTACATCGAGTTTCCGCTTGCGTTATTGGTGCTTATGTTGCGGTTCATTTATTTAACCATGGGTTGGTGCTAAGAGGCGTCGAGGCACATATTCAGTTTATGGAGTCTTTCCGTCACATTTATCGCACCCCTTTTGTTGAGGGCTTACTGTTCGTCTGTATTATCTTTCAGATAGGTTCCGGTGTCTACTTCATCAAAAAGCGTTGGAGACAGCGACACGGTTTTTTCGAGCGGGTTCAGGTCATATCGGGCGGCTATTTGGTTTTTTTCTTTCTCGTTCATATTGGTGCCGTTCTTTTTGGTAGAGCTGTGCTTGGTCTTGATACAAACTTATACTATGCCGTTGCTGGTATGCACGTTCCGTACTTTCAATATTTCTTTGTGCCTTACTACTTTTTTGCCGTAGCCGCCTTTTTTGGCCATATTGCCAGCGCCTTTTATTGGCTAATGCGCAATAGACTAAGCGAAGTTGCGCGCAATTATTTTGGATACACGATTCTTGTAGCTGGTATTGTGTTTTCAACTCTGATTGTTGCTACGTTCGCAGGCGTATTCTATGACATCAAGATTCCGCAAGAATATATCGAAACTTATCAACCATGAACATCCACGGGGTTTAGCAGATGTTGCCGCTAACGTGGCATTGTCGCTGAGCTTGCATTTTCTTTTATACCGTAGTAGAGTAGATGCACATCAATGCCGTTGTAGGGGTGGCATTGTGATTTACCATAATTTATCAATGCCAACAATTAGACAACTTATCAAGCACCCGCGCAAAACGTCTATCAAAAAGACGCGTTCCCAAGCGCTCCTCAAGAGCTTCAATAGTCTCTTGAATAAGCCAGTATATCACAACTCGCCTTTTAAGCGTGGCGTTTGCACAAAAGTCACGACAACCACACCAAAAAAACCAAACTCGGCGCTTCGCAAGATTGCTCGCGTTCGCTTGACGAACGGCATGGAAGTGACGGCGTATATTCCCGGTATGGGACACAAGCTTCAAGAGCATTCCGTGGTGATGATACGCGGGGGTCGCGTCAAAGACTTGGGCGGTGTTCGGTATCATATTGTGCGCGGTGTTCTCGACGCAACCGGTGTTGAAGCGCGTCGTAAGGGTCGCAGTCTCTACGGCAACAAGCGTCCGAAAGCGGGCGCTCCGGCCAAAAAATAATCCTTCTATTTAATTAAATCATGCGTAGAAAAGTAAAAAATCGTAATATTGTCGGTCCCGATCTTGTGTACAGCTCGACAAAAGTTGAAAAGCTCATCAATTATATTATGGGGGCCGGCAAGAAAAACACCGCCCGCACCGTAGTATACGGAGCGTTTGAGATCATCAAGGAAAAGAAAAAAGACCTTGAGCCGCTTGAGGTTTTTGAGCTTGCACTCAAAAATACCGGTCCGCTCATGGAGATTCGCTCGCGTCGTGTTGGCGGGGCGAACTACCAAGTTCCCCGTGAGGTTCGTCCGGAGCGCCGCTTCGCACTTTCGATGCGGTGGATCATTGATGCCGCGCGTGGCAAGAATGGCCGTCCGATGCATCAGAAGCTTGCGGACGAGATTCTTGCGGCATCGAACAATGAAGGCGAGGCAGTGAAGAAAAAAGAGAATGTACACAAGATGGCGGAGGCGAATAAGGCCTTTGCGCACTTCGCCTGGTAGAAAGCGCGCGTACGCGCACAACTGACAGGGGGAACATTTGACATGTGACAATTGACACAGAATCGAATACACCCACTGGTGAATATTTGAGTTTTTGTTTGTTTATTTTAAAATTTTTAATCGTTTATTAAACACGAATTTTTGGCAAAGACAAAAATATTTGATTGAATTTTAGTCAAATGTCAGTTGTCAAATGTCAGTTGTTCCCCTTAGCTATGGACAGAGACTACCCCCTAAACAAAGTAAGAAATTTTGGAATCATTGCCCACATCGACGCCGGCAAGACGACTACGTCCGAGCGTATTTTGTATTACACGGGAATGACGCACAAAATAGGCGAAGTGCACGACGGAGGAACGGTAACCGACTGGATGGAACAAGAGCGCGAGCGCGGGATCACGATCACTGCCGCGGCAATCACCTGTTTTTGGAATAAGACCGATATGCCGAAAGAGAAGGAGAATATGTTTCGTTTTAACATCATTGACACCCCCGGACACATCGACTTTACCGTGGAGGTGAAGCGCAGTCTCCGTGTGCTCGACGGTGCGGTGGTGGTGTTTGACGGCGTTGCTGGTGTGGAGCCACAGTCCGAGACCAACTGGCGCTATGCGGACGAAGCGCAAGTGCCACGCATTTGCTTCATCAACAAGCTCGACCGTACCGGCGCGTCATTCGAGCGTTCGTACGCTTCTATTCTGGATCGTTTGAATAAAAAGGCTGTTCGGTTGCAGATTCCTATCGGGCTCGAAGATGAATTCGAAGGTGTTATCGATCTGCTCAAAATGAAGGCGTACAAATTTGAAGGGGAGATGGGTATGAAGGTTATCGAAGAAGAAATCCCCGAGAAATACAAAGCGGAAGCGGCGACGTACCGCAAAGAACTCATCGAGCGTATTGTGGAGAATGACGAACAATTGATGACCGACTACCTCGAAGGCAAAGAGCCCTCCCTCGAAGTACTCAAAGCGACGCTCCGCAAGGCAGTCATTGCGAACGAGATTTTCCCCGTGTTCGCAGGTTCAGCGCTCAAGAATAAAGGCGTTCAGCTTGTGCTCGACGCGGTTGTCGACTATCTCCCGTCGCCGCTTGACCTCCCGCCGATTCACGGTATTGATCCCAACACCGGTGAAACGATCACGCGCAATCCGAGCGACACAGAGCCTTTTGCGGCACTCGCCTTCAAACTTCAGGCAGACCCGTTTGTGGGACAACTCACGTTCTTCCGTGTTTACTCGGGAAAAGTCGAAGCGGGTTCGTATATTTATAATGCAACGACCGGAGACAAAGAGCGCGTCGGACGCATGGTGCGCCTGCAGGCGGACCAGCGAGAAGAAGTGAAGACCGTGTACGCGGGAGAAATCGCGGCAATGGTGGGGCTCAAGAACACCAAGACTTCCCACACGCTCTGCGATGAAGCGAACCCTATTGTTCTCGAGCAGATCAAATTCCCCGAGCCGGTCATTTCGCTCCGCATTGAGCCGAAAACAAAAGCTGATCAAGAGAAAATCGGTTTGGCGCTCAAGAAACTCGCTGATGAAGATCCAACATTTCGTATTTCAACCGACGAGGAAACACTCGAGACGATTATTTCCGGTATGGGCGAGCTCCACCTCGAAATTCTCGTGGATCGCATGAAGCGCGAGTTCAATGTCGAAGCGAATGTCGGCAAGCCCCAGGTTGCCTATAAGGAAACCATTACGCGCCCCGCTGAAGCTGAATGCAAGTACATCAAGCAGACGGGTGGTCGCGGTCAGTACGGACACGTGAAGATTCGCATCAAGCCGATTGACAAGGCGGTTGATAAAGAAGACTTGCCAAAGAACACCAAGCGTGACGAGGGAAATCATTTTGAATTTGTCAACGCCATCAAGGGAGGAGTGGTTCCTCAAGAATACATTCCGCCCGTGGAAAAAGGTATCAAGGAAGCGATGGAGCGCGGTATTTTGGCAGGATACAAAGCGGTGGATATTTCTGCCGAGCTTTATGACGGTTCGTTTCACGAAGTTGATTCTTCCGAAATTGCCTTCAAAATCGCGGCATCCATGGCATTTAAGGACGCGGCACAGAAGGCGGGTCCCGTCATTATGGAACCAATCATGAAAGTTGAAGTGGTCATGCCCGAGAAGTTCATGGGTGATGTTGCTGGCAACCTCTCGTCAAAGCGCGCACAGATTGAGTCTATGAGCGAGCGCGGCATGATGAAGGTGATTACTGCACAAGTGCCACTCTCGGAAATGTTTGGCTATACCACAGCACTCCGCTCAATGACCGAAGGTCGCGCGTCCTCGACGATGGAATTCGATCATTATGATACGGTGCCACAGAATGTCGCGCAGGGGATTATTGAGGCGAGAAAGTAGGGTGGGGAGGGGAGGTGAAATATTGAATTTGGAATAAGGTTAAAAATCCGCCATTTGGCAGGTTTTTGAGGGAAATAGGGTTTTGTTGACTTGGCGAAAAATGCTACACTTTCATTATGGATACGGAAAAACAAAAGAAAAAGATACTGATTATCGAGGATGATGAGCACATTTCTCGGGTTTATGAAGTAAAGTTTTCCCAAGAAGGCGTTGAAACTGTTGTGGTGCAAAGCGGGGAAGAAGCGGTTGCCAGCGTGAGGAAAGAGGAGCCAAACCTCATTATTCTCGATATTATGTTGCCCAAAAAGGACGGTTTCATGATTTTGGAGGAAATTAGGCAAGATCCAAAACTTGCAAGCATTCCCGTTCTCGTGATTTCCAATCTCGGACAAGAGTCTGACAAAGAACGCGCATTTGAGCTTGGGGCAAAGGAATATCTGGTAAAAGTGGAATACCCGGTACAGGAGGTGATAGATAAGATAAAGCAGTATTTATACTACTGACCTTTTCCACATAGGTTAGTGCAAAAACGGTCTTTTCCATCGCCCGCTTGCCATTCACGCAAAACCTCTTTTTACCGTAACAACATTACGCCTCAAGAGTTTTTGCGCTCCATGGTAGCGCGGACCAATGAAAAATCCTCATTTTCGCTTTACTCAGAACCCATCCACGATCTTCCCCCTTCCCTGAAACCCTTATTTCTGGCTACAAAACTTCGTCTACGAACCATAATTCATTATGGTTCGTACTCCGACTTGTTTTTCGCCTAAAAATAATGGTTTCAGAGGCGGGTACCGCGAGATAGTGGATGGGTTCTGAGTTATGTGGAAAAGGTCAGTAGAACTCGTATCGATTGAGCCTGTTAGTGAGTGCGGGGTTCATATTATGGTAAGATAAGGAGATGAATCCCGTTAGAGACAGGTCGTGGTCCGGTCGCTAAATTTCAATCAGAGGATTTCATTTTTTATTAACGACGTAGGGCGAGCAAAATACAAAAGTAATCTTTTGTATTTTCGAGCCGAGGAGTTAATATAGGTCTAATACCTCACCGCTTGCGGTGAGAAAGTGCGAGCAAAGCGAGCTCCGACAATACCCCGTCGGCTTGCCGCGGGGAACCTTTATTAGACTCTTTATTATACGCAGTCAGAAGTTATTGTGGTGACCGCGGTCTCTAACGGGATGAACGAAACAATCTTTTACACAATCAATAGCATCGCGGGGCAAAATCCCGCACTCGATACCCTGCTTATTTTCTTGAGCAATTGGTTCGGCTACCTGCTTCTTGCGGGACTTCTGGTCTTCCTCGCATTCCATAAGGACAAAAAACAAGGCGTGCGGGATCTCTTTGTGGTGCTTTCGGCGGCGGTTCTCGCATACGCATTTTCAAAAGTGATCAAGCTACTCTTCCCGCACCCGCGGCCGTTCGAGGTACTTCCGGACGCGCACAAACTATATGCGTACGAGGGCGGAGATTCGTTTCCTTCGGGACACGCGACATTCTACATGTCCCTTGCGGCATCACTCTTTTTCTACCACCGCAAACTCGCATATGCGTATGGTGTGGGCGCGCTCATCGTCGGCATTGCGCGTATTGCGGTAGGGGTGCATTGGCCGTTCGACATTCTCGTCGGCTTCGTTTTGGGCGGGGGTATCGGTGCGGGCGTGTACTATGTGTACCACACCCTGTATCGTCCAAAACCCTCGACATTTCAAGGGTAAAAAGGGGCTTTGGTTTCTTTCCGTCACGGGCGTTGCCGTTTAGCTATGTTTTTAGTATTATGAGAGCATGACTACGATGAGAAAAAATACTACAAATATTGACTACGCGGAAAATCTCAAAAAACAGCTTGGGATCAAGGATTCTGGTGCAAACGCATTGAGGAAAGTATTCGGCGTGCTTAAAGGGAAGATCAAAAAAACATCCGTTTCTTATCAGCGACAACAGAGGAAAGAGTGGGAAAGAAAAGTCGCGGGGCACAAGGCTTAATTTTTTTTTAAAAAATGTTCTACCTATTAGACTCAAACATATTGATAGATTTCTTGAATGGACGAAAAGAAACATATTCTTGGATTACGGCGAAGAGAAAAGACAGATTGATCTTGAAGATACCATTCATAAGCAGGGTGGAAGTTTTAAGTTTGGCGGAGCTTAAAGATGGTCAAATAGAACAAATAGAAGACTTCCTCGATACTTTTGGGATGGATCGCTATGTTTCGAATGAAATTTTAGATACGGCAGCCGCATTAAGAAGGAAAAAACTCCTAACCCTTGGCGATGCTATGGTTGTGGCAACGGCTATCGTTGGCAGGATGACGCTCGTGACCAATGACAAAAAGTTAGTAAAAAAAGTAAAAGACCTCGTTTCTGTGTTAAGTGTTTAAGAAGTAGTTACTTGGTGGTTCAGCCGCCAAGTGGTTTTTGTGTAGAGTTGTGTTCAGGTGCGGTCAGTTGTCAGTTGTTAAATGCCCCCCGATAAAGTTATCTCCCACACCTATATTTCTATTGCAGACTTTCGTTACTGCGACGCTTGAGCTGTGCCAGAGCGCGGCCGTCTTTTTTGAGCGACGCTCCTCTCTTTCGAGCATCATTCTCACTTGTGTATGCTTCATAGTACCGAAGCTCGAATGGCCGCCTACTCATTGTGGATCGTACTTTCCCGGAGTTGTGTTCTAAAAGTCTGCGTCGTAAATCATTAGTAGATCCAATGTATAGGTGCTGGTCTTTCTGGCTTTTGAGAATATATAAATAATACATAAGCATAGTATACCCCCACACCTACTTTTCTATAGTGTTTTTGTTGCACATTTTGCACGATGATCAATCATCTTACCTACGATGCCCCGAGGGTACTAAGTTTTAATAACTAGAACACTTTTGCAACAATGAAAAAGTGGGTGTCGGGGGTATATGATTTACGACCATAGAAACATAGGTGTGGGAGTTATCCACACCCCTTACTCGACGGCCTTTTGGTAATTCTCCCGACAATGATATACTGGAAGCAATAATAGTGGCATCCATGATTGCCTTAGGGGAAGCTACTAAACTAAATAAGAAATCATGCCACCAGATAATTTACAGAAAATAGATTCTCAAAAGAAAAACATCATCATTCTCTTGGTCGTGGCATTTGTCCTGGTTTTCGTTGGGACAATTGCCTTCGTCCAAAGGCAAAACAGGCAACAAGGAGACGAAAGTGTTGTCGAACAGCAAGTATCGGAACAGCCTGCAAAGAGAACTTATACAGAAGAAGAGAAAATGAAAATTCTTGCCGAGCTTAAAAAGGGGGTACCGCCGAGCAACTTATCGCCGGCGGAGAAAAAAGCAATCCTGAAAGCGCTTTCGGCAAGGACATCCACAAGTACTTACACAGAAGAGGAAAAGGCGAACATTCTCCGTGTCCTTCAGGGAGGAGCAGAAGCGAGGCAGTGAGGTTTTTTGAGGACATTTTCACTCTTAAAACTTATCCACACCAACCCCATGAAGTTTTTTCGGCACCGTAGTATACTAGGAGTAATTATTAATATTTCAATTTTATGAAAAATCAAAAAAATACACTCGTCCAAACTGTCAAAGTCATCGTCCTCGCCACCATCCTGTCCCTCGGTCTAAGCTACGCCTACGCATGGACGGCTCCGAATGCGGCACCTCCGGGAGGCAATGTCGGCGCGCCGATCAATACGGGGAACTCGCCGCAGAAAAAAGCAGGAAATCTTACTTTGGATAACACACTATTTGTTGGAGGTCTCCTCACTGCAAGTGGTGGTCTTGATATGAACATTAAAGACATCACGAATGCATGGGCAATTGTAGCTAATTCTGTTGCCGTCAACAAACTTCAGGTTGTAACAGGTGCGGGGGCAGGGAAAGTGCTCACTTCTATTGATGCAGCTGGTAATGTGGAATGGAGAGACGCTGCCGCAGGAACAACGCCGACTTCCGAGACTGATACGCTCGCCACTGTTCTTTTTAGGGGAAATTCGGCAGAGAGCATTACCATCAATGCGTGGAATATCGATGCAGAAAATTTAAGACTAAAAAGTAATAGTAGTAGTATTTTTTTTGGAGATGGTACGCAACAGTCGACGGCCGCTATTGATGACCCTCAAAAATATGCCAAAATTATTCCGGCTAGGGTGATGGTATCAGGTGCAGGTGCCGGAAACGGGGCGGGTGGGTCTTTGGACGCGGAGCTTTGGCTTTGTAATCCCGGCACTTTAGCCTATGTAGATCAATTATGTAGAGAGCAGGGTTATAACAAGGCAGTACGGCAATGGGAGAGTAAAGTGGGCTCTCCTCAATATTGTGCTTATCCTTTTATTTTTAATAGTGGTCCTTCTTGGCAAATTTCAAATAATAAGTGGTCTTCTCTTGTGACAGAGACGGAATGTGGATTCTAGTCAAGTAGAGATAAAGGGGGATAAAGGGGAGATAAAGTGGATAAAGGGGTCAGATAAAGGGGGATAAAGGGGTCAGGTACCTTTGTAGGGATAAAGGGGTCAGGTACCTTTGATTTAGTATTAATCCTATATATAATGTAGTCATGCCACGATTACCACGCGTTGACGTTGGGGGAGAAATCTATCATGTTATCAATCGCGCAAACGCTCGCCTGCCAATCTTTTTTGATGAAAAGGACTACAAACTTTTTGAATTAATTCTTGAAGAAGCACAGGTTAGGTTTGAAGTAGGAATTCTCGCATATTGTTTGATGCCAAATCACTTTCATTTGGTTTTACAACCACATCAAGACAATGAACTGCAGAGGTTTATGCAATGGATTACGCTCACACATACACAACGTTGGCATACACAAAATAAAACAATAGGCACAGGGCATTTATACCAAGGGAGGTACAAATCCTTTCTTATCCAAGGCGACACGCATCTTCTTGCGGTTATCCGTTATGTAGAAAGAAATCCTTTACGAGCAAAATTGGTGAAAAAAGTAGAAAATTGGAATTTTTCGAGTCTTGCTAGGAGGCTCTCAAGGAATCCAGCAAAACAAAAATTACTTGCTGATTGGTCGATTGAAATGCCTAAAAATTATCTTGATTTTGTGAACGAACCGATGAGTGAAAGAGAAGAGGAGGCAATCAGGCATTCAGTGGATCGGAGTAAGCCCTACGGATCTGAAACATGGAGCAATACAATGATTGATAAATATGGGTTAGAGGCGACGGTACGTAAAAGAGGGCGACAAATCAAAGGTACCTGACCCCTTTGTGCTGACCCCTTTGTGCCCTTTGTGTTTGTGCCCTGTCCTTTGTGCCCAAAACAAATGTCCGACCTTCTCCGACTTTTATAAAATACATATAGCTGTAAACTCGCATACTTCGGGGTTGACGGTCGACGGCGAATTTGACAAAATTAGTTTTTTGATACAGTATTAAGGTTGGAAAGTATGGTGAATGAAATTACGGGAGATTAATGAAATGGAAGGAGTTCTTTGTCATAATTAATTAGCCTTTTGGCTACGGAGGTCTGTTATGAAGACGCATCATTATGTGATGTTTTCGGTTCTTCTCCTTACTGCATGCGGCGGCGGAGGCAATCCAACGCCACTCGTACCTTCGTCGGTGTCGGCACAGCCAACGCCGACACCAACTGCCACATCAACACCACAGCCAACACCACAGCCAACACCACAGCCAACGCCGACACCAACGGCACTTCCGCTAGGGGTGTCGGTCACACTGGCCGCCACCAACCCGAAAGCGCAGACGGTTCCTTTGGCAACAACAGGACTTAATTCTTTTGTTGTTACACTGAAGAACACCAAGGGAAATAATCTGCAAGCAAGTATCTCTGCTCTTTCGGGGGAAGGGACGCTCGTGCCGTGGACAACAGCGACAGTTCTCGATGGACCAAACGTAATTGGGACTTCGAGTTTTGTAAACGGTCGCGCATTGTTCACGGGAGCTGTGATTGTGATTCCTCCTTATGGAGAAAAGGAACTCACGGTGCAAATGACCCTTGATCCGACAATGCCCGCGCTCGGCCTGATGGAGATAAACAGGTCGGTGAAATTCGGGTTCTTGACGGGGGATATTGTCCTTGGAGATGCTACGGTGTCATTTACGGGGCTTCCTCTTTGGGGGAATAGCATGTATGTGGAACAGGGGGAAGTGGTGGGTGCATGTCCGAATGCTATGTGCGGGTGGGACATCAAAACAGGGCAGAAGGAGATCCTCTGGGGGCAACTCAATGTGTCGCCGGATAATTTTTCGGTTGCGCGTGAGGGAAAGAGAATTGCTTTTTCTGGGTCGAATTTGGATGGGATTTATAGCTATTCATTAGTGGATCCGCCGGCTGTATCAGACAATCTCCCTGTACTAATCAATTCGCATGCCAATTGGGCACCTGGATGCTCGAGTTATCCAAATGGTTCTTTTGACATAAGCGGTGCAGGAGATGCAGTTGTCTTTTCAGGGAGATGTGTTGGTATAGGGATACCACAACAAAACGACATTGTGTTGATGAAAACGGGTACTATGGAATGGACTCGGATAACCGATAGTCCGGCGAATGACTTTTCGCCGGTTATCGTAAGCATAGTAAATAATCTGTATATGATTTACTATGCAAGTGATAGGAACCCGGATAGTAATATCGTGGACCCAACGGGGGTTGTTCGTGTATGGAAACAGGTTGTTGATGTGGCAAGCGGTCTCTTGGTTGGAGAACCGACCATCATAGCAGAGGCAGAGCTTAACCAAAAACTTTACATGCGAGGAGGAGATTATTACATGCGGCTTATGTCGGTAAGCCCTGATTATCAGTTCTTTGTGTTTACAAGGAACATTCAAGGCAAACCGCATATTATTAAAGCCTCGCTGGATGGGGAAATGACACTTGACCTTGGGGTAGGGTATGCTCCCTTTTGGGCGGATAACCGCAGGATTTTGTTTTCTGATAGGGATTGGGAACAAATAATAGTTTCTGGTAGGGTGACGATGCTCATTAATGATGACGGGACAGAAAGGAGAGAGATCAGCGGTTTAGGGGATTCATCTCAGCGTGTTTTTATTCCATAAAATGGAGAAACGAGAGAGAGGAAAGTAGTACATTGGGGGAGGGGTTGAAGGGGTTGCCACAGGCAACCCCTTTTTTCTTTTTGTGTTCTTCCACTTGGCGGTTCAACCGCCAAGTGATGCCCATGCGGACGTTACTTTATGTGCCACTATCCCCATCTTCAAGTCATGACTTGAAGATGGGGATAGTGGGTGAGGATGATAATGTACAAAATTACCGTACAAAACGACCTATTGCAAAACTGCGCAAAATCCGTACAATAAACGCATTATGTGGAAAACACGAATTGGCGCGCTCTTGCTCCTCATTGTTGGTGTCGGTATTGGCTACTTTTTGTACGCTTCCGAGCCGAGTCTCTATGTGGGTAAAAAAGTGTACGGACAAGACGTGGCGCAGAAATTCCCCTTCAAACTCGGACTCGACCTTTCCGGCGGCGTGGAGCTCGTCTACCGCGCCGATGTTTCATCGGTGAAGCCCGCCGAAGTAAAAAACGCGATGGATTCGCTTCGTGATGTTATCGAGCGCCGCATCAACACGTTTGGTGTTTCGGAGCCTGTTGTCCAGATCGAAGAAAAAGGGGGGATTACGGGTCCCGTGGAGGAGCGTCTCATCGTAGAGCTTCCGGGGATAACCGACGTGAAGAAGGCAGTCGAGATGATTGGACAGACGCCCAAACTCGAATTCATGAAGGAACGCGGAGTGAAAGAAATGGAGGCGTACAATAAAGCAGTCGAGAAATTCAAAGCAGACCAAGAAGCAGGAAAGGAGCTCGTTATTCCTGTGGAGTTACTCACCGGCCCCTACGAACCGACCGAGCTCAATGGCCGTTTCCTCGAACGCGCAGTCCTCGAGTTTGACGCTACGACACGCGAGCCGATTGTTTCGCTCGTGTTCAACAAGCAGGGTGCGGATTTGTTCGCAAAGATCACCAAAGAAAACATCGGCAAGACCGTTGCTATTTACCTTGACCGCGAGCTCGGGAATTTTGAACCGATTTCCGCGCCCGTCGTTCGCGAGGAGATTACGGGTGGTAAAGCGCAGATCACCGGCAAATTCACTGCGGTAGAGGCAAAGACACTCGTCGGTCGCCTAAACTCGGGCGCGCTTCCGGTGGATAAGCTCGAGCTTTTGTCGACGCAGACGATCAGCGCGCCCCTCGGTGCAAAGTCGCTTATGGCCGGCGTGTGGGCGGGCATATGGGGACTCGTCATCGTCGCAGGGTTCCTCGTCCTCTGGTATCGCCTCCCAGGTATCGTGTCGGTCTTTGCCTTGGCAATCTACGTGGTGCTTATGCTCGCACTCTTTAAGTTGCTCGGCATTACCTTGACCGCGGCGGGCATCGCAGGGTTCATTTTGTCGATTGGCATGGCGGTTGATGCGAACATTCTCATTTTTGAACGTACGAAAGAAGAGCTTCGCAAGGGGCACGCAGTACACGAGGCTATTCGCGAAGGCTTCGCGCGCGCGTGGACATCGGTGCGTGATTCGAACATTTCGAGCATCATCACCGCGATTATTCTCTTTTGGTTTGGCACGAGCTTGATCAAAGGCTTCGCGCTCACGTTCGGGCTCGGAGTCATTGTCTCCATGTTCTCCGCGATTACAATCTCGCGCGCATTCCTTTTTGCGCTACCGTTCAAAGGCCACGGCAAGGTTGTCCGCACACTTTTTGGCAGCGGGTTTTTTAGAATTCACTAACATCTGAAAACTGAAACCTAAAACATAACACCTAAATATCATGTTCATCGTCAAATATCGCAAAATTTTCTTTACCTTCTCTGCAATCCTAATCGGCTTGTCTTTCTTTGCGATGGCAACCAGAGGCTTCAACGCCGGAATCGATTTCAAGGGCGGTTCTATCCTTGAAGTGGCGTATGACAAGCGCCCCGATATAGAAACGGTAAAGAGTGCGCTCAGTAAGGCGGGCTTTGCAGATGCGCGCGTACAAATGGCGGGGGACATGCCTGCCGCGGCTGGTGGTACGGCGCAGGCAGGAAGCAACGTGATTATCAAAACAAAAGCTCTCTCGGAGCCGGAGCGGCAGAGTCTTACGAGCGCTCTTTCTTTCCCCGGTCTCAAAATGGAAGAAGTGCGCTTTAACTCAATCGGACCCGTCATCGGCAAAGAGCTTCGTTCCAAAGCATGGATTGCTATCATCATGGTGATTCTGGGTATTGTGCTTTTTATCGCCTACGTATTTCGCCATGTGTCAGAACCGATCTCATCGTGGAAGTACGGTGCTATCACGGCGTTCACCCTCTTTCACGACATCATCGTTCCTGCAGGTGTATTCGTATGGCTCGGCAAAGAAGTAGACACGCTTTTTGTGGTGGCACTTCTTTCCATCGTGGGTATTTCGGTGCACGACACGATTGTGGTGTTTGACCGTATCCGCGAGAACTTGAAGCTCCGCGTTTCAAACGATTTTGCAACAACCGTCGGCACGTCACTTCGCCAGACATTCACCCGCTCAATCAACACCTCTCTCACCGTGATGCTCGTCCTTGCAACACTCTTCTTCTTTGGCCCCACATCGACAAAAGACTTTTCTCTAATCCTCTGGATCGGTATCGCAATCGGTACCTACTCATCAGTATTTATCGCGTCTCCACTTCTTGTGGTACTTGAGAAGTGGCAGAATAAGTAATGAAATTAAAATTTACTAATCACGCACAGTACAGAACGGGTGAACGAGAAGTAAGTATTGAGGATATCAAGTCTACTATAAATAACCCTGATTTTTCAGAAATTCTCAATGGTAAAGTAAAGTGCAGGAAGTCGTTTGACGGGAAGACTGGTCCAACCCCCACAAATGAGACAACTGCCTAAGGAATTTACGATATACTGAACGTATATGAAAACAAGAAGAAAGTTCTCGAGCGAACAGAAAGCTCAAATCGTGCTGGCAGTCATTAAAAAGGA
>Ga0209211_10003688_pt1 | contig 24601 bp, 20 predicted proteins | sample RifGroA2_FD_183992 | JGI IMG/M metagenome (GOLD analysis project Ga0209211, IMG submission 183992) | Groundwater microbial communities from Rifle, Colorado, USA - Groundwater A2 (SPAdes) (version 2) | ecosystem: Environmental > Aquatic > Deep subsurface > Groundwater | place: Rifle, Colorado...
CCCGCTCCTACAAGTATCAGCTCTTTCCCGATTCATATGTCCTGCCGGTCAAGGCCGTGGCGAATTTGCGCGGCAACCGGGAAATGACTCCAATGACGTTGTTCCAGTTCACATATCGGCCACAATCCGATAACACTGTTCACGATAAACAACTCATCGGCTTGCAACGCCTCTTCCAGTCCGACATCGCGCACATGCAGCGTTACGCCATGCTGCAGCGCCCACGCCATGACTCGCCCGCGCTGTATCCCGGCCACGCCACAACGCGACAAATCGGGTGTGACCAGCCGCCCCTGCGACACCAGAAACAGGTTGCTGCGCGTGCCTTCGATCAGATGCCCGTCGGCATCCAGCAACAGGCCTTCGGCGGCTGGTTCGCCGTGCAATTGCGCATCGCTCAGCTCCGCTGCCGCCAGCACATTTTCCAAGCGGTTGAGGTGTTTGACGCATGCCATGCGAGGTTGTGCGGACAGACGCAAGCTGCATACGCGCGCTTTAACACCTTGCATCGCACATTCCGCGGGATAGTCCGGCAAGGGCGAAAAATCCCAGATGCGCGTGGGCTCCGCAGCGGCGGACGGCGTATAGCCTCGCCCGCTCTCGCCGCGTGTGACGATCAGTTTCACCACGCCATCCGGGTGCTGCGCGAGCACTTTATCCAGTTCGGCGCAAAGCAGCACTTCATCCGGGCAGGTGATGCCCAGCGCGGCACAGTCACGCTGTAGTTTCAGGTAATGTAAAGACCAATGCAGCGCCTTGCCTTGGGCGACGCGCAGGGTGCGGAACACCCCGTCGCCGTAGAGCAATCCGCGATCACGGATGCTGATCGAGTTGCCGGGTATACCGTTGACCAGCATCGCGCAGGAAAGAGTTAAAGCTTACGGAACACCAGCGAGCCGTTGGTTCCGCCGAAGCCGAAGTTGTTGTTCACCGCAACATCGATCCTCATGTCGCGCGCGGTGTTCGCGCAGTAGTCCAGATCGCACTCCGGATCCTGTTCGAAAATATTGATGGTCGGCGGCGAAATCTGGTGATGCACCGCCAGCGCGCAGAATATCGACTCGATCCCGCCCGCCCCACCCAACAAGTGGCCGGTCATCGACTTGGTGGAATTCACCACCAACTTCTTTGCGTGATCGCCGAATGCCAGCTTGATCGCATCGGTCTCGTTCTTGTCGCCCAGCGGCGTCGAGGTGCCGTGCGCGTTGACGTACTGAACGTCTTGCGGATTCAACCCGGCGTTGCGCAACGCATTCAACATGCTACGTTTCGGCCCGTCGGTATTCGGCGAGGTAATATGGTAGGCATCGCCACTCATGCCATAACCGGCCAGCTCCGCGTAAATCCTCGCTCCGCGCGCCTTGGCGTGCTCATATTCTTCCAGCACCAAAACCCCGGCGCCCTCGCCCATCACAAAGCCGTCGCGATCCTTGTCCCAAGGGCGACTGGCCGTGGTCGGGTCATCATTGCGTGTGCTAAGCGCCCGTGCGGCAGAAAAACCGCCCACCGCCAACGGGCTCACCGTCGCTTCAGCACCGCCGGCCAGCATCACATCGGCATCGCCATACTCGATGATGCGCGCCGATTCGCCGATACAGTGTGTGCCGGTGGTGCAGGCAGAAACCATCGCCAGATTAGGCCCCTTCAATCCATACATCACGGACAGGTTGCCGGAAATCATGTTGATGATCGTGCCCGGAATAAAGAACGGCGAGATTTTGCGCGGCCCTGCAGTCAGAAAATCGTTGTGCGTGTCCTCGATCATCGGCAGGCCGCCGATGCCCGAGCCGATGTTCACGCCGATGCGTTCGGCATTTTGCTCGGAAACTTCCAGCCCGGAATCCTTGAACGCCTCCATACCGGCCACCAAGCCGAAATGGATAAACCGGTCCATGCGGCGCGCATCCTTGGCAGAAAGGTATTGCGTGACATCGAAATCTTTCACCTCACCGGCAATCTGCGCTGCCATTGCGCTGGGATCGAAGTGCGTGATTCTGGCAATGCCTGATTTTCCCGCGACAATATTCTGCCAGACCGTGGAAATCCCTATTCCAACCGGGGATACTATCCCCAGCCCGGTAATAACAACTCTGCGTTTAGACAAACTGACTCCGCCAAATAAAATTAATGGGGGAAAACAGGAAAAAAGAGAAATTACTTTTGATGTGCCAAGACGTAATCGATGGCTTGTTGTACGGTGGTGATTTTTTCTGCATCTTCATCGGGAATTTCACATTCAAACTCTTCTTCCAAAGCCATCACCAGCTCAACGGTATCCAGAGAGTCTGCACCCAGATCGTTGACAAAAGAAGATTCGTTTTTGACTTCCGATTCGTTCACGCCAAGTTGTTCGGCAACGATCTTTTTAACGCGTTGTTCAATAGACATTTTTATCTCCTACCCTATTTTAAGTTGCAAAAAAGCAGCGGTATTGTATCAAAGTTGTCAAAAATTCCAAATAATTACTTGTTGGCACACCAGGGCTAATTTGTTCTCCACGAAATTATGTTTAAATTCAACGGAAGTAGGGTGGGCACGCTTTTGTGCCCACGCGGATGCCAAACCGCGTGGGCAGACGATAAAGCCGTCTGCCCACCCTACGATTTTTTCGAGAACAAATTTACCCTGGTTGGCACACAAATTCGTGCGCCCTGCCGGGCGCACAAAAAAAAGGCGGCGGATATAATCCGCCGCCATGTCGTTGCTAAAGCAGGATACCTATTAGCGCACAATACGTGCACCGCCACGGCTAGTTTTATTACCAAAGGTGATAGTCACTCCACTTGCGTTCAAACCGCCTGGCGAAGTGTAAGACTTGCCGTTAATAGTATGTGTTGAGCCGGCATCACCCTTCAGACAGGCAACGATGGAGTGTGTGATTCTTTGCGAATAGCCAGTATCTGATGCCGAAACTTTACTATCCTTATCCTTGTCTTTGCTCTCCTTGCTTTTGTCATCATCGTCGAAATCCGTACAACGCCCCACCGTATCCATCGCGTGCTTGGAATGCCCGTTCAAATAGCCATCATTGGCAACGGTGAGGGATACTTCCGCCCCCCCCATACGGTGACAGATAGAGATTTTTCCACCCTCGCTATCGGCGGAACGATTGGCATGGTCTTTATGGCTGTCTTCGGCGTAGTCACGGTCGTTCTTGCCCTTGCTGTCTTTGTCTTTCGACTTGTGTGTATCGTCATCCTTTTCTTCCGACTTCTCAGCTTTCGACTTGATATCCGCTATGTGGGTGGCATCGGTACAGGTGGTTTTGTATATCGATAAGCTACACGCATCCATCTGCGTAGTCGTACAAGTAGATGAGGAGCTGCTGGACTTCGTTTCGGAATCCTTTGAGTCCTTGGAATCCTCGGAATCTTTGGATTCTTTGGATTCTTTGGAATCTTCCGCGTAGACTGCCGTCGAGACAAAAGCGAGGCTGCCGAAACCCAGCATTAGAGCCATTAACAGTTTTGCAGGTTTTGTTTTCATGATTATTTCCTTTTTAAAGTTAAAAATAAATGCAACTGCTGATACTACTGCTGGTGCAACTGAAAATTGATAGAAGTGTTCATGCCATTTGGCCCCTACTTTTCTGCTCATCTAACGTTTTTGCCGGATGAATGTGTTATGTCGAATCTTTTCCAATAAAAGTGCTATTTATTGCGCGCGTGTTTTTCGGTCCGGTGACGCGCACTGTTGCCCGATAAAACCACCTACCCAAACCTAACGTAGCATCGTACACCGGTGATACCGTGCAATTGGCGAAAGTCGGCGGGGTTGCGGCAGCCAGCGTTGTAGCAACATAGTTTTCGGTAGTGCCACCGACCGTTTTACCGCATAGCCGTTCAATTACATATTCAATCGTATAGCTTGCATCTGGCGATGTAACCGATGCCCAGGTTACTGCACCAGTCGGAAGCCGAGTCTTTGAATCGAGCGGTCTAACATCTTCATAAATCGGACAAGCTGAAGTATCCAGACAAGTATAAACGGCTTGCGTCCCGATTTCTGCCATTTGTATGGTCGTCTCATTGGTAGATACGTTACCGGATACCACATTGGTGGTGTCCACGCTCCGATTGAGCGCCACGGTGGCGAGCGAGATGGCGACCAGCGCAATCATGGCAAGAATTAGCGACACCCCCCGTTGGTTGCGATATCCACCATCACAACGTTGTGCCATATTCACGCTCCGTGCTGCGCGAGCATGTCGATTACGGCAACTAAGATGTTGATTGGCACTCATTACAAAGTTCCCCAAATCACATTGCGTAAGGGAATGATGGTTTGATAAACCTTGTAGCGATAGCACCCCCAATCGTCGCCAACGGAAGTGCTTAAACTAATCACCGGTGAATCGCTACTCGCCGGATTGGTTACCGGTTTTGTCCAAGTAACAGGATGTTCATCAGTCGTGGTGTCGCATTTTTCCATCTTCGCGCTGCGTGCAACAATCGCCACTCGGATTGCCTTGATTCTAACCACATCAGCGTACACGGGCGCACTCCAATCACCAGTGGTGATATTACAGCCTGTTCCTGTGGCATCTGTCCAGCAAGTCACCGCTTGCTTGTTGACATCGCTGACACCATATTGCGCCTGAATGTCAACGATATTGCTCGATACGGCAGTGGCAGTTCCTCCGTCCTTGGCCAGAACCAAATCATGATTCTCATCAATACTGTACAACGAAGTGCCAAAAATTGGTGCACTACAAACTCGCGGTGTTCCCGTTCCTGATGGGTCTGACCACGTGCCAATGCGCGTGGTATTCGTTGGTGATTCTGTAGCAAGCGGGCATACCCCACCGCTTGCTACAGATGACGCGGGCTGCCCGAGATTAATGATGCTGGCAGCACTAGCTATGGTATATGGAGTCGAAAACGCAAGGACAGTGCTTGCTGCCGGATTATCCACCTCCTGTGTGGTGAGCTGACCGGCGGTTGCGTTTCCGGTTACTTGTAACAACCCACAGTTACCGCTGTCAGCAATTAAAATAAAATCATTTTTATGGAACGACTGTTCAGTATCAACCGCAATTGGCCCTCGATTGATTGCGCCTGTCGTAGGGAGGGTATCATTGGATTGCAATGTTACATTGCCCGCCAGCAATGCAGCTTGCCCACCGGTGACGATGCCTCCTGTATCAGAATTAAAACGGTGCAAGGTGATCTTGTCCGAGTTATTTAACCCGGTATTGTCAGCAATAACGGCTGGCGAACTGCTGAAGGTGCTACCCCTGGCAGGACTTCCCCCTGAGACTGTTGGAACAGCCCATACGGAAGAGGTTGGAGAAACCGCACTTGCGAACAAAGTCGGCAAATAAGCATTGATTGTGGTGCAAGGCAGGTTGCCGGGCTTGGATGTTGAATCTATTAAACCGAAGCCCGCATCGCGAGCATCCTGTTCAATTGCATACAATGCCAGCAGCCCATTTTGTTGCATATCCGAGCCGCTGCCTATCGTGCGGCGCTGCTTCTCAAAGGCGACAATGCTACCGAAAATAGCAGCCGCCGCGATTGATCCCAGCGCCAATCCAATCATCAACTCGGTCAAAGAAAATCCGAAACAATTCGACGGGGCACGCATGAATTTAGTGTTTAACTTCATTCTAAAATGTTCCATTCCGGCTAGTTGTACTGAATTTCCGTCATCGACGAGTAGGTATGACATGTGTTGCCAGTTTCCTGGGGTAATTTCCATTGAACAACCACGGTCACTTGATTGCCATTCATTGCGATGGTGGACGGGCAGGTTGCATAGTCATTATAAGGCGGCAAAACGCCGGATGCACCGTGAGTCTGAGTTACCCAATATTGGATATTCGCATTACTATTACCCGCATCACAAGTATCACACGCATAGGCGGGGTTAACATTCAGCGTATAGCCCGATGGGTCATCCGGATCAACAGTAGGATCTACCCATATCTGCGCGATAATCTGGTTTGCCAGAAAGGTTGCATCGGTACGATAACGTGCATCCGTAGATAAGCCGATAATTTTAGCCTGCAGGCCAATCGTACCCAAAATACCGATTGCAAAAATCATTACTGCAATTAGCGCTTCCAGCATCACCGAGCCTTGTTGCGCGCATTTTGATATTCGTCTGTGAAACGGATTCACCTTAATTCTCCTCAAGGACATCCCTGTGAATTCGATGCCGACAAAGAAGCTCTGCACATTTTTACCGCACCGGACGGCGCAATCAGTATCACCATGCGGCGGTTCTTTTCTTCATTGTTAGCTTCGGTATCGCCAACTTTTGTTACATCAATCCGGGTAACCGTTGTTACCGATGAGTCTGCTACAATTTTGCCAAATGCGTCGAATACAACGCCGGGATTGGAGCCCATTCCCGAGCCAGCTACAACCGAAGTTGTACAACAGTTTGAAGTCGGCTGAGTCGCTGCGCTAACCCCGAGCCGCGCGTTTACTCCAGTCTCTGTTGCGCCTGCGGTTTGAATTAACGTTGCTCCTTGATTGGTATCAAATGAACCAGAAACACTGCTAGAAGCCGCAATCACCGACCAACTTGCCGAACCACCGGCATTGCCGGTCAACTTTAGCTGAGCCAAGCTATTCTGTCTAACCGCTTCGCCCCGTGTAAGCTGTATTGCCGCCACTAATGATTCAGCGGTTGACCTGACCTGAGTATTGCTAATCCAAGTCGAAAAGCTGGGAATACCAATGGCAAGCACAATTGCAAGAATTGCGACGGATACCATGAGCTCCATCATGGAAAAGCCCCGTTGGAATGAAGGTGCCGCCATCACCCATCCCTCCCTATTTCATCCGCCAGAAGTCTGACGAGTCGACCGCGCCCGCAAATTTTGTGGTCTTCTTGGCATTTTGCTCAGTGATCGTAAACTCATAATCTCCTGCAGCCCCCAGACCTTTGCCGGCGAGACTAGATGCAGTTACGGTAAAAGTGCTAGCGGCCAGCGCGCAGCCATATGAAAAGTAGTCCGTTGAAGCCGGGCATGTAAAAGCAACGTAAGTACGCTTGTCCAGATAATACTGCTCCAACTGCATCCGAGCTGTAGTCAATCCGGAGTGCGCATCCACGATTTTTCCTCTAACGAGGTAGCTGTTGTAGGACGGAACGACCACGACTGACAGTATCCCCACGATTGCAACCACGATCATCAGTTCAATTAACGTAAATCCTTGCTGCTTTTTCATTGCATTCTCCTGTATGTGCATAGTATACAACAGTAAAACGGGGTTTCCAGCATCAAACCTTATCAGCTTGTTGGTCGCGACTTTGCGCGTGGAACCGTTTTAAGCACGTTAATCCTGCGAGATTGCCGGATAGTAACGTCCATAAAAATAGTGTGTTATGAACCAGTTCACAACAATCTACACATATCGTTCCCACGCTCCGCGTGGGAATGCATCCATCACCGCTCCGCGGTGCCTGTGATATTGGCGGCAGAGCATCATATGAAAAACTTTTCTGATTAGCCACAAAGTTCAGCAGTCCCCCTCTCCCACTTGTGGGAGAGGGTTAGGGAGAGGGAAAACCTTTGAAAAAATCTCATTTTCCTGTATGCACCCTCTCCCCCAGCCCCTCTCCCACAAGTGGGAGAGGGGAGCCAAACGGTGAACTGAGCTTTGTAGCTAATCATGAAAACTTTGTCCCTGCACCGACTTGACGCGACGCAGAGCGTCACGGGATGCGTTCCCACGCGGAGCGAGGGAACGATCAAACCAGTTCACATCCATATCAATAATCAGGGACAGCATCTTCCTCTGACTCACCACTTGTTCAAATATTTATTCAGCTCAAACTGCACATTGACATCGTCCGGGTTCGACTTCAACACTTCTCGATAAGCGGCAACCGCTTCGTCTTTGCGGCCAAGTTTTGCCATGATCTGCGCTTTCAGGGAATAGCCACTCTCCTGTGGTTTCATGACCAGCGACTGCGCAACGTATTCCAAGGCTTTTTCCGGATTGCCCTGCTTCAAATAAATCCTTGCCAGACGATAGCTCACATCGGGGTCGTCCGGACTCTGTTTGCCTGCACTCAGGTAAGTATCCAAGGCGAGCAACGTCTGTCCGGTATATTCCAGGCAAGCGGCGATGTTAAACAGTGTGTCTTTGTGCTGCGGGTCGAGTTGTATGGCCTTGCGATATTCGACAATTGCGGCATCGTAGCGTTGGCGCAAGCGATATTGATCGGCTAGCCTATGATGGGCTTCGGCCTCATTGAGTGATTTGGCAATGGTTTCATATATCCGCAGGATGGCTTCGTCCTCACGTCCGTCGAAATCACTGACGTAGATGCGCCCCTGCTGCTCGAATCGATTAACGATGGAGGATGAACCCAAAGCCATTTTTACATGCGCGAGATGTTCCACGGGATCGTATTTCATCGCGGGTTCTATTCCCGCAGCTACCCCATCGAGACTCAATGTTTCAAAGATTTGTTTTTGGAACTCCTGAAATTCTTTCTTTTTAAGGCTGGCCATTTCAAATTCCAGCACCGGGCGATCCAGCGTGTTGATCGGCGCATCGAACTGGTTGCTTGCCGTGAATACTTCGCTGCTCATCATGTTGTACGCCAACAGACGCGGAACGATTTTGTTTTCCATCAGGTTGGCTTTTAACGGCGGTGCCTTCTCGACCAAATCCGGATGGCGCAGTTTGAGCGGTTGATCTGAGGCGATGAGCAAATAATAACCAGATTTGATGAACAGCATGGAGCAGTGTTTAAAGCGTTGCCTCAAGGTGTTCAGGATGATACGTGCCCCTTGACTGCCAACGCGGCTATCCATCCAGGTGACATAAGTGCCGTTGGTGTTTAAGCGGCGTTTGATTTTGTCAAAGAATTCGAGCGTATAAAGTTTGGACGAACTGAAATATAGCGGCGAGGTGACGGTATTCAGAATCATGTCGTAGTTTTTGTTTGTGGTCTGAATGTAATGGATGCCATCGTCCACCACAATATTCACTTTTGGATTGTGTTCAATGTCGAAATTCCAGCGCGTCATGCGGAATTGGTTTTCGCGCACCACCGGATTGATTTCAACCACATCGGTATGGTCGAATAACAACCCCACGACTGAAGCCGTGGCACCGCTCCCCAAGCCGAGAACCAGCGCGTCATTGGTGCTGGGTGAAAACATGGAGCCGACCGCGCCGACCACTTTTTCAGACGGGTTATTCATCGGAATGCTGATGTAGCCGTTGATGAAAAAGTACGGCTTGCCGTTCGACCAGTTGATCGAAAAGACATCCTGGTAGCCTTTGAATTTATCCGGAAAGTTAAAGTCCTTCCGATCTTGCTCCATGTCTTTTGCCGAATGGAACGAAGTGTAGCTGAGGTAAAGCAGATCCTCGTCCCATTTCCAGTGATGAAAACCTGCGGTCATTAGCATAACGGTTGCGGCGGCCAACGGCAGGCGGTAATTCCGCCATTGATATACAGCCTGCCATTTATAAACCGCCAGCGCGGCTACCACCAATGCCGAGATGACCAGCAGTTGTACACCATAATCGACATATTGATGAATCACCAGAGCCATCAACAGGAAACCGGCGACATTGGCCATTGAGCCGATAAACAGCAGTGTGCCGGATTCCTTTGCAACCTCGTTGCGGGTATTGAGCAATGCGGGAATCGTGGCGCCAAACGTGATGGCCGGAATACCCATCAGTAAAAACAGCACGCCCCCTTTGAGAAAGATGATGGCACTGCCGTGTTCGACCGCTTTTTCGTACAAATCGGCATAGAGATAAAGCAGGTCTTGATACGAAACAAGAAACAATAACAGGCCAATAACATTGCCGAGTAGCAACTTGGTGTAGCTGAGATTAAATTGTTTGACCAGGAACGAACCGAAGGCGATGCCAAACAGGATAATCGTCAGTACCAGCGCGAATGATTCGCGAAATGGGCCGAACATCATCTCCGATATTTTTACCATGAACAATTGAAATATCGCCGAGGCAATGCTGACCAGAATCAGCGAAACGATGTAATTGCGGGGAAGTGAGATAGCATTTTCTTCACCGGACGGCAGCATCGCCGCGATAGGTTTCGTGGCAATGAATAAAATGCTGGCGATCAGAAGATTGGCGAATCCGAATGCGATGACTGTTCCGCTTATGCCGAACTGGCGAATCAGCCAGAATTCAATCAGCAATGCGGTCGCCGCTGCGCCGAAATTGTAGATCGAGTACACCTTCGAAAAAGCTTGTCCATCGTTGTTCACTCGGCTCAGGTAACCGGCAAAAAGCGGGACACTACAGCCGATCAAGAAGGCGGGCAGCAATAACAGGAGTGAACCCAACAAAATCGATCCGGCAAGATCGGGCAAAAACGCCAACCCGTTATACAAAAGGTGTTCGATGGGATTTCTGGCTAAAACAAAACCGATGCCATATACGCCGATCATCGCTTCGATCAGCCAAAGCTGTCGCCATAAACGATGCGCATATTTCGAGCCCAGGCCAATGCCCAGCAAAAACGAGATCAGCACCGCAGCCGAAACCGCAAACTGATCGCCCAGAATACTGCCCAAAATGCGGCCGTAAAGAATCTCGTAAGAAATGCCGCTCAGCCCGGACAACAGCAACGCCAAGGTCAATAATATATTTCGTTTCATGAGTATGTTTTCGGATTCAATTTGCCCGCATGTAAAGTGTTCAATCAAAAGTACTGGTAAACCGTCATTGCGCCAGCACAACGCGCCGGTTAAATAGCCCCTCTCCCGCAGGCGGGAGAGGGGTTGGGGAGAGGGGTTGGGGAGAGGGACGTTGAACATAAACCACGTTTGCCTTCGTTCACAAGCCCTCTCCCCCGCCCCCTCTCCCACAAGTGGGCGAGGGGAGAATAATGTTCAAGAATCCATAGGCGGGGCAATCTTGATGATTTCCTCCGCCGTGGTCAATCCTGCCGCAACTTTTTCCGCACCGCTCAGGCGTAACGGTTTCATCCCCTCGTGCTGCGCCAATGCCCGTATTTTGGCGAGTTCGGCATCCTTGACCACCAGTTTTTGCATTTCCGCGCTGAGCGGCAATATTTCATAAATGCCGGTGCGCCCGCGATAGCCGGTCATGCGGCATTCGAGACAACCGGTGGCAATGTTGACCTGCGCGGGTTTGGTCGCTTTCCACGGCCTGACCAGCTCTTGCCAGGTCTCTTCGCTGATCTCGCCTTTGGCTTTGCAGTGCGGGCATAAAGTACGCGCCAGACGTTGCGCCATCACTCCCAGCAAGGTCGAATTAAGCAAATAGGCAGGCACGCCCAGTTCGAGCAGGCGCGTGATGGCGGAAGGCGCATCGTTAGTGTGCAGCGATGACAATACCAAGTGTCCGGTGAGCGCCGCCTGTATCGCCATTTCGGCGGTTTCCACATCGCGGATTTCGCCTACCATGATGATGTCCGGGTCTTGGCGCAACAGGGTGCGCACGCCGTCGGCGAAGTTCAGCCCGATGTTGTGCTGCACCTGCATCTGGTTGAACGCCGGTTCGATCATTTCAATCGGATCTTCCACCGTGCAGACATTCACTTCCGGCGTGGCGATCTGCTTCAGCGTGGAATACAGCGTGGTGGTTTTGCCGGAGCCGGTCGGCCCGGTCACCAGAATGATGCCGTTGGGCTGGCGCGTCCAGTCGCTCCACAGCGCGGTCTGCTCGCGCGAGAAACCGAGATCGGTAAAATTCTTTACCAGAATTTCCGGATCGAAAATCCGCATCACCAGCTTTTCGCCAAAAGCCGTCGGCATGGTGGAAAGGCGCAGTTCGACCTCGTCGCCATCGTCGCTCACGGTCTTGATGCGGCCATCCTGCGGCCTGCGCTTCTCCACCATATCCATGCGCCCGAGCAATTTGATACGATTGGTGATGGCGTTGGTAACGGTAGCGGGAAGCTGGTAGACCTGATGCAGCACACCGTCGATGCGGAAGCGCACGATACCGATGTCGCGACGCGGCTCCAGATGAATGTCGCTGGCGCGCTGTTCGAAAGCATATTTGAACAACCAGTCCACCAGCGTGACGATATGCTGCTCGTTGGCATCCAGATTCTTGTTTTTGCCCAGTTCGAGCAGTTGCTCGAAATTTTGCACGCCGATAATCTGCCCGGTCTTCGCGTTGCTGGCAAGCTGCACCGAGTCGGCGAGACTGTAAATTTCCGGCAGGTAGTGGTTGATGTCGAGCGGGCTGGCCAACACCAGCTTGATTTTCAGGTTGAGGACATGTTCCAGTTCGGTCACCCAATCGGTGATGAACGGCTCGGCGGTGGCGATGACAACCTCGTCCGCGCCGACCTTGACCGGCATGATTTTGAGCCGTTCGGCGTAAGATTTGGAAACAACATTGGCGATGCCGCCGAAATTCAGCTGCAAAGGATCGATGTGGAAATACGGCATACCGATGCGTGCCGCCAGCCACTCGGTAAGGAACTCAACACTGAGCGGCTTGCACGGGGGCAGCAAACTGCGCCACTTTTGTTCGCCGATCACCACCAGCGGATGCGCATTGGAATGGTCAGACTTGCGATTCTTGGCAAGCTTCCCCGCCTCCTCCGGCAATACCATGCCGTCTTGCAACAGCAAGTTCAGAAGCTCGTCCAGCGTCACCTTGTGCTCTTGGGGCTGTTGCACAGAATAGGCTTCTTTACTCATGTGCGTGGAAGGACTCAGGCGGCAATCGTTCCGTCAACGGGCGGCTGTTGTGGGGTATCACCCTGCGGTTGACCATCCTGTGATGGTTCGCCCTGTGGTGCAATTTTCTTCAGCCGTTTTTCTTCCTGCTTTTTTTTCTTGGCTATTTCTTTTTGGCGTTTCTCGAAGGTGTAATTTGGTTTTGCCATTTGCGATCCTGTTCATTGCGATATAAAGTCAAGGCCGGATATGATAACAACTCCTTGGGCTTCGTGATTGCTTTCGTGTTAATGGGGCGTAATAGCGCAATGTCAAAACAGCTCGATATCGCCGCTCACCGGCTTGCTTTCCACCGTGCTGATGTAACGAATTTCTTCCTCGACGATGGTGTTATTGTGCAGTGAACGCAACCGCTTTACCCGAACTTTCCCGGTAGCGGGAAAATAGACCACCATGCGCGGATAGACATCCCCGACATCCTCCGCCACCACTCTAAGCCCTTCGGTTTGGATGTAGTCCCGGACAAAGTTGATGTTGCGCATTCCGACATCGGTCATGTTTGCCAAAATGCGCCCACCGCCAAAAATTTTGACCTCCAGATTCTGGCGCTGCCCCCCATTTTTCAGGATTACGTTGATCAGGTGCTCCATGGCGAAATTGCCATAGCGGGTCGCGGCGCTCAGGCTGGTCGATTTCCAGCCGTCCGCATCGGCGGAAGCGGGCAGCATGAAATGGTTCATGCCACCGACGCCGGAAACCCGGTCGCGGATGCAGGCCGAAATGCACGAGCCGAGCGTGGTATAGACGCCCTCGTCGTTAATCGTGACGTAATACTCGCCGGGCAAAAGCCGCGCAGCATAAGCCTCGTAAGTATTGTTCCAGCTTCGCCGGACATGCTCGAAGCCCGGCAAAACAAGTGGTGCACGCGGGATGGAAGGTATAGCCATAATGTAGATTCTGTATGCGGTGCTTCGCCGATTTTCCCGGTTAATTTCCGAGAAACAGCTTTTCGGCCTCGGCAATTTCTTCCTGCGCCTCGCGCACCACCAGCTCGATGATGTCTTCGTCAAGACCGGTGGCTTTCCAGGCAAGCGGATCGATAGGCGAGACATCGCCTGATTCCAGCGTATCCACTTCCGCCATCTGCGCAAGAATATTGGCAAGATGCACCAGCGCGGTTTCACGCGGGTAGCGTTGCGCCTCAGCGATGGAATGATGGTAGGCGATGCATTCCTCCAATAGCGGGGGCAACCCCCACTGGCGCGCCAACTCGCCACCCACCTGAGCGTGGTCAAAACCGATGATCTGGCGTTCGGCCAAGTACACCGGCAAATCGTCCACTTGATCCAGCACCAACAGCAAGGATTCCTTGGCCTGCTCCGGCAATCGGTTGAAAATAATCAGCTCGCCGATGTCATGCAGCAATCCCGCCGTAAACACCGCTTCCGGATCGCACTTGCGCGCCTGCCTGGCCAGAATGCGCGCGACCAATGCACAATACAGGCTGTGATGCCAGAAATTGTCCATCGACACCAGATTATTGGGTAGGCCGGCAAATGTTTTTGCAACGGACATCGATAATGCCAAATTGCGGATCTGGCTGGTGCCGATCACAGAAACGGCCTTGGATACGGTATCGATGGTGGAGGGAAAGCCGTAGAACGGACTGTTGGCCACGCGTAGCAGGCGCACGGTGAACGAAGGATCCTGGCTCACTACTTTGGCGATGTCGGTTGAACTGCTGTTGGGATTTTCGACCAACTGGTTGATGCGGAGAAATACATCCGGCAGCGTGACCAGCCCGCCTACACCCTTCACCAGATCGGCAATGTTTATATTATTTTCCATGATACCGAACCTTCGCATGGCGCATCAAGTTAGTCAAGCTTATCCACCCCACCCATGCCCAATAGCACTAGTTCAATAGCATTAGGCCATAATATATAGATATTTCAGCATATTTCTATTTTCGTAAATAAGGTATAGCCTGCTAGGCTTAGAGTGTTAATTAGCATTTGAGACATCGATAAATCAAGGGGTTGTAGGTCGGGTTTTAACCCGACATGTAGGGCTGAAGCCCGACCTGCAGTCTGATAGATTATTCTGGTTAACATCTTGCTGATGCAAGCTTTACGCTTACAATATTAGTTCTAAATATTAGGTGTAATTGTCAGTAGGCAGGTTCATTGTTGTGTGTCATTCAGGAAAAATCGGCTAACAGATTATTTGGAATAAATTTAAGGGGACAACAATGAATCAAAAAATGGGATTTTTTCGCACGCTGGCGATCTGCTTCTCACTGGCGCTTCCTGCCAGTGCGAATGCGCAACTATTCGAAGCACTCAACGCCGTGAGCCAACTGGGTGCGGTGGCAGGTCAACCGGCAGTGGCTAACCCGCCGCAGGGCGCACAAACCCAATCCAATGCCGCACCCTGCCCGCCATCCAAGGACGGCAAGGCCGTTCCCTGCACACAGAACGCAGCGGGCGCACGCCCGATGGCCAGTCGCCCTCCCGCCGAACTCGACCGCTTGTTTACAGGCGGCGAGGTATCGGGTTCCCAGTTGCTGAGCGAACTCAAGACTATCCGCAGTGCCGTCGCCGGCGGGCAGTTGAACGCAGCCATGACATCCCTGATGGGTGACGGCATGGCAGTCAATCCGGCCGCGCTGCAAGGCGGTGGCAGCTTTTTCGGCTCGGTATTTTCGGGCGCAACCGATGTCCTCCTCGACATGTTGGTAAGCCACCTTTCCTACAAGGCGCTCGACCTCTACTTCGCCAACATGTCCGACAATCCTAACCTGCTTAACGAAATCAAGATCAATATGCCCAAGGGCGATTACCTGACACCTGAGGTGAAGCAACAGGTGGCGACGCTGGCCGGTTTTCTCGTTGCCATCAAAGGGTCCGGCAAGATCATCGACGCATCACAGAACGACTTCGACGCGGCAAAAGCCAGTTACCGCAAGGTGATGGAGCAGCGTGAACAGGCCGCGCGACTGCTCGGTAAACTTGTATTCCAGCGTGAAGGCTTCGCCGCTTCGGAGAAGGAGGAATCGGCACGAAAATTCGTGGTGCTAACGCCCGATCAGCGCGCATATCTCGACTACTTTCGTGACCGCAAACCAGAAGAACTGTTGGGTGACTTTCAGGCTCAAAACATTGCCCTGCAATTCATGCAGAAGAGCGATCCAGAATTCATGAAGGGTTATCGTGCGGAAATGCAATCGCTGACCACGCATCACACCGCCTATGCGCGTGCCGCCACCGGGACAACTTCAATGCTGGCGTTCTCGGCGCTGTTTCTCAAGCGGACGAAGAGCCTGCTGGAAAAATCAAAAGAGCAGCCAGCCACCATCGCGCCCGTGCTGTCGTTGGCTAGTGATGGCCTCGGCGAAGTCCTCTCGCTGGGCAAGCGCGCCACGACGCTGTTCTCCAATTCAGACGACTTCACCGAGGGTTCTTTCGCCTTGATCAAGGGTCAGGAACGCACCACCGGTTTGTCCGCCGGCAAGTTGATCGGTAAGCTGAATGACAGTGGTCGCAAGTCCCTCACCGACAACTTCGTGCGCAACGGTACCAGCGGTTACCTCTATCAGCTCTACACGCGCAAACCGGAGACCATCGGCAACATCGCCGACAACGCCACCAGCAAAGGTGATCGCGCGGCTTTTGCCAAAGCCTACTATGATCTGGATGACGCACCGGACTTCTGTTTCCTCAACAAACTCGACAAGAGCGCCAATCGCGCTGGCAAGCGCGACCTGGCGAAAGACCTGCTGATGCAGGTGGCCAAGACCGATGCGCTGGCAGACGATGAAAAAGCGCTGGCTAAAATCCAGCAGGCCATTGCCGGCAACGTCGGCAAGTGGGACAACTCGACGCTGCGCCAGGTCGTCCTTGCCAACAACCAGGGCAGTGCCGCCTCGCCGTCGCTGCGCCTCGGAGAGAGTGAAATAATCATCATTGATGTTCCCGGAATGCAGGGTCTGGTCGACTACGAGCAGATCGTCATGGGTGCGATGAAGCATGCCACCGTTGCTGCACCAACCAAAGACAAGAAAAAGAAGACGTAACCCATCCAAGGAAAATATCCACACCATGAAACTCTCCGCTCTCGCCGTCGCACTGTCGATATCGCTTGTTGGCACCGTACACGCCGCCGACATCAAGCTACCATCCGGCATCGACTATTTCCGCCTCAAGTTGCTTGATCGCGGCAAACCGATGCAGGTATATGTCAACATGGTCGGTATCGGCGACAAGTCCGATGCCAAACTGCTTGTATCCAATCGCGTGGGCGAGTCGATCGGAAACCACGCTCAAATGGATCGCCGTTTCATGGATGCCATCCACGAGACCAACCGCTTCGAGGTTTACGACGATGCCTCCGGCGGCATTCGCGACAAGTCGGACATCGTTGTCGATGGCATGATCGTCGCGTCCACCCAAGACATCAACGACCTCACCGCCATCCGCAAGGCGGTGACCACAGTACGATTGTCGATCCAGATCAAGGACACGTCCACCGGCAAGCTGATCAAGGCTCGCACCGTTACCGGTGTCGAGGGCGACGAGGCTGGCAAGGGAACCGTCATCACCAACGAGGCGGCGCTCAAATCGAAGGAAGTGCAGGAGCGCTTGGCCAATGACTACGAGCGTGCGCTGACCGATGCCCTGCGCTCGGCAGCAGCCTTCATCGAACGCACCATGAGACCCGTGGCACGCATGCAGGAAATAGAGGGCAAAACTGTGATGATTATCGGCGGTGCCAACCACGGTATCCGCGAGGGCGACAAACTCACGGTATTCCGCGCCAAAACCACACGCGTCGGTGAAACCGAAACCTTCGGCATCATGAAGCCAGTCGCCATCATTGAGTGCAGTTCGGTAAACACTGACTCCAGTCAGTGCGAAATCAAGGAAACCGGCAATCAGGAGCCTCCACAGAAGGGCGACTATGCCGTGCTGTCCGACGAAAGCCTGAAATTGCACATGGAGTAACCCGATGAAAACCCGCCTTATCGTTGCCCTTGTCTCATTCGCCCTGTCGGGTGCCGCCGTTGCCGGGACAACGCTCTCCGTCCTCTACAAGCGTGACAGCGCCCAGTCGGTCGAGCGTACCGATACCGCTGTGCAGTCCGCCCTGGTCGCGTTCGAGCAGGAATTGATCGACCGTGGCATCGAAGTTATTGCTCCGGATGCGAAGACCTACGAAGTTCTTGACCGTGCAGCGGGCAGCATTGTCACCTTCGCACCGGATGCCGGCCTGTCGCTGCTGGTCGATGCCGTCAAAACCACGCGCCCTTCGCCCGGCACCGACCGCTCTTTTGCCGAGGTGCGTATGCGCACCCGCCTGTTCCACGGTCGCCGTGTGCTGGCCTCGGTCGCCGGCAGCGGCCAGATCGAATTTCGCGCCGGCTCCGAGGACAAAGCTTTCGAAGCGGCCGCCAAGCGTGCCGTCAACCAAATAATCAGTGGCGTGATGGCTAAGCTGGAGCAGAACCCGAACATTTCAGGGCAGGTGAAGCTGGATGCCGATTCCTACCAACCGCCACCAGGAACACCGCCCGCCGCACCGCTGCCCAAGCCGCAGAAAATTCATGCCCTGCTTGTTGGCGTGTCCGATTTCTCCACGGTACGCAAAATCAATCCTCGTGCCGATGTCGCTGACCTCAATGGTGTGATCGGCGACGTACAACTGGTTCGCCGCACTCTTCAGGACATCGGTGTTACCGACAAGCAGATCAAGGTGCTGACAAACAAAGATGCCACCGCGCAGAGCCTGCGCCAGGCACTCGGTGCACTGGCTGCCGCCTCAGGGCCGGACGACCTTGTCGTCTTTTTTATCGCCTCCCACGGTATGCCGAAAAACGAAGGCATCACGGGCTTCGGCTATCCCGTGCTCTACGACACCAAGCTCAACGATAAGGCCGGCCTGATCGACTTCGAGGAAATTCGCAACGGCCTGACCAGCCTGGCCGCCAGACGCGTGATCTGGGTCGCCGATACCTGCCATTCTGGCGGTGCCGCACTCGGCCTGCCGGTGGTGGAAATATCAACCCGTGCCATCCGCGTGCGACCGGTAAATGGCTTGTCGACGCGAGCTGCGGCAATGGAAGTGAAGGAGAAGGATCTAGTGGTGCTGTCCTCGGCGCGCGAGGATCAGGTCGCCCTCGAAGATGGCGAGAATGGCCTGTTCACTCTAATGCTGTCGCGCGGCCTCAAGGCCACCAGTGGCAAAGCGACCATGTACTCGCTCTACAAGGATTACCTCGAAAACCAGGTGCCGGCCCGCTCGCGCGAACTCGATCCCGGTTATTCGCAGCAACCCTCATTCGCCCGTGCAGGGCACGGCGATGCGATCAGCTTCTAATTCCAATTCTGTCCTTGCTGCATCGGATGCCGCCGCACTTCATTTAAAAAAATAGTTCTGCAAGAAACTCTAAAAATTACCCTCCTCATGCCGATAAATAACTTACAGTGCAGAGGCGAATATTATGAAAATTGAAAGCTCGAATATCGGCCTAACCAGCCAGCACGCAAGTTCGATGAAAATTACGGTCAAAGAGTCTTTGCACGCTTGGGTCGGGCAGCAGCGCCCAGATTTTGAAGGCCCCTCTTCCAAAAACAATACCCCTAACAACACTGGTTCAGCCCGATTGCAATTAACCGTGGCAACAATATCCGCAGCCGCCAAACAAGCTGCCGCCAACGCCCAATCTTCCGCTGAAACACAAGCCGCCGCTGAAGTGCAAAACGCTGAGAATCAAGTATCCAACGACCCGAGGATACAACTCCTCATCGGCCTGATCGAGGCTCTGACCGGGCAAAAAATCAAGTTATTCAACCCGAATGACATGAAAGTCAGCGATGCCACCCAAGCTCAAACACAGCAAGCTGCCGAAGCTGCCCAATCCAGCCAAACCGCACGCTCGAACCAACCCGAACCGCCGAGCCAGCGTCAGGGCTGGGGGATGGCATATGACAGACATGAGTCGCTGCACGAATCCGAGCAAACCGTATTCACCGCACAAGGTGTCATCAAAACGACCGACGGCAAAGAGATTCAGTTCAATCTGTTATTGAATATGCAGCGGGAGTTTTATCAGGAAAGCAACCTGTCCATACGCGAAGGCGACGGGGTAAGAAAAGACCCGCTGGTAATCAATTTCAACGGCATGTCTGCCCGGCTTACCGATACGAAATTCAGTTTTGACCTCAACAGCGATGGCAATGCCGAAAAAATCTCTTTTGTCGGAGCCGGAAGCGGTTTTTTGGCGTTGGACAAAAATGGCAACGGCACCATAGACAACGGCTCGGAATTATTCGGCACCCAAAGCGGGAACGGCTTTGCCGATTTGTCCGCCTACGACGGCGACGGCAACAACTGGATAGATGAAAATGATGCAATCTACCCAGAACTACAGGTATGGAGCAAAAACGCAACCGGAGAAAACACCCTGAGCGCCTTGGCGAAGCTCAACATTGGCGCGCTCTACCTCGGCAATGTCGCCACCCCGTTCGACCTGAAAAATTCCGCCAATGACTTGCAGGGGCAAGTACGCAGCAGCGGCATCTATGTGCGCGAAAACGGCAGCGCAGGAACATTGCAGCAAATTGACCTTGTCGTTTAATTCCATTTCAAGGTCAAACATCCCGGTAGGGGCGAGATTCATCGCGCCCTGATCTATTCATGCATCGTAATAAGGGCGCGATAAATCACGCCCCTACGATATTGCTCTATTGGTCGAAAAATGGAATTGGTCATTTGCGGAAGCAACCCATGGGCAGCTTCAGGATGAACTGTCCGCCCCCGCCTCCGGCTCACCAAAACGCATCACCTCGTCCACCTGCAACGCCTTGGGCAACTGGTGGGTGATGAACAGCATGGTGACTTTCCCCTTGAGTTTGTTGACGGTGTGCGCGAAGTGTTCGGCAGTCTGCATATCGAGATTGCTCACCGCTTCGTCAAAGATCAATATGCGCGGGCGCTTGAGCAGCGCACGGGCGATGGCGATGCGCTGGCGTTGCCCGCCGGACAGGCCGATGCCATTTTCGCCCACATGGGTCTGGTAGCCCTGCGGGAGCTGTTCGATGACCGCATGGATCTCGGCCATCTTGCAGGCGTGAACAATTTCTTCGAAGGCAGCATGCGGATTGGCCAGTTGCAGATTTTCGTAGAGGGTGCCGGAAAATAATCGTGTCTCTTGCGGCACCACGCCGAAGTTGGCGCGCAGCTCGTTGGCGGCAAGATGGCGGATATCGAAGCCGTCCAGCAGGATGCTGCCGTCGCTCGGCCAATAAAAACCTTGCAGCATTTTGCCCAGCGTGCTCTTGCCGCAGCCCGATGGCCCCATCAGCACGGTGAGTTTGCCGGACGGCAAAACGAGGTTCAGGTTGCGGTATAAATAGGGATGTTTGTCGCTGTAGCGGAAGCTGACATCCCTTAGTTCGACGCGCCCGCCCACCCCGCTGCGGGCGCGGGCCGGAACCAGCGCATGCGGTTCGGCGGGCGCGTCCATCAGGTCGCCGAGGCGCTTGACAGCGACATCGGCCTGCTGGAATTCCTGCCACAGCCCGGCCAAGCGCAGCATCGGCTGACTCATGCGCCCGGCGAACATCTGGAACGCCACCAGCATACCGATGGTGAAGCCTTCGTTGCGCATCACCAGCAGCGCGCCGACCACGAGAATGGACAGCGTCATAATCTGTTCCAGCGCATTGGCGGCGACGTTGTAACTGTTGGAAAGCTGGCGCGTAGAAAATCCGGCGGCGAGATATTGCGAAAGAAGGTCGCCGTATTTCTGTTCCAGCACCGGTTCCATTTGCAGAGATTTGACGGTTTCGATGCCGGCGACATATTCGGTGACGAAAGCCTGGTTCCGGGCACCCAGCAGGAACTGGTGGTCGAGCTTGTCGCGCAGGGCGGGCGTGACGGCGAAACTGATGGCGGTGATGATCGACAACAGCAGCAGCGCGATCAGCGTGAGCTGCCAGCTATACCAGAACATTACGGCGACGAAGATGAACAGGAACGGCAGGTCGAGCAGCAGGGTGACGGCGGCGCCGGAAATGAATTCGCGCACCGTCTCGACACCGTGCAGGCGTGCAACCAGCGTGCCGGTGGGGCGGTGCTCGAAATACGGCAGCGGCAGGTGCAGCAGGTGGCGGAACACCTGGCTGCCCAACACGGCGTCGATGCGGTTGCCGGTGTGCAGCACGAAATACTGGCGCAGCCAGGTCATGGCGCTGTTGAACAGCATGAACATGACCAGCCCGGCGGCGATGGCAATCAGGGTGCTCTGCGTCTGGTGGACGATGACCTTGTCGATGATGACCTGGGTGAACAGCGGGGTGACCAGGCCGACCAACTGGATAGCGAGCGAGGCGATCAGGATGTCGCGCCAGATGCGCTTGTGCTTCATCAGCTCCGGGATGAACCAGCGGAAGCCGAACGGGATGTGGCCGGGCGCGGGAGGCTGAGACGCGGATGCCGATTGCTCTTCTTCGAGGTCGGCGGTCGTCTGCGCGGTATCGCGCGCGACCAGCAGGATATCGCTGCGGAAATATTTGGTGAATTCCGATAGCGGCAAGGTTTCCGGCTGCTCGGCCCCGGCGCGGAAGAACAGCACGCGCTCTTCATCGGCCTTGATTAGCAGTGCGGGGGTTGCCGGTTTGGGTAGCGGTGCAGCAGTTTCATCGGTATGTTCGGCGTGAACACATTCCCCTCCCCCGTAGGCGGGGGAGGGGCTAGGGGAGAGGGTGTTTGTACGCAACCCATTACCACCATTCAGCTCCTCCGCTTCCGCTTCATCTTCGCGCACAAAAGCAACCACGGGAAACGGGATGCGCTCCAGCGTGGCGATACCCTCTTCATCCAATTCCATCTCGCCGACCTTGAAGTCCAGCGCTTGCAGCGCGTTGAGCAATGCGGTGCGGGAATACGGCGGCGGGAATTGCTGGCTGACGAGCTGCGGGTCGAATGGCAGGCGGAATACGCGGGACAGGCTGCCGATCAGCCACAGCATGTCTTGCCTGGAATAGTGCATATTCAGCCTTTAATTGAATTGGTTTTGTGGGTGGGCACGGTTTTTGTGCCCACCGCTCCCCTGAGCCGGACGAATCGGAACCAACTGTAGGCAAATTGCCCACAGTTCTTACAATCCGCGTGGGCAGATGAAATCTGCCCACCCTACACATGCTTTTGCCAGCTCAAGCGGCCAGCGCCACCAACCCGCCCTGCAAACCCTGCAACGGGTTCAGCGTCTGTGCCTGAGCACCGAATTGCGGGGCATTGATGACGCTCTGCGCCGCTGCCAGATTCATGCCGGAGAAGCTGCCGTTCTTGCCGTACTGGTGCGCCAGATCGCCGCCCAATGCAGCCGTATCGCTGGCGGAGAGGTGCGCGTTGAGCAGGCTGTTCATGGCGTTCCAGTGCAGGAAGGTCGGGGTGGCACCTCGCGCCTGATCGAAGCTGGCGACGATGGCGGTGAAGTCGAAATCCTGGATCGTCTTGTTCAGCATCGGATCGGCGGAAGCCGGGTCGAACGCCGCCATGGCATCGGCCACCACTTGCAGGTTGAGCACGCTCTTGTAGTTGGCAGCGGTGTCGTACCAGTTGCTCAGGGTGACCTGTTCGACCGTCTGTCCTGAGCTTGTCGAAGGGCCCACCTCCAGTATCAAGTCGTTACCGGACTTGGACAGCGCCAGGTCGGAATACTGGATACCGCCACCCAGACTGATGGTGTTGTCGATTCCCACACCACCGTTGAGAACATCCTGACCGTCGCCACGGTTGAAGGCGATGATGTCAGCGCCGATTCCGGTAGTAATGGTATCGTTGCCTGCGCCGCCGGCGAAGAATTCGTTGCCCGCGTTGCCGGTGAGCGTATCCGTGCCTGCGCCGCCATCAAGCAGGTTGACTCCCGCCGTGTCGTTCAAGGTATCGTTGCCATTCCCGCCTTGCAGGATGTCATTGCCTGCATTTCCGGTAATCACATCGTTACCATCAAGTCCAGCCAAGGTGTCAGCGTAAGTCGTGCCAATAAGGTTGTCATTCCCTGCTGTTCCAACCATCTGGGCCAACTGGGTCTTGTCAAGGCTCGTGCCGTCGGCGAACTGGAAGTTCTCGATCTGGTAGGTCGAAGCGGCGTACCAGTTCTCGATGGTGATCTGGTCGGTCGCCGATGCATTGTTCGGGTCGTTGACCTTGATTACAAAGTTATTGCCCGCCCGGCTCAGGCCGAGGTCGCCCGCCGCGATCCCCGCGCCGAACACCACTTTATCTGCACCGGCAGCACCGCCGTAACCATAGCCGTAGTCGTTGAGGGTGTCCTGGCCGTCGCCCCGGTTGAACAGGTAGGTGTCCGTGCTGCCGCCGCTCACGATGCGGTCGGCGCCCGCGCCGCCCGCGAAGGTGTTGGCGTAGGTGCCGTTGCAATAGGATGTGCTGTCCACCTTGATCAGGTCGTCTCCGGTTCCCCCTTCTACCGTGTTGCTGGAGGTGTAGCCGAAGGTGACGGTGTCGTTGCCGTCGCCGCCGCGCAGTATGTTCGTGCCAACACCCGTGTCGGTGATGGTGTCGTCGCCCGCCCCGCCATCTATGGTGTCGTTGCCCGCGCTGCTCTCCGTGATCGTGTCGTTGCCGCCCAGGCCCATAATGTTGATGTCGCCGGATCCGACCGCCAGCGTGTCCGCGCCTTCCGTGCCGTACAGGGTAACGCCGAGCGCCGCCAGTTGCGCCTTGGTAAGGCTCGTGCCGTCGGCGAACTGGAAGTTCTCGATCTGGTAGGTCGAAGCGGCGTACCAGTTCTCGATGGTGATCTGGTCGGTCGCCGCCGCATTGTTGGGGTCGTTGATCTTGATTACAAAGTTATTGCCCGCCCGGCTCAGGCCGAGGTCGCCAGCCGCGATCCCCGCGCCGAACACCACTTTATCTGCACCGGCAGCACCGCCGTAACCATAGCCGTAGTCGTTGATGGTGTCC
>Ga0209211_10003689_pt1 | contig 24598 bp, 22 predicted proteins | sample RifGroA2_FD_183992 | JGI IMG/M metagenome (GOLD analysis project Ga0209211, IMG submission 183992) | Groundwater microbial communities from Rifle, Colorado, USA - Groundwater A2 (SPAdes) (version 2) | ecosystem: Environmental > Aquatic > Deep subsurface > Groundwater | place: Rifle, Colorado...
GACGGTGCCTATCAGTCGATCTCCTTGTACCAAAAACGCCGTGTCCGGCTGCCAACCGCGCCAGCGGTCGGTGTCTTGACCTCGGTGCCGGAAATCACGCCTTCCTTGGTCACCATCACGCCTTCTGAATTTTCCACCTGAACAACCACGTGCACCGGAGAGGGCAGGAATCCTCCGCCGGCGTGTATCGACGAACGGCCCGCCTTGGTCTTGGTCCCGGTGTTCTGCGGATCCGGAGCGCCCGCGTTGGCGATGCTCACTTCGTAGGAACGGGCTATCCCCAGATTACCGACGCAGCTTGCATCCGCAGTCTGGCTGGGCTGGTTGGTACCGAAGAACACCACGCCATTCAGCGCCACGGCATTGCCGATCACCTTTTCGCCGGTGCCCAGGGTAATGAACCAGCCGTCGGCCGCGGTGAGCAGTGCCCCTTGAGCCAGTTTCGCAGCCGTCTGTTCGGCCACGGTCGATCCGGTACAGGCCTCCTGCACGCAATTGTTGGTGGCGTCATACAGTTCGCCATCGGTCGCCACGGTCGGGCTGTGACTGATCACCGGGTTGCCGGAACCCGCAACGACGCCGACGCGGCTTTCTATCGTCAACGTATCGCCAACGCCATCGACCACCGCGGTATCGGCCAGGTAGTGGGTATCCCCGGTACCCGGGCCCAAATCGCTGCCATGGTCCTTGAACAGGTAAAAGCGATTGACCACCGTATTGTCAAAGGGATGCTCGCGGTCACCCGACCCGACCATCACTGCGTCGTAGCCGGTCTGCCCTACCACATCCGGCGGATAGAGAAACTTGCGAAGATCGGCGCGCAGCAACAAGCGCGCGGCTTCCCTGTCACCCTCGGTGGACAGAGCGCTGGCGTCAGACCACTGCGCGGTCGTGGCTTGAGACCCGATCGAAGCGATCCGGGTGATTTTCCAGTTTGCCTTGTTGGCATCACTGAAATCGAAGCGCCACAGATTGCCGCCGGTATCGCCGACATAAGCGCGACCGGTTTTGCCGCCACTGGCATTCTTGATGACCGTAACGTCCGAGGGAATCGCGAAATCCATCCCGGCCACTTCGAGATCGGCGCCGCTGCCCTTGTAGCTGGCCCACCAGATTCTTTCTCCGGTCACGGCATCAAGCACATAAATGGCGCGGCCCATGCTGCGGGTCTTGGTGGTCGCCACCGCGCTGGCCACGGTGCAGCCGGTACCGGAACTGGCGTAGGTCACCGTTCCGGCGCTGTAGGTCACGCTACCCGGGGTGTACACGCCGGTGCCGCTGTTGTAACTGGCGGGTGAGGTCGATGTGATGGTGCACGTTTCAATATCTTCAACGTCCGAGTCATAGCCACCGCCAAAGATCAGTACCGGATTGGTCGACGCCGCGATGTTGCTCACGGGTTGCGGCAACGACCAGGTCTGACCGAGTTCGGCAAACCCGCCGGAATTATCGATCTTCCAACGATACTGGGGCGTAGCGGGCGCAGTCGCATCGAGCGAGTAAAAATAGCGTCCGCCGCGGCGGGCGCCTATGTACAGGTAGACGTGATCTGACGCGGTCGATGCGTCAATCCCGCCTACGCCATCGCCGTCGATGCTGTAGACGCCAATTGGCCCATCGAGGAAATAGGGGCGCTTGAAACCGCTGCCGATCACCGGAGAATTGTTGCGCAGTCGCTTGAGGCTGGAGAATCCCTCCGTCGGCACGAAGCCCCACGCCTCCTGGCCCGGGGTCAGGCCGGACGTGTCGCCGCTGTCGGTCGCCATGCCGCCCTTGACGGCATGGAACACGCCATCGTTGGCGCCGTAATAGATGTAGACATCGTTGTCGCCGCCGAAGCGGTTGTAGTTGATTACCGCGGGGCGTGAGTGCAGCACATCACCATGCACCGAGGCGCGACAGTCGGCGGCTGACGTATCCTTGTTTTCGTCCTCCTGATTGTCCTGGCCGCGCACCCAGTTGATGATCTGGGTGAGTTCGGAGCTTGACCCGGACCCGGCGGAAGCAAGAATGGTTCCGGTGGCATCGCCCTGCGGGCTCGGGATCGTGTAGGTGAAGGTGTTGGCGTCGACATAGGTGATGGTGAAAGTGTTGCTGAAATCAATAGGCGTGGCCCCCGAGATCACCACGCTGGAATTGTTGGCGAAGCCGTGGTTGACCGAAGTGGCACGGGCCGTGGTGGTGTCTTTCGAAGCCGTGACCGTAGTGCCGGTATTCGTGCCGATGCCGGTACCGCTGCCGACACCGGGAACATAGGAGAAGGTGTTCGCGTCAATGTTGGTGACGGAGAATGTGCCGTTATAGCTTGCCGGCGCCGAGGCTGCCCCGGCAACGGTGACGCTGTCCGCAGTGGAGAAGCCATGCGAAGGCGCGGTGACGTAGACCACGGGGTTGGTTGCCAGGCGGACGGTGTATTGGCCGGCAGGGCCCGTCGCGCCAACCATGGGATTGGTATAGGTAAAGGTGTTGGCATCGACGACGGCTATCGAAAACGGACCGTTATGCAGCCCTTGCGTCCCGTCGGCTATGACAACTTGGCTACCATTCGGAATGCCGTGACTGGTCAGCGTCGCTGTCACCGTCGTGCTGTAGGCACTACCCGACACCTGTGCGCCGGCCGGCAGGGTGGTCAGCGGCGGACATGCTGAGCTGGTGGGGTACCTGAATTGTGTGGCACTGACGTAGGTAAGCGCCACACCTGTGGCGTTGTAGCAGGAGTCGATACCCGCAACGTCGATAGTCTCCCCGCCTGTAAAAAGATGCCCGGCCGTGGTCGCCGTTACCGTGGTAGTTGCCCCCGAATAGACACTGCCAAACGCAGTCGCGTCGGCTGGCGGAAAACCGTTGCTGGAGCCCGCAAAGCTAATGTCATAGGTGAAAGTGGCCCCGGATGCCGTTGCCAGCGTCACCGCGCCGTCATACACGGCCAGACCGTTCGACGTCGTTGGCGTAACACCCGTAAGAGTCACGCTGTTGCCGGTCGAGTAGCCGTGATTGACGGTAGTCGCACCGGTGATGCGAACCGTGGTGGATGTTGCCGAATAGGTTCCGGCGCTCACTGTGTTGTACACCTTGAGGGTTCCCGGCGTCGTCGCCGCGCCCTGGGCCGATCCGACGGTGTAGCTGAAGGTCTTGGCCACACTATTGACTGCGGTAACCGAAAAGTCGCCATTGAAAGCGGCGGGTGTCGCGCCACTGATATTGATGCGGCTGTTAACGGCGAGCCCGGTGGGGAAGGTGGTCATGGTCGCCGTAGCGGTGGTGCTCTTGCTCGCGCAGACGAGTGATCCGTCATCATCCGGGGAGGGAGAGCCGCTGCTTACCGTAAACGTAACCGAGTAGAGAGAGTTGCTGGGCGTGCCTATGCTGCTGATCGTCCAGCTGCCGTTGGTATTTACGCTGTTGCCCGTCACCGTCACCGTGTCCTTGCCGGTACAAGGATTGGTTTGGTTGGAACCCTTGCTAAATTTAAGGGTAACCGACGATCCCGAAGCGCTGGCGCCATTGTTGGAAACGTTCTGAGAGGATGTTGCTCCGGTCAGCGCAGTCAATCCGCCATTTGGAATGGCCTGCGTCTTGGTCGAATCGAAGGGCGACAAACTGCTGAGTGTTCTCGATGTCGCCCCATTTGAGATCGCGCTGATCGACAGCGACCCGGCCGTGGAATTGCTGATAGTCACATTGCGCCTGTCAGCGAGGCTGGTCACCGTCTTGGTCACCTTGGCCGTCAGGCTGGCCACCGCCTTGGTGCCGAGTTGAAGACTGGTGGTCGTGATATCCGTATTGGCGGTGGAAAACGGCGTCAAGGACAGGGCTGAGCCACTGCTGCAGGTTTTCGCCGACCCCGATCCGGCGATTGAGCACGCTGCGCACTGATGCCCGCTCCAACTGCCCGTGGTGCAGGTATACAGCCCGCGCGCGCTCTGGGAAGTGGCATAGGACAAACGCAGTTGCTGCGCAGCCGCTCCTTTTTCCACCAGATCGCCGTCGGGCGAATCCGACTGGCCGCCGCTGCCATTCTCTTCGGCGCTGCGATACGACCAGAACGAGGAATCCGTGGTCCAGTGACTGCGGGCAGTGCTCACAATGAATCCGGTGGTGGTCGACTCGGCCGCAGTGCCGGCCGCGTCCACCAACTGCAGGGTCTGGTTATCCGAGGTCAGGGCCAGTTTGTAGAGTTTGAGGTTGCCCAGCCAGCGCGGCGCCTTGGTGGCATCGGGGCGGAACATGCCGATATACACTTGGTTGAGATTGGTGCCGCGCACGTTCACGCTGACCGGCAGCGTGGTGGAGGCGAACACCGAATTCACCGACTGGATTTCGTTGAAAATGGCATTCAACGCCTCCAGCAGCGAGGCGCCGGGGTCGGTCCCGGTCGCGGCAAAGTACTTGCCTTTGCCAGCGGAAGCGCCGCTTTTCAGCGTCGCACTCCATTGCAGATCGGCACTCTGGGTGCCGGGATCGACCTCGACAACATAGGTGTTTGCAGTGATGGTCTTGGCACTGCCGCCTACAGTCATCGGAAACCCTGTCTGCGCCAGAAACTTGGCCCACTCGTCAAACCAGCTGTCGGTTTCGTTGCCACTGGGAGTTAGGGGAGATATCTTCAAGGTGGTGGCGTTACCCGCGGCTGCCACATCGCCATTCATGGCGGTGGCCAGCAGATTCATGGCGTCGGTTTTCTCGCCCACCTGGTTGGAGCCCTTGCCGTTGCTGATATAGATGATGAAGTTTCGTTGGCAGCCGTCACTCACCGGACTGGTAAAGGTTGATGTCGTTGTCGGCGTTGTCGAAAAAGCATTGCCGGCCAGGCTGGTGATCCATGAGTTGGTGGCGTTGCCGTTGTAGTCGGTCTTCGCGTCGTGACCGTCGTTGCTGGTCGTCGCCGAGTACGATGCCAGCCCCTTGAAGTAGCGGTAGGCCTCGACCAGCGAGAGGCCGGCCACCGAATTGTTGGTCTTGTCGCCACCACTGGTCGATGGATCGCCGCTGAGAACGTTGACCATGGAGGACAGGGCCGGCTTGTTGGTGCTGTTCATCTGCCGCACGGCAAAGCGGACATAGCTGCCTTCGATGCTGCCGCCGGCATTGTGGGCCAGGCCGACGTTGTACTGGTCGGTAAGGCCATTCACCACGGAAATCAGGGCGCTTTTCTCGGTTGCGAAATAGGTCCCCCAGTTCGCCGAGGTATCGAGAATGATCAGCACATTCGGGCGTTCGGAGGCGATCGAGGGATTGGACATGAAGATATCGATATCTTCATGGACCGGATCAAAGCCGCCGCGCGACAGGGGGGCGATCAGCAGCAGGGCGAGCGCAAACAGGATTCGGGCAAGCATGACGAATCTCCCGTCAAAAATCATTCCGGACAGTTGTTGGCCAGCATGCGCACCGTCACGCCGCGATACACGGTGACCTTGGCACCGCTAAAGGAATCGGTCGCCGTGGACTTGATCAGCCACTCGTTGTCATCCGGAGACAAGGCGTCAAGCTTCTTGCTGTAACCCGTGGCAACCTTGCTGGACGTACAACGCGGCGTAGTCACGGTACCCACCTGGGGATTGGTGATGGTGCAGGAGCCGGGGGCGCCGACCACGCCGTCGGCGCAAATCACCTGGTCAACTGCTGTTCCCGCCTGAATCGCCGAGTTGTCGAAGGTGGTCGAGGCGCTGACCAGTTGTTCAATGGCGGAGTCGGTCAAGGCTTCCATTTCTTTTTGCCATTGATAGTTGGCGGTGATGCGCAGGTTGATATTGGCAATGCGAATGCCCGACACCACAAACAGCGTCAGGATGACCAGCATGACCATGGAAATGATCAGAGTCATGCCGCGTTGCCGGCTCGATGTGCCGCCTGTTCTCATCGCTCCCTCGTGCCGCCGATGTTGGTGATGTAGATTTGCTGCGAAAACAGATGGCGCTTGTAGTAGGCGTTGGCTCCCGACGGCGTGTAAGTCAGGCTGCTGCCGAGGTCGTAGCTCTTGGGGTCGGTGGTGGTGCTGGACTCGACATTGCGTGCGACGATGCGAATCTCTACCTGAACGATGTTCGGCCAATCGGCCAAGGCAGGAGTGGCGGTGTAGTTGTCGACCGTACCGTCGAGCGAACTGTCATTGCCGTATCGGATCTTCAGGAACTCGACGCCCTCGACCAGCGGTACTACCGTCATGGTCGCAGCCCCACCGGACGCCGTGAGTTCGAGACGTTTCAAGGTCGGAATGCTGTCATCCGTGGAGAGGCACTTGCCATTGGTACCCGAACCCTTGCGACAGGTCGACACATAATAGACATGCACATGCAGCTTGCGAATGTTGGCGGCGATGCTCGGGCGAAGGAGCGGCGTTCCAGTGGCGGCCTGGGTGTAGTCCTTGCGCAGGAGGGTGCTTGCGGCCCCTGCAGCCGTCTTGTCCTTGTCGATCGCCGAACCACTGCCGCTTTGCAGGCTCAGGGTATCGGTGGTGGTCTGGGCATATAGCGCATCGCTGGTCGGCGTCGCGGAAGTGCGCGCCGGACTGGCTTCCAGATCGATCAGCGGCAGGGTATCGAGACGCCGCACCACCAGCATGTCGCTGCCCGCCTTCAGGCTGCCGCTGTCGATCCAGCTCTGACATGCCGTCGGGATTGTCAGTGCGGTGGTCAGCGTGGCGGCGTTGTAGCCCTGAACATGGAATGCGAGGGGACTGCCGGTCGTGGCCGTCGTGATATCGGCCGTCGGCAGCAGGCTCACATCGCAGGGATCGGGCAGGGCGCCAAAGCCGCTGGCGGAAGGCAGGCCGCCGAATTCGCCATAGTAGCCCGCATGACGCAGGTCGTTGCCCATCAAATCAACTGCATAACGACCGTTCTCGATCTGCTGCGAAGACTTGAACTGCTCACGATTGGTTTCCCCCACTTTCATGAAGACGATGGCGAGCGCACCCGCAATCAGCATGCTGATCACCATCGAGATCATCAGTTCGATCAGCGAGAAGCCACGCGATCTGACGGGGCCGGGAGAGAATGCGTGCATGATGTCGCCAGCCATCAGGAAAGTCGCGCCAGGCGAATGGCCATCGTTACCACCCGGCGCCTGGCTTCGCCGCCATAGAGGCCCGTTGCGCACAGGTTGGACGTCGATGCCACGGTGTCCTGCGTTCCCTGCCAGACCACCGTAACCGTAAACACGCCCGAATCGACAATGCCCGCGAGTTCGGTCGCCGAATCATAGGTGATGCATCCGCGCGCCCCGATCATGGCGCCGACTTTGGAACCCCCCGTGGTTTCGGCCGTGCCCTTCAGCAACGAATCCCATTCGCACAGGGCAACGTCGCCGGCATCGGCCGACGCGCAGTCGACCGTATAGCTGTCCGCTCCCGCCGTCCCGACATAGCCGCTGCCGCTCGCTGCCGTTGAAACGTTCTTGAACTTGCCGTAGGAGGTACGACTCATGCGCATGCGCTCGACCATGTCATTGGCCAGAAGCACCGCCTGACCGCGCTGGTAGGACTCGAACTCGGCATTCATGGCGCGCGCCTGGAGACCCGCCAATCCGAGCAGACCGATGGCAACGATCATCATGGAAATCAGCACTTCAATCAGTGAAAACCCGGCTTGCACACTACAGGGCGGGGAAATGCTAGAGATTCGCTGCATGTGTTTCATGATCAACACACCGCGCTGCAGGCACACCGCTTGACGGCGGGCATGCCACTCAGGGTGAGGCACACGTAACGGTTTGGCGCCGATGGATAACTGGTGGACGACAGCAGAAACTCGGCGTCAACCGAGGCGGCCGTGGGCCGCCCGGTGTAGGAGTAGCTGACCGTGCCAGTGCTCGGCCCCGTGATGGTCACCGTACTACTGCCATCCTGAGTCTGAAACACGGTGCCGCCCGTCAGCTTCACCGACCAGCCGGCAGACCAATCGGTCAGAGTGCCTGAAGCGCGGCTCACATCCACCTGAACATTGCGCTTCATTGCTTCGCTGCGTGCCATCATCAAGCCTGCGTAGAGGTCGTTGGCGCTGCCGCGCACGCGCTCGCTGGCAATCCATTGCGAGAAATTTGGCAAGGCAATGGCCATCAGGATGCCGGCGACCCCGATAACGATCATCATTTCGACCAGGGTAAATCCGCTTGCCCTTCTTGCCCGATTCACGATCATCCCTCGTGCGATGTCGCCGCGCTTTACGAAATCACCAGCCACTCACGCCGCTACGCGTCTTGGCACCGGCACTGGTGAGCGTCAGGTCGCCGTCGGATAACTGGGAGCCCGCAGCGGTTGCGGTAATCTTGTAGTAGGGCGCTGCCGTTCCCGCCGCGGCGCAACTGACGACAGTTGGGTCGATACAGACCGCGATGGAATATTTCCCGGTCAGTTCGGTCGGCGCGGTGAGACCCAGACCGCCGCTGCCAATGGTGGCGGTATAGGCGCGGTTATCCACCAGATACGCTTCCTGCTTGTTGGCGACAGTCAACATGAACTGCTGTGCGGCGGAGCGGTTGGCCTTGCGCACGTATTCCTGATAGTTTGGAATCGCAATCGCTGAAAGAACGCCGATGATCGCTATCACAACCAGTAGTTCCACCAGAGAAAATCCTCGGCCGCAAGGACTGTGGGCGGCGGGATGGTCCGTGTCGTCTGCAAATGAATGGAATCTGTCTGTCGTTTTCATCGGGGACTCCGCAAGTACAAAGTTGAATGACTGCTGCTTCCTGTACCGTTTTTTTGCGCAAAGCAGTGTTTGGCCCGAACGTGGAGGCGCCAAATCGGGTGGGCAGTGGGACGGGGCCGGGAACCTGGCAGCGCGAGTCATGGCTAATGTAGGTATAGGAAAGCTTGAAAGTAGCGGAACGACTACATGATGTCAATTCTTCTATTCATTCACAAGCAGGAAAACCTGATATTTGTTGGCTCGTGAAATGGCTGCATTCGCCTCGGGCCTGAACGCCGAATATGTGGAAAACGGGCCGCCCGATTGTCCAAGGAAGTATGCCAAAGCGCCGGCCGGGCAGTCTGCTACCGGCCGCTTCTATCCCGGCTATGGCTGTTTTTGGCGCAGACAATCATCCGGGATGCTTGTCGTGGTATCACTACATATGCGCCGCAATATTATTTGCCGTGTCTGGGCCAAATGTCGCTTACCGCATCGACATTCTTGCGGCATGATAGAGGATCGTTACGTTGAGGATCTTTGTTGGTGATCATCAGTATCCGTCCTTCGTTGTTTCTGCTGCCCATCCTCGGTGCCCTGATCGGCCACGCCGGCGCTGGACAAGGCGTTCAAGACGGTGTGCCGCCGCTGGAGGATCTGCTGGAGACGCGAATCACCAGTGCCGCCAAGCGCACGCAACCGCCAAGCGAGGCGCCTTCGATGGTCAGCGTGATTACGGCAAGGGAGATTCGCAGTTTCGGCTGGCGTACGCTGGCGGAGGCGCTGGGCTCGCTGCGCGGATTGCATGTCTCCTATGATCGCAGTTATACCTATCTGGGCGTACGTGGCTTCGGCCGGCCGGGTGATTTCACCAGCCGGGTGCTCCTGCTGATCGATGGTGTTCCGATCAACGACGGTGTCTACGATCAGGCGCCGGTCGGCGCCGAATTTCCACTCGAACTCACCTTGGTGGACCATATCGAATATGTTCCTGGCTCCGGTTCGGTGTTGTACGGCGGCAATGCGCTGCTCGCAGTGATCAACGTGGTCACCCTGTCCGGCGCCCGCGCCGGCAAGACTTTGCTGGTCGGGACGGGCAGCGGGCGTGCCGGCGACTTGAGCGCCAGTGCGGGTTGGCGCGACGAGTCCGGCAACGACATGCTGCTGGCCCTTGGGCGCGAACGGAGGCGCGGGCGCGACCTGCTCTTCGAGAGCTACGATGCCCCGGGCGCCAATGCCTGGAGCCGCGGCCTCGACCACGAGGCCAACGACCGCGTCTTTGCCCAGTTCCGGCGCGGCGGATTTTCCGGCAGCGTCCTGCTGCATGATCGAGTCAAGGGCATGCCCGGCGGTCCCTTCGGCGTTGATCTTGACGATCCACGCAACCAGGTACGCGACAGGCGTGCCTATGGCAGCCTGCGCTATGAGCACCAGTTCTCCACCACTGAGGCGATGCGACTGCAGGGCTATGGGATGGAGACCAGATATGACGGCGCCTGGGTCTATGGCGGTATTGTCCAGCCCGATGGCATGCTGACGCGCAGCCTCGGCGGCGAGGCGAGTCTGACAACTACGGCTCTCCCCGGACAGACAGTGCTGGCAGGGATTTCCTGGCGTGAGGACGGCGTGCGTCGGCAGTTCAATCCCACACTGGACATCGATACGCCGCGCACGGCGATCGGCATCTTCGCGCAGGATGACATCGTTCTTGGCGAGAGGGCGACGCTTTCAGCCGGGTTGCGTTATGACCGCATTACGGGTGGTGCGACGTATACCCATCTCAGCCCGCGGCTGGCGCTGATTGTGCAGCCGCAGCCGGGCACCGTGGTGAAAGCGATTGCCGGTGCGGCATTCCGTCCGCCCAACGCTTTCGAGACCGACTATGCGTTTGCCGGCACCAATATCGCGAATTCGGCACTGCGTTCGGAACGGATACACACCACTGAGCTTGGTCTGGAACGGGATATCGGCGCCGCAACAAAGCTCACGGCAGCGCTCTACCGTAATCGGATCGATGATCTGATAAGCATTGAAACTGACCCGGCGACGGGGCTGCAGCAACATCACAATGTCGGTCGCGTAGCAGCGCAGGGGCTGGAGTTCGAGGCTCGAACTCGAATCGGCGAGATATCCCTGCGCGGCAGTGTCGCCTGGCAGCGGGTGCGCCATGAAAGCGAGGCAGAAATTGCCAATGCACCGCGGCAACTGGCGAAGCTGTTACTCGCGGCACCGCTTTCAGGAGGACTTAGTCTTGGCTGGGAAACGTATTACGCCGGGTCGCGGAAAACCGACGCTGGCGTTGTCAGTACCACAGGTGATGATGTCGGCGGACACGCCGTCTCGCATGCGACGCTCGCGGGAGATTTCGGGCGGGGCGTCGGATGGCAGCTGCGGCTGCATAATGTATTCGATCGTCGCTACGGCAGCGTGGTGGGGACCGAATTCAACTCCAATTTCCCCGGCGTCCAGGTGTCGCCCATGACTCAGATGCAGCAGGATGGGCGCGGCCTTTACGGCAGTCTGCGTTGGCACTACTGACCATTTTGGCAAAGAACATGAAGGTGTACTGGCACGCACTTCTGGCGGTGCTCTGCCTGCTGGACTCGGCAGGCGTGCCGGCCGAAGAGTCGGTCAGCGAGGCCAAGCTGAAGGCAGGCTTCATCGTCAATTTCATTCAATTTGTCCGCTGGCCGCGGAACCCGATGCCCTTGGTTCTATGCGGCCTTGGTACGGACCGCAGCCGGGAGCTACGCGAGGAGCTTGGCAGCATCTCCACGCGGAATCCGGCGCTGGTTGTGCTCTGGGTCCGCTCGGTCAGCGCGCTTGACGGTTGTCACGCCGTGTATGTAACCGCCGAGCAAGGTGGCGAGTTGCCGGCTGTGGTTGCTGCTACCGCCGGCAGGCCGGTGTTGGTGATTGCCGACCTCGACGGCGGCGCGCCGCTGGGCGCCATGCTCAGCTTGGTGAGGAGAGGTGACGGCCAACTGGGCTTCGACGCCAATCTGGGCGCGGTGCATGCCGCCGGGCTTGGAATGAATTCGCGCCTGCTGCAGCTCGCACGGCGGGTGTACTGACCATGTTCAGCCGACAGCATACCCTTTATAGTCGCCTGATGCAGGCGTACAAGCTTCTTCTCGGAAGCCTGCTCGTGGTTGTCGGGCTCGTCGGATTGCTCTATTTCTTTGCGTCGGAACGCGAAGAGATTCGTGAGTCGACACTTGCTGCCGCATCCATGCTGGCTACACAGAGTTCGGCTGCACTGATGTTTGGCGATCACCAGGTGTTGCAGGAAAACCTTGCCTCGCTGAAGGACTTGGAGGGCTTGCAATGGGCGGCCATCGTGCCAACTGCGATCGAGGTGCCGCTGCCTGTGATTCGCTATGGTGATGCGCCTGCCGACCCGGCACTGGTTCTTGGCGCTCTCGGCGAGCTACGGGAACGTATCGACCTCGTCAATCTGACGGTACGTGCGCCAATCTCGCACGGGGGTATCGATCGTGGCCAGGTACTGATAGCCATCGATCTGCGGGTTGAGTTGATCGAATTTGCAGGGGTCATCGCAGCCGCCCTGGTGTTGCTGTTGATCGCCTTCCTGGTGGGGGAAAGCCTGTTCCGCCGAATCGTGCAATCGATTGTTGCACCGCTGGGCGAACTGATCAGTGCCACCACAGTGCTTGCGCTGCATGCCACGAGCAACGCTGCGCTTGAAGGAATGCCGCGACCGAGGTCCGAATTCATGGATGAGGTCGGACAGCTTGCCGCCGCGTTCGATCTCATGCTCAATTCGATCATTCGCCGTGATCGTCTGATGCGCGACCAGGCCATCCAGCTCGAACAATCGGTTGAAGAGCTGCGTTCGCTTTCGGCGCGGATGCGGGCCGTGCGCGAGGAAGAACGCACGCGGATTTCGCATGAGATTCACGATGCGCTTGGCCAGCGTCTGACCGCGCTCAAATTCGAGACCGCGAGATCTTGCGATGTCGAATCCGGAAGCCACATCGCGGCCCAGATCGACGAGCTGATCAGGACGGTACGCGTCATTTCATGGGAGTTGCGTCCCAGCGTGCTTGACTCGCTCGGGCTGGTTGCGGCGATCGAATGGCAGGCTCAGGATTTTGCCCGCCGCATGGGAGTGCGTTGCGGCGTCGATTTGCCCGAGGAGCCGATCACTGTCCCGCCGGAGATGGCGACCGACCTGTTCCGCGTTTGCCAGGAATTGCTCACCAATGTCTCGCGCCACGCCGAGGCGAGTCGCGTCGATATAATTCTCGAGGCCACGGACGAGGCCATCCATCTGGAAGTCAAGGACAATGGCTGCGGGATGCGGCCACGCGACCAGAACCAGCCGGCGGCACTGGGTCTCCTGGGTATCCGGGAGAGGCTGGAACGCTGGGGCGGGAGCCTCACCATCGGGCCGGCCAATTCCGAATCGATCCGTTACGGTACGCGCATTCATATCATGATTCCGCACGGTCGCGTCGGCGTGCCGATTTCGTCGGAGCAGACACCATGAAGATCCTGTTGGTCGATGACCATCCTGTAGTACGCCATGGAATCCGTCTCATGCTGGCCGCAGATCCGGACATCGAGGTGTGCGCGGAGGCGGTCAATGCAGCTGCCGCGATCGATATCCTGCGCAAGAATGTGTTGATGATCGATCTGATGATTCTTGACCTGAATCTCCCGGATCAGAACGGATTTGTCGTGTTGCGTGAGTCGATTCGCCTCCGGCCGGGAATGGCGGTACTGATCATGAGCATCCAGCCCGAAGAGCACATGGCTGTACGTGCCCTGAAGCTGGGCGCCAGCGGATATCTGAGCAAGGAAGCCGCTCCGGAGGAGTTGCTCAAAGCCATCGATACGCTGCGACGCGGCAAGAAATACATCAGCCCGTCGTTGGCGGAATGGCTGGCGATGGATGTCAGTGGTCAACGCGAAGGTTTGCCTCATGAGCGGCTTTCCGAGCGCGAGTACCAGGTACTGTGTCTGCTGTCCGCGGGCAAGTCGATTTCCGAAATAGCGGAATCGCTGGCGAGGAGTCCCAACACGATCAGCACCTACCGAGCCCGCATTTTGCGCAAAATGGGCATCGGCACGAATGCTGGACTTACGCAGTACGCCATCCAGCATGCGCTGATAAGCTGATCGTGATCGACTGGTGCCAAAGCGGCAGTTGTCAAAGCGTTGCGTCGATCATGGGCGCGATTTTCGTCATCTGCGTGCTGGCCTTCCGCCGCGGCATCGTCGGCGAATCGCTGGCGCTGTACAAGCGCATGATTGGGCAGAAGCTGTAGGCACGCCGGCCCGAAAGTCGGCGCTGGCGGGACGGCGAGAAACGGCTAGGGCTTGCGCAGCAGCGCAATCACCATCGCGATGGTCATGCACGTGAATGCGATCAGCGACCATTCCGCAATCGACAGGCCGAGAAACTTCCAGCCCGCCTCGGAGCACAGGCCGGAGGCTTCGAACAGCGCCGGCCACTGGCTGCCGGCCCAATCCACCAAACGCTCCCACCACGGTTGATCCGCCGTGCAACTGACTCCCTTGGCAAAGCGCTGCAGCCAGGTCTGATATGCCGCAATGCATGCGCCGGTCATCGCGGTGGCGAGCATGACCGTCGCCATTGCGCGCCGTTGCAGCACTGCCCCCGCCAGCATCCACGCCGCAATGGCTTCAAGCGCCAGCAGCAGGTAGAGCATGCGCTGCAGGATGCACAGCGGACAGGCGGCCAGATTCAGGGTTTGTTGAAGATACACACCGCCGGCAACCAGCCCAAGGGCCGCAAGGCCCGTGGCGGCGAACAGGCCGCGCGGTGTGAATAACAGCCGCAGAAAACGCATGGACTATTTGCCTGTCCGTTCCCGGCGGGCTTTGGCGATTACGCTGTCCGTGAGCTTCAGCAGTTCTTCATAGTTGGCCGTCGCCTCGTTGTTGAGCAGAAACTTGCCGTCGACCACCAGCGCAGGTACGCCGGAAATTCGGGCGGCAGTGGCGTCCTGGTCGGCGCGCTGGACCTTGCTCTGCATCGAAAATGACGACAGTGCATCGCCGAACTTCTTGCGGTCAACCCCTTTGCTCGCGGCCCAGGAGATCACTGCGTCATCGGCCTTGAACAAGTTGACGCGCTCCTTGTGAATGGCGTCAAAAACGGCCGCATCGAGCTTTGCCAGGTCGCCGGTGGATTCCAGCGCGAAATAGAGTCTGGCCAGACGCGTCCACTCGGGTCGATTGAAGCCGACCGGGACGCGGCGGAAGCTGACGTCCTTCGGCAATTTGGCCGCCCATTGGCTGACCAGGGGATTGAAGTCGCTGCAATGCGGACAGCCGTAAGAGAAGAATTCGATGACTTCGATTTTTCCCTTGGTGGCAGGCAACGGCGGATTGATCGGCGCGAAGTCCCGCCCGGCCTGCGGCTCGGCGGCTAGACCTGTGCCTGGCAGGACGAACGATGAAACGAGGGTGGCGAACAGCAAGGCAATCAGTCTCTTCATCAAATTTCTCCGTGAAATGCAGGTTTGAGTGGAATTGTATGACAGCGTTCCCCATACAATGACCGCCGACCAGAAATTTCTGAGCAGGCAGGGTGTCCATGGACCGATTGACGGCAATGCAGACTTTTGTGCGAGTGGCCGAGGCCGGCAGCTTTACGGCGGTGGCCGATCAAGTGAATGTCGCGCGCTCGGCGATTACGCGGCAGATTGCCGCTCTGGAAGCCCATCTCGGGGTCAAACTGATCGCCCGCAGCACGCGCCGGCTGTCGCTCACCTCGGCCGGCGTCGCCTATCTGGAGCAATGCCGGGACATCCTCGATCGTATTGATGAAGCCGAAGGAAGTCTCGCCGGCGAGGGGCAAACACTGCGCGGCGAGATCCGCGCCAGTGTGCCGATGACATTCGGTCTGCTGCATCTGACGCCGCTGATCCTGGAATTTTCCAAGGATCATCCGGACATTCGCATCGATCTCGACTTCAATGACCGGCGGGTGAACCTGATCGAAGAAGGCATGGATTTCGCGCTGCGCATTACCGAGCGCTTGCCCGAAACCACGGTGGCGCGGCGCCTGACGACCTGCCGCTCGGTGGTCGCGGCCTCGCCCGACTATCTGCTGCGACATGGTGAGCCAAAGCATCCGGACGAGCTGACGCAACGTGCCTGTCTCGCCTATTCGCTGACATCGCGCTCCAGCTGGCCCTTCATCATCGAAGGCGCGCAGCACTGGGTCGATATCAGCGGGCCGATCACCGCCAACAACGGCAATGCCTTGCAGGAGGCCGCCCTGAAGGGCATGGGGATCGTCTATGAGCCCACTTTCATTGCCGCCGAGGCGATCCGCGAGGGCAAGCTGGTGCCGATCCTGACGAATTTCCAGACGCCGATTCTGGACATGTTCGCCGTGTTTCCCGGCAACCGCTTCGTGCCGCAGCGGGTGCGGGCATTCGTCGATTTTCTCGCGCTGAGACTCGGCCCGGAACCTTATTGGGACCGCGGCTTGAAGCTGGAGTAGCTTGTCATGGATATGCCAGGGAATGTTTTCAAGCAACTGCTCCAGCAACGGCGGCTGCAGGTCGGCCTTTTCGTTGGCTTGGCCAATGCCTACAGCATGGAGATACTCGCCACCGCGGGTTTCGACTGGCTGCTTATCGACGGCGAGCATGCTCCCAATAGTCCGGCGACCGTCCTGGCGCAACTGCAAGCAGCCGCGCCCTATCCGGCCCAACTCGTGGTGCGGCCGGTGAGCCACGACGCGGCCCTGATCAAGCAGTATCTGGACATCGGCGTCCAGACGCTGCTGATGCCGATGGTCGAAACGGCCGCCGAGGCCATGGCGCTGGTGCGCGCCGTGCGCTATCCGCCGCACGGCATCCGCGGTGTCGCCACATCCGTAGTGCGCGCCGCGCATTGGGGCGGCATAAAGGACTACGCCAAACGTGCCAATGACGAGATCTGCCTGATCGTGCAGATCGAATCGCGGCAGGGGCTGGCGAATCTCGACGCGATCATGGCGGTGGAGGGCGTCGATGCCGCCTTCATCGGCCCGGCCGATCTCGCGGCGTCGATGGGCTATCTCGGCGAGTCGGGGCATGCGGAAGTAAAGGCCGCCATTGAAAATGCACTGAAGCGCATCGCGGCTACCGGCAAGGCTGCCGGCGTATTTGTCGCCGATCCTTTGCTGGCGCAGCATTACCGCAATTGCGGCGCAAGTTTCATCGCGGTCGGTGGCGACACCTCGCTGCTGCGCAACGCGGCGCTAAAACTGGCATCATCGTTCCGGGAACCTTAGCTCATGGCGGTATGGCGATGGGAAAACAGTCCAACGACTTGATCCAGTGGATACGCGATGTGTCTACGGCGCAAAGCGATTCGCTGGCGCCGTATCGGGACCGCATCATGCATTCGATGGGCGGTGTCACGGTATTGCTGCTGACGCCGTTCACGATCAACAATTTCCTGCAGCAACGCTACCTGGTTGCGCTGATTCTCCTGGTCATCCAGGCGCTCACGTTCGCCAATGTCTACGCCGTACGGCGCGGGCGCCTGGTGCCGGTACCGTTTGCGCTGCTGCTGGTTCCCTTCCTTGTGGGGATTACCGCGGCGGTGATGATCCAGGGCGTTCCCGGCGTGCTTTGGAGCTATCCAGTGGTTGTGTACAGCTACTTCGTGCTCAGCCGCCGCGTCGCCATCGCGTGCAGCCTGGCGATGCTCTGCTATCTGTCCTGGCTGACCGTTTACTACATAGACTCGGCGCTGGCGCTACGGGTATTCGGCACCTTGCTGCTTACCATCATCATGATCAACATCGTCTTGAACGTGATTTCGGATCTGCACCAGACGCTTGCTAATCAGGCCTTGACGGACCCGCTGACGGGGTGTTTCAACCGCCGTTTCATGGAGCAGAACCTGGAGATGCTGGTTGCCCAGGCGGAACGGCATCCGATCATGGCCACGGTGTTGATGATTGACGTCGACCTTTTCAAGCCGATCAACGACGCTTACGGGCATGATCGAGGCGATCTGGTCCTGCAAGGCATCGTGCAAGTCGTCGTCACGCGCATGCGCCGCGGCGATCGCCTGTTCCGCTGGGGCGGCGAGGAATTCCTGCTGCTGCTGGAGCAGACCGATGCCGATGGTGCCGCGGTGGTGGCCGAGGATATCCGGCGTGGCGTTGAGGCGGCCGAGATTCTCCCCGGCCGTAGTGTGACGATCAGCATTGGCGTCGGTCAGTACCAGGCCGGGCAAACCGTCGAGGCGTGGACCAAAACCGCGGATGCCGCTCTGTATCAGGCCAAGGCCGACGGTCGCAACTGCGTGGTACGGGCCGACGCGACTGACGGGGCAGGCGCCACGGTCTGACCCGGTCCTGGCCATGTGCTGTGCTCGACCGCAAGAGTCGGCGCTGATGGGACGGCGAGGCATCGCATGACGGACGGTTTTGAACCTGACATGAGGAAATGTCTGGGCATCGGCTCATTTGTTCGAACAACTGGAGGAACGAGAAAATGACCAAGGGCGATTTTCTGGTTTTCGTTTTGCTGGGTATGGGGATATCGGCAAGCAGTGCGGCAGGCGCAGAAAGCAAGTCGGTGGTCAGGGAATTCGAGACTCGTCCGTCGATGTCGGTGAGAGCGATTGTGACCACTCCCGAGAAGGCCATTGGGCAAGTGATACTGCTTCCGGGAGGCGGCGGCGATATTGGCTTGAGCCCGTCGGGACAAATCACCACGGCGCAAATGGCCGACAACTTCACGGTACGAACGCGCAGCATGTATGCCGATGCCGGCTTCACTACCATTGTTCTTGATACTGCGCTGGATGTGACAAATCTGATGAGGAGCAAGGACGCCGTTGAAAAGAACAGGGCTGATGTTCTTGCTGTTGCGGCAACCCTCAAGAAGGAATCGAACTTGCCGCTGTGGCTGGTTGGTACAAGCGCCAGCAGTTGGCGGCTCGCGGTTATGGCGCCAAGACTTCAGGGTGATGCGGGCATTGCCGGCGTCGTCTTGACCAGCACTGTCGTCTGGGCGCCTGAAGTGATGATCAACGCCCTCGAAAAGATCACCGTGCCGGTTCTGGTCGTTCATCACCGCGAGGACGCTTGCCAGTACTGCAAACCCGATGCACTCAAGCCCTTGATCGACGCCCTCAAGACACCGGTCAAGAAAGTGGTATGGATTGAAGGCGGAAGCAGTCGCGGCGATCCGTGTCACGAGTGGGGCTATCACGGGTTCAATGGAAAGGAAGCGGAGGCTGTTGGCGCAATCCTGAGCTGGATGAAGGAGGGTCGATAGGCGATTTCCATGCGGCGCGTGGCGACTCAGTCCTGTCTTTGGCACCTATTGGCGTCCCCGGTGTCGCATCTTGTTTCCATCACCGCGTGAATCGCCGTACCGCCAGCGCCGACTTTTGAGCGAGTGCCGATCTCTCGCAGCCGGCACTACCGCGTCGCCGGGCAATGCGGCAGAATTCGCTCTATCCCGATACATTGAAAGTGAAAGCAACTCATGAAGAATCCCGAACTCTTGCGCAATGCCTGTCTGATCAATGGCGAATGGCAGCCTGCCACCGGCACCAGCATCGAAGTCCGCAATCCGGCCACGGGTGACCTGGTCGGTTCCGTCCCCAGCTTCGGCGCGGCCGAAACCTGCCGCGCGATCGATGCCGCGGACGCGGCGTTCCATCCGTGGCGGGCGAAGACGGCGGGCGAGCGAGCGAAGATACTGCGGCGCTGGTTCGAGTTGATGATGGCGAACCAGGAGGACCTGGCGCGGCTGATGACGCTGGAGCAGGGCAAGCCGCTGGCCGAAGCGCGCGGCGAGATTGCTTATGCCGCCTCCTTCATCGAGTGGTTCGCCGAAGAAGCGCGCCGGGTCTATGGCGAAGTCATACCCTCGCCGCTGCCTGACCGGCGCCTGATCGTACTGAAGCAGCCGGTCGGCGTCTGCGCCGCGATCACGCCGTGGAATTTCCCGGCGGCGATGATCACGCGCAAGGCAGCGCCGGCGCTGGCTGCAGGCTGCACCATGGTGGTCAAACCGGCGGAGCAGACTCCGCTGTCAGCGCTGGCGTTGGCGTATCTGGCTCAGCAGGCAGGCATACCGCCCGGTGTGCTCAACGTGGTGACCGGTGAACCCGCGACCATCGGCGGCGAACTCACCTCCAATCCGAAAGTGCTGAAGCTGTCCTTCACCGGCTCGACCGAAGTCGGGCGGCTGCTGATGGCCCAGTGCGCGCCGACGATCAAGAAGATGTCGCTGGAACTCGGCGGCAATGCGCCTTTCATAGTTTTCGATGATGCCGATCTCGATGCCGCGGTGGCCGGGGCAATGGCTTCGAAGTACCGCAATGCGGGACAAACCTGCGTCTGCACCAACCGCTTCCTGGTGCAGGAAGGCGTGCATGACGCCTTCGCCCGGAAGCTGGCTGCCGCAGTGGCCGGGCTCAAGGTCGGCAACGGCTTGGATGAGGGTGTGACGCAAGGTCCCCTGATCGATGACGCGGGCCTGGCGAAGGTCGAGGAACTGCTGGCCGATGCGGTGACGCAGGGCGCGAGCGTGTTGTGCGGCGGCAAGCGCCACGCACGCGGCGGCACCTTCTTCGAGCCGACCGTGCTGGCTGGTGCAACACCAGCAATGCGTCTGGCGCGCGAGGAAATCTTCGGCCCGGTGGCGCCGATTTTCAGCTTCAGGGATGAAGCCGAGGCGGTGCGCATGGCCAACGATACTGAGTTCGGTCTGGCGGCCTATTTCTACAGCCGCGACATAGCCCGCGCCTGGCGCGTCGGCGAGGCGCTCGACTACGGCATGGTCGGCATCAATTCGGGCCTGATCTCCAACGAGGTGGCGCCCTTCGGCGGCGTCAAGCAGTCCGGGCTGGGGCGCGAAGGCTCGAAACACGGCATCGAGGAATATCTCGAGATCAAATACATAGCGATGGCCGGCCTCTGACGCCGCCGTATTGGGGGCGAGACAGGAATTGATCTCTACGGAAATTTTGCTGGCCTTTCTTGCCGCCTCGGCGCTGATCACCATCGCACCGGGTCCGGACAACCTGATGGTGCTGTCCGTCGGCATCAGCCGCGGCCGTACCGCCGGGATTGGTTTTGGCATGGGCTGCGCGCTGGGCTGCTTCACGCATACGCTGTGGGCGACGCTGGGCATCGGTGCCGTGGTGCTGGCATCGGAAGCTACTTTTACGACGCTGAAAATGGCCGGCGCCGCCTATCTTGTTTATATCGGCATCATGGCCTGGCGTTATGCAGGAAAGATGGCGCTGATACAACTCGATCCTGGCAGTGCGGAGCCGATAGTCGCCCACGTGCGCCGCGGCTTCATTGCCAATGTCATCAATCCCAAGGTGGCCTTGTTCTTCATCGCCTTCCTGCCGCAGTTCGTCGATCAGACACGCGGCGCGGTGTGGCCGCAGATGCTATTGCTGGGGGCGCTGTTTGCGGCGCAGACGGTGGTGATCTTCGGCGGCCTCGGCTGGTTCGCCGGCAGTCTTGGCGCGCGCCTGCAGCAGCAGCCCAGGCTGGCGGTGTGGCTTGATCGCTGCGCCGGGACGATTTTCTTTGCCCTGGCTTTGCACCTGGCAACGGCAGCACGATAGTCGCTGCGGCCCGGTCGATCAGGTGTCATTTACTTTGGATGCGGAAGGCCTTCCGGATTATTTCCACGGCTTCCGGGCTGTCCCATTCCTTGGCGCCATAGAATTTGCCTAGTACCAGGCCTTGCGCATCGATTAAGAGGGTCAAGGGAATCCGGTTTGCGCCCAGCATGTTCTCGAGGAACAACCGGGTATCTATGAAGTGGCTGAAGGTGGTTCCGGATTTTTGCAGGAACGCTTTGGCGGCATCGGGATAGTCATCGGTGGAAATTCCGATCACGGTGAAGTGCTTTTGCCCGTAGCGCCGGGAGAGCCGTTCCAATGAGCCCATTTCCGCCCGGCATGGACCGCACCAACTCGCCCAGACATTGATGATCAAAGGTTTGCCACGGAATTCCAGCAGCAATCTGGACGGGCCGGACAGCCCCTGCATCGGCGCCTCGCGCAGCATTTCCCCGACGTCGACTTCGCCGGGAGTCTTCGCCAGGGCAAGCGGTGACGTGCCGGCCAGCAGGAACAGCATCAATCCGAGAATTGCTTTCATGCCTTGCAGTTTACCAGTCGTCGACTGCGGCCGGCCTCTCGTTATCAGTGCTCGCCAGGCGATGATGATGTCGGCAGGTGCGCTGGTGCGACTTGGTCAAACTGCTTGACATCAAACAAACCGCGCCTACAATCTTTCCGTCGCTTCTGGCCTGCCATGACATGGCGAGCGAACACCAATTATTAAATACTGGAGGAACCATGAAAGTAAGACAACTTGTATTGGCACATGCACTTGCACTGGGTCTGGCGGCCGGATCGGTCTGGGCCGACGTCACCATCGGTGTCAGCGTATCGGCGACGGGACCGGCGGCGTCGCTGGGCATTCCGGAGAAGCAGACCTTTGCCCTGCTGCCGAAGACGGTCGGTGGTGAAAAGGTCAAGTACATCGTGCTCGACGATGCCACCGACCCCAGCACGGCGGTAAAGAATGCCAAGAAATTCACCGGCGAAGACAAGGTCGATGCGATCATCGGTTCGACGGCGACGCCCACCTCGATCGCCATTCTCGAAGTGGCGTTCGAAACCAAGACGCCGCAGATAGCCATGGCGCCGTTTGCGCCTACCGCGGACAAGGCACCGTGGGTGTTCATCACGCCGCAGAACTTCAACCAGATGGCCATCGCGATTGCGACGCACATGGCGGCCAACAACGTCAAGACCATCGGCTTCATCGGCTATGCCGATCCCTACGGCCAACTCTGGCTCAAGGCGATTCAAGGCGCCGCGGAAGCCAAGGGCATCAAGCTCGTTGCCACCGAGAGCTACCAGCGCAATGACACCAGCGTTACCGGTCAGGCGCTCAAACTCGTCGCGGCCAATCCGGATGCAATTCTCATTGCGGGATCGGGTACGCCGGCGGTGCTGCCGCAAGCGACCCTGATCGAGCGCGGCTACAAGGGCAAGTTCTACCAGACGCACGGCATCGCCAACCGCGATTTCCTGCGCGTTGGCGGCAAGAACGTCGAAGGGACGATCTTCCCGGTCGGGCCGATGCTGCTGGCCGAGCACCTTCCCGACAGCCATCTGTCGAAGAAGCCGTCCCTTGAATACATCAAGCTGTATGAAGCGGCCCATGGCGCCAACAGTCGCTCGACCTTCGGCGGCCATGGCTGGGATGCCTACCTGCTGCTGAACCGTGCCGTTCCTGAAGCGCTGAAGAAGGCCAAGCCCGGTACCGCCGAGTTTCGTGCCGCCCTGCGCGATGCCCTCGAGAATGTAAAGGAACTTCCCGCGGTGCATGGCGTGTTCAACATGTCGGCGAAGGACCACAACGGCTTTGATGCGCGTGCTGCGGTCATGGCCACCGTCGAGAACGGCGACTGGAAGCTGCTCAAGTAAGTTTCGTCTGAACGGCGGCCGACAAAGGCCGCTGTGTCACATCATCGGCCTCGCCGCTTCTTGCGACGGGGCCGATTTGTCTGGTGCGCATGGCTTTCGCCTTTAAGGCAGGAGTTGATCAGCGTCAGTCGATCGGGCGTGTTACGCGCCACCGCGGAAGATCCGAATCAAGTCACGGGCAATCTGCTTCGGGGTCGTCTTGCCGGGTCTGTACCAGATCAGGGTCCAGTTGAGCGCGCCCAGCAGCGCCAGTCTGAAGATGGAGCGGTTGGTTGCGGTCGGAAGATCGAGATCAGCTACCAGTTTTCGGAGTTTTTGATCGTAGTTCTTGCGATCCCGTTCCAACCGTTTTTGCAGCCGATCCTCGTGTATGGCAAAGAGGCCGATTGCGGTGATTCGCGCAATGGCGTCACCTGCGACGGCGGAGTCTATATGGACTGCGCAAGCCAATTCGAGGCGCTGCCATGGGTCCGACTCAGTCCGGATTGCGTTTTCGCTTCGAATGACCAGTTGGCGAAAACCCTCGCGGTGAATCGCGACAAACAGGTCTTCCTTGGACGGAAAATGGTGATATACCGATCCGGGCAGCAAGCCTACCCGCTGTGCGATATCGCGAATCGACGTTCCGCCATATCCGTGCCTGACAAATAGCTCGGCGGCAGCTCCCAGTATCTGGTTTTGCCGTTCGTCAGGCGCTGCCGCCTCGCCCGCCGTCAGGCTACCGCGCGCTTTCTGAGCCAGCCGGCGCGAAATCTCGCCCCGCTTCAGGACTGCCAACTGACTACCTGTCAGTTTCCGCGTGGCTCGAGTGGAGGATGACTCAAGCGCTTTCAGTCGCTTGTAGGCGGTTTCCAGATCATGTTTCTTCCAGATATAGCGGACTCCGGAAGGCGATATCGCCTGGCCGGACAAGTTGAGCTCATGGGCCACCTTGGCCTGTCCAAACTGGGGATGCTTGCGGGCGAACAGCAGCACGGATGCTTCCAGGGAGGCGGTCCCCGTGTCCTGTTTTGAATCTTCCAGTCGCTCCATCGATATCCTCCGATCCGCTGCCGGTTTCCACCTGCATGACGAAATCCAGGCAGTAGACTAACTAATTGACAAGCGTTTGACAAGTGAGTTTTAACTTGCTAGTCTCTGCTCTCATGATGCGCGGTCATCAAAAAATAGAACAGCCTGACAAAGGCTGCGCGGCGCAATCAAAATTTCAATCCATAGGAGGAGAACATGAAAACTGTTGCTATCGTTGTTGGGCTATCGCTCGGTCTGGCTCTGGTTCCTGCTCACGCCGACGTCACCATCGGTGTCAGCGTATCGGCGACGGGTCCGGCGGCATCGCTGGGCATACCCGAGAAGCAGACATTTGCGTTGCTGCCGAAGACGGTCGGTGGTGAAAAGGTCAAGTACATCGTGCTCGACGATGCCACCGACCCCAGCACGGCGGTAAAGAATGCCAAGAAATTCACCGGCGAAGACAAGGTCGA
>Ga0209211_10003690_pt1 | contig 24596 bp, 24 predicted proteins | sample RifGroA2_FD_183992 | JGI IMG/M metagenome (GOLD analysis project Ga0209211, IMG submission 183992) | Groundwater microbial communities from Rifle, Colorado, USA - Groundwater A2 (SPAdes) (version 2) | ecosystem: Environmental > Aquatic > Deep subsurface > Groundwater | place: Rifle, Colorado...
CTCGCGGATGTTCGCGAGAAACTTATTGCCCAGGCCCTCGCCCTTGGAGGCGCCCTTCACCAGGCCGGCTATGTCCACGAACTTGATGAAGGAAGGCACCTTCTTCGGCGGCTTGAACAGGTCGAACAGCGCGTCCAGGCGCTTGTCCGGCACCGACGCCACCCCGATATTCGGGTTGATGGTGGTGAAAGGGTAATTGGAGGACGCCGCGCCCGCCTTGGTGAGCGCGTTGAACAGCGTCGATTTGCCTACGTTGGGCAGGCCTACGATTCCTATTTCCATGAGTTGTTCCTTAATGAAAAAGCCGATACGGTGCCTGGACGCTATATCGGCTTTGCTGCAAAATTTGGCGGGCCTTTCAGGATGAAGTTATAACCTACTTTGCGCAACATCCTGAGGCAACTTTATAAATACCGCCAGCAAGCCGTTAAGCTGCGGTATGGGGATCTTATCCGCGAGATGCCGCACGGTCGGCCACGCCGCGCGGCCGCCCATGCTTCGCCGCTAGGAAGGTCGTTCGCAGGGCTCGGCACTAACGCGCCTTCGCACCTGCTCCCAAGGTGTTCTGCATCTTATAAACACCTCCTCTGCGCGTCCGGCCGGCCCCCAACAGGGCCTTGGCACGGCCGCTCCCGTCCGCCTTCGGCGTCCGTACTCCGCTGAAATTATTTCCCGCGCGCATAAACTCTTTGCTGTTGTAAGGCGCTGAATACCTTTCGTTCTGTTAAATACAGTATACTTATTTTTTAGGATTATTTCCAGTAAACTTCCGATAAATTGCCGATAACCGGTAAGCACGCGCGCGGTTTGAGGGATTGGCGACCACAAGCCAGCCGTCTTTTACCCATACAGTCAGGAGGTTTCTCACCATACGCCCCGAGAGGCCAAGAGCCGCCGCAACTTCCTGCGTTATCACAGTGTCCTTGCGGGCGAACAGCCCCAAAACCACCCTCGCCCTGCGGTCAAGCTTGCGGAGCAGCTCAGGCTCAAGCGGGATGCCCTCCTTGGCGTATCTTGCGGCCTCATCCTTTGCCCTGGCAAAGACATCAGCCAAAAGGGTGGTAAAGTACTCAAGCCAACACGTAAGGTCAGCCTGGGCGCGGCCCTCGTAGTAATTATGGTGCTTATGCACGGCCAGGGAAGCGTAGTACGCCTCAAGGTCCTTGGCGTGGTGTTCTTCCATGGAGAAAAAGCCGCGTAGCCCGTAACCGTCCCGCTGTAGCAGGAATGTGGCAAGCAGCCGTGCCGTCCGGCCGTTGCCGTCGTAGTAGGGATGGATCGTTACAAATTGATAATGCGCCAGCGCCGCTATTATGGGGCCGGGCATACCGCTGCGCTCTGCGTGGCGCACCCATGCCGCCATTTCGGCCATAAGTTTATGTACATCTTTGGCCTCGGGAGGCATATACACGATAGCACCGTAGGCCGAGTCTTTAATTACATTTTGTCCGCTTCGGTAGGGCGTGGGCTTTGAGCGTTTTCCTTTTTCGACAATCGCGTGGAGCCTTTGGATCAAATCTTCCGTGAACTCCGTGCGCTTTGCAGCCCATTCCTCGACTTTCAGCAAAGCGTTCCAATAGTTACGCACCTCGCCGGTGTCGCGCTCCCGGCCATGGAAAGAATATTTTTCATGCTCAATTACTTCCTGCGCCTCCTTCAGGGTAAGCCTGTTTCCCTCAATGCGGGTTGAAAAGTGCGTGGACCGCACTCTGGCCGCGCGCCGCAGTTCCGCCTCAACGATGGGAGGCAAAGTCGTTCGCTCCACAATGGTCTTTGCGGACTCAATGTTCATAAGCGCCCGGGCAACTTTAGGGCTGATTTTATAAACCGGTTCCCAAATTTTTGTTTTTTTCATTTTACTCATGGCGTGCTGCTATAGGGCCGAGTATCACTTTCGCCAGCAGAAAGCCATAGAACGGGCCCGCCAGCGCCGGCGCGAGATGTTTGATAATTCCCGGGGTAGGATCGCCCGTCCACAACATGGTTGCGGCATGGAGTAGCATAGCCAAAATCCCCATCCCTATGGCGCAGTCGGCCGCGTGACGGAGAATGGCTGGCTTTGAAGTACTGAATATCTCCCTTAGCGGGAAAGCCGTCCAGGTCAGCAGGAAAGTCCCGCCGAAGACCAGCAGAATAGCCTCGATATTTATGAACGGGGCAAACCCCATTACACCTTCACTGAGATATATCGAAATTATCATCAGCAGCACAACAAACAACTGTTTGAAGAATCCGCCACCAGGTCTCACAATATTGTTTTCCATATTTTCCTCTCAAGTTAAAACAGCTTGTCTCTTTTTCCTGTTCTGTCTTTTCCGTTCTGGTGCTTTCAGGGCACTGCGGGCAATTGGCCTGTAGAATATCTCATAAGTTCCTGCGCCTACGGCAGCAGGAATTGCTCTGTTGTCGCGCCAGTAACTTCCGCTTCCAGTGTGAGCGGCTCGATAGCCGGCATGGTTTTCACTCCCGGGCACTTGGTTTCTGCCGCCTTTGAAACAACAGCATTGTTTTTGAAAGCCGGGTCTATAAATATCATGGCTCTCGCCGACAGAACGCGCAGGGAACAGTCCCGGCTCTTCAAATGTCCCCGAAGGACCGGGAGCGCTTTTTTTGCCGCAGGCCCGACAGCACCAAGGGCTACGGCGGCGGACCTCTTCACGTCAAAGTCGCTGTCATTCAGCGCGCCGAGAAGGGTTGCCATCGCCTGCCCGCTCTTGGAAACCAAGCGGCTCAGCGGGAAGATCAGCGCGGCGCGGAGGCCGGGGTCTTTGTCCTTCAGCGCTTCTGCAAGTTCCTGCACGGCGGCTGTAGAAAACAATTCAGGAACTGACATGGCGTAATTGCCCAGGGCATCGGCTGCGCCCAGCCTCACGGAGATATCCGCGTCTTTCAGCGCGGCCAAGACCGCGTCAAGCGCTTCTGCGGGCGGCGGGAACATGCGTGCGACGACCAGCGCCGCGCCGGCCCGGGACGCTGGGTCAGCGGCCTTTAGCGCGTTCCTGGCTATTTCCCCGGCAGGAGCGCCCGCTTTTACAAGCGTTATGGACGCCCAGACGTGCGTATCTTCATCCGGGGCCTGGGCGGCGCGGAATAAGGCGGAAAGAATATCTTCAGAAAACCGGGCCTGCGTTTCCGGCGGGTACCCGCCCAGCGCCTTTGCGGCGGCGGCGCGCACTCTGGCCTCGGTGTCGTCCAAAGTTGCCGCAAGCGGGACAACCGCTTCAGGCGAAGGATGGAACATGTCCGCCAGGACAAAAGCCGCCTCAAACCGTATTTCCACGTCAGGCGACCGCAGGGCCGCGCCAAGCCAGACCCCCGCCGGCGGGCCTATTTTTACCAGCGCGTTGGACGCGGCTATTTTTAGGTCTTTTCCGCCTGAAAAAGCCGCGCGGGCAAGTGCAGGCACGGCGTCCTTAGCCGAAGCGCCCGCTTCACCTAATATATATGCGGATTCCTCGGCCAGGGCGGGATCTGCGCCCTCAAGGTTTATTGCAAGCAAGGCAGCCGCCAGCACGCCTTGCGCGGGCAGTATCCGCGCGGCCGCCCGGTGCAGCGCAATGTCCTTACTTTTCAACGCCTCCACCAGTGCCGGCACGGCCGCGTCCAGCTTTGACAGCGTGCGTGCTGCCGAGAAAGAAACAAGGTCGCCGCCGCTCATGGCATCCATAAGCTCCGGGACAGCCGGTGCGGCCGCCTGGCCCAGGTTCTCTAATGCGTTGGCGGCGGCCAATCTGTATGGGGAATTTCTGTCCGCGAGTAGCGTCTTCATACGCAACACCACTTTTCCGCGGGCTTTATCATCCGCGCGCAGCACTTCACCCAATGCCGCGGCACGGACCTGCGGGCTGCCTACCAGCAGCCGCTTCGTTACGGAAGAGCAGCCTGCCAGCAGCAGTCCGGCAGTGCAGACGAAAAAAAGGAGAAAATGCCTCATAAGAAGATAAAAGAAACAGACCTTCCCTGTTAACGGGCTGTCCGGTCAGGGGAGAGCGTCCCAAAATTCCTTACCGGGATGCGTAAGAGCCGCGTCTATTCTTGTGTCGTGCCATACAAAGTCGCAGCAGGGCCGGCCCTGGATAAGCGTGCCGCTCCTTGTCAGATGAAAAGCCGGGTTGTACATTTTTGCGGCTTCAAAATCGTAGTGGCAGGCCACCGCATAAGCGAAGTCGGGGTCATTCAACTCTTTCATAACCTCTGCCCATTTGCACTTACACACCTTGGAGCCGCTCCTGCCTTCGTCTATGGTGAAATCTGTCATTATAAAGGCGTTGCGGAAAGCGCCCTGCCCTTCACCGCCGAACACGAAATCGGAGACATGCTCCGCCTTTTCAAAAGGCACGGTGCGCGTGAACTCGTCACGTACCTTTTGATAAGCCTCGATCGCGCCCTTCCGGCCCAGTTGCTGCTCGAATGCTTTGGCCAGGTAATAACCGATGAACAGATAGCCCCGCAAGTATTGTTTGGCGTCCACGCTGATCCGAGTTTCCGGAGGGCAGAGCCGCGCCATCCCCAACAGTTGAAGCACTTTCATCACCAGCGCCGTTCCCAACACCTGGTCGGCCGCCAGTGCCGGGTAATTTTCCAGAATGGGTTTCAACAGCGCCGGGTCGCCCTCCACTCCCTCGGCGGGGATTAAAAGACGCAGCAATTCGCCCCTGTACCCGGAGAGATCGCAAACTCCGTTCTTCTGTATGTACTCCAGCGTGAAATTAGAATAAGCAAGCCGCTTCAGGTAATCCCCGAACGCGAACTCGATCGCAAGCTCTTCCTTGTACCCGTCTTTGCGTAGTGTTTTCATAGAGAAAGAAGTCTTCGGCTGCCGTTCAGCCTACTGCGGCATAAATTGATTTTTCGTCTTATCCCAATGGAACCTTATTTCTGTCCCGGATGACCGATTGATCACAAAGTCATGGGACAAGTTGATATCACCAGTCCAAGTCTGTTCATGCGCCATGGAAAAAGACGGGATATACTTAGCCGGTTCTTTGCCGGCAGACTGAAGCGGGACTTTATAAACCTCGACAACGCGATAGAACATCCACGCCGCCCTTTTCTGTGCTTGCTCTACGGTCTCCGGAGGGGCACTAAAGCTGTTAACTATTTTATGCACTACCACTATTGCGATTTCATGTGTTTTATTATGCCCGGCTAATACCGTATCAATATAGCCCCCGGTAAATTTCCCCATCACGGCGCCTGGGGATTCCCACCGTGAGACAACGGAGTTCCTGCACAGCTCCGCCGGATAATCCTTGCCGGTCCACATTACAAAATCAGGGTCATACTTCCGTATGGCAAAATTAATACTAGGCGATAAAGCAACCTCGTATTGGCAGTCATAATCTATCGTCACTCCGCCGCCACCGGTTTCCGATAACGCGAAACATGGCTGAGAAAGAAGACAGTAGTACAAAATCCAGGCATTTCTTTTCATGGGGATCATTTTAGGGTCGCCTACCCTGGTGCCTCAAACCATTGGTTTAAAAATGTTTTCTTACTTTCGGCCCAGTAATATATTTCCCCCAGCCATAAAGTTCCGCTCAGCCTATCGCGTCCCAGATATTGAATTCCTATCGCTTCGTTTTCTAAAGCAAGGGTACGGACCTCCATGTCTCCATAGGTATAACGGCTGCCTTTCGGCTGAACGGATAATATCGGCGTAGCGAAATCAATCTTGGTTTTATCAAACCACGGCTGATGAATTTCAATGACTTTGTATGACGTGGCAGAATCCGACAATACCGCCAGCAGTACGGATGACGTTTTGTTTCGCCCGGACAAAGCCGCATCCATATAGCCGTCGCCGTTAAAATCGCCTTTAATCGCGGAAGGAGATTGCCTTGCGGAAAAAGAGTATAAACCGGTTACTTCGGGGTTATACTCGCTCTGTTCCCAGATCCTGAAATCCGGGGCGTAATTCCGCAGCGCTTCCCTGATTCCGGGCACCAAGACAACCTTGTAACTGCATTGGTAAATTATTTGCGGGTCGGTAAGGTCTACCTCGCCGGCCGTAATCAATGAAGCCCCGGCAGCATTTGCCGGCGGTACAATAAACGGAAGCGATGATATTACGGTCTTTAAAATAAACGTGATCATTTGGTGTAATCAGCGACTATCAAATGTAAAGCATAAATCAGAACGGCTCTTCCCAATTTAAAACCCGGTAATTTGAAATATCCAGTTCGCCTTTAAAAAGCACGTGCGGTGCATAACCCCACAGCAGCGGAGGTTTCTTTTCTTGCAGGCATTTGCGGTAATATCTGGCGTTGATCTCGGGCATGCCGGAAAGCTCCCTTACACGTGCTGCGCTTACCGGCTCGAAATCGGAAGCCAGCAAAGCTTCTCCATCATCCTGTTCGGTGGAATTCCGGTAGAGAATGGAACTAGCGGCAATATCTGCCACCGGGATTTCAAACCAGCCCCTCGGCTTCCTGTGGTGTTCAAACCCCATCTCAGAAAGTGTCCGGCATATCAGGGCCGGGTGCATAAGCGACATATGGAGCACATCGTTCCAAAGGCAATTCAAAGGCGGGATAACAAGCTTCATAAGCCACTCGCGCCCCTCGTACTTCTTCACAACCCTAGAATATATCCCAGGCTGCTTTTCTTTGAGCGTAGTCAACGGAAAAAGCCTGGCTCCGCAGAAGTCTGGCTGCTTCGCATGGTAAACGAAAGTTCCCTGTGTTTTTGCCATTAAGTTTTATATTCTCTACAAATGCCTGGCAACTTTCACATCAAATCTCTACTCTATAAGTGCACCCTTGAATATTTCCATACGCAAGTAATTTATACAACCCATCTACTTCTTTTGTTGTTTTCCCGCCGCGCGAAAAGTAAGGAGCAGATTCGGCTTTAATGTTTATATGCGCATTACCGACGGCAAGAATTTTAAACCCGTTCTTTTGCAGGTAATCCGCTACGGGCTGCATTTTTCCATACTCATAACTGCAAATCGGGCACGCCGAGGCGGCTTCGGGGGTCGGGTGCTTAAACGACCGATGCCAATACTGCATTTTAGTAGCAGTTAACCCAAATTTTCCATTAGCATATCCGCTCATGCGCCCTCCGTTTCAATTGGCAACACTTCAGTCTCTTTTCCGGAACAGATTTCATGGCCTTCTTTAGGGTTTTACCCCATCCTTCGCTTTTTTCTCGGTGATATCCAACCCTAAATGCCCGTAATTATCTTTTAAATATTTTGCACCGTCATCCTGCCCTAAGTTCATATCCAAAGACTTTTTAAGTTCGTTAAGCCTTGCTTCATTCCCGTCTATGATATCTCCCCATCGCTTTACATATATTTTCTTGTTTGTATCCTTCGCAAAAGTGTATCCCAACTCCCCGGTTTGGGAATCAGATATTTCGTGCTGCAAGACCTTGTCGTCAATATCAGTAGAGACAAGAACCAATGCTATTCGCCAGTTCGCAAACTCCGGCCTATCTTTTACTATATCGTAATAATCCTTGATCTGTTGGGTTTCCTTCTTGCCTATAGAAACTTTGGGGCGCTTAAGCTCAACGATCAACGCATGAGGCTCCGCACCGATAAAGGTCTTCTGGGTAAAGAATAGATCTGAAATTCTTTCTCCGCCTTCAACCTCGTAGTCTCCGCAGAAGTCTTTAATGTTTTCACGAATTCCTCCGATGGTGGTGTTAAAAGACTTATCGGAGGTCATTAAATTATACTGCTCGCCGAAAATCCAGGCTTCCTTTTCAATCACCTTGTGCAATTGGCTTCGTTCTTTTATTATCTTGGACAGGTCTCCATGAACCATGTTTTTTATAGCCTGAATAAAATCCAACCGGCTTATAATAGTCTGTGACGTCCTTATCACTGAGCTAAGTGTCGTTCTGTCGAGTAACTTGGCAAAACCCTCAGTTTCCTCTGGGGTCAGCCCCAGCAGTTCCTTTAGAATTCTTGCGAAATGCTCAGGCTCTTTCTCGACAATTAATTTCAGGGTTTCCACAATGTACTTGCGGTATTTGCTCTTAAAGATTGCCGGTTTAGTTTGATTCAGTTTTACAATAATCGCGTCATAAACCGCCTGAGTTTTATGAGCTACTTCCGAAGCTGTTGATGTGGTATTGAAAGGATAAATCTTCTCGTCCTTCAATTGCTTTATTATATTTCCCGCTTCTGCCATGTTTGAAGCGACAAGGAATTTCTCCATCGAGTCTTTCGCCTGGGATTCGATTGTCTGGAACACGGAGTCCATCGCGGTCATATGCAACCGATTTTCATTCTTCGCAACTTCCACCTTTTTGGACGCGATATATAGGGAGTGGTTGGTTTTCAGCTTGCTGGAGTCCAATGGTGCCTCAAGCAAGGTGTTGTAGTCATGGTCGCACCAGAATAATTTATTATTTTCCGTAGCAGTAGTCTTCCAAACAACAGTCTTAGCCTTAACATCATCATTAGGTTTCGGCAACGCGGCCTCATCCTGGTGAGCAATATGACTTTTACTTCCGAGAATATTATTATTGAGCTTGATCTTAACCCGTGTATCATCAACTACGGTTAGAAAATACTTCTCCAGGCGTTCTTTTAACACATCCATGCCCGGCAGCTTCACCTGTTCGCAATTGGTGGCAGTAAATATTGTCCCGGTCTGCGCAGTGATTTCAGGCAGGCTGGCATTGTCTATGATTGTAAAGTCCTGGGGGCTAGCAATCTTTGCGGAGATTATCGTGCTTTCTTTGACTGTTTTTGTCTTCCACTCAAGGTCGCTCCCGAGGGTGTAAGCCTTAAACCGGCCTTCTCCAGCTTTACCATGGATATTCCTTCCAAAGACATTCTGGTCACTTATCTTTTTATTGGAAAATCCCAAATTCAAAAACGGGTCTAACGGATTCTTTTTGTTCGGCGCGGGAATTCCCGTGCCGTTATCCACAACCTTGATTGTTTCTATACCAGACAATTCATTCTCAATTATAAAGATTTCGATTTCGCTGGCGTTGGCGTCTAAAGAGTTGTAAATGACCTGGGTTAATCCGTCAAATGAATCGCCGTTCTTATAAATATCAAGGTGCTTGTCATGCGTGGAAATTCTTTCTACCCGATTAGTCATAAAACCTCCGACTCACCGCACATATAAATATTTCTGGAATTCAATGAACGTGTTGCGTATCTCCTGCACGCTGCCCAATTGGGTTGTGGCGTCATCTATGGCGTGATACTTCAGGGTCAGGAGGTCAGGCAGTTTCTCCTGGTCCAGCTCCTCAACGCCGGTTTCTATGTATTTAGCCAGGACAAAGTCCAGGAACTCCTGCTGGCGGGAGCCCAGGCCGGTATGTATCTGGGATATTGCCTTTGCTACCCTGGCTTCGCGCGTAATCGGCTTAATAGAAAAAGCTATGTATTCCAACACGTCAAAAAGGTCGCTCTTTTCCGCATTTATTAGTTTTTGCAGCGTAGAGAGGTCATCCCGTGTGTAGCCGGCGTCGGCAAGCTTATCCAGCATGGCTTTGCGGGTTATGGGGTTGGACCAGACTTTGCGCAGCTCATCTTCACTTTTAAAGAAAGTGGGAAGCGCGCCGAACAGGTCACGTATGAACTCTTCCGCGGAAATCGGTTTACCGTCAGCGCTGTAGAAAGTGGTGGAGATCATATGCTGGATCTCGCGCTCTTTCCCGTCGCGCAGTTTGATCTTTACTTTTTTAATACACTCGCAGGGGCGTTTTCCGCACTTAGGACAAGACGGCTTTTCGCATTCACAAGGTTTTTGGCCGCATACAGGGCAGGGCTGGCCGGGCTTATGCTCGCATACGCAGGGCTTCTGCCCGCATTTCTCACAAATTTCAGCTACAGGCTCGCCATCCCATTCGGGGTCTGAAAAGTGATGGTAGGCATTCACAAAATCATAAATGGTGAAGTACTCTTTGCCGTCGAATAGGCGCGTGCCGCGGCCTATGATCTGCTTAAACTCTATCATCGAGTTAATAGGCCGCATCAGAACGATGTTGCGGATATTGCGGGCATCCACGCCAGTGGACAATTTCTGGGAGGTAGTCAGGATGGTGGGGATACTCTTTTCGTTGTCTTGGAATTCCCGTAAGTACTGGTCTCCCAGGTCTCCGTCATCAGCGGTAACGCGGACGCAGTAGTTGGGCTCCCGGCTTGTCTTATTCTGGTTTATCAAATCTCGCACTAGGGCGGCGTGGGCCTGCGTGGCGCAGAAAACAAGGGTTTTCTCTTTCTGATTTATTTCGGAGAGGAAGATCTGCACGCGCTTGGCTTCGCGCTCTTTTATCTCAATGATCCTGTTGAAGTCGGGCTCGGCATAAATCCTGCCTGTTTCCACCTCGCCCTCAATTACATGGTCGTCCGAGGTAAAACTATAATCGTCCAGCGTGGTTTTTACCCGCTTTAAGCGGAACGGGGTAAGATAACCGTCGTTGATGCCTTCTTTCAGGGAATAAATATACACCGGCTCGCCGAAATAATCATAAGTGTCCCGGTTGTCCTCGCGCCGGGGCGTGGCGGTAAGGCCAAGCTGCACGGCCGGGGAGAAGTATTCCATAATACTGCGCCAGTTGCTTTCATCATTGGCGCCGCCCCGGTGGCACTCGTCTATTACGATGAAATCAAAGTAATCTCTGGGGTATTCTCCGAAATAGGGCGTATTGTCCGGCCCGCTCATAAAGGTCTGGAAAATGGTAAAGAAAATACTGCCGTTGGTCGGGACTTTGCCTTTCTTGCGTATTTCATCCGGGCTTATGCGCACCAATGCGTCTTCCGGGAATGAGGTAAAGGCATTAAAGGCCTGATTTGCAAGAATATTCCGATCAGCCAGGAAAAGTATACGGGGCCGGCGCGTTCCGTCTTTTTTAAGATTCCAGCGGGTCTGGAAAAGCTTCCAAGCTATCTGAAAAGCTATAAAGGTTTTGCCGGTGCCGGTGGCGAGGGTCAGCAAAATACGCTGCTTGCCATCGGCTATAGCCGCCATAGCGTTATTAATGGCGATTTCCTGGTAATAATACACTTGCTTAGTGCCGCCGATGTCGTCAAACGGTGTAGCATTGAACAGGTCCCGCCATTGGTTTGTGGCGGTAAATCTTTTGTTCCAGAGTTCTTCTGGTGTGGGAAAAGCGGCAACAGGGCCTTCTTTGCCGCTCTGCATATCTATCTGATATATCGTTTTTCCGTCGCAAGCGTAGGTATTATCCAGGCGCAACTTCTCAGCATAGTTTTTTGCCTGCGCGACACCTTCAGCCACGCCCTTAATAGTGTTTTTGGCCTCGACTACGGCCAGTTTGCAGCCTTTATAAGACAGCACGTAATCCGCAATAAGCGGTTTAGCGCGTTTACCGCCCACCAGGAGTTTCCCCGCGGTAATGTGGTATTCGCGGTGCACCTTAGTGCCTTCCACCGCGCCCCAACCACTTGCTTTCAGCTTGGGGTCAATGAGTTCCGCCCTAGTCTCCGCTTCGTTCATGATTTAACCCCTGCAAGTTCGCCGCTGAAGGCTTTTCGCAGAATGGATTTCTTGAGTTCTTCAAGCATGGATATCTTTTTGTTATATATTGCCTCAAGATTCCTGGTTTCCACAGAAAGACTATCAAGTCGTGCAGTTATATCAATTTGCATATGCATTGGCGGAACATAGATGCTGTTGTTTAATATACGTTTGGGAGCTGTATGCTTAACCATTGTTCCTGTTGCAGTTTCCCTAATCTTTGCCAAATACTGTTTTGTTTGCAAATAGTAATAAATGTATCGACTACTTACTTTGCTATCCTTGAATACAAATTTTCCGATTCGCTGGTTATGCAGGATATTTTTCTGCTCGATAAAAGCTGGTTTACCAAGTATTTTCATTTGAGAGGACAAATCTGTCATTACAACGACTAGATCTCCTTTGGAGAATTGCCATCTACTTAAAACTTTACCTTTATATCTCTTGGTGTTTTTTGGCGTAAAACATAGAGATGCGGATTCATTGAAGTTTCCAGGAGTTAATACTATTGAATTTTTGCCTGCGTAATCTGTATCGAAATCATCCCCATCGAATGCAAATCCATGTTTTATCTCACACAAGTCAGATAACTCTATTTTTTCCCATCCATCACCCGGATTATCAAAAACATTTTGCAAGCCAGATTCAAAGAGTTCGCGAGCGTTGGCGAGATTCTTTTGGGCACTCTCTTTTACCTTCGCAGTCGCTTCAAATGCCTTAGCCAAAACAGCCACAATGCGTTTTTGTTCTTGCAATGATGGAACCTGTATTTCCAAATCCAATACTTGTTTCATATTGGCGCGAGGCATTCTTGCGCCGGTGCACGTTTTATTAATTCTTTCCACTATAGGCTCGGAAGTAATCCAATAAAAAAGAAATTTTTTATCTATACGCCCATTGGGCCTTAACGGGAAGATCTCTGTAGAACAATGGCCATGAAAGCTGGGCAGAAGAACTTTGTTCAGATACGGGCGCAAACGTCCATAGAGCAAATGCTGCGATGTAAAATAGAAAGTACTACTCTTGACTCCGCGCGGATCCAGTTTCCCTAAAAATCTGCCAGTATTGGATTGAATATCCTCCATCCCGATATAAGGGATATCCCTATGAAGGTTCCTTGCCCCATCAATCTCGCATACATCTCGCAATTTCAGCTTTTGTAGAACCATATTTATTTAAACAACCCTTTAGAGCCGATCTGATGTCCCCAATACTCCGTCATCTGTACAATCTGCTCTAAAGCTGTTTCAAGGATGTGGATAATCCCACGGGCATCCTTTTTTGTAATCGAGGATCTTGGGGTAATTACTTTAGAATTAAAAACCCCGACATACATCGAATCTTGCCGCTTCTTCCAAAGAGGCTCCTCCACAACAACCTGTTCCACATCATGTAAATCCGGTCCGACCCATGAGGTTGGGCGGTCTTCCGCTTCATAATAGGCCCAGCCTACCCGCAGTATCTTTAACTTATGGTTCGCAAAAGACTTCGCAAAATCAGACTCATTGGAATAACCGGTATAGACATCCGCGGCGTGCTGAGACTTTGAAATCTCCTCTAAAGCCGTGTAAGCTAGGAAATACGCGCGAGGGTAATGCCCATTCTCAAAGAGAAGTTGGGCCTCTGTTAGCAAGGCCGCCGCATTGTTGTGGGCCTGCCGGTATATCTCCCAGTGAAGTTTTTGCTTCTGTAATTTATTTCCCATCAATTAGTGCCAGAATATTTTTAATGACCTTATCGCTTTCTTTATCTAGCTTTGACATTTCCGCCAGGATGTCTTTAGGGTTGCGATATGCAACCTCTTTTTCTCCTTTCGGATTCTTCACGGAGAGGTCGAAGGTTTCCTGGTTAATATCAGCCATGCCGACAGACCAGGAATTGTTGGAATTGGCCTTGGTCTTTTGTAACTTTACAAACTCAGCCAAATCCTTTTCATTCAGAGGATTTGTCTTCCCAAGGTTCCGGTCCAGGTCTAAATGGTAATACCAGACCTTGCGGGTTGGAGAACCTTTTTCAAAGAACAGGACCACGGTTTTAACGCCAGCCCCCGTGAATGTGCCGCCGGGCAGGTCCAGCACCGTGTGCAGATTGCAGCTTTCCAGCAACTGCCTGCGCAGGCTGACGGAGGCATTGTCCGTATTGGAAAGGAATGTGTTTTTAATAACCACGCCCGCGCGGCCGCCGGCTTTCAGAATCTTTATGAAATGCTGCAGGAACAAGAACGCGGTTTCGCCGGTTTTTATAGGGAAGTTCTGCTGTACCTCGGCCCGCTCTTTGCCGCCAAAGGGTGGATTGGCAAGCACAATGTTGTAGCGGTCCTTTTCCTGTATATCGGCAAGGTTCTCGGCCAGAGTGTTGGTGTGCACAATATTGGGGGCTTCCACGCCGTGCAATATCATGTTCATGATGCCTATTATGTAGGCCAGGCCCTTCTTTTCCTTGCCGTAGAAAGTCTTTTTCTGTAGCGTTTCAGCGTCTTTGGTGGTAAGGGTCTTGCTGGCCTTTAAATACTCAAAAGCTTCGCACAAAAAGCCCGCCGACCCGACTGCGCCGTCATATATCTTGTCGCCGATGGCCGGGGCAACCACTTTTACAATTGTTTTAATTAGCGGCCGAGGCGTATAATACTCGCCTCCGTTGCGGCCCGCGTTGCCCATGTTCTGGATTTTGCCCTCATAGAGATGGGACATTTCATGCTTTTCGGTATGGGAACGGAAGCGGAGGCCATCGATCAGGTTGATGACTTCCCGCATATTGTAGCCGCTCTGGATCTTGTTTTTGAGTTCGCTGAAAATCTCGCCTATCTTGTATTCAATGGTGTCGGCACTTTCGGCGGTAGCTTTAAACTTCTTCAGGTAGGGGAACAGCTTATGGTCAACAAAATCTTTCAGGTCGTCCCCGGTCAAAGCCTTGTGATGGTCAATCTTGCCATCTTTGCCCTTGGGTGCCGCCCAGGTTTCCCATTTAAAATCCCGGCTGATAATATTGGAATATGACTTCCCGGCCAACTCGGCAGCGGTTTTCTTGTCTTTTTCAAGATCTTCCAGGTACTTCAGGAACAGAATCCAGGAGGTCTGCTCAACATAATCCAGTTCGCTTGAACAACCGGCGTCCTTGTGTAGAATATCATCGATGTTTTTAAAAGCCTGTTCGAACATTTTTAGTCCTATTTAATGAAGAAACGATACTACTTATTCAAAAACGTCATATTGCGCGTGGATAACTATCCCCTAATAATTAAATTATATTGCTTTGGGCGCATAATTGCCATTAAATTTCCCAATCGTCCATTTCCTGACTTTAATTTTAATTGTCTTGGCAGGCTGCTCCCATTCCAGTGAATAGAAATTCCCGCTTTTTGATAAAAAAACAGGTCCCCCGGAAGTAGGCAATATTTCCAATGGGTCGGACTCTTCCGTTTTGTTATAAATAAAACTGTCTATCAGGCGCAATTCCCTGTTAAGTACATACAAGGCGGCAAATGGCTCCCAGCCTCCGCGTTTTTTTCGTTGTTCTTCAGTATTGCTGCAGTATGAGCTCACATACATGAACCCTTTCTCATCCCTGCCTATCGGCCAAGCACTGTTAACTCGGTAATCGAACGGTCCAAGAACTAATTTGTCTTTAGCGAAGCCGAGTTTGGTCAATGTGTTTTCCGGCTGGCTGAACACAGTAATCCTGTTGTCGCCATCTTCGCTATGCGGAAGCGAGCCTACTCCTTTGCGTATCCACCCGTAGTTGCCCACGGATAACGGGTCAGGCATAGCTTTCAGGTCTGTGGTTTCGCTCTCCAGTCTGTTGCCTTCATATACCTGAAGTTTCTTGGCTGAAAATCCTGAACGGTGATAACCCGCCTCAGGATCGGATTTAAATATGTTGTGGTAATCTATCCAGACATAGAGCTTGTCATCCGCATTTATTACCGCGTCAATCCGTACCGGATAAGTGGATTTGACCACAACCTCTGTTATCTTTGTAGGTTTGCGAAGTTCCTGCCCACAGACAGGCCCGGCAATCGCCCCACAAAGAACGACGCTAATAAAAAAAATGATTTTTATTACCCGCATAAAATGTAAAGGTCGCACACTATTCTCCTGTTTTTTTGTATTTCTTAACCAGCGCTTTGAATTCTGGGGCGTCGTTTAACCCTTTCAGGAAATGTCCGGCGTCCGTTTCCTGGTAAAGCTCTTCCCACTGATCGAAGCCCCGCTGGAAAGCCTTTTCAAACCATTTCAGGGCAGTTTCTTTATTTTTCCGGCAGGCCCACCAGTATACGCCGAGGTTACTGTGGGGGGACGGGGCCTTATCGTTTAAGACAATCGCTTTTTCAAAGTCGGATTTAGCCTGGTCGCACTTATTAAGCCAAAGATATACCCCGCCGCGCTCAGCGTAAGCTTCGCCTTTTTTGCCGGTGCCGCAGTCACCCGTAGGATCAAGCGCAATGGCCCGGTCATAATCTGCTGTCGCCTTGCCGTACTCTTTCTTGTAGCAATAAGAATTAGCGCGGTTGACGTAGGCAACGGCGAATTTAGGGTCAAGCGAAAGGGCACTGTCAAAGTCGGCTATCGCCTTGTCGTATTTTTTGAGGTGATTGTAGACAACGCCGCGGTTGCTGTAGGCCGCGCCTTTTTGCCCGGGGCCGTATTCCCCGGACGGCTTAATCTCGATGGCTTTATCATAATCCGCCAGCGCTTTATCGTATTGCTTGAGGGAGGAATAAGAAATCCCGCGGTTATAATAACCGTCAATATCTTTCGGATCAACTACAATGGCTTTCCGGTACTCCACTATCGCCTTGTCGAACTTCTTAAGAGCGTGATAAGCAATTCCCCTGTTGTTGTATACCACGGCTTTATTGGAAGCCCCGTCCGAAGGGGCCCAGAGCTTGAGGGCTTTTGTAAAATACACCAGTTTCTCTTCCTGGGCCGCGACTCTGTAGCCCTTATCGAAGCAGTCAAAAAACGAATTGCATTCTCCGGTTAACGCTGACAGGTTAGCTGTTCCCGATAATATAATTGCCAGTACGGCTGTGATAATTACAGGGGTAAAATATTGCCGCAGTTTGTTCTTTAGCCGCATAAAGCGTTTATCTTTCCGTCACTCCTGGAAGTTAAGCTGGTAATTGCCGTCTTTATCAACATCCGGTCCAAGGAATAATGCCTGCCCGGCTGCGTTCAGTATATAAATTCCCTCATCACCGCCCAGAACTATGGAATCGCCTATTCTTTGAATGGCGCTTATGCCGGAGGGGACTTCATGAATTACGGCTTCTCCAGTGGCGGGATTCACCGCAGCCAGACCTCCGGAACTGACAGAGCCTTCGCCGATATGTTGCAGCCCCATCCAGACAGTATTTTCTTCAGCCAGAATGGCCGAGCAGGACCATTTGGCCGTCTGCGAGGAGTACAGGATCTCGAAAACTTTCGCCTTTGTGTCGAAGAAGCCGGCGGCTCCTACGCCGCATTGGCCTTCCCCGCCGTAAAAATTCTTGCAGAACCAGATGCGGTCTCCCAATTTCTGGAAAGGGCCCAGCTTGTCGTTCAGCCCGCAACCATGCTCCGCTCTATCCGGGCGGTAACGTTTTAAAATATCATTTCCGGGCACAGGCATGGGATAAAATTTGCAGGACTTCCCTTTGATATCATAAATCCCCGTTACGGCCTCATAGCCCGCGGCGGAATTCCAAACAAAAAATCTGCGCAGCGGAGTTTTGGAGATGTCTATGAGACTGGCGGAAAGGGCATGCCGTTCAAGAATGCCAGTGTAAGAATTGTGCAGCCAGGCATATTTCCCGGGGTTCTCTGTTTCGCAGCGGCCTTCATAGCCCACTAGCGCCGCGTCTCCCTGGGTGTGGCGTTCTTTGTCGCATTTCTCGTATAAAGTGAAGTCTTTAAAGATTTCGTCTGTCGAAATGCTGGAACAGGGGTCTTTCACGGGTCGGAAATACCGCGCATCCGCCCCTTTGGTCCTGCTCCAGGCTTTGCCGTCAAAAGCGTAGGTCTCTGACGGCGTATACATACGCAGCCCGTCTCTCTCGATTTTCAAAAAGGTAATTGGGGAGAGTTTCTCCCCGCTGATATTTCTGATTATTTCCCAGTCTCCGGCTGCCGGCTTATCGTTTTTCAGCCCCAGCCGGATTATTACCCCGTTCTCTCCCTGCTGCCCCGTGAAGTATATATCGCTCTTAAAGCGGGTAATTGCGTTTATCCGGACAGGTTTATAGCTTTGTGACATTGCGGTGGCGGTGGAAGGCCCGTTGAAGAAATACTTTCGCCTGGCAAGTTCCCCGCCGGAATCAACGTCTTCATGAACTATGGTGACATAACCGGGGCCGGCCGTTTTTATGTCAGGCATGGCGTTGCGGGGATCGATGGAGGTTACAGTCGCAATTTTCCTGATAAGCTTGCCGGACGGCGGAGCCACCAGGAAAAGCCCGAACGGTCCGCTGACCCAAGGAGAGCCGCCGGTGCCGACCAACACTACCGTGCGGTTCCCCGATATCCGGCGCGTCGCTATTAAAGCGAACTTGTCCAGACTTGGATCTTCTTTCTTCAGGGCGGCGGGGATGCCGTAGAGGTTAGTGGTGGAGATGTCCGTTACATAGCCGGGGTCCCACCAGGCGCCGGCGGGAGGAACGGTAGCAATCAAAAGCAGGACGGAGAATAGGCTCTTTGTGATACCTGGCATAATTTAGCAACCGCCGCAGGTAATATAGAATGCGCCGTAAGAGCTGCCCGTTGTTTTCAGTTTAGGGAGAATATACTTCAGGTGCTCCTCGTATTCCTTCCCGCCGGGCAGGGAAAGGAGTTGCGTGTAGTACTTTATGGCGTTCAGCCGGTGTTTCTCAGTGTTCTGCTCAAGTTCTACGCAATATGAGAAAGAGCAAAAGGAGTTGTATTTATATGGCGACAGGCCGACCGAATATGCGGTTTCATTGGCTTTCGCCAGCAGGAAAAGAACGCGCGGCAGGAACGGGGAATCAGGGTGAGAAGCCAGGAATTCCTCGCCTTTCTTCATGACCACCTGCATAGCGTCAGAGGAGTCCAGGGCTGGAAAGCCCCGCTCCATCTCCCTCATGAAGGCGTATTGCCCCCAGTAGGAGCCCGGGTACGCTTTGTAAGCCGGGAACAAGGAGGTGTCTTTGGCGGCGTAACTTTCCCCCATATATTGGAGTTCGCAGGTTATGCCGTTCTCTTTCAGAAGTTCCAACTCCGGCGGCGGAGAAGCATTTTCCCCATCCTTCCTATGGGCCCAGAAAGCGAAGTTTAACTGCGTAACCATGCCGTCCACCAGGTATTTGGAAAGGACCAGGAACGGAGCCCCGTCTGCGGCCGCCGGCAAAGCGGCACCGATAGTGTCCCTGGCCGCCAGCAACTTTTCTATAGTTACCGTCTTGTTCAAGTTCGGTCCGCGCAGCAGCATCGGTTTTATCTCTTCCCAATCCGCACCGAGTACCTTTTCCGCGCCGGCCTTTTCCAGGTCAGCTACCAGACTTGGCATAGCATCCATGTCCTTTGATGCTTCTTTCACAGTAGGAGGGCGGGCGGAATATTTACCCGTATCTTTGTGTTCCAGTTTTATCCTGAGGACCGTCCCCATGCCGTGCGGTTCGTAATACCACAGGCCGTCCAGGTCTCCCTTGCTGATCTCCATGACTCCGCTCCAGTTGCGGCCGCCGGGGCTGGAAAGGTGCTTCTCGGTAGGTTTCGCCTCGAAGCCGGAGTTCTTCAGCAGTTCCATGACTTCGGTCTGCTTTATCTCTTTAAACGGTCTCCATTCCTGTTTTTTTATATTCAGCAGGTCGCGCGCGGTGTCCTTCCCGGTCTCTTCAAATATCTTCACTTCCCCGGACAGTATAAGTTCCTTGGCTTCGGTCAGGGACGGGACCGTGTAGGAGTACAGGTTTATTTCCATCCCCGGCCCTTTGCGCCGGAAGGTTTTTGAATACGCCGGCGGGTCGCAGTATTCGGGCGGATACGCCAAGAGCCGCCAATTGTTCTTTTCGCTTATTATTTCTCCGGGCTCCTGTCCTAAGGGCGCGGTCAATAGTGTGTTTATCAATTCCAATGGTGACTCTTTCTCCGTCAGTTCGAACGGTTCTCGCGATTCCACCGCTTCCTGCTGGGAGAACCCTTGCGCGTACTGCACCACTTCTTTTGTGGCGGTGCCGATGCCAGGGGTTCGGGAAGCTTCGGCTGTTGGTATTGCCTCAGCGCTGGCCTCTGTTTTGGGCGGGACTTTTACCAGCTTATATTGCGTATAAACCGCCACTGCAACAAGCAGGGAAAGGCCGATTATTTTTATAATATTAATTCTGGTCATTGCCCCGGTGCTCCCTGCTACTTTATAGATACTACAATTTGATGTTTGCCAATAAAAGCGTTTTCTATCCGGATGGGGCCATGGTCAAACGCAGGAGTCTGAGAGTCGAAAAGTGCTAGCATTGAATTATCAGTTGCGTCGAGGTCGATTGAGGAAAATGGAAACACGCTGGCAGCCATATAATGCTAAGTAAACCATCCCGCATATATCTCCTGTTCGAAGGGGCATTTAATTTTGCCGACAAAATTATCGCTCCCATTTTTGTCGTATTTTTACAAAGCTTTAGCCTGACTCCGGCACAAATAGGCGTTCTTTTGTCTGTTTCCAATTGGGTAACTGCATTCCTGGATTTCCCGACCGGCGCTCTCAGCGATCTGAAAGGCAGGAAGCTCACTTCAACAGGCGGGCTGTTCCTGTTCGGGATTGGTCTCCTGATCTACGGACTGGGAAAGAATTTTACAACTTTTGTCGTGGCCCTCTCGCTGATGGGAGCGGGCTTTGCTTTTGTTAGCGGTTCGATTACCGCCTGGTACCTTCATGAGATAAAAAGGATCGGGCTAAAGTCGGAGATCCATCGCGTCTTTTCGCTCTCGACGGGTTTCTCGTCCGCTATAAGTGCCCTTGCCGGGGTGGTAGCCGGCATTGCGGCTTCTGTCAGCTTAAGGCTGCCTTTTCTCATCGGCGGCGCGGTCGCATGCGTTATGGCGGCAGTTTGTTTTTTCGTCATGCCCGAAAATTATGGGACTCAGAACAAGAAACATTTAGCTTTCATGTCAGATACGATAAAAACATTTTGGGGCGCTCCTTTTATCCGCAAGTATGTTTATCTTCAAGTTCTGGCGGAAGTCGGTTTTTGTTATTTTATTCTTTCGTGGCAGCCGTATTTAATGTCGTTCGGGCTAAAAGCCAGCTCATTGGGTTTTGTGTTCACGCTGATGATGATGGCCGGGGCAATTGTCGGGCTACTCTTGTCCCGGTATATGAACCACACAAACAATCCGACGGTGGTAGCTTTGAGCGTTTTGTTGATGGGGATTGCTTTTATAGGGATGTGTGTCGGGCGCTCTTTAACAGCCGCCGTTTTGTCCACTCTGCTGTATCAGTGCGCTTTAGCTATCAAAATGCCCGCGCATGCGGCCTGGCTTAATGGCTTTTTAAAAGACGAGAATCGGGCGACTATCCTTAGCGCTATCTCGACGTGTGTAAGTGTGTCCACCGCCTTGTTTTTTATTGGGCTTGGCGTGTGGATGCAGCATGTTCCTTTTAAAGCCGGTTTTATTCTCCCGGCAGTTGCGCTGTTTATTGCCACACTGCTGGCAATCAGCATGGATCGTACAGAAATAAGGGTCACTGTTTCAGAACAGGACTAGGCCGTTTTGTGGGCGACATCCTGAAGGGTCATCAAACAGGTAATGGAGAAATACTATGGGGCGGGCACCATTTCAAGTCTTAGTGTTACCGTATAGAGTTTCGACGAAAGACAATATTTACTACGCGATATTCAGCCGAAGTGATGCCGATAACTGCTGGCAGGGTATCGCCGGCGGGGGCGAGGGAAGAGAAACCCCGACAGCCGCCGCGAAGCGAGAAGCTCTTGAAGAGGCGGGGATTAAAAAAAGCAGTAAATATCTCAAACTCGATTCATGTTCAACGCTACCGGTTGAGAATGTGTGCGGTTTTAAATGGGGTCCAAAAGTTTTGGTTATTCCGGAATACTGTTTTGGCGTGAAAGTTAAAAAGGAGCGCGTACGGTTATCACGGGAGCACACCAGTTTAAAATGGGTCCGTTATCCCCTTGCAATGAAGATGCTGAAGTGGGATAGCAATCGAAACGCGTTATGGGAGTTAAACCATCGGCTTAAATCACATCCGCGTCGATCATAGATTTTTCTATTCCCTTGGCAATTTATTACACAGAACGTCAGAGATAAACTTTGCCTTGCCGTCTATATAGGCGTTCCTGTCGTTCGGAAATCTTTTGGACAAGCGAAATTTTAGCCGGGCGTAAGCCAGAGCGGCTTTTGGGTCTTTTCGCAAAATATTACGAAAGCGGAGATGTCCCTTGCAGAAGGTACTGCCCGCCTCGGTTACGTGCAGATGGAAACACCGCAGGCCGTCTATATCTTTTGAAAAGAATAGCCTGCCGAGAACAGGGTCTTCTTCTCTGGGCTTTACCTGGTAGCCGCATCGTTCAAAGTGGGAGGTACTCTTTTCCGCTTTCTCAACAGAAGGGACCGCAAGCATTATGTCCAGTATAGGCTTCGCGCAGAGGCCGGGAACAGCGGTGCTGCCGATATGCGATATCGCTGCGGCCAATTCCCCAAGCTTCGCCTTCAGCAACTTCCGCTCTGCGCGAAAAAGCCGCGGCCATTCTTTATTATAGCCGGAGAGTATTACTTTGCCTTTTTTCAGCCCGAGCGGCCTTCGCGCTGGGCGCTGTTTGGTCTTTATCATACTTACACCCTAACGGCAATGCCAATCACTTAAGAAGTTTATGCACTACTTTAAAGAATTCAGTGACGACCTCAGTGTTTTGCAAATCATTAATTTGCCACTTTTCCAAATACGGTGCGTATAGTTCTTCATGCACCTTTTTCCAGTAGGCGACCGAACAATCTCCTTCACCCTCGGCTTTCGCAATGCTCTTTGGAATATCTTTAAAACGATGGAAGACGACACGTACCGTTTTTACGATGCAACAGGGTTTATTCTTTTTATACAAAACGATCCAATAGTTTCCCACTGTAGGAAGTGGCTCATTATTAATTTCAAAATCTTTAACCAGACTGCTGCCTGCGGTTTTCTTCCCGGTTAAATATAGATTGATCAATTCGTCCGCAACTTCTCGATTGCCTGGCAATGCAGCCTCAACGTGTGGATGGCGCGGGCGTGTTGCGGCAGGCAGAGAACTTAAGTATCCCTGCCAGAACTTCATTTCATTCGAGGTTAGTGTTCTCATTGTCATCCACAGATTCTCTTAGGCCAGCTTTTTTAAATCCTGTGCGTTTTACCAGATTGATTTTTGTAATTCCTGGATATCATCCCCGTTGATGGTTGCATTTTAAAGCGCTTATAGAAACCTTGCAGCTTCTTATCGCACATTAAATCTATCATGTATACGCTTTTCAGCTTCTGAAGCATTTTGCGGACAAGCTTCTGCCCCATCTTCCGGCCTTGGTATGCAGGCAGCACTTCCAGAAATGGAATATAGCAGGATAAAACCCTGTCGGATATGGCGGTAATAAATCCGATAACCAACCTCGTTTTTGTATCTATCGCCAAAACTACCATATCGCTGTTTTTAAGTAACCGCAGATGGGTTTCGGTCGCGGGCGGATTGGGCCAATCCACGAAAAAACCTTGCAGCATCGCGGGCGTGATACTTTCTATTGAGTGCTGATATTTGATCATAGGTATTTTCAAAAGACCGTAGTTTTAAACTGCAAAAAGACGCCAGGGGTGCCTTTTCCTTTTAAACACGCGGGGGAACAATGTGACTCAATTTAAGCTTGTATACTTTTATAGGTCTATGTTTTTTAAAACCGAGCCGCTGGTTTATTGACAGCATCGGCGCGTTTGAATCGGCGTTACCAGTGGAGATGTATTTCACGTCCGGGTATTCCCTGCGGATATACAGCAGCATTTCAGCCTTAAGCATCTTTCCAAGGCCCCGGCCCTTGTATGCCTGCCTTACGCCGGTTAGGTTCTGCGCGACTTTGTGGCCCAATTCTTTCAGGTAATATATTTCAGTCAGCCCGCTGATCTTTCCGTCGCACTCTTTTGAATACATGGTGGTCTGGACTACCCCCTGCGCGGCGTTCTTTTGCTCGGAAAACCTGATCTTTTCCGGGGTATATATGTTTTCAAACGCTAAATCCCCGGAAGGCGCCTGGTTGAAGGTTTCGGTATAAGCTCCGCTGTAATCCTGAAGGTCTTCCTCTGGTATTGCGGGCACCGTTTTGATGACCGTCCCGGGATTTTTCCGCGCACCCTCTTCCGCCCAGGAAGTCACCATAGGCCAATCCACGTCTTTCAAATAAAGCCGGTTTTCAGCCGTCTCAATTGAAACTGTTCCACCGAGCCGGTCCAAAAAGTGCCGCCCGGATTCCAGCATTACAGGAATAACAAGCTCGGCTAAAGACGGCTCTTTTATTTTTGCCTCGGAGATAACATGCTTTAACAATTCGGAACCCAGCCCCTTACGCCTATGGTCTTTTGAAACAGTTAGTTTCACTGTGCCTATATGTTTATTGGCCTGGTAGGACGGCGACTGCGGGGTTTCCAGGCATATGGCCGAATGGCCAGCCGCCTCGCGGCAGCTTTCCTCCGGGAATATTAAAAACCGGTGTGTGTAAAAAAAGGGATTGTAGGTATCTGAAATTATCATGGGTTTTCTTTTCTCCCAGGACAATAAAGGATCTTCAGGCGAGGTCTCCCGGAGGATACCATCTATATGCCTAAAATAAATATCCCAGGTTTCTTCCGCCGCTGTAAGAGCATCAAACTCGACTATTTTTATAGGCATAAATCTATGGTATCAAATTGACGAAATAGTTAAGAAACTTATGTCCGGTTCAACACCGGCATCTTCACTGACCGCCGCGCGCCGGATTAGTGGACTTCAACTTTGAATTTTGAAAGGGCAGATTTATCGTCTTGAGGCTTAGAGTCCTTTTCAACCAAAGCAAGCGCCAGTTGGTGTAACGAATTAAACCCGTACTTTTGGTTCTCTTCCTCATCGTTGCCTGCTTCTATAGCGTGCAACCGAACCACGACCAAACGCCATTTGGGATAAACAATCAGGTATTGTCCCAACCA
>Ga0209211_10003694_pt1 | contig 24579 bp, 25 predicted proteins | sample RifGroA2_FD_183992 | JGI IMG/M metagenome (GOLD analysis project Ga0209211, IMG submission 183992) | Groundwater microbial communities from Rifle, Colorado, USA - Groundwater A2 (SPAdes) (version 2) | ecosystem: Environmental > Aquatic > Deep subsurface > Groundwater | place: Rifle, Colorado...
AGCGTCGCGACGGCCGCCGCCAGCCGGCGCCGCGCCGCGCGCCACGACGCGAGGAGGTCGGCCGGCGCGAGGGCCCGGCCGCGCTCGAGGTACCGGGTCTCGTAGCCGGGGAAGTCCTGCAGCGCGTCGGCCACCGCGCGCGCGAAGCCCTCCGGGTCGGTGACCGCCAGCGTCGCGGCCTCGTCGAAGTGGGCGAGGTGGGCGATCTGGTCGCGCACGGCCCAGCCCTCGCTCGGCGTCGGCGTCGCCCACCGGGGCGGCGCGAGCGGAGCGACCAGCGCGTCGAGGGCCCGCTGCTCGGCGTCGAGGTCCTGCCGCATCTCGTCCAGTGGCGTCATCCGCTCTCGCCCTCCTCCTTGAGCACGAGCAGCACCTGGCCGCGATCGACCTGGGCGCCCACGGTCACCCGCACCTCGGCGACGAGACCGTCGGCCACGGCCACGATCTGGTGCTCCATCTTCATCGCGGCGAGGACGACGAGCTTCTGTCCCGCCACCACCCGGTCTCCCGCCGCGACCGCGACCTCGACGACCCTCCCCGGCATCGGCGCGACACAGCCGCCCACGACCTCCTCGCGCGCGAGGCGCGGGAAGCGCTCGACTTCCGTGAGACGCACCTCGCCCGCCGGCGTCTGGACCCAGTGCTCGGCGCCCTCGCGCGTCACCCAGAGCCGGCGCTGGATCCCGTCCAGCTCGAGGTCGAGCGCCGAGCCCGCGAGGCCCACGACGCGGGCCACCGCCTGCTGGCCCAGCGCCTGGCAGGCGAAGCTCCCGTCGCGCTCGCGCCGGTAGCCCACGGTGATCCGCGTCTCGCCGTGGCGGTACGTCGTTTCGTGGAGGCCCGCCGGGTTGTTGCGCCAGCCCGACGGCACCGCCCGGAGCACGGGCGCCGCGGCGCGCCGGCCGGCCTGCGCGACCAGGGCCGCCGCGATCGCGGCCAGGCGGATCTCCGCCGCGTCGGGCTCGCGGCGCCGCGCCGGGCGGTGCCGCTCGATGAAGTCCGTCGTGGTGTCGCCGCGGAGAAACGCCGCGTGCCGCAGCACGGCCACGAGGAAGTCGCGGTTCGTCGTCACGCCGTGCACGCGCAGGCGCTCGAGGACGCGCGCGAGCCGCGCCGCCGCCTCCGCGCGCGTGGGGGCGTGGACGATCAGCTTGGCGAGCAGCGGGTCGAAGTGCGTCGGGACCTCGCTGCCGCTCGCGACGCCGGCGTCCACGCGCGCCGGTGGGTCCGTCGGCGGCGCCCACACGAGCACGCGCCCGGTCGAGGGCAGGAAGTCCTGCGCCGGGTCCTCGGCGTAGAGCCTCGCCTCGATGGCGTGCCCGCGGCGCGCGATCTCCTGCTGCCCGTAGCCGAGGCACTCGCCCGCCGCGATCCGGAGCTGCTCGCGCACGAGGTCGAGTCCGGTGACGGCCTCGGTGACGGGATGCTCCACCTGCAGGCGCGTGTTGACCTCGAGGAAGAAGAACCGCCCCGCGGCGTCGAGGAGGAACTCCACCGTGCCCGCGCTCACGTAGCCGAGCGCGCGCCCGGCGGCCAGCGCGGCCGTGCAGAGCCGCTCCCGCAGCGCGTCGTCGACGCCGGGCGCCGGCGACTCCTCGACGAGCTTCTGGTGTCGCCGCTGGATCGAGCACTCGCGCTCGAAGGCGTGGACCAGGTGGCCGTCGGCGTCACCGAGGATCTGCACCTCGACGTGCCGGCAGGCGTCGAGGCAGGGCTCGGCGAACACGGTGTCGTCGCCGAAGGCGCCGGCCGCCTCGCGCCGGGCGGCCGCCACGCTCGCGGCCAGCTCGCCCGCCGCGCGCACGACGCGCATCCCCCGCCCCCCGCCGCCCGCGGCGGCCTTCACGAGCAGGGGGTAGCCGAGGCCCGCGACCGCGCGCGCGGCCTCCGCCGGCGCGAGCCCGGCGAGGGGCACGCTCGGCAGCGTCGGCACGCCGGCCGCCGCCATCAGCCGCTTCGCGGCGAGCTTGTCGCCCATCGCGGCGATCGTCTCCGGCGCGGGGCCGACCCACCGGAGCCCGGCGGCGAGCACCGCGCGCGCGAAGGCGGCGCTCTCGGCGAGGAACCCGTAGCCCGGGTGCACGGCGTCGGCGCCGGCGCGCGCCGCGGCGGCGACGAGCCTCGCGGCGTCGAGGTACGTCTCGGCCGGCGTCGCGCCGCCGAGCGCGACCGCCTCGTCGGCCTCGGCGACGAACGGCGCCGTCCGGTCCGGGTCGCCGTAGACCGCGACCGTCCCGAGGCCCATCGCGCGCGCGCTCCGGATGATCCGCCGCGCGATCTCGCCGCGGTTGGCGATCAGGAGCTTCCGGATCGGCCCGGCGGCGCTCACATCCTGAACACGCCGAAGGCCCCGGCGCCCCGGACCTCGGCCGAGTGGCACGCCGAGAGCGCGATGCCCAGCACGGTGCGCGTGTCGCGCGGGTCGATGACGCCGTCGTCCCAGATCCGCGCGGTCGCGAAGAGCGGGCTCGACTCCCGCTCGATCTGCTCCTCGACCATGCGACGGGTCAGGGCGTCCTGCTCGGCATCCCACGTCCGTCCCGACGACTCGGCGGACGCCCGGCCCACGATGGACATGACGCCGGCGAGCTGCTGCGGGCCCATGACCGCGATCCGGTGGCTCGGCCACGTGAAGACGAAGCGCGGGTCGTAGGCGCGCCCGCTCATCCCGTAGTTGCCCGCGCCGTAGGAGGCGCCGATCATCAGCGTGACGTGCGGGACCTTCGAGTTCGTGACGGCGTTGATCATCTTCGCGCCGTCCTTGATGATCCCGCCCCGCTCGTAGGCGCGGCCCACCATGTAGCCGGTGATGTTCTGGAGGAACAGGAGCGGGGTGTCGTGGCGGTTCGCGAGCTGGATGAACTGCGTGGCCTTCTCCGACTCCTCCGAGAAGAGGATGCCGTTGTTGGCGAGGATCCCCACCGGGTAGCCGTGGACGGACGCCCAGCATGTCACCAGCGTCCGCCCATACAGCCGCTTGAACTCCTCGAGCCGCGAGCCGTCCACGACCCGCGCGATGATCTCGCGCATCTCGAACGGCTCCTTGAGATCGGGCGGCACGATGCCGAGCAGCTCTTCGGCGTCGTAGAGGGGCTCGTCGGCGGAGCGCGACGGCCCCGGGCCGCGCTTCGACCAGTTCAGGTGGGCGATGATCTCGCGCGTGATCCGGAGCGCGTCCGGCTCGTCCTCGGCGAGGTAGTCGCCGAGGCCGGAGACGGTCGCGTGCATCTCGGCCCCGCCCAGCTCCTCGTCGGTCGTCTCCTCGCCGATCGCCATCTTCACGAGCGGTGGCCCGCCGAGAAAGACCTTGGAGCGCCCGCGGATGAAGACCGTGTAGTCGCTCATCCCCGGCACGTAGGCCCCGCCCGCCGTCGCGTTGCCGAAGACGACGGAGACGGTCGGCACCCCTTCGGCGCTCAGGCGCGTGATCTCGAAGAAGGTGCGCCCGCCGGGCACGAAGATCTCCGCCTGGTTCGGCAGGTCCGCGCCCCCCGACTCCGTGAGCTGGACGACGGGCAGCCGGTTCGCCCGCGCGATCTCGAAGGCGCGCAGCACCTTCCGGACCGTGTACTGGTTGAGCGCGCCGCCGCGTACGGTCGGGTCGTTCGCCATGACCAGGCACTCGACCCCCTCGACGACGCCGATGCCGGTCACGATCGCGGCGCCGACCGCGAACGGCGTCCCCCAGGCGGCGAGCGACGACAGCTCGAGGAAGGGGCCGTCGCGGTCGAGCAGCAGCTCGATGCGCTCGCGCGCGAGGAGCTTGCCCCGCGCGCGGTGGCGCGCGACGTACTTCTCGCCGCCGCCGGCGCGCACGAGTGCCTGCTGCGCGTCGATCTCGGCGAGGCGGGGGAGCATCGTCTCGCGGGCGGCGCCGTACCGCTCGCCCGCCCGATCCAGCTCCGTCCGGTACACGTCCATGGTCGGCCCTCTCCGCGGAGGATCGAGGGGCATTCTAGCGCGGATCATTCATGAACGACCCGGGCTGGCGGCGAACGGGTCCTGCCGCGGCGGGCAGCCCCACGAAGCGAGCCACCCCCGCCCGGTGTGGGGTCCCCCGGCTCGCTTCGTGGGGCCCCCCGCCCGCCGCGTCACCCGTTCGACCACCGTGTGCGCGCTCATGAATGACCCGAGCTGGCGCGCCCGCGTCAGAGCCCGCGGGTCATCGTGTCGACCGCCGCGCGCAGCTGGCGCGCGTACTCGGGCAGGCGCTCGCGCTCGAGCCGCACCATCGGGCCCGCGACGACGAGCGAGGCGACGCACGCCTTCGTCCGGTCGAGGATCGGGACCGCGACCGCCCAGGCGCCGCTCGCCAGCTCCTCCTCGCCGTAGGCCCAGCCCTGGCGCCGGATGCGCTCGATCGCCGCCCGCAGCTCCGCGCGCCGCGTGATCGCGCCGGGTCCGAGGCGCGGCAGCGGCAGGCGGGCCAGGAGCACCGCGCGCTCGTCGTCGGGCAGGAACGCGAGGATCACCTTGCCCGACGCGCCCGCGTGGAGCGGGAACACGCTGCCCGACTTGATCGCGTGGCGGATCGTGCCGCGGGTGCCCTCGAGCGCCTCGACGCAGACGCGCGCGGTCCCCTCGCGCACGTAGAGGTAGACGGACTCGCCGATCTTGTCCACGAGCGTCCGCATCACCGCGCGCGCCGCCTGCCGGAGCTCGCCGAGCCAGGCCCCGCTCGAGCCGAGGCGGTACAGGACCGCGCCGGGCGTGTACTCGCCCGTGAGCGGGTCCTGCCGGAGGAAGCCGCGCGACTCGAGCAGCGCGAGGAAGCGGTAGAGCGAGCTGCGCGGGATCCCGGTCGCGGCGGCCAGCTCCGCGAAGTGGCGTCGCGGCCGCTCGGCGAACGCGTCGAGCACGTCCAGGCCGCGGCTCAGCGCCTTCATGGGCGCGCGGATCCGCTTAGGCGGCCGGGGCCGCAGGCTCGCGGCCGGCGGGCATCAGCGGGACGTAGATGCCCGCCTTGGCGATCGCGTACTTCGCGAAGAAGTCGCCGGCGAGCGACGTCGCGCCGATCGCCGCCAGCACGGCCTGGGACAGCGGGCCCGCGACGCCGACGGCGCCGAGCAGGATCGGCACGACGAGCCCCACCGCGACGGTGCCGAGGTAGAAGGCGGGCGCCGCGCGTCCGCGCACGAGCTCGGCGACCGAGCGCTGCGCCGCCAGGTTCGTGCCCCGCATGACGCCGAGGTAGAAGCCGAGCATGACCGCGGCCGAGACCGCGACCCACAGCTCGATGAGGCCGACGGCGTGGGCGTCCACCCCGCGCCCGCCGAGCGGCAGCGCCACGAGCAGCAGCGCGAGCCCGCCGCGGATCGCGTACGTCGCGTAGAGGATCGGCAGCACCGGCGAGTTCCAGAACGGCACGCCCTTCGACGCGGCGTAGACGTTGCCCTTGTAGACGATCAGGACGGCGGCGCCGACGGTCGCGAGCGCGAGCCCGAGGCTCCCCCACGCTCCCGCGGGGCGCAGGAGGTGGAGCGCCGCGCCGGGCAGGAACAGGCTCATCCCGACGAAGCCGCGCGCGATCCACGACGTCCGCACCCGGTACATCTTCCAGAACCGCGCGCCGCGGCCGAGGAAGCGCAGGTGGGCGAGGCCCGAGAGCGCGACCGCGGCGAGCGCCAGCCCGAGGCCCGGGCGGTAGCCGAGCCAGAGCGAGAAGACCCACGTCCCCGCGCCGACGCTCGAGAGGAAGTGGCCGACGATCAGCCAGACGCCGCGCCCCTCCACCCACTGGCGCTGCGGGCGGAACGTGGTACCGAGGTCGGCGAGCAGGCGGTCCGGGGTCGCGCTCGGCGCCATGGCGTCCGCCCTCACGCCGGGGGCAGGTAGTAGACGCTCGGGTGGGTGCCGAGCTCCGGCTGGAGCTGCTCGCCGCCGCGCAGGCGGACGAGCTGGGAGACCTCGCTGAGCGGGTCGTCGAGGTCGCCGAAGGTCCGCGCGCGCGCCGCGCAGTTCGCCACGCAGGCCGGCTCGAGCCCGGCCTGCACCCGGTCGAGGCAGAAGTTGCACTTCATCACGATGCCCACGTTTTGCGCCGCGTACTTCCTCTGCTCGTAGGGCGTCAGGCCCTGGCCGGGGAAGTAGCCCGTCTGCGTCTCGTTGAAGTACCGCGCGCCGTACGGGCAGGCCTGCATGCACGCGCGGCAGCCGACGCAGTCGTCCGTCGTCACGTCGACGACGCCGCCCTCGCGGTAGTGGCTGGCGCCGGTCGGGCACACCTCCACGCAGGGCGCGCTCGCGCAGTGGAAGCAGAGCATCGGCAGGTGGACGAGCTGCGTGTTCGGGAACGTGCCGATCTCGCGCTTGACGACGCGCGCGAAGAGGACGCCGGGCGGCGTGCCGTGCTCCGCCTTGCACGAGAGCTGGCAGCCGTAGCAGCCGACGCAGCGCTTGAGGTCGATCACCATCCCGTACCTCATGGCGCGACCCGGAGCTTCACGCAGGTGTCGAGGTTCAGGTTCACGGGGCTGCCGTGCGCCCAGTCCACCTCGAGCAGGTCGTTGAACATCACGCCCTTGCCCCGGGCGATCGGCAGCGTCCGGGCCCAGTGGCCCGCGCAGCCGCCGATGCCGACGCACTCGGGGTGGACCGTCTCGGTGAGGTGCACGCGCCCGCGCACGCGCCGCCCGTGGGGCGATTCGAGCGTCACCTCCTGGCCGTCGCGCAGCCCCTTCCGGCGGCCCGTCGCGGCGTTGAGCGCGATCGTGTACGAGAACGGGTCGAGCCGGGAGGCCTCGTCGAGCCACGGGTTCTCGTTCGTGAAGCTGTTCGTGTGCAGCGTGTCGCGGTAGTAGAAGCCCCAGAGGTCGAACGCGCCGTCGGCGACCTCGTGCGACGGGCACGGCATCCAGCGCGGCAACGGGTCGTACCAGGCGTCGTCCCAGTCGAGGCCGTGCGCGGTGGCGATCGGCTTGGCCTTCCGGTTGAGCCCGATCAGGAACTCCCAGTAGACCGGCACGCGCACGTCGAGGAAGGCCCGCCAGTAGACCTCCTCCACCCGCTTGGGCCAGGAGATCACGCCGTGCTCCTTGAACCACGCGAGCCCGCGCGCGGCGCCGAAGTGCGACTTGAGCTCGCGGTCGCAGATCTCCGCGTACGGGTACGGCGTCGCGAACTCGAGGCGGTGGGGCCCGTCGAGCTTCAGGTGGGTGTTGGCGACCGCGTTGAACTCCTCGCGGATGCCGAGCCGGTCGACCAGCTCGAGGAGCACCTCCGCGGCCATGCGGCGCTGACCGGCGGGCGGCACGACCGGCTGGCGGACGGGCCAGCTCCACTCGCCGAGCCCCGCGGGGTGGTTGAAGATGAACGGCACGTTGGGGCGCGAGTCGAACGCCTCGAGGTAGCTCGCGTCCGGCAGCACGACGTCGGCGAACTCGGAGAACTCGGTCAGCGTGATGTCGAACGAGACGATGAACGGGATCCGCCGGAGCGTCTCGGCGACGGTGTCGCTGTTGCCGACGGAGAGGAGCGAGTTCGCCCCGTAGTTGAGCATCACCTCGGGCCGGTACGGCAGCCCGAACTGCGTCCACAGCTCCTCCTGGTCGCGGGAGGCCATCGTCGTGCCGAACATCCCGAGCGGGAACAGCCCGCCGAGGGACATGGTGGTCGGGTGCTTCGGCTCCGGGATCGGGTACGGCAGGTGCGGCGCCACCCAGGTGCCGGTGACCATCAGGCCGTCGGGGCCGGCCTTGGGCTCGTACCAGGGCTTGCCCGTCTCCGGGTGGCCGTAGCACACGGGGTTGAAGCCGAGCGCGCCGCCCACGACGTCGGCCGCGCCGACGACCTGGTTCAGCAGCTCGATCGCGAAGCAGTTGTAGACGGAGTTGCGATGGCCCTGCGCGCCGCGGAAGTAGATGGCCGCGACCGGCCGGTACGGCAGGCGCTTGCCGTCCAGCACGACCGTGCTTCCGATCATCGCCTCGGTCGCGAACTCGCGCGCGAGCCGCCGGATGCTCGCGGCGGGCACACTGCTGATCCGCTCCGCCCACTCGGGCGTGAACTGGCGCACGTGCTCGCGCAGCAGGGCGAACGCCGGCCGCGCGCGCACGCCCGCGACCTCGTACGCGCCCTCGAGGGCGAGCGCGCCCCCGTCCGGCGTGTCGTAGCGCACGGCGTGCCCGCGGGCCGTGTCCCACACGAGCGGCTTGCCGGTCTCGGCGTCGCGGACGTAGCCGCCGTCGGGGCCGACCAGGTACGGGGCGTTGGTCTTGCGCGCGAGGTACTCGGCGTCCCACACGCCGAGGTCGTTCAGGATCACGTCGAGCATCGCGAGCGCCAGCGCCGCGTCGGTGCCGGGCCGGATCGGGACCCACTCGTTCGCCTTGGCGGAGGCGAAGTTGGCCATCGGGTCCACCACGACGAGCCGCATCCCCCGCGCGCGGGCGTCGGCGGCGTCCTGCATGTTCGTGCACGCGACGTGGCCGGCCCCGTGGCCCTTGGAGGCGCCGAAGTAGATCGCGAGGCGGCAGTGGCGGAAGTCGGGCACGAGCGACCACGAGGCGTGGTAGAGCCCGCCGATCAGGTGGGCGCCGTTGCCGCAGTGGAGCCCGCCGCCCGCGGCCCACGAGTTCGGCGTGCCGAACGCGGCGGCGAACATCAGCATGGGGGCGCGGATCGACGTGTTCGTCGTCGTCCGCTGCACGAAGAGCTTGCGCGGGTCCTCGTCGTGGACCTTCCGGAGGCGGGCCGTGACCTCGTCGAGCGCCTCGTCCCACGAGATCTCCTCGAAGCCCGGATCCACCCCCTTGCCCTTGACCGGGTTGGTCCGCCGGAGCGGCACGTTCACGCGGTTCGGGTCGTAGAGCGTCATGATCCCCGAGACGCCCTTGCCGCACAGGCGCCCGCGGCCGATCGCGCTCTCGGGGTTGCCCTCGATCTTGACGAGCACGCCGTCGACCCGGTGGGCGCGGATCGAGCACGTGCCGTAGCAGAGGCCGCACGTGGAGGGGATCCACCCGTCGGTCGTCATCGGCGGCCTCCCTCGAACCCGGGCACGACGAGGACGGCGACGCTGGCGGCGGCGCCGCCCGCGCGCGCGACGCGGTCGTCGAGCTCCGCATCGTGCTCGTCCAGGAAGGCGCGCAGGTGGGTGTGCACCTCGCCCGGCGCGCGGAAGATGGCGCCGGCGAACTCGGGACCGTAGCGCGCGGCGAGCAGGGTCAGGAGGTCGCGGACGGTGGCCGTCTCGTCCACGCAGAGGCGGGTCTCGCGCTCGCCCGCGAGCCGCGCCAGCGGCCCCATGAGCTTGAGGCGGATCTCGGGCATCCCTGGAGGGCACGGTATGTCGCCACGACGGGCCCCAGGAATCGGCCGGTCGGCTCATTTTGCTGGTGCGTCTGGTGGGGGTGTCCCGTGCGGCGAGAAGCGCCGTATCAAGGGAGTGGTGGTGGAGGCGGTGGGAATCGAACCCACGTCCGGGAACCCTCAGCCGCAGGCGTCTACGTCGATAGCCGACCTACTCTACGGCTTCTCGCCCCGCGGCACTCCGATCGGCAGGATCGCCGCAGGACCAGCCTCAATAGTCTCGCCCCTCCCCTGAGGCCAGGTTCGGAGCCAGCCAGCAGTGTATGACGTCCGTTCCCGCCCCCTGATGGCTCAGGACGGCGGACGCTGACGGGTGTTAGGCCGCCAGAGCTAGCTGAGTGTTGGCAGCTATACCATTCTCACTTATTAACGAGGGGTGAGAAACCTCGAGACGCAGCCTGGACCTCACTGATCCCCGTCGAAACCTGTCGCCCCCCCCATTGAAGGCGTGGGCCCCGGGCTATCGCCCGCCCACGCCAGACTCGACCTGTCGCACGGCTCTAGTTGAAGTATAGACGAAGAGGCTCGAGCGTCAACGCGGACTCGGCCGCCTCACTGGGGCGCCCGTGGGCCAGGGGGAGTCGGGCAATCCCCCTGGATTTCCAGCCGCTCTGGCCTGGCGGTGCTGTCGCGCGTCGAGTCTGTTACCATTCCCGACCACTGCGCGTGGCGGGTGGTCCCCGCGCGCGGAGGAGATCGACGATGCGCAGGCCGATCGAGGGCGGGACCGTGCGCGAGGTCATGGCCGTGGGCGCGGCGCGCGCGTCGGCCATGGTGCTCGTCGGCGCTCTCGCGCTGCTCGCCGCGCCCGCCCGGCCCGCGGCGGACCAGGCGCCCCGCGCCCCCGGCAGCCGCCCGGTCGTCTACGTGGCGCCGATCCACGGCATCATCGACCTCGGCCTCGCGCCGTTCGTCGAGCGGGTGCTGGAGGACGCCGCGGTCGCGGGCGCGGCCGCGGTGATCCTCGAGATCAACACCTTCGGCGGGCGCGTGGACGCCGCCGTCGTCATCCGGGACTCGCTGCTCCGCGCCCGCGTCCGGACCGTGGCCTTCGTCAACAAGCGCGCCATCTCCGCGGGCGCCCTGATCAGCCTGGCGGCCGAGAAGATCGCGATGGCCGACGGCGGCACGATCGGCGCCGCCACGCCGGTGGAGATGGGCGCCCCCGGCGGGCCCGCGCAGCCCGTGGCGGAGAAGACCGTGTCGTACGTGCGCAAGGAGTTCCGCGCCACCGCCGAGAGCCGCAGGCGCCCGCCGCTGCTCGCCGAGGCGATGGTGGACGCCGACGTGGAGATCCCGGACGTCATCGCCAAGGGAAAGCTCCTGACGCTGACGACCGAGGAGGCCTTGACGCACAAGGTCGCCGATTTCCGGGCCGACAGCCTGGAGGCCGTGCTCGAGGCCCTGGATCTCGGTGGCGCCGACGTGCGCCGGGCCGCCCCCACGTGGGCCGAGACGATCGTGCGCTTCCTGACGCACCCGGTGGTCAGCTCGCTCCTGATGACGATCGGCATCCTCGGGATCATCGTGGAGCTGCGGACGCCGGGCTTCGGCGTGCCCGGCGCGCTCGGCATCGCGAGCCTCGTGCTCTTCTTCTGGGGCCACTGGCTGGTCCGGCTGGTGGGCTGGGAGGAGCTGCTCCTCGTGAGCCTCGGGCTCCTGCTCCTCGCGATCGAGATCTTCGTCACCCCGGGCTTCGGGGTCACCGGGGCGCTCGGGATCGCGGCGCTCCTCGGCGGCCTGGGGCTGAGCCTCGTCGGCGCCGGGGCGACGTGGCCGGCCGTGCTCATCGCGGTCGGGCGGGTCGCGGCGTCGCTCCTGGTGGCGCTCGCGGTGTCCCTGGCCGTGCTGCGCTTCCTCCCGCGCCTGCCGTTCGGCCGCCGGCTCGTCCTCGAGACGGAGCTCACGGCGCGCGGGGGGTTCGCCTCGGCACCGGAGGCCGACCGCGCCTGGCTCGGCAAGCGGGGCACGGCGGCGTCGACTCTGCGGCCGGCCGGCATCGCCGACATCGAGGGCGAGCGCGTGGACGTCGTCTCCGACGGAGAGTTCATCGAGACGGGAGAGCCGATCACGGTGGTCCGGGTCGATGGCAACCGGATCGTCGTGCGGCGGCTTCGCGGAAAGGACTGAGCCATGACGGGAATCGAGACGGGCGCCTTCGGAGCGGTCGTGCTTCTCATCCTCGTCGTCGCGGCGCTCGCCGCCGTCCTCTACCTGATCCCCGTCCGGCTGTGGATCGCCGCCTTCGCCTCGGGGGCGTACGTCGGCCTGTTCACGCTCGTGGGGATGCGCCTGCGGCGGGTGCCCCCGGGCACGATCGTCACGGCCCGCATCAGCGCGGTGAAGGCCGGGCTGGACATCCCCGTCAACGATCTGGAGGCGCACTACCTGGCGGGCGGCAACGTCGTCAGCGTCGTGAACGCCATGATCTCGGCGGACAAGGCGAACATCCCCATGCCCTTCAAGCGGGCCGCCGCCATCGACCTGGCCGGCCGCGACGTGCTCGCCGCGGTGAAGATGTCGGTGATCCCGAAGGTGATCGAGACCCCGCGCATCGCGGCCGTGGCCAAGGACGGCATCCAGCTCATCGCCGTCTCGCGCGTGACCGTGCGTACCAACATCGACCGGCTCGTCGGGGGCGCCGGCGAGGAGACCGTCATCGCGCGGGTCGGCGAGGGCATGGTCAGCACGATCGGCTCGGCCAGGACCCACAAGGATGTGCTGGAGAACCCGGATCACATCTCCAAGCACGTGCTCTCCAAGGGGCTGGACGCCGGGACGGCGTACGAGATCCTGTCCATCGACATCGCCGACGTGGACGTGGGCGAGAACATCGGCGCCAAGCTCCAGATCGACCAGGCCAACGCCGACAAGCAGATCGCCCAGGCCAAGGCGGAGGAGCGGCGGGCCATGGCCGTCGCGCTCGAGCAGGAGATGCGGGCGCGCGTCGTCGAGGCCGAGGCCGAGGTGCCGCGCGCCATGGCCGAGGCGTTCCGTCAGGGCAACCTCGGGATCATGGACTACTACCGGATGAAGAACGTGCAAGCGGACACGACGATGCGCGAGTCGATCGCGGGCGCCCCCGAGGAGCCGCCCGCGCCGCCCAGGAAATAGGGCTCCTCTCCCAAAAGTGTCAGGGTAGCGGCAGGCCCGCACAGCAGTGGTAGATGTTGGCGATGTAGGTCCAGGCGGTCCGATAGCCATAGGCGCGATGGCTGATGACCTTCACCTTGTTGTTCATTCCTTCGAGGGCGCCGTTGGTGACCCGGATCCGGGTCCAGGCCAGCACCCCGTCGAGATGGGTGCGGAGCATCTGGGCGAGCTTCTTGAACGGCTCGAGGCGGCTGTGGGCGGCGCGCCACAGCCACTGGCGCAGGTGGCCCTCGGCCCACGCCGTGCTGCGATAGTCCCAGAAGCGCCGCAGGTCCTCCTTGAGCAAGTAGGCCTTCACGATGGGGCTGTTCAGCCGCAGGAGGGCCGACAGGCGCGTGCGCTCCTTCCGCTGGAGGTTCTCTGGGTTCGTGAGCCAGAGGAACCGGGTCCGCTTGAATTCGGCCTTCTCCCGCCCCGCCATGTGGCGCCAGGTCTGCCGCCGGACGTCGTCGACCGCGCGACTCAGGTGCTGACTCAGGTGAAAGCGATCGAAGACGATCGTCGCCTGGGGCAGGTGGGTACGGACGGCGTCAATGTACACGGCCCACATGTCGCAGCAGACGGTGTGGATCGCCCGCGCGCGCCCAGGCCGGAGCCACGTAAAGAATCGTTAAATGGTGTCGGTGGTCCGATCGCGGCCGACCCAGACCACCCGGCGGCGGTCGAGGTCGTAGACGATCGTCAAGTACTGCTGGCCCTTGCGACGGCTGACCTCGTCGATTCCGAGGACGTGCAGCGGGTGCCAGCGCCGATGCTCGAGCCCCCAGAGCACGGCGCCTTCGACCACGGCGGCGACGGTCTTCCAGTTGAGCCGGAAGTGCCCGGCGACCGATTTCCAGTCGAGCACCCGGGCCAGCGTGGCAACGGCGCGGGCCAGAGCGTGGGTCACCCGCTGCCACTGGTCGGCCCACGGCACCCGCTCCACGCGCAGTCCACACCATCGGCACCAGACCCGAGCGGGCGCGTACTGCAGCTCGACCAGGTGCTCGCGCATGGCGAGATCGCGCCACCGGCGCAGGGGGCGCCGCGTCGGGGCGACCCGCGGCGCCTCCAGGCCGCACACCCCGCAGCGCAGGCGGCGCTGCCCCACGCGCTCCAAGTGGACGACCAGCTTGCCAGCGGCCTCGTCTTCCTCGACCTTGATGACCGTGTGGGCTTTCAATCGCAACGCTTTCCTGATAAACGTTTCCATGCGCATCGGCCCTCGACCTCCTGTCCTCGAGCTTGGCGGCCCGAGCACAGGGTAGCCGGGATGGCCGATGCGCTCTGTCCTTCAGGACGTTATGTCACCGGACACTTTTCGGAGAGGAGCCGGAAATAGGAGCGGCGGCGATGAGTCTCGAGCAGCTCCTCCTTCTCACGGCGTTGCTCCTCGTGTTCAGCTTCCTCGTGCGCCTGGCGCGGCGGCATCTCGCGGCCGCGACGCGCCCGGGCGTCGAGCCGAAACGCCCCGTGACGCGGGCGCGCCCGGGCGCCGTCACGACGCCAGTCGTCCGCGCGCCCCGCGAGGCGCGTCCGGTCCGGCAGCCCCCGTTGCCTGCGGCGATGGCGCCGGCGCTCGCACCCCGCCGGCCGCCGCGGCTGCCCCTCCTGCGCCGGCGCGAGGCGCGACGGGGGTTCGTGCTGATGACGGTCCTCGGACCCTGCCGCGGGCTCGGCGACCCCTGACGCCCCGCGCGCCGGCAACGGGGGGTCCAGATCGATGACGAGTGTCGTGACGCTGTTCCGGGTCGTGGGCATCCCGGTCCGGGTCCACGCGAGCTGGCTGGTGATCTTCGGGCTGATCGCGTGGAGCCTCTCCGTCGGCTACTTCCCGCAGGTGCTGCCCGACGTGCCGGTCGCGGCCCACTGGGTGGGCGGCGCCGCCGCCGCGCTCCTGCTCTTCGTGTCGGTCTTCCTGCACGAGCTGTCGCACGCGATCGTCGCCCGACGCTCGGGGCTCACGGTGTCCGGCATCACGCTGCACGTCTTCGGCGGGGTCTCCCAGCTCGAGGACGAGCCGCGCTTTCCCGGCGTCGAGTTCCTGATCGCGATCGTGGGGCCGCTCACGAGCTTCCTCGTCGCCGGCGTCGCGGCCCTGGCGACTGCCGTGGCCGGGGCGCGCCCGATGGCGACGGCCATCCTCCAGTACCTGGTCCTGGTCAACATCGTCGTCGGCGTCTTCAACCTCGTGCCGGGCTTCCCGCTGGACGGCGGGCGCGTGCTGCGCGCCATCCTCTGGAAGGTCACGGGCGACCTGCAGTCGGCGACGGTGGCGGCGAGCCGCGCGGGCACGGCGGTCGCGTTCGTGCTGATCGCCCTCGGCATCCTGCGGGGTCTCACGGGCGAGTTCCTGGGCGGCCTCTGGCTCGTCCTCATCGGCCTGTTCCTTCGACAGGCGGCCGCGGGCAGCTACCAGCAGGTCGTGCTGCGCCGCGCCCTGTCACCCCTCGCGGTTCGCGATGTGATGGCCCGGGAGGTCTTCCACGTGGGGCCCGACCTCCCGCTCACCCGGGTCGCGGACGACTTCTTCTGGCCGCACCATGTCTCGAGCTTCCCGGTGGTCGAGGGCGGGCGGGTGATCGGCATCGTGAGCATCCACCGGCTCGGGGACATCCCGCGGGCGCGCTGGGCCGAGACGCCGGTCCGCCAGGTCATGCGCGCCCTCGACGACTCGCTCGCGGCCGCGCCCGGCGACAGCCTGTGGACCGCCTTCGAGAAGCTCTCGCGCAACGGGCTCGGGCGGCTCGCCGTCGTCGAGGACGGTGGGCTCGCCGGCTACCTGAGCCTCAAGGACGTTCTGCACGTCCTGGGGCTCCGGCGCGCGGCGGTCGCGCCGTAGCCGCTACCAGGAGCCCCGGCGGCTGGCGCGAATGGCCTTGTCCATCTCGCGCCGGACCTCGCGCTCGCGGAGCGCCGAGCGCTTGTCGTGGAGCTTCTTGCCGCGCGCCAGGCCCAGCTCGACCTTCGCGCGCCCCCGCTTGAAGTACAGGCGCAGCGGCACCAGGGTCAGCCCGCGCTCGGCGATCTTGCCGGTGAGCCGGGCGATCTCGCGCCGGTGGAGCAGGAGCTTCCGGTCGCGCTCGGGGTCGTGGTTGGCGTCGGTGCCGTGGCTGTAGGGGCTGATGTGGAAGCCGAGCAGCCAGGCCTCCCCGTTCCGCATGGTCGCGTACGAGTCCTTGAAGGTCACCTGGCCCGCGCGCAGCGACTTCACCTCGGTGCCGCGCAGCACGAGCCCGGCCTCGACGGTCTCGAGGATCGCGTACTCGTGCCGCGCGCGCCGGTTGGTCGCGATGGTCCTATCTTGTGGGCTCTCACTGGCTTGACTTGGCATGCCCGAACGGTATTATGACTGACGCTGCTCGGGCCGAAGTGGCGGAATTGGCAGACGCGCATGATTCAGGGTCATGTGCCCGCAAGGGTGTCGGGGTTCGAGTCCCCGCTTCGGCACCATCCCCCGTGCGTCCGCCTCGACCGCGCGCCGCGCCTGCCCGCCGTCAGCGGCTCACGTCGAGGTCGAGGGCGAAGGTGAAGCGGTCCGCCCGGTAGTAGATCCAGGCCACGTCCACCACCCGCTGGCAGGCGTCGAACACCACCCCCGAGAAGAACAGCACCGGGCTCAGCACGTCGAGGCCGAGCGCCTGCGCGCTCTCCTGGCTCGCCCGCTGCGCCTCGACGCCGATGCGGACATGGCCGAGCTTCACGCCGAGGACGTCGCGGAGGATCGTCAGCATCGGGTCGCGGCGCAGCAGCCGCGCGTCGATCTGGGCGCCGTACTCGGGCAGCACCCAGTCGAGCGCCACGCTCAGCGGGGCGCCGTGCTCGCGGCGCACGCACCGGAAGAGGCTCACCTCGCCGCCGGGGTCGAAGTGGCCGGCCAGCGCCGCGGGCACCGCGACGGTGCCCTGCTCCAGCACCTCCGCCTCCTCGCTCAGCGGCTGCGCGATGACCGTCTCCGCCGAGCCCTCGAGCCTGACCTGGCGGCGCAGCATCGGGTCGGCCGTGACGAACGTCCCACGCCCGCGCTGGCGCGTGACGAGCCCTTCCTCCTCCAGCGCCCCCAGCGCCTGGCGCACGGTCACCACGCTGACGCCGAAGCGCCGCGCCAGCTCGACCTCGGGCGGGACGCGACCGCCCGCCTCGAGCTGGCCCAGGAGGACCTCGGTCCTCAGGACCTCGGCGAGCTGGTACCAGAGGGGCAGCCGCGGGTCAAACATCGCCGAGCGCGGCGCCGAGCGCCTCGATCCGGCGGTACCGCTCGTCCGCCGCGCGCCCGAGCGCCGCGCGCTCGGCGGGCCCGAGGTGCTGGAAGCGCCCCATCAGCTCGACGAAGTCGTCGATGGGCCGCGGGTGCGGCACGGGATGCGTGAGCCGGAGGCGGCCGTGGTCGGCCTCCCAGAGCGGGAACACGCGCGTCTCGACGGCGCGGCGGGCGATCTCGATCGCCGAGTCCATGGGGGCTCCCCAGCCGACGTGGCAGGGGGAGTAGAGGTGGATGTAGGCGAGGCCGTCGTCGACGGCGAGGGCGCGCTCGAGCTTCGTCGCGAAGTCGTCGAGGAAGGCGACGCTCGCCGTGGCGACGTACGGGGCGCCGTGGAAGGCCATGAGGAGCGGCACGTCCTTGGCGGGCTGCGCCTTGCCCTGCCGCTCGCGCCCCACCGGCGTCGTCATCGTGCGGGCGCCCCGCTGCGTCGTGCTGCTGCGCTGGACGCCCGTGTTCATGTAGCCCTCGTTGTCGTAGCAGATGTAGAGCACGGGCTCGCCGCGCTCGACGGCGCCGGAGAGGGACTGGAAGCCGACGTCCGCGGTGGTGCCGTCGCCGACGAAGGCCACGCAGCGTGTGCGGCGGCCCTGGCGCCGGAGCTGGCGCACCACCCCGGTCATGAGCGCAGGGGTGTTGGTCATGAGCCCGGTGACGCAGGGCAGGCGCGTGGTGGCCGAGCCGTTGAGCCCCGTCACCAGCATGACGGCGCAGCCGGGCGCCCCGAAGGCGATCGTGTCCGGGCCGGCGAGGCGGAAGACGAGCCGGATCGCGAGCTCCGCCGCGCACCCGGGGCAGAGCCCGATGCCGGGCGTGAACGGATCGGGCCGGCCGAAGCGCCGCGCGAGCGACGAGGTCTCCAGCCAGCCGAGCGCGCCCGTCGGGCAGGCGGGGACGCACGCGGGCCGGCCGTCGCACGTGTCGCACTTCGCGGCGCGGCCGGCCTCGACGTCGTAGGTGACGCCGCCCCACACGCAGGCGATCGCGCACGCGCCGCAGCCGACGCACCGCGCCTCGTCGAGCCGCACCACGCCGTCCTCGCCCTTGACGATGGCGCCGGTCGGGCACGCGTCGCGGCAGGCGGGCTCGCCGCACTGGCCGCAGACGACGGCGCCGTGGAACCCGACCGCGGGCAGGTCGAGCGCGGTGACGCGCGGCACCGTCCGCGCGCGCGCGCACGCCGCCTCGCACGCGCGACAGCCCGGCGGGCAGGCGCCGAAGTCGATCGTCAGCGTGTCGCGGAGCACGGGACTCTCCCCCACCGCCATCACGCCGCCTCCCGCTGGCCCCGCGCGGCGAGCCAGCGCGCGCCGGCCACCGGGTGCGCGAGCAGCAGCTCGGCGTGCTCCCGCGCGGGCACGCCGCGGCGGATCAGCCAGCCGAGCGCGCCCGGATCCGCGGCCACGCCGACGAAGCTCGCGCCGGCCAGGCGCGGGCCCTCGAAGACGAGGCGGCCGCGTCCCCCGTCCCGGCTGCGCGAGACGACGTCCTGCCCCGCGCCGGGCTCCGTCGCGCCCACGCTCAGCGCGACCCGGCCGAAGAAGTTGAACGCGTTCGCGGGCAGCCAGCCCTCGTGCTCGACCTGGCGCCCGGCCATGTTGGCGCCGGCCACCCGCCCCTGCCCCGCCGCCGTCGGCAGCACCGGGTGGACGCCGGGCGTGCCGTCGGCCCCGAGCCCCTCGGCGACGTCGCCCGCGGCGAACACGCCCGGCAGGTTCGTCGCCATCCGCCGGTCGGCGAGCACGCCCCGGCCGGTGGCGAGGCCGGCGCCGGCGAGAAAGCCCGCGCGCGGGCGCACGCCGACGCAGGCGACCACGAGGTCGGCCGCCTCCGCGCTGCCGTCGGAGAGCGCGAGGGCGACACCCGCGCCCGTGCGCTCGAGCGCCGTGGCGCGCTGGCCGAGCCGGAGGGTGACGCCGCGGCTCTCGAAGAGCGCGGCGATCTCGCCCGCCAGCTCGGCGTCGAAGCTGCGCGGCAGCACCTGGCGCTCCTGCTCGATCACGGTCACGCGCACCCCGCGGCCCCGGTGCACGAGCGCCTCGGCGAGCTCCATGCCGATGAGCCCGGCGCCGAGCACCGCCACGCGCACGCCGTCGCCGAGCCGGGCGTGCAGGGAGCGCAAGTCCGCGAGGCGCACGAAGCCGAGCAGCTCGACGCCGTGCGGGTTCTCGAGCGCGGGGCGGAGCGGCTCGGACCCGGAGGCGAGCAGGAGCGTGTCGTAGGCGAGGGCGGAGCCGTCGGCGAGGCGCACCCGGCGGGCGGCGGCGTCGAGCGCCGACACCTCCGTCCCGAGACGCAGGCGGCAACCCTCGGGCGCGAAGAAGCTCTCCGGGCGCAGCGCCACGCGGGCGGCGTCGATCCGTCCGGCGAGCAGGTGCGGCAGCACCGTCGGCGAGTACGGCGCGTCGGGCTCGGCGGACAGGATGGTGACCGCGTCGCCGGGCGCCGCCCGGCGGATCGCCTCCACCGCGCTGAGCCCCGCGGTGCCGGCGCCGACGATCACGTGGTGGCGTGCCGCCGCCATCGTCCTCACCCGAGCCCGAGCCAGACGACCTCGGGGCCCGGCTCGCCGCGCCCGCGCGCGACGGTCGTGCGCACCGCGTCCTCCAGCAGCTCGCGGCGCAGGTCGGCCCCCGCCAGGCCGCCGACGAAGTTCACGAGCGGGATCCGGGCGTCGAGGTCGGCCGCCGTCGCCCGGACGTCCACGTAGAGGTGCCCGGCGTTCCAGCCGAAGCAGACGCTCCGGTCGAGCACGCCGACCGCGCGCCGCCCGCGCATCAGCTCGGCCAGCCGCCGGCGCGGGAACGGCCGGAACATCCGGATCCGCGCGAGCCCGGCGGCGAGCCCCTCCGCGCGCATCCGGTCGATCGCCACCTTCAGCGTGCCGCACGCGCTGCCGGTGCCGACCAGCAGCACCTCGGCGTCCTCGGCGCGATAGGTCTCGATGCTGCCGCCCCAGGGGCGCCCGAACGCGGCCTCGAACTCGCCGTCGAGCGCCGCGACGAGGTCGAGCGCCCGCTGCATGGCCTGGCAGTGCTTGTAGCGGTACTCGGCGTACAGCTCGCCCAGCACGAAGGCGCCGAAGCTCAACGGCGCGTCCGTCGAGAGCACCGGCCGCTTGCCGACGCCCACGGCGGCGAGGAAGCGGTCGACCGCCTCCTGCGTCGGCACGCGCACCGGCTCGGACAGGTGCGACAGGTAGTAACCGTCGTAGCAGACGTTGATCGGAAGCTGGATCGTCGGGTCCTCGGCCAGGCGATAGGCGACCAGGATCGAGTCGAGGATCTCCTGGCAGCTCTCGGTGATGAGCTGGATCCAGCCGCCCTCCTTCACCAGCATGATGTCCTGCTGGCCGCTCGACACCGTGTGCGGCGCGCACTGCTCGCGCGTCGCCACGGTCATGACGACGGGCACCCGCTGCCCCGACGCGTAGAGATAGGCGTCGTACATGAACATGAGGCCCATCGAGGACGTGGCGGTGAAGGCGCGCCCGCCGGCCGCCACCGCGCCGACCGCCGCCGACAGCGCCGAGTTCTCGCCCTCCACCTCGACCGTCTCCGCGTCCAGGCGCCCCTCGGCCCGGAACTTGTAGAGCTGCTCGAGCAGCGGCGTCTGGGGCGAGATCGGGTACGAGGCGAGGAGGTCCGGGCGACAGAGCAGGACGCCCCAGGCCGCCGCCTTGTTGCCGTCCATCACGCGGAGGTTGCCGTCGGTGCGGGGCGCGCGCGTCCTCACGCGCCGTCCTCCTCCCGCATCACGATGGCGGCCGCCGGGCACACCCGCGCGCAGACACCGCACCCCTTGCAGTACGTGAGGTCGGCGGAGAAGTGCGTGCCGAGGTCGCGGATGCAGTTGTTCGGGCACCAGAGCCAGCAGACCCCGCAGTGCGAGCAGCGCGCCTCGCGCACGACCGGGCGCTCGAGGCGCCAGTCGCCCGTGCGGACCACCAGCATCGAGTCGGGGTCCGCCCACGCGCCCTCGAACGGGCTACGAAACCGCATGCGCCGTCTCCGGGGCGGTGACCAGCGTCGCCTCCCGGTAGCCTCGCTCGACCGCGCGCCGGTTGCCGCCGAGGGCCTCGCCCTCGAAGTAGTCGGGCAGCACGTCGAGCAGCGCCTCCCGCGACACCCAGCGCGTGATCCGCGCGAAGGCGCCGAGCGTCGCCGTGTTGGCGGCGGGGCGCCCCAGCTCCTCCCGCGCGATCGCCGTCGCCCGCACCACGCCGGCGAGCCCGACGCGGACGCCGGCCGGGATCGGCGGCAGCGTGGTCCCGTTGACGACGAGCGCGCCCTCGGGCTTGAGCCCGTCGAAGATCCCGCCGATGCGGACGAGCCCCGGCTCGAGCAGGATGAGGCAGTCGGGCGCGTACACCTGCGTGCGCTCGCGGATGGGCGCCGAGTCGAAGCGCAGGAAGGCGGCGACCGGGGCACCCCGGCGCTCGAAGCCGAACATCGGGAAGGCGGCGGCGAAGCTGCCGTCGCGGACGAGGGCCGCCGCCAGGATCTCGGCGGCCAGGGCCGCCCCCTGCCCGCCGCGGCCGTGGAAGCGGATCTCCCGCTGGACGTCGATACTCATATTCTTACAAGTACCTGCAGGGACGCTATCGGCCCGGGCGCGAGCGCGTCAATGAGCCGAACGGGGGCTTTTCCTGGGGCGGGCGGCGGTGCGGCGGCTGCGCGGTCTAGGAGGCGCGGCCCGGCGCGGCGAGCGAGACGGTACGGCCCTGTCGCGCCGACTCGGCGGCGGCCTCGACGACGGCGAGCGCCGCGACGCCGTCCTCGGCCGGCACCGGGCAGGGGCGCCGGCCCGCGCAGGCGTCGAGGAAGGCCTGGAGCTCGAGCCTGAGCGGCTCCTCGCCCCGCGCCGGCAGCTCCTCCTTGCCCGCGTCCACGGCCTCCCACGCCTCGCCGCGCTTCACGTGCTCGCCGAGGTGGAGGGTCACCGTGGCGCCGCCGTAGTCGGCGACCAGCGCGCCGCGCTCGCCGACGAGCACGCAGTCGCGCCAGGTGCCGGGGGTGAAGTAGTTCGCCTCGACGACGGCCGGGGTCTCGCCGTAGAAGACGATCGCCACCGACAGGTCGTCGAGCCCGCGGCCGAGGTAGTCGCGCTGGAGCGCCGTCACGCGCGTCGCGGGCCGTCCGAGGAGGTGGGCGAACAGGTCGAAGTAGTGGATCGCGTCGGTCTGCGTCACGCCGACGTCGGTGCGCGGCCGCTTGAAGCCCGAGAACCGACCGGTCGCGTAGCGGACGGCCCCGATGCGTCCCGCGCCGAGCGCCTGGCGGAGCGTCGCGGTCACCGGGTGGAAGCGGAAGATGTGGCCCACCTGGAGCACGCGCCCCGCGGCGCGCGCCGCGGCGGCGAGCTCGCGGCCCTCGGCGGCGGTCGCGGTCAGCGGCTTCTCCAGGAAGCAGTGGCGGCCGGCGGCGAGGCACGCGCCGGCGATCGCGCGGTGGCTGTCGGCGGGCGTCACGACGTCCACCGCCTCCACGTACGCCAGCGCCGCGCGGTAGTCGGCGACGGCGCGCGCCGGGTCCACGCCCTGCTTGACCGCCCACTCCCGGCGCGCGGGCGAGACGTCGGCGACCCAGAGCCCGACGCCGAGCTCGCGCAGCACGCGCAGGTGCTTCTCGCCCCAGCGGCCGAGGCCGACGAGCAGGACGTCCATCGCGGGGCTAGTCCCGGACGAGGTCGCCGCCGAGGTCCTCGGCGACCTCGTAGCGGAGCAGGCGGGCCTTCATCCAGCGGACCACGAGGAGGTCGACGAGCGCGACGAGCGCGCGGTTCCAGACGCCGTACTTCGACTGGCCGAAGCGCCGCGGCCGGTGGTTCACCGGCACCTCGAGGACGCGGTACCCGCGCATCTTGAGCAGCGTCGGGACGAACCGGTGGAAGCCGCGGTAGAGGACGAGCCCGCGCAGGCACTCGCGACGGAACGCGCGGAACGTGCAGCCGCTGTCCTGGATGGACTCGTCCGAGAGCGCGTTGCGCACGCGGTTGGCGACGCGCGAGGACAGGCGGCGGAGCCAGTCGTCGCCCGCGCCGCGCGTGACGCGCCAGCCGGTGACGGCGTCCCACCGGTCGAGGTGCGAGAGCAGCATCGGGATGTCGTGCGGGTCGTTCTGCAGGTCGGCGTCCATGACCACGACCCACCGGCCGCGCGCGGCCTTGAAGCCCGCGTCGGTCGCCGCCGTCTCGCCGGCGTTGGCCTTGAGCCGCACGAGCCGGACGCGCGGGTCGGCCTCGCGGAGGCCGCGGATGATCTCGGCGCTCCGGTCGCGGCTGCCGTCGTCCACGAAGACGACCTCGAAGGCGTGGCCGAGCGACTCGAGGACCCCCCGGAGCTCGGGCCACAGCAGCGGCAGGTTCTCCTCCTCGTTGTAGACGGGGATGACGATCGAGAGGTCAAGCACGGTTCGTCCCCTTCCACTCGCTGACCAGCGTCTGCGGGAGGTGGAGGCGGTCCAGCACGCGGCCGATCGTGTGGGTCACGATGTCGTCGAGGGCCTTGGGCCGGTTGTAGAACGCCGGCATCGGCGGCAGCACGACCGCGCCCATCTCGGCCAGCGCGAGCATGACCCGCAGGTGCCCGGCGTGCAGGGGCGTCTCGCGGACCAGCAGGATGAGCGGCCGGCCCTCCTTCAGCGTCACGTCCGCCGCGCGGGAGACCAGCGAGTCCGCGTAGCACGCGGCGATCGCGCCCGCGGTCTTGATCGAGCAGGGGGCGATCACCATGCCGCCCGTCCGGAACGAGCCGGAGGCGATCGCGGCGCCGATGTCCTTGTTGTCGTAGTGGACGCTCGCGAGCGCCTCCACGTCCCCGACGGCCCAGTCGGTCTCCTCGGCGATCGTGCGCTTGCCGGGCGCCGAGACCACGAGGTGGGTCTCGACCTCCTGGTAGCCGCGCAGGATCTCGAGCAGCCGGATCCCGTAGATCGCGCCGGTCGCGCCGGTGATGCCGACGACGAGCCGCATCACAGCCGGAACCTCCGCCTGAACACTTCCTCGCGCGTCTTCTGGTAAAGGATCTCCCACTCGCGGCTGCCCTCCGGCAGAGGGCGCGAGTAGGAGGCCAGGATCTTCCGCACCTCGCCGTCGATCGAGTCCGCGAGCTTCGCCTCCTCGGTGAGGGCGCGGACGACTTCGGGCCGCAGCTCGTCGGGCGCCCTCACCTGCACGCCGGGCGTCGCGCCGAGCTCCTTCACGATGAGGTCGGCGAGGTAGAAGATGCGCTCGCGGCTGATGCGCATCAGAGGACGAACCCGCGCTCGCGCGCGAGCTTCTCCTTCACCTTGCCGAGGAGCTGCCGGTAGTCGGCGGCGGAGTCCTTGATCTGCTTGGCGTGCTCGAGCAGGAGCTTGCGCGCGTCCTCCTCGAGCTTTTCCTCGGCGGTGAGGTTGTCGAGGACGACCTGGCGCACGGCCGCGCGCGCCGCGGCCTCGTTCTTGATCTCGGCGACCTTCCTGGTCACCAGCCGTTTCACGACGGCGTCGGCCATGCGCTCTGCGACGGCCCCGTGCCGAGGCATACCCCCCGAGACTACACGGCCACGACGCGGAGAGTCAAGGAACGGCGGCCGTATCCTATTTTGCCTTGGCTCGGCTGCGGACGATTTGATCGAGAAGGAAGAACGGCTCATCTCGAAATGGCGGTTGAAGGGGCCAGGATAGTGGGATAGAGGTCGCAAGGAGATATTTTCGTTGCTTCTCCGTGTACTTCTTGGCGGTGCTACGCGGTAGATCGCTGTTCTTGGCGAACGCGAAGCGCCATGTCCTGCCAAACTGGAAAATATTCACTGCCAGCAGGTCGAACCCGCCGACCACGAGATTCGTAGTGCTCAGCTTGGCCCCACTCGGAAGCGTCACCCTCCTGTTCGGGCT
>Ga0209211_10003697_pt1 | contig 24570 bp, 23 predicted proteins | sample RifGroA2_FD_183992 | JGI IMG/M metagenome (GOLD analysis project Ga0209211, IMG submission 183992) | Groundwater microbial communities from Rifle, Colorado, USA - Groundwater A2 (SPAdes) (version 2) | ecosystem: Environmental > Aquatic > Deep subsurface > Groundwater | place: Rifle, Colorado...
TTATTAAATGTTTTTGTCACCATAGCTTTAGAAGGTTATTTATTACCACCCTATTATATCATATTTTGGCCAAATTTAGTATAGTTTATCAACAATCTCCTATTAAGCACTTGTAAAAAACATATGTTTATGGTAACTTATTTTGAACTCTTACCGGTGAGTCACTGGTGGGGTTTGGTGAACAACTTCCTGTGGGAGGCTCCGATGAGACACTGGATGCTGGTGCTGTTCCTCGCGATCGTGGGAGCGTTGATTTTCGCCGGGTGCAAGAAGGACGAGCCCCTGCCGGCCGAACCGGTGGTGGTGCAGCCCGAGGTCGTGAAGACGCCCGAGCCGACTAAGCCGGATCTGCCGAGCGAGCTGATCACGGCCAACTACATGTCGATGGGTCTCAACATCGAAAAGACGACCTTGCCGACGCTCGAAGAGCTGAAGACCTGGAACGCCGAGTTCAAGGACGTACCGGTCGAGCTCGACACGAGCACCTTTTCCGAGAAGGACATGAACCTGCTGCGCCACTTCGTGGCCGCAGCCGAAGCTCTGGACGAGATCTTCTGGATGCAGAACAGCGCCGACGGGCTCAAGTACCGCGACATGTGCCGGAACGCAACAAGTGGGCACAGTCGAACGACTGACACTGAAGGGATGCCCGTTACAGTTCCGTACATGTTGTCCGAGTACGATGCACAACTCTGCCAGTTCATTGAGTTGAACTACGGCAGATTCAACCGCAAGCTCGGCAACAAGGCTTTCATCACCGACAAGGACGAGGAGACCCGGGCACTGGGTGCCACGTTCTACGATCCGAACATCAGGAAGGACGAGCTCGAACGCGCGGTCGCGGAGATGGATCCGCAGCTGAAGGCGCAGTTCGAAAGCGCTTACACGACCGTCTGGATCGACGAGGTCGGATCGACCACGCCGAAGTTGAAGGCGACGTCGTACAGCGAAGAGTACCCGCGTCTGTTGCTGGTTGCGTCGCACAGGTTGTCCTTGGCCGCCAGCTACGCCGATTCCGAGAGCCAGAAGAAGTTCCTGATGGCGCAAGCCCAGGCCTTCCTGGACAACGACTACGCCAAGTCCGACACCGCGTGGGTTCTGGCCGGCGACAGCAAGTTCATGCTGCTCGCCAGCTTCTACGAAGTCTACGACGACATGCTGAAGGGCTGGAAGGCCGCAGCGGAAGCGGCCGTCGGTATCGTGGACCAGGCCATGACCGACAAGATCATGCTGGTGCAGAAGCACCTCGCCAATCTGGCGTTGCAGCTGCCCATCGACAAGAAGTACCTCAACAAGAGGCCCGACAACACCCCGATCGTGGCCATGAACGTGCTGGGTGCGTGGGGGCAGGCAGGAGCAAGCGTTCAGATGAGCGCCTGCAAGCTGCCGAACGACGCCAAGGTGACCGACAAGGTCGGCTCCAAAATCTTCATGAACCTCAACTTCCAGCATGCCAAGTTCGCCATCGGCCTGAAGCCGATCGGTGCGCTGACGCTGGCTGGAGACCTCGCCAAGACCGATCTCTGGTTGGCCTACTTCTGGCACAACTTCACGCACGAGGCGAGCCACTCGATGGGCCCGGGCGTGATCAAGTTGGCGGATGGAACCACGACGACCGTCGATAAGGCTCTGGGCGAGTACGGCTCGATCATCGAGGAAGCCAAGGGTGACGTGGGCGGCTACTGGCTTGTCCCGCGGCTCGTCAAGCTCGGTGCTTTGCCCGAGAACCTCACCGTTGAGACAGCGCTCTCGAGCCTGCCTGGATACTACCGCATGGTGCGCTTCGGTATCCACGAGGCCCATGCGCGCTGTGCAACGCTGGTGTACAACTACTTCATGGAAAGGTCCGTCTACGCGCAGGGGCCCGACGGCCGCTACACGGTCGACGTGGCCAAGTTCTACGAGGCCAACGAAGAGCTCTTCAAGGAGCTGCTCCTGATCGAGGGCACGGGTGATCCCGCCGCGGCCAAGCTCTTCATCGATACCTACGGGACCATCCGTCCCGAGGTCGAAGGAGTCCTCGCGACGCTCTCCGAACTGCCGGTCGACATCAGGCCGATCTACCTCACGGCACGCAAGGAATTCGGCGCCAAGAAGTAACGACAACGACGTCCCCCATAACTCAGAGTTTTGGGGGCGTTTTTTTATCTTTTAGAAGTGCTATAATTAAATTGTTGATAATTAACATCAACTTTATATGGTAATAAATAGCATAGCTCCTCAGCAAGAAAGCAAAAAAGCCCTGAACTATAAAGTGTTCCCTTTAAGTTCTGGACAAGCAAGAAAGCAAAGTTTCAAATTGTTTTTTTGTTTTATTGCTTTATTGATTATCGTTACAGCTTGTACTAAGTATGAGCCAGTCAAGACAGATTCCAATGTCGATAAAAAGATTTCAGTCGTAGAAGCACCGGCTGACTTAGAGTCTTGGCCAGCTGAACGAAAACTCCTTTATGACATTACAAACCAAACTGGCATTGATTTTTCTGAAACATTACCACAGAAACTGGAATGGCGTTTTAACCAAAATAATTTACCAGAGATGAACACAGTTGATGGTTATTTGATGGTTGCTGAAGCTACAGATAAAAGTTCAGAATTAGTTAATAAGTATTTGGAAGGACAAGGTTTTACCTTTGATGATAATAATCTGGCTGATGGCATCATGGGTGGTCAGGTTGGCTATCAAAAAGAAAATACTGTTTGTACGGTATTCAGCGCTTACTCGGTTTTATCAAAAGATAAAAATACTAAAAATTTAAGTGATATCACAGTCCGTTGCGGGGTTTTCAATCGTCCTATAGGTGGCGACAAGGATGCTGGTGGTTGTTTGGTCGGTGCAGGTTATAGTTGGTGTGAACAGAAGCAAAAATGTTTAAGAGTTTGGGAAGAAGAATGTAAATAATCTTTAACGAATATGTGCTTATTTAAAAAAGAAAAAGTCTCACCAGTTATTGTTGGCTTAATCCAAGCCGGTGCAGTTGTAGTCTATTGTTCTCTGGTCAGTAGTTTCTTTTGGTTCATGTCGAACAGTTCAAAGACAGATTTTCAGCCGGAGGCTTTTTGGGGCCCACTTATCATGCTGACTCTCTTGGTTTTCTCGGCCTCGGTTATGGGTATAATTATTTTTGGTTATGCCGTTGTTTTGGCCTTGGACAATAAATTAAAAACTGCTGGTAAGGTTTTACTGTGGACTTTAGTTTTTCTTGTTGCCATTGGAGCTTGTTTAATTACAATCGCTATACTTGTATAATAAAAAAACATACGGCGTATGTAGGGAACAAAAAATTTTGTTCCCCGCGCCGTATGTTTTTTTATTTGTAGTTTAATTTGAGTAGTCCGTCGTTAATCGTCACATCGATGTTGGTGTATTTGGGATAAGTATAGAGAAAGGAACTGATATCGGGAAAATATTCGTTAAGAAAATTGTTGGCATAGCCCTTAGGAATTGGGAAACCTTTGAATCTGATTTTTTCAATCACAGGGTTAAGTGTTTTACCGTTGGAATTAAATTTCCCGGTGAGTTCAAATTTGCCTTTGACAACAGCTGATAACTGTCCCGTGATATACATTTTATTGTCCTTAAAGGTTATAAAAACACTTTCAACTGGCGAGTGCGCATCTTTTTTGATGGCCTCATTAATTAAAAAATTTAATTCAGTATCCGATACTTGAAAATTATTTGGATTCTTCATTAACTTGTCCCATTTTTTTTGAGCAAATGCTTCTTGCCAAAGAGCAGATTTAGCTAGCGTTGCTTTTTGTGCGGCTGCATCAAAGAGATGCAACTTTTCAGCTGGAGTTGCAATCTTCGGTTTTTCCCAAAAAGCTAAACTGCGCCAAGAAAAAGCTTGTGTGGCAAACGGAATAACTAACAAGGCGAGAACGATAAGAGCGATTTTTGATTTGTTCATAATTATTTGTTTATATCTATAGAATAGCAAAAATTTACAGCGTTGACAAAAAGCGCTGTTCTTGGTAAAACAAAAGCAACTTTGCGTTTGGAGGCAACATGTTAACTCGACTTTCGACCCATCCTTTCCCGAAGAACGACACCGACGCTCTCGTAGGCGTGTGGACCGGGCTGCAGACTTTACTGCAGGGAGTTCAGCGCTGGGGGCGGTTCAAGGGCTTGGGCATGGAAGTACGCGAGCAGGATCTGGTTCAGCATACGCTGGCCATCACGTTCCTCGGCGCAACGCTCATCAGTCGTGTTCGTACGCACCTGCCGACGATCTTCGATGATCGCTTGGTTCTGACAACGCTCATGGTGCATGATGTGGGAGAAGCTATGCTCGGTCGCGATGTGTCCGTCACCTTGAAGGGCACGGCGCACGACGTGGCCGAGTACGTGTCGTTCTGCCAGTTCATCGACGAGATGCCGGCAGACATGCAGCTGTACTACAAGACGGCCTTCCTGCTCCAGTTCGTTCTGGACGAGGCCAAGTGGTCGCTTTTCGACGCCGATGCTCAGGCTATCATGGCCGAGCTCGCAGCGACGCGTCACTACGAAGCGGTCATGTTCAAGATCACGGAACATTACGATTACATCATGTTCATGATAGAGCACCACGAGAAGGGCAACTCGTACCTCTTGTACGAAGCCATGAAGACCGAGATTTCGGTCTGGCCGAAGTTGAAGAAATTGCTCCCGGCCTTCGGTGAGATCATCTTTCCGCCGGAAGTCGAAGGCTGGCTCATGGAGTTCCGTCGGCTCTACGAAGAAGCTGGCGGCGAGACGCGTTCCACCTACGAGATCGTGGCGGCCAGAGTATAGTGTCAGTCTCAGTAATAAGAACCACGGACGGAGGCAATTATGCCGGTAATTACCTTGAATGGTGCTTGGAATAAAATGTCCATGTCTGCGGTCATTGCACTGGATCGTGTCTTGAAGGTAGCAATTCAAGAGATTCCGGAGCTTGGCCTTAAAGCTGACGAAGTCAGTTGTCTTTTCAACGTCCCTTTCATGTGCGACGAAAAGGAAGCGATCGTCTTCGTAGACAGTTTGTACGAAAAGCCGTTACGAACAGCAGAAGTTCGGGAGCGTCTGGCAACAGTGATTTGTAACTGTGTTGCGAGGCATTTCAATTTGAATATTGAGGTTTTCGTACGACCATTCAAACCGGATAACGGGTTTGCATCCTTTCGTCGTGGCACATAATCCTATAAGCAGCATTGAGTACATATTTGATGCTGCTGTTTTTTTTGGTTACGAATAGCTTCATAAAAATGATGTTATTCGTAAAAATACTTGACAAAGTCGTTGTTATTTTGTAAATTAACATTTCTGAAATGAGTGTGAAGTCCTATCAACATCAGGGAGTTAAGGAAATGCCAAGCCAAGCACACGATCCTGACAGAGTCGCGGAGATGATTCTTCGCGGGACAGATGCTGGGGGCAAGACCTATGTCTTTGACGAACAGCATGATCCCACGAAGCCTACGCAATGGTGGTTCCAGGAGTCGGACGAAGGGTTAGTTCTCTTTGTGGTGTTCTACACTCAGGCCTGCCGCTGGTCGCGGTGTCTGGCCTGCAACCTGCCGTCCACTTGTTCGAAGCACAATGTGCCGTGGCGCGATCTTCTCGCTCAGATCAACTTCATCTTCAATTTGCCTGAAGTGCAAGAGAAGAAGATGAAGATCCGTAGATTCATTGCCTCCAACAATGGCAGCGTGCTCGATCAGGATACCTTTTCGTCCATGGCTCTCATGCACTTGGTCGTCATGGTCAATCTGTACTTCCACAATCTCGAGGTCTTTACCGTCGAAACGCGGCCTGAATACGTGGAAGCACCAGAACTCGATTATCTGGCGCGGGGTCTCAGCGAAGGTGACACACCGACGACTCTCGAACTGGCAGTTGGATTCGAGGCCTTTGACGAGCATGTCCGAAATGACCTGTTGTTCAAGGGGCTTTCCCTCGAAAAGCTCGAACGCCTTGTCGCTTCCATGGCACCGTACCGGTTTAGACTCAAGTGCTACTTGATGTTGAAACCTGTGCCGGGAATGACGCGTGAGGAGTCGATCACCGACATTCACAACGCGATCACTTACCTGACGCAGCTTTCCGAAAAGCATCTGGATTCGGTAACCGGGGAGCCTCTGGTTCGTATCAACATCCACGTCAACCCGACGTACGTGGCGAAGGGAACTCCGCTGGAGCCGGCCTTTGCCCACGGCAACTACAAACCTCCGACCTTGCGCGATGTGGCGCTGGCTGTTCTGCCGAGCGAAGCATCGCCGCTCACCGTGTTCATCAGCTTGTACGACGAAGGCTTGGCCGTACCGGATGGTTCGTTCCGTCGTCCTGGCGACGAAGTGCTCGCTACGCTCATCGAAAGCTTCAATAGCACGCAGGACTATGATTTCCTGCGACGCGTGGTGGAACTTACTGAGCCATAGAGTAGAACAAAGGAGTAATCTGCACGTGGATTGCCCCTTTTATAATCTAAATTCAGTCAATGGTCTCCTGTGAATAAGTCGCAAAGCATTTGATTTTTAGGTCAAAATTCTGTAAAATTAAAGCAAAGCACTATAAAGTGTTCCATGAAGTATAAAGTGTTCCCTTTAACTACATGGCAAGTTACTTTAAATGCTTTGTAAACAAAAGAATAATTATTTTGATATGAAAACAAGTGAGCTACGTCAGTTGTATTTAAATTTTTTTGCTGAAAAGCAACATGCTGTTATTCCATCAGCGTCTTTAATACCAGAGAATGATCCGACCACCTTGTTCACAAGCGCTGGCATGCAACCAATGATCCCATATTTAATGGGAGAAAAACATCCAGCCGGAACTCGCCTGGTTGATTCCCAAAAATGTTTTAGAACGCAGGATATTGATTCAGTCGGCGACAATCGTCACACAACTTGTTTTGAAATGTTGGGCAATTGGTCTTTAGGTGATTATTTTAAGATCGAACAAATAAATTGGATGTTCGATTTTTTGATTAACAAAACTAAATTAGACCCGAATAGATTTTATGTAACTTGTTTTAGGGGCATGGAAGAAATTGGTATACCTCGTGATACGGAAGCCGCTGAAAAATGGCAAGCAAAATTCAAAGAAGTAAATGTCGAAGCTAAGATCGTCGACAATGCTGAGACCGAAGGTATGCAAGGCGGAAGAATTTTTTATTATAATGAAAAAGAAAATTGGTGGAGTCGCGCTGGCGTAACTTCTAAAATGCCTGTTGGCGAACCGGGTGGACCAGACTCAGAAATGTTTTGGGATTTTGATCCAAAAGGCGAACTGCAGATCCATGAAAAATCTGACTGGAAAGATGCGCCATGTCACCCAGCTTGCGATTGCGGTCGTTTTGTAGAAATAGGCAACAATGTTTTCATGCAATATGTAAAAACTAAAAATGGATTTGAACCTTTAAAAAATAAAAATATTGATTTCGGCGGAGGACTCGAGCGCATGGTCGCGGCTATGAATGACGATTCTGATATTTTTAATATCGATGCTTTTGCTAAAGCCAAAGAAAAACTTGAGAAGCTTAGCGGGAAAAAGTATGGAGAAAATAAAGACGAGATCCAAGCTTTCCGTGTAATTCTTGATCACTTGCGTGCTGCAACTTTTTTGATCGCTGATGGTGCTGTGCCCTCAAATAAAGATCAAGGATATTTTACGCGTCGTTTGATACGCCGTTCAATTCGTTACGCTAACAAACTCGGAATTAGTAATAAGTTTTGCGCTGATCTTGCTGATACTTACATTGAAGTATATAAAGATGTTTATACGTATTTTTCAACTTCAAGAGATAAAATAGTTGAGGAATTGAATGCAGAAGAAGATAAATTTTCAGCTACTCTCGAGAACGGATTAAAAGTTCTTAAGGCAAATGTGGCTTCATGGGAAAAGAATTTTAAAAACATAAAGTTTAATGGCGGTTTTTCATTTTTATTGTATGAAAGCTATGGATTTCCTCCTGAAATGACTCTCGAGGAACTGTTAAAATATCCTGAAGTAGCAAAACAATTGGATGTTGAAGAATATTGGGCAGAATTTCGTAATAATTTAAAACAACATCAGGACTTATCTCGTGCAGGCGCTGAACAAAAATTCAAAGGTGGTTTAGCCGATACTTCCGAAACAACGGCTCGATTACATACTGCTACTCATCTCCTTCAAGCCGCTTTGAGAAAAGTTCTCGGGATTCATGTCGAGCAACGCGGTAGCAATATAACTGCTGAAAGACTGCGATTTGATTTTACCCACGGAGAAAAAATGACTGACGAACAAAAAAAACAAGTTGAGGATTTAGTTAATGAATGGATACAAAAAGATTTTGAAGTGAAATGCGAGGAACTCCCATACGCGGAAGCTAAAACAAAAAATGTCATGGGACTTTTTGAGAATAAATATGGCGATCTCGTTAAGGTTTATACCATCGGTGATGTCTCTGGAGAAATTTGCGGAGGTCCGCACGCGAATAGAACTGGCGAACTAGGAAAGTTTAAAATTTCTAAAGAAGAGGCGAGTTCTTCTGGCGTTCGACGAATAAAAGCTGTTTTGGAATAATCTACTGTAGGGGTTCAAAATTTTGAACCCCTACAATCTTCGGTTCACTTGTCACTCTGAGTTTACCGAAGAGGACAAGGGAATTATGCAACATATGTCAAAAAAAATCCTAGTCATCAACTCCAACCCAGCTAAAGAATCTTTTGGCCGAGCATTAGCTGAGGCATATGCGGCTGGAGCCAAAGAAGCCGGCGCTGAAGTCCAACTTTTGCATTTAATTGATCTTAAGTTCGATCCTATTCTTTGGGGCGGAGATAAAAGCACTCAGGAAATGGAACCAGATTTAATTAAAGCACAGGAATTGATCAAATGGACCGATCATCTCGTCATTGTTGTTCCTGTTTGGTGGGCGAACGTACCTGCTTTGTTGAAAGGATTTATTGATCGTGTTTTTACGGTCGGCTGGGCCTATAAATTCACTGGACCTAACAAATGGGCTAAATATTTAACTAAAAAAACTTCATATTTCATTATTACAACAGGTGGGCCGGCTTTGTACTATAGATTTTTATTGCGAAATCCAATTGCGAAATTTTTAGGTCGTGATGTTTTGGGCTTTTGCGGATTTGGTAAGTATGGCTCAACTATCATCGGCGGATTAGTCGATGCAACACCAGGAAAGTGCAAAGAAAAATTAAAAAAAATAAAAAATTTAGGACGTAAACAAACTTAAATGCAAACTCAAATAAGTGAAAATCTAAAAGCGCACAACCGTCTAGCATTTGCCTACGAATCGCGCCATCCGGAAATTTATAATAAGATTGAACAGAACCGTCTGCATGATTCATTGCAAATGGCTGTGAGTGCGATTCAAACTGATGGTTTTGAAAAGAAAGCCCTAGACTTTGGTTGCGGTGCAGGTAATTTAACTCAACATCTTTTGGATTTAGGTTTAAATGTAGTCGCGGCTGATCTTTCGGATATTTTTTTAAAATTGGTAAAAAATAAATTTAACCATGCCGCAAAATTGCAAACAGCAAAACTAAATGGTGAGGACTTGGGCAATTTTGCGGACAACTCATTCGACTTCATCGCCACATATTCTGTGCTGCATCATGTCCCAGACTATTTAACTGTTGTGGATGAATTCGTGCGCGTAATCAAACCTGGTGGTATAATTTATATTGATCATGAAGTGAATGAAAATTATTGGTCGCAAAGCGAAGAATTGAAAGAACTTTATAAGTTTAAACAAAATCCAAAAGTGCTTTTTCGTATTTTTAAATTAAGAACCTGGATTAACAAATTTAGAGCTTTAATGAATCCACGTTTTCAGGAAGAAGGCGATATCCATGTTTGGGCTGATGATCATATTGAATGGTCCAAGATCGAAGAGATAGTCACGTCCAAAGGTTGCGAGATTGTAAGCAAAAGTGATTATTTGAGTTTTGATAAACGTTATCCCACAGAAGTTTGGCAGCAGCAGAAAAATAATCTGACAGATATGAGTTGTTTAATTGCCAGAAAATTTAAATAATAAAATATAGTCTATGTACGAAGATGCAGTGAATCCAGACTTGTACTCATCAGCCGTGACAGTCAACGGTGTTGGCACTGGCGGTTTGATGGCAATTTTGGGCTTTATGTGGCTAATTGTGTTGGTGCTCTATGTTTATCAGGCTCTGTGCTGGCTCTACATCGCTAAAAGAACCAACACGCCCAATGGTTGGTTTGCCTTTATTCCGATTTTGAACATTATTATTATGTTGCAAATCGCTAAGCGACCTTTGTGGTGGATTATTTTGTACTTTATTCCAATTGTAAACATTGTCATCGCAATTATGATTTTGGTGGATGTAGTCAAAGTTTTAAAACGTCCAACTTGGTGGGTGATTATGCAATTTATTCCAATTGTCAATTTAGTTTTCATGGGTTTAATGGCTTGGGGCAAAACAGGAACCTCAAACTCAAATCCAACAGTTATTCCTCCAACAGCAACGGCTTAAATAGTTTTCAAGAAATTTTCTTACTCAGGGTAGGAAAATTTCTTTTTTCCGTCAAAAATGTTACAATATCTATGAACTTATGGATATAACCATTCCACTTATAGTCGGCTCAGCCGTTGTAGACTCAATTAATCCCTGCGCCTTTGCAGTGCTTATTTTTTTAATTCTTTATTTGATCACTGTCAAAAATAAAAAGAAAATGCTGCAAATAGGTTTAGTTTATATCTTCGTTGTTTTTTTGGTCTATTTAGCTGCCGGGCTTGGCCTCCTGACATTTATCCAAAGCTTCACTCTAACCAAGTTTTTCTATTATTTTACAGCTGTACTTTCAATCGTATTGGGTTTAATCAACTTGAAAGATTATTTTTGGTATGGCAAAGGAATCAGTTTGGCTATTCCAGCATCTCAAAAAGAACGCTTAAATAAATATATTAAGAAAGCCACGCTGCCAGCCGCTATCGTTCTTGGAGTTTTAGTGGCCTTTTTTGAACTGCCTTGCACCGGCGGAGTTTATTTGGCAATCATCTCATTACTCGCGAGCCGCGAAACTTGGATGGTGGCCTTTGGTTATTTATTCTTTTATAACATAATTTTTGTTGCCCCATTGTTAATTATCTTATTAGTCGCCTATAAAGGGTTGTCGCCGGAAAAGATTGAAAAATGGCGCCAAGCACAAAAGAAAACCATGCGTCTGGCAATCGGTTTAGTTCTAATTGCGTTGGGGGTTTTAATGTTGGCGATCTAATTGTAAAATAAGTGTTTTTTTGCTATACTGACTAAGTTATTATGTCAAAAGTAATACACAATTTAATAGCTACTTATGTTAATGCCTCAACCGAGCCAATTGCTTCGGGTGAAAGAGTTAAGGTAAATCAAGTCGTCGGTAAGGCGGCTTTTATTTACGAAAAAATTCGCAATGCTGTTGATTATAACGAAGAACATTTAATCCGCAAAAATGCGATTTATCGCATCATGAAGCGTAAGCTTTTGTTTGAGAAAGTTATTTTTGAGAATTATTTATTAGAATCGCACCATATCGATAATATCGCCATGCAACTTTTGCAAGAATTGATGCGTGGTAAATATATTACTGGTGAGGTCACTCAAGGCTTAGTAACAAAAGTCGATGATGTGATTCGCAAGTACAATGTTTTAACTTCCAGGATAAAAGATATTGAAGGCAAATTAGATAAGAAGACTAGAAAGTTTTTGTTTGAAATTGCAGCGGTTGAAATAGAGAATATCATTAAGCCAGATACCAAGGAAAAAGCTTTGATCCGCGCCATGTTCTCGGTTATGAATCCGCGTTTGAAGATGCCGAGCACCATGGACGATGAAAAGGAAAAGGAATTGCAACTCTACGTTGCCTGCCATCGTATTTTGTTTAAATGGGATGAATCCATGATCAATTATTTACTTTTGACTCTATATTATCCAGATTGGAAAGAGGCAGATGATGCTTTGATTCTAAAACTAGCTAATAATAGTGGCAAGATAATTGACGAATTCCAAAAACAGAAAATGCATCCCTGGTCCAGACGAATGAATTCAATATTGCAACCAAAGGCTATTGTCTTTTGGATAATTCAAGATTTACTCGAAGAACATAAAAATAGATCCGAAGAAGTTTTTTCTGATCCAGAATTATTGGAAGCTGAAATTAAAAAAGCTTGTCAAAAAAGATATAAGGGTATCAGCGAAAAGCTACGACGTGGCGTGGTGCGTAGTATTGTCTATGTTTTTTTCACGAAAATGTTATTAGCAATTGCCTTAGAATTCCCAATGGACATTTTTATCAGCGGTTCCATCAATTACTTTACAGCCATGATCAATATCGGATTCCCTCCGGTGCTCATGACTATCGTCGCAATTATGATTCGGTTGCCAAAGAAAGATAATACAGAGCAGATTATGAAGGAAATTAAAATGATAACATTGAAAGACGGCGACCCCAAAATGTATCCACTCAAAGATCCTAAACGCCGACGCGGTGTATTTAGATATTCATTCAATATTATTTTTACAGCTACGTTTATTTTTTCTCTTATGGTTATTTTTTGGGGTTTGAACAAATTATATTTTAACTTTTTTAGTAGTTTAATTTTCGTTCTCTTTTTGACTTTAGTTAGTTTCTTCGGCGTCAGAATTCGCCGACCAGTTAATGATATTATGGCTGTCGAACGCAAAGACAGTTTGCTGGGTTCACTTCTTGATTTTATAACCTTGCCTTTCGTTAGTATCGGCAGATGGTTATCAGTTAAGTTTACTAAATTTAATTTTTTGGCATTCTTCCTGGATTTTATCATCGAAGCTCCATTCAAGTTGTTAGTTGAAATTTTTGAAGATCTATTCAGTTTTTATAAAGAAAAGAAAGAGGACATGATGCAGGAGTAATTTCACTTCAGATAAAACAACTCTAATTTAATGGAGCTGTTTTTTATTATTATAAGGTTGTAATCACAACTAATTGACTCAAATAATTCGTAACATCAGATTGGAAATTTTATTCGTAAAACAAAAAATACTGGCCACCGTGATGAACGATGGCCAGTTGGGAACTAGAGGCTTTGCAGGAACTCGAGAGCGACGGCCGCGAAGCGTTCGATGTCCGCCTGGTTGTTGGCGTAGCCGAACGAAGCGCGGATGGCGCCGATAGCGATGTCGCCGGAGAATTCGCGCAAGGCGTCGATGGTGATGGCATTCGGAAGGATGGCCGAGTTGTAGAACTTCTCATAGTTATCGATCGAATAGCCGAAGACTTTTTCGTTGACGCCTGGGTTGCAGAAGCAGCCTGTGCGGACGAACACGCCACGCTCGTTGGCGAATTGTTCGAAGAGCCAGGCGTCCACGATCTTGGCATTGTTGCAGACGCTGAATGTCACGATGTTGTTGCCGCGGGCGCTGTGGAGCTTGATGTGCTTGTCACCCACGCGTATGTCGGCCAGTCGCTGATAGAGGGAGGTCGCCAGTCCGGTGACGTGGGTTTCAATATCACCGAGGCTATCCAAGAACTGCAGACCGGGAATCACAGCCGGGATGTTGGCGAAGTTCACCGTACCGTCCTCGAAGCGAGCGTAGCCCAGAGCTTCCTGGGCGTGGAAGTCCTTCATCACCGAGACGAGCAAGATGCTCCCGCCCGCGAACCAGCGTTTGTGGAGGTGCTGGTAGGCGGACTTCTTGATGATGAGACAGCCGACACCCGTGGGATAGCCAAAGAGCTTGTAGAACGAAATCGGGACGAAGTCTGGCTTCATCACGCTCAGGTCCAGTCGCTTGCTCGAGCTGTACGCGGCCGCGTCGAGAAGGACAGTCCAACCGAGTTCCTGCGCCAGGCTCACCCACTTAAGGTCATGGAGGGTGCCGGCGTAGTTGCTCTTGGCCGGGTAGGCAAAGAGCTTGTGCCCGGTGGAGCGCGGGTAGCGCAGCATGCGCTCCAACGCTTCCGCATCGAGGGTCAGGTCATCGTTGATCGGAGCGTAGCACACGATCGCACCATCGCGACGGGCGTCCTCACGGAGTCCGTTCACGGTGTTGTGGTTGTCGGCAGTGAGCAAGTACTCGCCACCGTTCCACAGGAAATGCTGCAGGATGCGAATGGCCGCACTGGTGCCGCTGGTCCAGATGACCTCATATTCGTTGGGGTCAGCATGGAAGTAGGCAAGGACAGCGGCTCGGGCAGTCATGACGCCATTCATGGCATTGGCGCTCGGCATATGGTGCGAGTGCGGGTTGCCGAGGAGCGTTCTTTTCAGATGCTCGGCCCAGCCGTTGATGAGACTGACGGGGGGGAGTGCGGCGCTGGTCCAGTCTGCGTAGACCTGGCCCGGCTGCAGTTGCGGGAACTGCGTTCTTCGGAGTTCGGAGAAAAGATTCGTTGACATGGTCGTTACCTCTCGTGTGTCGGTTGATTTCAAATGACTTCAGAACACCCTTTAATGTCAATTAATAAGTGGCAATAAAGGGTATTCTGGAGTATAAGCAAATAATATTATAACAATATACAATAGTATAAAGTATTCTTTTTGTCAAGACAAGAAAGTTTCTATTTGTTTTGTTCTAAATTTGAACAAATTTGACATATTCTGTCAAAATGGTATATTGAAAGCATGAAACAAATCCAGACAAATAATCGTAATAATAACTGCAAGCAAACGCTGGCTGGATAATTAATATTACAAAAAAATTATTTAGAAGCCGGCGTTCGCCGGCTTTTTGATATATATTGCTTTAATTGATTGAGGGTCTGTTTTCGCAGCTTTACGTTGCGGGACTTGTCCCGAAGTCATGCGAAGCATGTACTTCGGGATAGTTAAAAGGTATAACATCGCACTGTTAATGCGAAGTTCCAGGTTCGAGTCCTGGTCCCGGAGCCAAGAATTTCGGTGAAAGCGACCCGTTTGGGTCCTGGACTTATATAGAAACAAACGAGGTTGTACTCGTTTGTTTTAATTTATTATCAATAACTTATGTCTATTATCGTTTCCAAAAACGGCAAAAGTGCGGTTCGTGTTGATGCATCGCATTTTGATTCCGAAGATTTTTTACAGCAATATATTTACGAAAATCCCGACAGTATTCCGCTGTATGAAATCAAAGAAGATATTCGTCTTTTGATTCTATCTCGTGAATTCTCAACTGGCAGTGGTCCTATCGATGCTATCGGCATAGATAAAGACGGCGAAATATATTTAGTGGAAACGAAACTCTACAAGAATCCTGATAAACGATTAGTCGTTGCTCAAGTTTTGGATTATGGTGCTTCACTGTGGCGATCTAGTTTAGATTTCAATGATTTTATTTCTCGTTTGGATAATAATGTTAGAAAACAATTCAATTTATCCCTGCATCAGAAGTTAGAACAATTTTTCTCATTATCCGAGGAAGAGCTTCCGTCGTTAATGGCTCGAATGCAATCTAATCTGAAGAGTGGCAGTTTCAATTTTGTGGTATTAATGGACAAATTGCACACCCAACTAAAAGATTTAATAATTTTTATCAATGAGAATAGTCGTTTCACCGTTTACGCTGTTGAGCTGGAATACTACAAACACAACGAATTTGAAATTTTGATCCCTAAATTATTTGGTACTGAGGTTAAAAAAGATATTTCCGTATCTTCGGCTGGAAGTGTTCGCAATAAGTGGAATGAAAATAGTTTGGTCGAAGTTGCACAACAAAAATTAGCCCCGATGACTTTGGACGATTTATGAAGATTTATGACTTCGCTAAAGAAAATGCTACAGCCATAAATTACGGCACGGGTGCGTATCCAAATTTTAGCCCTATATTTGCCACTGTCAGCGATCGCTCGTTGTTTACTCTCGCTCTTGATGCCAAAACTAGACTAAGCTTCAACTTTGAGTGGGTGTTTGAGAGTAATGATCCTAAGTCAGATTTGTTTGCAAGGGAACTAAATGAGGTTGGATTCAAATTACCTGATAATTACAAGGAAATACGGCCGAGTGTGGCGATTGATGAGTGGAGAGAAAAGACGAATGATTTTATAGGTGGAATAAGAGAAATTCTGTAAAAAATATCACACAAAAACACCGTTTAAATTCGGTGTTTTTTGATTGACTATATTAGTCCAAAGAGGTAAAATTTATCTGTAAAAATTAGCAAGTCAATGGAGATTAGCTAGGATTAAATACATGGAAGACACAACAGCACCTAAATCCATTGGAGTAAATACTCTGCCACCCGTATACCTTACGCCAGAACAGGAGAATTTATGTAAACGATTAGATGAATGGCATAAGCAGGGTGGTTTATACAACAAACCTTCGGACATGTTTCGAGGTGCTGTTTTTGCTGTAAGAGATGAATGTGGAAATAATCCAGATTTTATTTCACAATCAGCAAACTCCTTAAGAGAAATCCTTTACCCTTTTCAAAGCTGGACTGTTAAAAAAGTAGTAGCTAAGAAAGTAATTGCTTTAAGAAATTTTGGATCTGTAACTGTTGACGAAAAATTTTATAATAGCAAAGTAGAACCATTATGGAAACAGCTTAACGATATAGCTCATCACGGAGTCGATCCACAATGGGATAAAAATTTTGATTTTTCCACATTTAGTAAAGTTGCATTTCAAAAAATTCTAGCAGATTTTGAAAAAGTTATGAATGAAGCGTTAACAAGACAACTTGATGTTCATCAAATGATTGACGAAGTTTTGATCGCTAGGCCTCAATTGACCAGTGATGTCGTAGATAAAAATAATTAATATGAACAACCAGCATCCAATACAACCAAATCTAGAAAAGATTCGAGAACTTATCGGCTTAAATTTTGACGCACGTCAATATTTTTTCACTAAAGTCGATGAAAATTGGCTTGAATGGCTTTGGAGTAATGGTTTGTTAGATATAATTAAACAAAAAGCTGAGGATCCAACACGATATGGCTATCAGACACCAGAATTGAATTATCTTGCGAGAATAGTTGATAGAAAGCCGAAGGAAATTGTAGATATTATGATTTCCGTCCCTATATCAAAGGATAATTTTAATCCCGAAGTTGTAGATCAATTTTTAAGAATTTGTAGTTCTTTGCCAGCAGAAGAAGTTAAAAGGATGGTTCGAAAAATTATGGACGATGGATGGGTAAGACTAATGAGTATTTTTAACCATTACGGTTTTGATTATGAAAAAATATTTAAAACACTTGCTACGGCTAAAGACCATGAAAATATCTTAATCCTAGCTGAAGCAGTACTTTCTGTAAAAAGCAAAGAAGAGTTCAATCAAACTTCCCCTGGCCGTTTATCGGAAAACCCCTTCTATTTTAACGACATTTCTTATACAAAAGTTTTTGAGTATCTAGTCGCTATTGATGAACAATATCTTGAAAAGGCGTTAGAACTTGCAACGAAAGTAATAACAAAAATTTTATGTTTGGGCGATCAAGCTAATAAAGACGATGTATTCCTAACGCAAGAGACATTTTATCTTTTTGATGTCGATTTTTTTTCTTTGGAGCTAAATAAATCGGGTCATCATTCAGATCGTGAACACGTCAAAGAATTAGCTGCAACAATTAAAATACTCACGGAGAGGTTACTTGAAGACAGCTGTGAAAAACAGGAATTTGTAGATGATATTTATAAAAAATACATTCAAACTTTACCAGACAGCAGATCAATGTGGCGGTTGCGATTATTTGTTTTGAGCTTATGTCCGAATGCTTTTCGTTCAGAACTAAAACAATCTTTCTCAAAATTATTTGAGGTAATGGAATCTGGTAAGCATTATTATGAAATTGAATCTGGCACGGAATATAAAAAAACCCTCAAACACAGCTTCGGGATCCTTGATTCTGATTATCAACGTGAATATATATCAAATATCTTTAGGTATTTTGGGCAAGCTCGTAAAGACAAAAGCGAAGAACAATTGTATAGGCGTGATGGTTGGCAGATTCTTTCGAGTATTTGTGATTATTTAACTGAAAAAGAAAAAGAAAATTGTGAAAAGGTATTTAGTAAAAAATGTGATTCTTCCTTCGAGCCAGAGCCATCAATTGGTAACATGCGTAGTGGCTTTGTTAAACCTAGAGCCCCTATCTCCCAAGATGAATTTGGGGGGCTTACTATTAATGACATTGCCCAAAAATTAAGAAATGAATGGAAACCTGAATTTTTACAAAAACAAAATACTGATGATGACTTTTTAAATCCATTAAATGCAGAAGGCGCTGGGGAACAGTTGCGTGCTGACGTCGCTAAACGACTACCGTATTATGTTCAGAATTCTGACTTATTTTTTGAGAGAGATATACTTGATGAACATTATACCTATTCGTTTTTTAGGGGCATCCAAGAGGCCATACGTCTAGATAAAGGGAAAGCCACAGATATTCAATGGGGAAAATTGTTAGATGTTTTTATCGCCGTTAAGAATTCGAGCATCACTAAAGTTTTTGACTCCAAAACTAGAGAGCGAGAAAGGTTTGATTATTGGCTCTCAAACTGGACTGGCGTGCATTCTACAATGACTGATGTTCTGCAGGAATTGTTAAATGAAAATGAAGGGAAAATAATTATAGATTTCTCAAAATATCGTAGTCAGCTCTTCGAAATCATCAATTATCTTTTGACATATCCTGATCCAAGGCCACAGGACGAGGAGTTGGAAACTGCAACAATGAAGACTCATTCGCCTGGTGATAAAGAAGAATATTATGTTACTGATCCGTTTTCAATGGCAATTAATACAGTGCGTGGTCGCGCGTTTCAGTTGTTTGTATCCTTTGTTTATCAGGACGGAAAACAATTCAAAAAAGAAGATAATATTAAAATTACTGAAGATGTTAAAAAAATATACGAGGAAATTCTGAGGAAAGAAAATACCCGTGCCTTGATGTTTATGTTTGGGCACTATCTATCCTCTTTTTATCTCCGTGATAAAGATTGGATGCACGGACTTTTAGCACAGATATTTTCAGAAGACGAAACAAAAAAATATCTTTATCTTGCTGCATGGGAGGGGTATCTCGCTAATAATCTTTATGAAGAAATATATTTTGACCCATTATTTCAAAGGTTATATGAACGTGGCTTAGCTTTAACTAGCAATGAAGACCCGAAACGTAAATACTTCAAAGATCCGGACGAAGGAATAGCCATTCACATAGCGCTAGCATTCCTCGTTTATCATAAAAGATTTGGATTTGATCACTTACTCTTCAAAAAGTTTTGGGAGCAGGACATTGAACGACAAAGTGCATTTATTAGTTTTATTGGAAGGATGTTTATTTCTGGTGAAAACACTCAGGTCAATGAACAGTTAAAGAAAGATTCGGAAAGTAAAGAAAGACTGATAAAGTTGTGGGAGTGGTTGCTTGAAAATTATGACAATCCTAAATTATTCGCTGAATTTGGATTTTGGGTAAATCTTGAAAAAGGAATTTTCGCGCCAGATTGGCTGGCTAAACAATTAAGAGCGACATTAAAAAAAAGTAACGGAATTTTAGAATGGGACTATGCCCTTACTAAATCTATCAATGAATTAGCAAGAGTAGCGCCAGAAGATACACTTGAAATTATACGTCTATACTTACTTGAAGGTGGTATACGGAGCGGTAAAATTCGTATGCCGTTTATGTACGAAGAGGAGTGGTCTGGTGCACTTAAAACCATTTACGAGCGTGCTAACACAAAAGACAACACTTATAAATTGATTGACGATTTGATTCGTGAAGGGGGGAGTATTTTTTGGAAATTAGAAGAAATTATAAAATAAACTGGACACAATACTGTAATGCTATAAGCGTCCCATGTGTCCTGTCCCACGTTGAAAACCTCTTATTTTAGCTCCGACCCGTCCCCGTCATGGGACACTCAATTCGACCCCTGAAAAAGCCCTAACATATACAGTTATTAATAGTTCTCAACCGACGTGGGGAGCCAGGTACCATTCGCTACGCTCAGGTACCTGGTAAACCAAATTGTTACTGCCATTCAGGTACGTGTTTACTCAGAACTCGAGGAACGAGCCTGCCTGCCGGCAGGTAGGTAGTTCTGAGGTAAACCACAATGTAAAATATTTTTCAAATAGACCGGGACTCGAACAGGGGTATGATTGAGTTGTTAATGATATTAAGTGTGAGCAAAAATTGAATTTGAGGAGTTTGTAGAAAATAATACATATTCAGGTCAAGCTACGTATCGTCGGGTACGTGGTTTTTGTTTTCGCCTAGAAATGACATCAAGTGCAATGTGGATATATAATATTAATTATATGGATTTGGAGCAGTTTAAAAAGAAAACAACAATGCAAGAACTTAAGATTGATTTAGCCACATTGAACAAATGTGTTGTATTTTTGGATTTTGGGAATATAAATTATTGGTATAAAAATGATGATAGGGATGAGAATAATGCTATATTCCCAAGTAAATTTAAATTGTCAATTGATATAGAGAAGTTATGTGTTTTCGCTAAATATTTTGCTGATGAGGTTAGATTCTATTACGGACATGATCCGAACAACAAAGCGTCACTTAAGTTTTTGGGCAAGGCGAAATACGTGTTTGGAGACAGGAAGGTTTTCACTAAAGAAATCCAGCAGATTAGACATTATCTGAGAATCTCAGAGTTTAATTCAAATACTCGGTTAGTTAAAGAAGATTCAAAGGGTGTTTTTATATGTTTACCTAAATGTAATTTTGATGTGGAAATAACCATTGATGCAGTACGATTGATGAATAAGTATGACACAATCATTTTTTTCTCAAGTGATGCTGATTTTGTCTGTTTGCTTCAGTATTTGAAAGAAGGTGGGAAGAAGATTGTTTTGGTTAAGTCTGGGCATGTTTCACATAAACTTATTTGTGTTGCGGACTTAGTTATAAATGCTCAAAATATTAAAAAGTATATTGCTTGTAAAAAAGCAAAAATCTAGCACTAAAGCTAGATTTGCGAATCGTTTTCCCGTATTCACGGGCAGAGTAGTCCTTGCGGATTACATTTTTATCGTAGCACATGCTTAATTATGAATCAAATCTAGGTGATTTTCAATGATGTTTTTTATAAAAGCCAAATTTAAAGCCAAAAGGACCCCTTGCGAGGCCCCTAAGCTATTAAGTTATCGTAGCTATTATCAGCTAACATGTTTATCGTAGCATTATCTTCAAAAACGATCAAATCTAGGTGATTTTCAATAATATTTTTTAACTTTAATTTAACACCCGGACTCCATGTGGAACCCGGGCTTTTTTTCGTTCTAGAACTCGATAGTCCGATACCCGGACTGGTTGCTCATGCGCATCGCCCAGCGGTTGTTGAACGGGGCAATGATGAGCGTGGACCGAAGCTTGCTGGGGTTCGGCATCCGCAAGAGCATGCTGGTGTCGATGAAGAACTTCCCGCCAAACTCGCGGAAGATGCTGTAATTGGGCGGGGTCGACATCAGGACGCCTTCCTTGGTCCACGGGCGGTCTTGGAAAACCTCGTAGAGAACCAGCGCAGGTTGGCTGTTGTCTTCTTGGCTGCGGGCGAAGCGCACAAAGGGCAGCCAGTGTATCCACTCTCCGATCTTTTCTCCGTTGGCGAGTATGAACCCAACCGGAGTTGAGCTCGGCTGCAACGAAGACAGATAGAGCACTCGCGACGGTCCGCCGGGCTTACCGTAGTGCAGGCAGGCTTCCATCCGAGCTTCGTCCATCAGCCCACTGTCCAGGAAGTTTTCTCTATACCCGACTTTGCCGGCGTCTCCGAGGAAGGTCGTGAACCGCTGCATGCTGGTGAACTCTCGGCTGTTCATGCCGAGGAAAATGAGCGGACTTCCGTGTTCACAAACACACTCGAGGTTCATGAGATTGGGTTGATCATCAGACAGCTTGATCACGCGGTTTCCGGCGGAACACGAGACCATCATTTCTTGCGTGATGTAGTTGACGATCACCGCAAAGATGGGCAGACCGCGTCGAACGCAGCTAATGGCCGAAGTCGCGCCAGAGATAGCTGCTGGGCCGCTGAACTGGCTTTCCCACTTTGCCTTGGTCGTTGGGTCGGCAAAGATGTCTCCGATCCTGCTTTCTCGTGGATACTCCATCAAGAACGCTTTGAGCTGGTTGGAACGGTCGGTGGGGTCGCTAATGAAGACGGTTCTGAGGGTCTGCGGATCGTTCGGCAGGAAGGTGTCGTTGAAGCTTACACCCCTTCGGCCGATTTCTTCGGTGATCACCACTGCGCCGCTGTCGTAACGGCTCAGTTCTTCGCAGATGGTGATCTCGGGACCAGCGTCCATGCCGAGCGTGTCCTTCTTTCCGTAGGCGGCAATTTTTCGAAGCGCATCCTCCACAGTGGAATTGTTGAAGTCGAAGTAGGCCTTGAGGAGCGCCGCAATGGCGGCGTTCATGTGGGATTTCTCTACGCCTTGCATTTTTCACCTTCCTTCTGAGGGCTGCTTATCTATTTATAATGCTAGTCTCTTAGTTCTAAAAGTCAACAAAAATACTGTGTGCAAGGATTTCATTATTTTATGGTAAAATGTCTTTATGCTTAACTTTTCAAAACAAGCCAAAAGGGCTATTGATCTCATTCTCAACACTACTGAGAATGTTTTTGTTACCGGTAAAGCGGGAACTGGCAAATCAACTCTTTTGGAACATATAAGACTTACGGCCGAGCGCCGCATAATCGTTTTGGCACCAACCGGTATCTCGGCCGTGAATGTTAATGGTGAAACTATTCACTCCTTTTTTACACTCAAACCTGGTTTTGAAAAAGATGAAGCCATGCACATGGTCATGAATAAAAAGAAACAAGATAAATTTAGACGTCTCAAAACAATTGCTATTGATGAAATATCTATGGTGCGTGCAGATTTATTAGACGCGATCGATATAGTTTTAAAGCGAAGTCGAAAAAACGAAAAACCTTTTGGCGGCGTGCAAATGGTTTTCTTTGGCGATCTCTATCAACTTCCTCCAGTGATAACTTCATCGGACAGTCAAAAATTTTATTCTGAATACGAATCACCCTATTTTTTTGACGCGACCATCTTTCGTGGACAAAGCAATATGTTTTCTGAAGGTTTTAAAATAAGGTTGATTGAACTGAACGAGATCTACCGTCAAAAAGATCTTGAGTTTATTGAACTATTAAATGCAGTCCGTGACAATTCCATAACTTTTGATCAAATCAAACAACTAAATGCGCGTTATCAACCTAATTTTGTACCAACGGATGACGAGAAGTACATCCATTTGATGACTACGAATTTAAGTGCCAACGAAATTAATGAAAAAAAACTTAAGCAAATAAATGAAGATGAACGCATTTTTGTGGCCGATAAAACCGGAACCTTGGCTAAAAATCTTTTCCCGAATGATTTAGCAGTGACATTGCGGGCTGGTGCTCAAATTATGTTCATTTGTAATGATGCTGAACGTCGTTGGGTTAATGGAACCATTGGAAAGATTTTGGAAATTTTTGATAGAACAAATCCCGAGACCGGGAATATCGACGCAGTTGTTAAAATAGAAAAGGTTGATGGCAAGATTGTGGAAGTCAGAAAACATACTTGGGAAATATCAAAATATGTTTATGTCGGTGGGGAATTTGTCAGAAAGAATTTGGGAACCTTTAAACAAATTCCAATCAAACTGGCTTGGGCAATAACTATTCATAAAAGTCAGGGCAAAACATTTGATAAAGTTATTATTGATTTAGGCCATGGCAGTTTTGCTCACGGACAAACTTATGTGGCACTTAGTCGTTGCTCTTCGTTCGACGGCTTAGTTCTAAAAAGGCCTTTAAGGAAATCAGATATTATCATGGACAATCGTGTGCATTCCTTTGCTTCGGCTAGCGAGATCTCGTAATTAAATATTTTGCAAAAAAATATCCCCCGGAACCTGTGGTCCTCGGGGGATTTTGCTCAGTGCACGGTGAATCTCGGACAGGCGGTGAGTATGAAGGGCTTGCTGCCGTCTTTCAGGTGGTAGTAAGCGTGTATTACTTCCAAACTGAAGCTGGTATGTTCCGTCTTCTCAAAGGGGTCGTCTCGACGCAGGCTGATGGCCAGACTGGTGGCTACTCCGATGAAATACACATCACGGTAAGACGTTTCGGCTTGCAGGTACGTGCATACTTGGTCGATGGCTGCGTAGTCCAAGGCCAAGTCTTGGTTGTTGGTCTGGAAGGCCTGCTTCCAAGCTTTCTCGTACTTTTTCTGGGCGACGCGCGGGGCGAGCCAGAACAGAAAAGCGGAGATGGCCGCCGGTACGAGCAGGACGATCATGAACGACCACCACGATCCGGGCCAGGTACCGAGGCTTGGAAGAATTCCAAAGATCGCGACCAGGGGGAAAAAGATTGCTGCGACATTGATCCAGAAAATCCCATCAGGTTCTTCCGGATACGACTGCTTCAGGGGCGTCGGCTCGCTGAAGTACGCTCTGTCCATTGGAACCTCCTCGTATATGTGCACTTGAGTGTGCAACACCGCATTATAACATCATTGCTAAGGCTTGTCAATGGTTCGTTCTAGCTCATAAAAACTGTTACCGAAAACCTAGTGGATAGCTCATAAATGGGTTACCGTAGTCGTATATGACTATGGAAACAAGAAATAACATCTTTAGAGAGTACCTAG
>Ga0209211_10003699_pt1 | contig 24560 bp, 21 predicted proteins | sample RifGroA2_FD_183992 | JGI IMG/M metagenome (GOLD analysis project Ga0209211, IMG submission 183992) | Groundwater microbial communities from Rifle, Colorado, USA - Groundwater A2 (SPAdes) (version 2) | ecosystem: Environmental > Aquatic > Deep subsurface > Groundwater | place: Rifle, Colorado...
CGACCCCGTTGTAACTCTGGCCGACGATCACCGGCCGATCGATGTCGCCATCGAGGAAATCCACCAGCACCTCGGTCCCGATACGCGGCAGGAAATGACTCCCCCAATTCGGCCCGGCCTGCCATTCGGCGACCCGGACCCAGGTGCCCGACTGATCATTACCCGGTGCGTTGCCGGACTTGCCCGCATTACGTCCGGCCGGGCCGGATTCGGCAAGCCCGCCGACCATCGGCGCCGCACCGCGCTGCCAGGGAAACTGGATCTTGATGCGGTGATCACGTTCCGTCGTCAGCACACTATCCGGCAAACCCACCACCCAAGCCACCTGCGGCCGGGCCGGTGGCTTGGGGAGCTTGTGCGGCACCTGCGGCAAGGCAGCCGGCTGAGCCAGGCAATGGTTGTAATACGTCCCGGTTTCCACCTCCGCGCTGCCCAACAACTCGGCCGCCTGGGAACCCAGATTGTTGGCGCCATGATGATCGACCGAGACGATGCTGAAGCGGGCCTCATCCCCCCGGTAACTGCCATGCTGGCTCAGCGAGACGACAGTACCTTCGGCCAACTGGCGAACCGTACTCTCACCACGGAAACGCCGATACGCCCCCTCATGGGCGGCGAGCGCCAGATCGGTACGCAGGCGAGCCGCCTCGTCGTTCTCGAAACGATAAGGGCGCGCTGCGTCGTGGATTTCCAGACGGGGCACATCCGGCGCCTGGCGGGTACTGCTCGCCTCGGCCCCGGTGGCGACCAGGGTCTTGTAATCCCAGCCGGCCAGCGCAACGGCATTGGGCAAGACGGAATGAACCTCATGCCAAGCCTGGACCGTATCCGAAGCCTCCGTCGCATGGGCCCGATGAAAACGGATCGTCGGCTGAGCCCCGGCCGGCAGCTCGGTCAGCCGGTCGAAGAGGATCAGTTGATGCCGGGCATGCTGAACATCGTCACCGGCCGAAGCCGATTGGTCGTGTTCGAAACGAAAGGACAAGCCTTCTTCGGCCAGCAGTCGGCGGATGAAGTCAAGATCGGTCTCGCGGTACTGGGTGGCGATGCTGTAGGTGCGCAAAGGCTGAGTGACGCTGTTCTTCCAGTTCGCCTCCGGGTAGTCGGTGAGGATCTGGCCGATGATGTCGATCACGGTCTTGTTCTGGAAGAGATAGCAGTCGCGACGCTGGCCGAGAAAGGCGAGAAAGGATTCGACGGTGAGTCGATACCGCGCCAGCCCGCCATCGGCGCCCAGTTGCAAGGCCTGGGTGACATAGCCATGCCAGCTGCGCTTGCTGCCATCGGCCTGGAGGAGATGCAGGGTGATCTCCTCGCCGATCAGCGGCTTGAGCTGGAAATAGGCATTGGTCGAAACGCAGTCGATCTCGAACCGAAAGGATTCGGAAACCCCTTCGTGACCCCGGAAACGTTCAACCATCAAGGCCGCATCGGCCAGTGGCGTCTTGATCTCGAGAAGTCGGGCGTGCTGGGTGAAGAGGGAGGCGAGGAGGGCGTGCATGACGGACCGCCGATCAGGGCAGGTAAATGTTCAGGGTTGGCGCGCGGGGTGCGAGTTGAACGATGTTCTTGAATGGTGAGAGGGTCTGATCGACGGATCGTCCGGCGTGCCAGTCGAGGCCAACGTAGGCCAGCAGGCCCATAAAAGCGAGGATGGAGGCGATGACCCAGAGCGGGATGTCCCGGCTGATGGCATTCGAGATGCTGTCGGGGGCCGCCCAGTGAGGTGCGAACGAGGCTGCCTTGCCCTTGATGTGGGCAATTTGTTCGCCGAGTTGTTGCGTCAAGTATCTGAGCTTTTCCGGCCCCTCGAGCAAATAACGCCCCTTGAAGCCAAGGAGCAGGCACATGTGGAAAACCTCGAGGGCATTGATCCGGCTGGCCGCACCATTGCGGGCCGTTTCCAGGCGGTCGAAGAAATGCTCACCGGCCAGTTGGTCGCCAAACAGGATCAGTTGCAACGGTCGGCGTTCCCAAGCGTCACGAATGTTCATTTGGGAGGACAGGACGGCTTCGTCGATGGATGCGCAAAATGCGTATTTGGCATCGTAGATGTCTTCGGCACTGAAATGATGCTTTCCTGCCGCTTTCTCGAACTGGGTGAGGAACTTCTGGATGTTGCTGGAAAACTCCTCCGGGTTCTTGGGTGCGTTTCGGTTCTTCAGCAGGATGAGCATGTAGAAGCCGTCGTACAACAGGTCGACAAGGCTTCTCGCCGGACGGTCGAGGGCAGACTCGTCGGCGATTTGGCTGGGGGCTATGGAAAACAGACTGGGTGCAGTGCTCATGGCGTGACGGCAATCAATTCAAGAGAGAGATCCCGGTAACTTTCCGGGGCGTAGATCATGATGGATTGGGCTTTCAGCATTCGCTCATACAGAGGCCCATGCGCTTCCAGAGCGAAATAACAGGCGCCCGGGCGAACCGGAATGGCAGCCGGGACCTGCAAAGAATGGGTCAGACGAACACCGGACATGGCTGACAGGACGAGTTTTTCGACATCGGCCGGCGCACCGATTTTCAGGCGCAATGGAACCGATTCGATGATTTCGGACTGCTGGTGAGCTGCCGTGATTGACAAATAGAAAGCCGTTTCGCTGTTGATTTTTTCCGAGTCGAGATGACCCGCATAAAACGCAGGCTTTGGCTGGCTGAGCGAAATGGCGAAGAAGCGGGTCGAGATCACGGTGTCGAGCAGGTCGCGCAATATCTGTTCGAGGCGTAGGAAGCCAGGTCCTGGCGACAAGTGGTCGTAACCAGGAAGGTCGTTCAGCGTGTAGCTTTTGGAAAACGTCATCAACCCGCCGGCCAGCCGCAACAATTCCTGGAAAAGCCGTTCCGGCGAGTGGTCCGGGTTGCGGAAAAAGTGGGTGAGCGTTGCACATGCGCTGCTGGCGGTGTGCAGCAACCAGAATGAGGCAATGTCACCGGACCGAAACTCGATGACGTTTTTCGAAGGCTCGCGGTGAAAGCCGTAGAGGGCATCGACCTTGGCCAGCAGGGCATCAATCTGGCGACGCAAGATGGCAACGATGGTCGGAGCAGCACGCAAGCTGATCGAAGGCGGAACGAAACTGCCATCGATTTCATAGCTGTTGCTTGAGGTGCGTCGAATGCGCACGACAGGCAAGGTCAGAAACTGATCTCGATTGTCACTGGCGGATTTGAGGTAGGCGATTTGGCTAAGGGTGGCGATGTCGGCTTCTGCCGCATCGGTAAACAGGTCGGTGGTTGCTCTGGAAACGATGAGAAAACGCGCCTGCGTCGAGTCGCTTGCCGAATCGACTGAATTGCCGCCATGTGGATTGAGATGGTTAAGCGCCAGGAAGAATTCGGTCGCTCCATCCTCGTTGACTGCCTTGTCGAGGGCGAGAGGGAGGGGTAATTGGTCGGTATCCGGGGCGCTGAAGTAGTCGCCGTTCGGGAATACTGCAGTGACACGGTTAAAACGCAGGATGCCGCTTTTGAGGGAGTCGACATCGACGTCAAGGTCTCGAATCCCCCAGGCGTAGGGGTTGGCCAGTAGCTGGGCCCGACGAGCCATGCTGTCTGCGTGAAAATCCTGTTGCTGGAAATGCTGCGGGCGCAGAAAGAGGCCTTCGCCCCAAAGTGTCTTGGCGGTATTCATCGGATGACCATGGTTACGAGTCGCATTGAATGCCGACTAGCGAGCGGAAAGATTCGGGGCTGATCTCTTCGATCAGGGCGCCCTTGGTGGCGTTGAATGCACAGGCGTGAGCGCCGATGGTGATGCCGTTGTCAAATGAAAGCTTGTTGTCAAAGGCGATTTTCCAGCGGTTCTGGTATGGCGCTCGGAACAGGCCGGCAACACCGATTGTCGTTGCGTCGCCAGGAACTTTAAGCTTGATGTCATAGGATTTGCCTGGTAGCAGGACAACTTCCTTCACCGAAACCAGCTCCTCTCCCAGGGTCTCCTTGTCGGTCTCGCCGGATGCGATCTGCTGATAAGTCATGTCCTTGTACTTGTCGGCAGCCCTGAGAACGTAAATCTTGGCTACCAGCGACAGCGGTTTTCCGGTTGATGTCAGATTTAGCTGGTTTCCGGTGTCAATCCTTAGGTTGAGATCGCGCGTGATCTTGCTCGGATCGCCATTTTCTTTCTTGGTGACGCCGGTTGCTTCGAGAACCATGCCAACGGCACTTCCGGCAAGTTGTATGGCTGATAGATGTGCGCACCCGCTTAAGACAAACGGAAATAATAGCCATAAAACCAGTTGGTTAAGCCGTATTGGTGGATTGTACAAAATTCCGTATGTCATTAATTGTTTGTTAAGTTGACATATATCAACACATCAAAAAAATACATCAGTATTTACATGGCAGTGTTGATAAATTTGAAGGCATTAATGTACTATCGCCCATTCTTAATGGCAAATCAAATAGCATGTTATATGCTGTTTGGCATAGTTGGGGGTCTTGATGTTGTCGTATAAATCTTGTTTTGTTTCCGTATTGGTCTTCATTTCAGTTTTGTTGTCTGGGTGTGCCAACCAAAATGTTCAGCAGCCTAAGGTTGATTTTTCTGAACTTATGACGCAATCCAGCCTTAGCGTCGATTCATTGCTTGAAAAGGGAAACCAGGATGATGCTGTCAAGATATTGACCGATCTTGCCGCGAAGAACCCTGGCCGCAAGGAGCCGTGGCTGAAGATGGCGAAGGTTCACTTCGATGCCGAGAACTATGCGCAGGCGATTGTGGCTGCCGAAGAGGTGATTCAGCGCGACGCTGACGACCGTGAAGCCAAAACCATTCGTGCCGTTTCGGGGTTGCGCGTTGCGGCGAAATCGCTCAACGATCTCAAGGATGATGTTGAACTGAGGGGGGATGCTCATTCCGACGCGCTTGGGTTGGCGAAGGTCATGCGTGAAACCCTCGGCGAGGACGTATTGGTCCCTCCGGTTGAGAAAAAGAAGAAAAAATGGCGGCGTGCTTCGGTTATTCGACCCAAGCCGGTTGCTCCGGTGGCAAATGGCTCGCAACCCGCTCCCTCCGCGCCGGCAGCCTCGGGTGGGGCGGGAAATCCGTTTGGCGCCTTGAAGTAATTTTCGTATTTGTTACGGAGCATCGGGTCTCGGCTGATGCTCCGGCTAACTGTTTGATTTCTCTCCCGGAGGTTTTTGTGGCGAAAAAGGAAAGTGTTCAGAAGCGTTTGCAAAAAGTGCGTCCACCACGCGTGCAGTTGACCTATGACGTCGAAATTGGTGACGCCATTGAGGTCAAGGAGCTTCCTTTTGTGGTTGGCGTGCTGGGCGATTTCGCCGCGCAAACGAAGCAGGATCAGGGCAAGGTTCGCGACCGCAAGTTCGTCAATGTCGATATGGACAATTTCGATGATGTCATCGAAGGCATGGCGCCGCGTACTGCCTATCGGGTCAAGAATCGCCTGACGCAGGAAGGCGGCGAACTTGGCATCGATCTTGAATTCAAGAAATTTGAAGATTTCCGGCCCGAGTCGGTCGTCCAGCAAGTCGAACCCTTGCGCAAGCTGCTCGAGGCTCGCTCGAAACTTGCTGATCTTCGTAACAAGCTTGCCGGTAACGAGAAGCTCGAGGATTTGTTGAACGACGTGCTGAACAGTACGGAGCAATTGAACAGCCTGGGCAACAAAACGGCTGATGGAGAGCAGCAATGAACGCCCACGCTGCCGCTATAGCCAACGTCCAAGCTCCCGATCTTAAGGAATCATCCGGTCTGCTCGACCAGATCATTGCGGAAAGCAAAGTTGCCCAATCCGAACAGGAAAAAAACCGTGCTCGCGACATCATCAGCGAACTGGTAAATCAGGTTCTGGAGGGCGAAGTCGTCGTTTCCGAAAACCTGGCGGCATCACTTGATGCTCGGGTTGCTGAACTGGATCGGCTGATTTCAGATCAGCTCAGCGAAGTCATGCATGCCCCCGAGTTTCAGGCACTGGAAAGCGCGTGGACCGGGTTGCACTATCTTTGCAAGCAAACCTCGACTGGCCAGCAACTGAAAATCAAGCTGCTGAATGCGTCGAAGCGCGATCTGGTCAAGGATTTCAAAACGGCAATCGATTTCGACCAAAGTGCGCTGTTCAAAAAGGTTTACGAAGAGGAGTTCGGTACCTTTGGCGGTGCGCCGTTTGGCACGTTGATCGGTCAGTACGATGTCTCCCGTCAGCCGGAAGACATGTACTTTGTCGAGCAGATGTCGCATATCGCCGCCGCAGCCCACGCCCCCTTCATTTCTGCTGCCGCACCGCAACTGTTCGGGCTTGAGAAGTACACGGATCTCGGCAAGCCGCGTGACATGGCCAAGGTCTTCGATACCGTCGAGTATGCCAAATGGAAATCCTTCCGCGAATCCGAAGACTCTCGTTATGTTGGTCTGGCCCTGCCGCGATTCCTGGGGCGCTTGCCGTATAACCCGATCGATGGCGAAGTTACCGAAGGCTTTAACTTCGTCGAGGATGTCGATGGAACGGATCACGACAAGTACCTCTGGTGCAATGCGGCATTTGCCCTCGCGGCCCGCCTGACGGCAGCATTCGAGAATTATGGTTGGTGTGCGGCGATCCGTGGCGTCGAGGGCGGTGGCCTGGTTGAAGACCTGCCTACGCATACCTTCCGTACCGATGATGGCGAAGTGGCGCTCAAGTGTCCGACGGAGATTGCGATTACCGACCGACGTGAAAAGGAATTGAGCGACCTCGGCTTCATTCCGCTCGTTCATTGCAAAAACACCGACTACGCTGCATTTTTCGGTGCCCAGTCGGCCCAGAAGGCGAAGAAATACGACTCTGACTCGGCTAATGCCAACGCCTCGTTGTCGGCCCAGTTGCAGTACATGTTCGCAGTCTCCCGCATCGCGCACTACATGAAGGCCATGATGCGCGACAAGATCGGTAGCTTCGCATCCGCCTCCAATGTGCAAAGCCATTTGCAGCGCTGGATTGATCAGTACGTAACGGCAGACGATTCTGCGTCCCAGGAAACCAAGGCCCAGTTCCCGTTGCGTGAAGCATCGGTCGAGGTTAGCGAAGTTCCAGGGCGTCCGGGCGTTTACCGTGCTGTGTCGTTCATTCGTCCGCATTTTCAGCTGGATGAACTGTCGGTGTCGCTGCGTCTGGTGGCCGAGCTGCCGCAGTCCAGCAAGGCTTAATTTCAATAGCATCATCAAGAAGGAGAATCCAGAAGATGAAAGATATATACGTCGAGTTCAAGGGAAGTGACATCAAGGGAGATTCCCGCGATGCCAAGCACAAGGACACGGTTGAGGTTTCCAGCTGGTCACACACCATCCGTCAGCCCAAGTCGGCTACTGCCTCAGCAGCCGGCGGCCATACCGCCGAGCGCGTTGAACATGGTGAGATGATCTTCACCAAGGACATCGACGGCTCCAGCCCCAAGCTTTATCAGGCTTGTTCGTCCGGTCTGGTGGTGAATGATGTGATCATCTATTTCTACCGTGCTTATGGCGGCAAGAACAACACCGGTAACCCGTCTGCCACGCAGAACCGTCACCAATATCTGAAGATTGAACTGAAGAACGTGATCGTTGCTTCGGTTTCTCCGGCAGTCGACGAGGAAGGTATTCCCAAGGAGAGCTTCTCCTTGAAGTATTCCGCCGTGAAGTGGACTTACGACGAGCTGAATATCGACGGGACGAAGACCGGCAAGGTCAATATCCAGGGCGCCTGGAATCTGGCCAAGAACACGCCGAATCTCACCTAATCGACAGAAACATGGAGTTTACGGCGGGACGCTTGTTCCGCCGTTTTTTATGATCAAGGGTTTCGAGCCATCTTTATTCGACAAGTTGTTCGACGACCAGCCCATGGGGGCTGCGCGTCGACGATTGTCGCTGGAGCAACTCAAGGATTCCGTCGCGCGGGATCTCGAAGCGCTGCTCAATACCCGTGTTGTTCTCGATGATGGTGTCAGCGATGACTTTCCGTTGGCCGGGCGCTCCGTTGCGGGATTCGGCCTGATTGATTTCGCCGGCCTGAGTCTCTCGAACATCCATGATCGGCAACGGATCTGCGCCGCCATCGAGTCGGCCATTGCGGCTCATGAGCCGCGATTGCGCGAGGTAAAGGTGGACATCGAATTGCATCGCAAGACCATCAACGCCCTGTATTTTTCGATCAATGCCGTGCTGGTCGTTCGGCCGGCCCAGGAGCCGGTCAGCTTCGATGCACTGCTGCAGCCGACCAGCCTGCAATATTCAATCAGCCGTCATCGGCGACAGGTGAGCTGATTGGAAGACTTGCTGCCTTATTATGAACGGGAGCTGGCATTCTTGCGCCAGCATTCACGTCAATTTGCCGAGCGCTACCCGAAGCTGGCGGCGCAACTCCTGTTGTCCGGCGAAGGTTGCGACGACCCGCACGTCGAGCGGATGATCCAGTCGTTCGCCATGCTGACTGCGCGCGTCTCGAAAAAGCTTGAAGACAGCTACCCGCAGTTCACCGAAGCGCTGCTCAATGTCCTGTATCCGCATTATTTGCGGCCGTTCCCGAGCTGCTCCATCGCCCACTTCGACCATGGGGCAGGGGAGTTGTCCTCGATACCGGTCGTTTCGCGCGGCACTGAACTCCAGTCGCGGCCGATCAAGGGCGCTGTCTGCAAATTCAGGACTGCATGGGATCTGGAGTTGCCACCGGTCGCGCTGGCGGATGTCGAGTTTGATCCGATTGCCTCGGCCCCGAGCGAGGTCCGCTTGCCGGTCGGGGCCAATGCCTTGCTGTCGATGTCGATCAACCTGCGCGGGGCTACGGTCGAGGCCGGGATCGGCAAGCTCAAGCGTTTGCGCGTTTATATCGATGCCGAGCCGTCGGTTGCTGCAGCGCTGCGCGACGCGCTTTTTCTGCGAACGCTCAAGATCTACGCTGCCGGAGCAGATGAACGCTGGCGGATTGCCGACAAGCAGCTGATCAGCGAGGTGGGATATGGCGATGACGAAGCGCTGATCGACATGCCGGCGACCGCGCACGGCGCCTATCGCCATCTGACCGAGTATTTCTGTTTTCCGGAGAAATTCAATTTCTTCGACATCAACATCGCTGCGCTTCCGTCTTCCCTGCACAGTGAAGGGCGGGTCGTCCTCCATATCGCGCTGGGCGATATGCGTGCCGATAGCGATATGTCGCGCTTGCTGCAGACCCTGACCAGTCAGAATCTGCGTCTGGGTTGTGTGCCGGTGGTCAATCTGTTTGCCCAGCGCGGCGATCCGATTCGCATCACCAACCGTGACGTCAGTTATCCGGTTGTCGCCGATGCCCGGCGCGCCTACGCCTACGACGTTTACGCTATCGATTCCGTGCGCCGGGTTAGGCAAACGCCGCAGGGCGAGTCGATTACCGAGTTCCGCCCGTTCTTTTCACTGCGCCACGGCGAAACGCCCGAGCGCAACGGTTATTACTGGTACGCCCAGCGGGATCCGATGCTGGCCGAAACGAGCCCGGGCTACGAGACGTCGCTGTCCATCGTTGATGCTGATTTCGATCCGGTTCAGCCGAAAACCGATGTGCTGAGCCTGAAACTGACCTGCACCAACCGCGATCTGCCGACCCTGATGTCGGTCGGTTTGGCGTCCGGAGACCTGTTTCTCGAAGGCGGATCGAGCGTGCGTTCGATCAAGCTGCTGCGCAAACCGAGCCAGCCATGCCGCTTCGATCACCGTCGGGACGGGCAATGGCGGATCATTTCGCACCTGTCGCTCAATCATTTGTCGCTGAGTGGCAGCGGGCTGGGCGCGTTCCAGGAAATGCTGGCCTTGTACGATCTGCCGCGCAGCGCCAGCAACAGGCGCCAGATCGAGGGTTTGCGTGAGATGACCCAGGTGGACAAAACCGTCTGGATGTCGGGCAAGCCCTTCGCCTGTTTCGTGCGCGGCGTCGAGGTTCGGCTGACCCTTGACGAAACGAGCTTCGCCGGCAGCGGGCTGGATTCATTCGTCCGGTGTATCGACCGCTTTCTCGGGCTGTATGTCAGCCTCAACAGCTTTATCCAGTTGGTTGTTTTGTCCCACCGGACAGGAGAGGAATTGATCCGATGCGCACCCCGCAACGGCGACTCGATCCTGCTCTGAGCGAGCACACGCTGCAGGAACCGGAGCGTTACGAGTTCTTTCAGCTCGTTCGCCTGTATGAACGGATGTTCCGTCAAGCCGGGCGCGGCGGCGATGTTGTCAGCGAAAAGGTGCGTTTTCGCAATTCGGTGCGTCTCGGGTTTGCGCCGGCCCAGGTCGATGCGATCCGGCCGAGTTACCGTCAGGATGAAGCCGGCCTCGATACCGGCGAATTGGAGCGGGTCGAAATCACGCCCAGTTTCATGGGTATGCTCGGCGTCAACGGCACCTTGCCGATTCATTACACCGAGCAGGTTATCGCCCAGGCCCGCTTCAAGCGCGACGATTCCGGGCAGGCGTTTCTCGATCTGTTTACCAACCGGGCGGTCGGCCATTTCTACCGCGCCTGGAAAAAATATCGTCTGGCCATCAACTACGAAACCGATCGCCAGAATCGCTTTCTGCCCATCATCCTGGCGCTCGGTGGGGTCGGCTTCGAGCCCTTGCGGCAGCGCCTCGGCAGCGGGCCGGGCGCCATCGACGACGAATCGATTGCCTACTTTGTCGGGCTGTTTCGCCAGCGCCCGGTCTCGGCCGAAGCGCTGCAACGCGTACTGGCCGGCTATTTCGGCGAACCTGTCGTGGTCGAGCAGTTTGTCGGCCACTGGTACGTCGTGCCCTCCGAACAGCGGTCGACCCTGGGTGGCCGGAATGCCGCGCTCGGCGTCAATGCCCTGGCCGGGGAGCGCATCTGGCAACGCAACCTGCGCTTGCGCATCCACATCGGCCCGTTGCGCCACGCGCGCTACGTCGCCTTCCTGCCCAAGGGCGAGCTGGCCGCTGCCCTGGAAAAAATATTGTCGCTGGCCACCGGCGCCCAGTTCGAATACGAAATCCGCCCCATCCTGCGCGCCGCCGATGTCCGGCCGGCCGTGCTCGGTCAGGGCTGCCGGCTGGGCTTCGACGCCATCATGCTGACCGCTCCGGAAAGCTGCGATCGGGCCGACGCCAGCTATCTCACCCAATTCATCCACTAAATCGATCCAGCAATGAGCACCTCTCTGAAGACCCTGATCAGCAAACTCAACACGACCTGCCGCCAGGCCGCCGAACGCGCCGCCAGTCTGTGCATGTCACGCGGCAACTACGAGGTGGATCTCGAGCATCTGCTGCTGGCCATTCTGGAGAATCCGGGGGCCGACCTGCTGGTCATCGCCAAGCGCAGTGGCATCAGTCCGACCGGGCTGGAGCGCGAGCTGAGCCAGGAGATCGACCGCTTCAAGACCGGCAACACCCGCACGCCGGTCTTTTCCACGCACATTCTCAAGCTGCTTGAGCAGGCCTGGCTGATCGCCTCGCTCGACGCCCGCCTGCCGCGCATTCGCTCCGGTCACCTGCTGCTCGCCCTGCTCACCGAGCCAGACTTGTCGCAACTTGCCTACCGTGGTGCCAAGCTTCTGGCCAAGCTGCGGCTCGACGAACTCAAGCACAATTTTGACAAGATGACCGAAGGCTCGGCCGAAGCGGCCGAAGTGCTCGGGCTGGGCGAGGGTAATGCGGCCGACGCGGGTGAGGAGGGCGATGTTGCCGTGCCGCAGGCCGGCAAGACGCCGGCGCTCGACCAATTCACCACCAACCTGACGCAGCGCGCCCGCGACGGCAAGGTCGACCCGGTGATCGGCCGCGATGCCGAAATTCGTCAGGCCATCGACATCCTGATGCGCCGCCGCCAGAACAACCCGATCCTGACCGGCGAGGCCGGTGTCGGCAAGACAGCCGTGGTCGAGGGGCTGGCCCTGCGCATTGCCCAGGACGACGTGCCGCCGCCGCTCATCGGCGTCGAACTGCATACGCTCGACATGGGGCTGCTGCAGGCCGGGGCAAGCGTCAAGGGCGAGTTCGAAAACCGCCTGAAGAACGTCATCGACGAGGTCAAGAAAAGTCCGAAACCGATCATCCTGTTCATCGACGAAGCGCACACCATGATCGGTGCCGGCGGCCAGTCTGGCCAGAACGATGCGGCCAACCTGCTCAAGCCGGCCCTGGCTAATCGGGAACTGCGCACGGTGGCGGCCACCACCTGGGCAGAGTACAAAAAGTATTTCGAGAAGGATGCCGCGCTGGCCCGCCGCTTCCAGGTCATCAAGGTCGAAGAGCCGAGCGAGACGCTGGCCTCGGCCATGCTGCGCGGCATGGTGCCGCTCATGGAAATGCATTTCGGCATCCGCGTCATGGACGAGGCGGTGACCGAAGCCGTCCGCCTGTCGCACCGCTACATCAGCGGCCGTCAGCTGCCGGACAAGGCGATCAGCGTACTCGATACGGCCTGCGCCAAGGTGGCGCTGGGCCAGAGCGCAACGCCGGCCCTGATCGACGAGGCCGACAAGCGACTGCTGCGCGAGCAGGCCGAGCTTGCCGCACTCGAGCGCGAAGCGGCGAGCGGAGCCTGGCACGACACGCGGATCGGCGAACTCAAGGCGCAGATCGCCGCCATCGAATCCGACCTGGCCATCTTCAAGACGCGCTTCGAAGAAGAGAAAACCCTGGTCAGCCGCATTCTGCAACTGCGCGGCGAGCTGGAAAACGGGAATGCTACGGTCAACCCGGAAAAACCGCTAAAAACGAAATCCCGCAAGAAGGCAGCTGAGGCGCCGGCCGGCGACAGCGCGCTCGACAAGGCACTGCTCCGCCTGCGCGAACTGCAGGGCGAATCGCCCATGGTGCCGCTGCAGGTCGATGGTCATGTCGTCGCTGAGATCATCGCCGCCTGGACCGGCATCCCGCTCGGCAAGATGGTCAAGGACGAAATCAACACTGTCCTCAACCTCAAGCCGCTGCTCAAGGAGCGGGTGATCGGCCAGGACCACGCCCTGGAAGCCGTCGCCCAGCGCGTGCGCACGGCGCGCGCCAACCTCGAGGATCCGAACAAGCCGAAGGGCGTGTTCATGTTCGTCGGCCCCTCCGGCGTCGGCAAGACCGAAACAGCGCTGGCGCTGGCCGACATCCTCTACGGCGGCGAGCGCAAGCTGGTCACCATCAACATGAGCGAATACCAGGAAGCGCACAGCGTCTCCGGCCTCAAGGGCTCGCCGCCGGGCTATGTCGGCTACGGCGAGGGCGGGGTGCTGACCGAGGCCGTGCGCCGCAACCCGTACAGCGTCGTGCTCCTCGACGAAGTCGAGAAGGCCCACCCGGACGTCCTCGAACTCTTCTTCCAGGTCTTCGACAAAGGCGTGCTCGACGACGCCGAAGGCCGCGAAATCGACTTCCGCAACACCCTGATCATCCTGACCAGCAACGTCGGTTCGCGCGAAATCATGCAGTCCTGCCTGAACAAGGCGCCGGAAGAGCTGCCCGAAGCCGATGCCCTGGCCGACGCGCTGCGCCCGATGTTGTTCAAATCCTTCAAGCCGGCCTTCCTCGGCCGCATGAAGGTGGTGCCTTACTACCCGATTTCCGACGACGTGCTGGTCGCCATCATCAGCCTCAAGCTCGGCCGCATCCGCGACCGTGTCGCCGCCAACCACAAGGCCGAATTCCTCTGGGACGACAAACTCGTCGAGGCTGTGCTGGCGCGCTGTACCGAGGTCGATTCGGGCGCCCGCAACGTCGATCACATCCTCAACGGCACGCTCCTGCCCGAAATCGCCGAGGCCGTGCTGGCCCGCATGGCGGAAGGCGCCGCCATCGAGCGCATCAAGGTCACCGCCGGCAAGAACGGCGAATTCAAGTACGCCATCAAATAAGGATTTTGCGGAAACCCTTCACGCAGGAGACCCCCATGTTCAACCTGAGTTACAGCCACTTCGCCAACGCCTACCGCCGCTTCGAGTGCCAGGACAAGGACGCCCTGTTCGCCAACCTCGGCTGGCAAGAGCAGGCCGGTGCCGGCGGCCATGTTCGCAACGGCACCGTGCTGACCAGCCTGGCCCTCATCTCGGCCGGTGCCCCGCTCAACGGCAGCCTGCGCATCCTGGCCGGCCCCCAGCAAGGCGGCCGCGCCTTCAATGGTGCCAACCGGCTGGCCGAGTGGCTGGGCGAGCACTTTGGCGAACCGGAAATCATCGCCCTGGACAAGGGCCTGAGCAACGTTGCCTACCAGCTCTTCGGCCGCCGCGGCATCGTCGCCTTCATCCAGGGCAGCGGCCCGCAGGGCGGCAGCATCGGCCTGCTCGACGGCCGCAACGCCGCACCGCTGTGCCGTGAGGCCGAAATCCACCATCCCCTGGAAGTCCGCTTCTGGGCGCTGAATTAACCCGCTTCATTCCGGCCACAACGCCATGACCCGCTCGAACCTGAACACGAACCTGAGTAACCTCCTCGACCAACTGCTCGGCGCCGGCTGGCGCCAGACAGCCCGCCTCCTGACGCTGACCACGCCGGCCGGCCCGGACGCCCTGCTGGCCGAAAGCGTGCGCATCGACGAAGCGCTCGGCCCGGTCAGCGAGCACGCCGGCTTTCGCATCGAACTCACCGCCCTCGCGGCCAATGCCGACCAGTCGCTCAGCGAACTGCTCGGCCAACCGGCCCGCCTCGACCTGCAAACCGCCGGACTGCGCCAGTTTCCGCGCCCCTTCCACGGCCACATCACGCAGATATCCCGGGAAGGCGCCGATGGCGGCTTTGCCCGCTACCGCCTGATCATCGAACCCTGGCTCGCCTTCCTCGGCCACAATCAAGACAACTACCTCTTTCAAGACAAAACCGTCATCGAGATCGTCGACGAACTCCTCGGCGACTGGGCCGGCCAAGGCAAACTCGTCCCCACCTGGGCATGGCGCCTCGCCGACCCCGCCCTCTACCCCAAGCGCGGCATGACCGTGCAATACCGCGAAAGCGACCTCGCCTTCCTCAAGCGCCTGCTCGCCGAAGAAGGCCTCTTCTGCTGGTTCGAACACGTCGTTGAAGAAGGCGACAGCCTGGGCAAACACAGCCTCGTCATCGCCGACAGCAACCAAGCCTTCACCGCCAACCCGCAACCCCGCATCCGCTTCACCCAGGCCGGCGCCACGCTCGCCGAGGACAGCCTCGACCAATGGCTCGGCCAGCGCCACATCGACACGACCGAAACCAACGCCACCAGCTGGGACTACCGCAGCCTCTCGGTCCGCGCCCAAGGCAGCGCCAGCGCCATCGATAGTGGCAACAGCGGCCAGCTCCCCAAGACCGTCGCCTGGCACGACCCCGGCCAATACGCCTGGCCCACCGCCGCCCACGGCGAACGCATGCTCGGCAACCAGCGTCAAGCCATCGACGCCCGCCTCAAACAATTCCACGGCGCCGGCACCGTCCGCAGCGCGGCCCCCGGCACCACCTTCACCCTGGCCGACCATCCCGAACACGACCGGGATGAAGCAGAGCAACGCCAGTTCCTCATCACCGCCGCCACCCACCGCGCCCGCAACAACCTCGGCGCCGCCATCCCCGGTTCGGACAACGATCCCGCCGGCAATCCCACGGTCAACCGGAAAAAAAGCCCGAAATCAAAATCGGCTGAAGCCGAAACAACTGAAACCAACAACGACCTCTTCTACCGCAACGAACTCACCACCATCCGCGCCACCATCCCCTGGCGCCCGCTCATGGCCGACGCTCATGGCAGAAACATCCACCCCCGGCCGACCATCAACGGCACCCTCACCGCCGTCGTCGTCGGCAGTGGCGAACCGACCCACACCGACCGCGACCTGCGCGTGCGCGTCCAGTTCCCCTGGCAACGCGGCGAGAACGCCGCCAGCCGCAACGCCCACCCGACCGGCGCCGACAACGCCCCGGCCAATCAAAACCTCGGCGTCTGGCTGCGCGTCATGACCCCCGTCGCCGGCGCCAACTGGGGCGGCCACCTCGTCCCCCGGCCCGGGCAAGAAGTCCTCGTCGCCTTCCAGAACGGCAACATCGACCGCCCCGTCATCGTCGGCACCGTCTACAACGGCCAGGGCCAGAGCGACGCCCAAGGCAACCAGATCGGCAGCGCCAGCCAAAACGCCAGCGCCAACGCCCCGGCCTTCTTCGCCGGCCAGGAAGACCCCCAACACACCCACGGCGCCAGCCTCTCCGGCCTCAAAAGCCAACAACTCAGCACCAGCCAAAGCGGGCAGGGCGGCTACAACCAACTCGTCTTCGACGACACCCCCGGCGAAGCCCGCATCGAACTCGGCACCACCCAATACCGCAGCCACCTCCAACTCGGCCACCTCAAACAACAAACCGACAACGCCCGCCAGGCCGACCGCGGCCACGGCGGCGAACTCGCCACCCAGGCCAGCCTCGCCCTGCGCGCCGGCAACGGCCTCCTGATCACCGCCGACGGCCGACCCAACGCCAGCGGCCACCACCTCGACAGCCGCGAAGCCATCGCTCAAACCGACAACGCCCAAAGCCTCACGCAAAGCCTCGCCGACCTCGCCCAAAAACAAAACGCCAGCCTTCAAGGCGACCCCGCCGCCGACAAACTCCCCGCCATCGACGGCCTCAGCCACGCCAGCAAAGTCATGAGCGCCACCGCCAGCCAAGGCCAAAACAGCGCTGCCGGCGGCAGCGACATCAAAGCCACCCAGGGCGGCAGCGGCACCGTCGCCGCCTGGTCCGAACCCCGCCTGCAACTCAGCGCCCCGGCCGGCATCGCCCAGGTCACCCCGGCCGACCACCTCCTCGTCGCCGGCAAAAACCTCTCCATCACCACCGGGCACGACACCAACCTCATCGCCCAAGGCAACCACAGCCTCGCCGTCAAAGACGGCATCGCCCTCTTCACCGCCGGCAAAGCCAACAACAAAAACAAACCCAACCAGGAAACCGGCATCCACCTCCACGCCGCCAGCGGCCAGGTCAGCCTGCAAAGCCAAAGCGGCAAAACCACGGCCGCCGCCGACAAGAAAGTGACCCTCGCCAGCACCACCGGCAGCCTCAACGCCAGCGCCAAGAGCCACATCCTCGCCACAGCGCAGGGCGCCAGCCTGAAGATCGAGGGCGGCAATATCAGCCTGCATGCGCCGGGGAAAGTGGAGTTGAAGGCCAGTCAGAAGAATTTGGCGGGGCCGGCGAGTGCGAGCGTGGCAGGCGCTGAGTTTTCTCAGTCAACGCTTTACCTAAAGAAAGGTGACTTGGAACTATCCCTTGTTGATGCTAATGGTGTCTCTCCCGCAGCGGAAAGCTTGTCGTTAAGCATTCAGGGCGACAAACGCGACGAGTCCGTCAGTGGCGGAAAAGCAGTAATCAAAAACATCATGCCCGGTTTGCTGTCTGGAAAACAGGGCAATAGAAAAAGCTAAGTTCAGGATGAAATCATGTTGTCAACGCTAAACAAACCGACGGCCAAAAGCAAAACGCCACCAGTTCCTAAAGATACGCAAAGGGTGTGTATCGATCTGCCGGGAGAGGATTTTCGGTGCTATACCCATAAACCGAAAGTTCAGGTCATGCTGCGCAAGCATCGGGATGTGATATTCGACATCCAACTGTTCAAAGGCATGAGCTACACCGTGCATGCGGATAAAAGTGATTTTTACAACGCTCGGGACAAAAAGCTGGTCGAGTTCAAGAAAAAACAGAAAGTGACTTTTCAGGACGGGGAGAAGCTGCATCTCTGGGTTAGCCGTAAATTCGAAGGTGCGCTGATTCTTAAAGCGGCCAGTGGAACGACGCTTGGACGTTACGAACCTAACGCACTCGATCCGGTGAGGTATGGCGAGGAACCCGGCGAGAAGCCTGCTCCCCTGATGGTTGTCCTAAAAAACTTACCTGAACAGCAAGCCAAGACGGTCCCGCTGGCCACTGCCCAGGCGCAAGCCCAAAGCCAGCAATGCAAGCAAGGCACGCCGTTTGAATGCAGACTTTGGAATCTCTCGCCAACTGCCCGGCTCTTCGGTGTCGATGCCATTACGCCCTATGAGCGGAACAAACCCGTCTCGACCCCGCCGGAAGAGCATCCCGTTGTGGCGGTCGTGGATGGTGACGCGAAAGGCATGCCTCAGAAAATTCTCGATTATTTCAGCAAGGGCGGCGGCAAATCAGGGCTTGCAGACATTGATACGAATGAAGTCGCGACGCGCAACTGGCTGCTCGGCCAACTGGCCGGGACGGCGGCCTACGTTGGCGACAACTGGAACTGGCTGCGCCATAGTATCAACCGGCAAGCCGATGGGGCGTTCAGACAGGTCAGTGCAAAAGTCGCTTACGTCCGTGGCAAGGTACGCATCTACTTTAGCGGTTTTGCGAAGAGCAATCCGGTATTTGGTCGAGGCGGGCATGGCCCGAGCAACGCCAAGATTCTGCAGGTCTATGCCGGCGTAGGGCAGGCCGGCTCGGCCTTCAAGGCGACGACGCAAGCCATTGCCGGAACCTTCAAGGCGAATGCCCTGATGAGCTTTATCTTCGGCTCGGTCACGTCCTATGCGGAATGGAAGGAAGACGCACAGAAGGATGGCTATGATCTTGCCGCTGCCCTCTTGACCAGTGTAGTGAAGGCGGTTGTGGCGGCAGCGCTAACGGTGATGTTCGTGGCGGTGATTCTGTTTGTCCTCATGGCACTTCTTGAAGTGACGGTCGCGGCAGTCGCTGTAGGTGGGGTCACAGTATTAGCAGGACTTGGCATCAATTACCTTGTCGAGGCCGCCGACAAGACAATCGGGAAAGAAGTGAAAGGCAAGGAAAATTCCGACGGACTTGCTGCTGTAGCTGCCCCGTGGTTACGTGACATGGGAGATCACCTAGGCAAACTTTGGGATGATCTGAAAGTCAAGATGCCGACCGATTATGAATTCATGGCAGCGCCATGAAGAAGAATACCAATTCCGACCTCAAAAAATATTTAGATGATGAGGTTGCTTGTGCCTATGAGACGCGGATTCCAGATGGGTTTTCGTCGCGACATATGGCATTCGTTCCATTTGTTTTTGGGCTAATGTACGGAGTAGGTATCTTTATGGCCCACGATGCCGCCATGGGTAAGGTGGCGTTTTTGTCCAACCCGGTGGTGGTGTTCGGGTGGGTGCTGGCCTTGTATTGCAACCTCATTGGGCTTTTGATGTTTTTTTTGCGGTGGCGTTGGACAGCGATGCAGTCTGGGTTGTTGATGATCGGTTGTTTTCCAGCAGTTTACTACTCGTTTTCTGGCGCAGGGCTGGCGGACATCTTGCTGTACGGAACTGCTCCGCTTGAAATAAAGGCCCTTGTTTTTGGATTTTCCATAATCTGGAACGGGTATTGGGTCTATGCAATTATTCGAGGATGCGGTGCAATCTGGAACGACGAATCGTTGCGACAGAGTGTTTGGGTAAGCTACAAGGATGCCGTGGTTTATCGGCGATCTGGTGCCAAGGCGGCAATGGATCAAGTCGGCATCAAAATATATCCAGGTAATTTGACTGTGATTCTCTCCATTTTGTTGATCCTTCCGCTTGCCTGGTGGCGAAAGGATGTTTCCGCCTTGTTCGGGGTACCTGTTGTCCATGTTATCGGTGTTCTCGGGCAGTCGGTGATGGTAATGGGCTGGACTGGCACTGTGCTTCCTCTCATGCTGATGATCTATTACCCCCTTAAAATCCAGCGCGCCACGGGTAAACCAGTATTGTTTGACATGATTGCCCCACCAACTGCTCCGATTCCATCGAAGAACCGTTGAGTCAAATACCACCGGCAAAGCCGGCGGCTTGAGATGGTGAACGTCGAAAAAGGCGTACATGCCCCCAACAAAGCCAAAAAACTGAAGGTTGCTACGGTCAACCGCAAAATCTCCAAAAATATCAATATTTGACTAAAAGAGGACATTGATGGACAACGCAGAAATTCCCCGTAAATCGGATTCGGAAATTAGTGCTTGGGATGCTGCGAAGTTCGCAGCAACGGCGGTGACGGCAACCTCATTGGTGCTGATCCTGTTGGGGTATGGCGTTTCGCTGGCCCTCGAAACGATGTTCGGGATTCCTCATGCGACGCTATTCGAATCGAGCTTCGAGTTAATCGACTTGGCGAGCGTTGCGGTCATGCAGTCGCTGCCGGCAATTGTCGAGGCGCTAGGAAAATGGTCGACCTATGTCGACGTATTCAAGCGGGCGATATCAACGCTCGGCGTTCTCTTTGTAGCGTGGCTGCTTTTCGCTGTGCTGCTGTGGTGGAAGCGCTCTCGCCATGTTGAGAAACCGAGCGCAACGGATGAGCAACCACAGGGTAAGACATCGTTCGTCAGGCAGCAGTTGTTAGCCTTTGCGTTGATCTTGATCGCGCCATTGTTTTCTGTTGCCGGCGTGGTGTTCGTCGCGGGATTCATGGCGATTATTTCGATCATCCCAGCCATTGGCCTGACAGCCGCGACGGCGTACATCAACGACACAGTCATCAATCCGGAGCATTGCAATCCGCTTGTCAGTCTGGAGCAAAGACGAAAGGCTGAGCCTCCAAAAAGTGAGCGCGGGAAGTTCAATGCTCAGTGCGTAAGAATCACGAAAGACGGCGACCCTGTCGCCAGTGGTCGTGTCGTCTTTGCAACCTCCAAGGCAATTATTTTGTACAGGCCGGATGGTGGCGTCAGCCGCGCTTCGCTTGGCGATTCCGTTATTGAAGTGCTTTCGGAATTGCCAACAAGGTGATCCCGGCTGCCAATTAGGTCGGTGGCACCGGCACCAAAATCGCCGTGTGGCTGGGCTTGCCTTTCGCGTGGTTTCTAGCGTCCGGCCGGTTCTATGGGCTGGTATCGAACTGACCCCGCGAGCGCATCTACTTACCAACTGGAACATCAGGGCAGGGCAGAACGCCGGGAATGCTACGGTCAACCAGAAAAAAAGCCTAAAAATGAAATTCCTGATCGCCTCGCTCGACGCCCGCCTGCCGCGCATCCGTTCCGGCCACCTGCTCCAGGCCGGCGCCAGCGTCAAAGGCGAGTTCGAAAACCGCCTCAAAAACGTCATCGACGAAGTCAAGAAAAGCCCCAAGCCCTTCATCCTTGAAACCTCAGTTGACCGCTTATCCTTCCTCGATCAGCCGCATGGACGCTAAGCGAACTGGTCGGCCAGTCGAAGCAACTCGACCTGCAAACCACCACATCACGCACATTGCCCGGGATGGCGCCAACGGCGCCTTACCTCATGCTGATCTATCAAGTGGTGAAAGGCATCGTGAACTTGCGATGGACGTGGCTGGTCGGTTTGACAATGACATCGCCGGCATGATGTTGCTACGGTCGACCGGGAAAAATAGCCAAAATCAGAGGTTGATCACAGGATGGTCCGTATCCGCATCCAACATGCTGGCCAAAACACTGCCGGGGGAGTCAGGATTGCGGGCTTGGTGCTCTGCTGATTGGTAATGCTGCTGCTTTTTCAGCCCGCCGGCGATACATCCGGATATTGAGAGCCAGTGTGGCGGTGAGCAGCAGGGCGGCGCCGAGGTTGTGGGCGACGGCGATGGCGAGTGGCAGGCCGAGCAGGACGTTAGCTATGCCCAGGCCGATCTGTGCCAGCAGCAGGGTGGCCAGTAATCCCCCCCAGATTTGCCAGTGACGCTGGCCGGTTTTGAACAGGGTGATGGCCAGGAGGGGGCCGATCAGTGCGACGATGAGGGCGCCGATGCGGTGGCTCCAGTGGATCGCCGTCAGGGCGGCCAGCGGTAGCGATTGGCCGTCGGCTGTCTGGCCGAGTTCGCGGTGCAGGCTGAAGGCGTGGGTGAAATCCATCGGAGGCTGCCATTGCCCTTGGCAGGTCGGGAAGTCGGGGCAGGCGAGGGCGGCGTAGTTGCTGCTGACCCAGCCGCCGAGGGCGATCTGGATGACAATGGTGAGCAACGCAGCGAAAGCGAGGCCGCGTGTGCCGGGACCAATGGCGTCGTCCGGCGTTGTGCTGCGTCGGGTGACGGCCATGGCTACGAGAATGGAGAGCGTCGTCATGCCGCCGATCAGGTGCAGGGTGACGATGACCGGCTTGAGCAAGAGAGTCACCGTCCACATGCCGAGCGCTGCCTGCAGGCCGACGATGGCGAGCAGCGCGGTCGGCAGGGCGGGCGACTGGCGGCTGCGGCATTCCTGGCGCCAGGCGAGGATGCTCAGCGCCAGGATGAGCAAGCCGAGGGTGCCGGCGAGATAGCGGTGGAGCATTTCCTTCCTGGCCTTGCCGGTGTCGAGTGGCCTGTCCGGATAAGCCTGCGCTGCCGCATGTTGTTCGTGGGGGCCATCGGGTACGCCCAGCCAGTGGCCGTAGCAGCCCGGCCAGTCGGGGCAGCCGAGGCCGGCGTCGGACAGGCGGACGTAGGCGCCGAGGGCGATGACGGCGAAGGCGAGCAGGGTGGCGACGAGCAGCAGGCGGCGGTAGAGGCGCATCGGCGGATCAGAACAGGCGGTCGATGAAGAGGGCAGCGAAGAGTAGGGTCAGGTAGAGGATGGAATAGCGGAAGGTGCGCCGGGCCAGGGCGTCGCTGTAATTGCGGCAGAGGGCGATGGCGTAGCCGAGGAAGACGAGGTCGAGCAGGCTGATGGCGATCAGGTAGAACGTCCCGCTCATGCCGAGCGAGACCGGGATGAGGCTGGCGGCACCGAGCATCACGGTGTACCAGAGGATGTGCTGGCAGGTGAAGGCGATGCCGTGGGTGACCGGCAGCATGGGCAGGCCGGAGCGGGCGTAGTCGTCGCGCCGGTAGCAGGCCAGGGCCCAGAAGTGCGGCGGCGTCCACAGGAAGATGATGAGGAAGAGGACCAGCGGTTCGGCCGAAACCTGGCCGGTCATCGCTGTCCACCCGAGCAGCGGCGGCATGGCGCCCGAGGCCCCGCCGATGACGATGTTCATCGGCGTCGCCGGTTTGAGGATCAGCGTATAGATGACCGTGTAGCCGACGAAGGTGGCCAGCGTCAGCCACATCGTCAGGTCGTTGATGTAAGTGTGGAGGAGCCACAGGCCGGCGGCGCCGAGGGCGGTGGCCAGGGTGATCGTTTCGAGCGGCGAGATGTCGCCGCGCGCTGTGGCGCGCCAGCTGGTGCGGGCCATCTTGGCGTCGACGGTGCGCTCGACCAGGCAGTTCAGCGCGGCGGCGGCGAAGGAAACCAGCGCGATGCCGAGCGAGGCGACCGTGAAGCGCAGGAGCGGCGGAAAATCCGGTGTCGCCAGACACATGCCGATCATCGCGGTGAACACGATGAGGCTGTTGACCCGTGGCTTGCACAGGTGGCTGAAGGCGGCCAGGCGCTGGCCGAGGCTCAGGGTGGGGGCTGTCGCGGTGTGCATGGCTGGTTCCCTTTGTTTTGTGGCCTAGCCGGTCCAGGCGTATTTGAGCAGGCGGTCGAGGTCGGCGCGCATGCCCTTGGGGCTGGCGTCGGGGGGGTAGGTCATGATCAGCAATCCCTGCGGATCGACAAGCAGTACGGGGTCGGTGATTTCAGGCAGTGCGCCGGGCTGGTTGCTCAGCACCATCAGGTCGGGCTGGCTGGCGCGCAGGGCGTGCAGGGTTGGATCGCCCGGCTGGTCGGTCAGCACGGCGCGGCTCAGGCGGCCCATGTTCTTGTAGAGGGCGACGTGGATGCGGCGCATTTCGTCGAGATGGCTCATGCATTCAGCGGCGCAGGGGCCGCGGACTTGGAGGACCAGTTTCCATTTTTCGCTGTTTTTTCCGGTTGACCGTAGCATTTGCTCCGGCAGTTGCCGTGGCGGGTTGAGCAGGTTCCCATGATGCTCAATCCGCGATGGATGCCAGCCACCGAAGTAAAGGCCGGCGCCGATGACGAAGGGCAGGGCCAGCAGGGCGACGATCAGCGCCAGCATGAGCCGGCCCTGGCGCTGGTTTGGAGTTGGCTGGATGGCGATGCTGTTCATGGCCGGCGGAGCAGAAAGTAGGCCCAGATGCCGAGGCTGGCGGCGGCAAACCCGAACCACTGCAGGGCGTAGCTGCGGTGACGGTCGGCCCGCTCGTCGGGGCGCGGCCAGTCACGCACGTAGCCGCCCGGTGCCGTCGGGTCGAGCTGGATGACCAGGCCTTGCAGCGGATAGGGGACGGCCGAGCGAAAACGTTCGAGGTTGAGGTTCTGCCAGACCGGCGCCCAGCCGCTGGTCGGCTGCGCTGCCAGATTAAAGAAGCGTTGGGTGGGCAGCACGGCGATGCCGCTCAGTTCGATTTCGCCGGCCGGCACCTCGGCCATCGGTTGCTGCTGATGATCGGCCGGGGCGGCCAGCCAGCCGCGATTGACCAGTACGTGCATGTTCGATCCGGCCAGTTGCAGGGGCGTGATGACATGATAGCCGGCCTGTTCCTGATGCAGGCGGTTGTCGATCAGCACCTGGTGGGCGGCGTCGTAGGTGCCGCGCAGGATGACCCGGTGATGACGCAGGGAATCGACATCGGCCAGCGTCGTCGGCATGGCGATGGCGGCATCGTGGCTGCGCGTGTCGAGTTCGATTTGCAGCGCCGTTTTGGTCTCGGCCTTGCGCCATTGCCACAGGCCGAGCGAAATGAACGCCGGCAACAGGAAGGCAAGCAACAGACCGCCGAGGATCGCCGACTGCTTGCGGCTGGCCCTTGCCGCTCGGCGGTC
>Ga0209211_10003700_pt1 | contig 24552 bp, 24 predicted proteins | sample RifGroA2_FD_183992 | JGI IMG/M metagenome (GOLD analysis project Ga0209211, IMG submission 183992) | Groundwater microbial communities from Rifle, Colorado, USA - Groundwater A2 (SPAdes) (version 2) | ecosystem: Environmental > Aquatic > Deep subsurface > Groundwater | place: Rifle, Colorado...
ACAGGCAACCGCACTTATCCACTCACTTTTACAAAACCCTCTCCATGGGAACAGTGTCTAAAAAATGGGGTCCTTGCCACTTTCGCTTTTCGAGACATTCGTCAGGAAGTTAATTTCATCGAAGACGTTATAAAGCTTCATTCTCAGGTTCCAGTTAAAACATTTTTGGAATTAGCGTCAGGAAACAGTCCACACATGATTGAGCTTTGTCACCGAGGGTATCAATACGTCGGTATTGAATTGGATAAAGAAATGATTCGTTTTGCTGAAGATAAGATTTCCGAGACACATATTCCTGCCAAGGTTGTGGAAGCGGACATGCGACGTTTTTCACTTCCTGAACATGTAGATTGCGCTGCGGTTTTCCTTGGATCATTGTATGTGCAGAATGACGAGGAATTGAGTTCTCATCTTCATTCCGTCGCCTCTACGTTGCGTAGTGGCGGACTGTATATTCTCGACGAGGTTGTAGAATTCTTTTCTGAAGATGTGCATCAGCAAACGTGGGATATGCAGGAAGGCGATATAAGAATCACCACGACTTACGCTCCGTCCTACTTAGACGAAAAATCAAAATTGATGACTGGAAAAATTACTCTTGATGTAACGGACGGACAAAAGAAGTTTCGTTTAGAGCATACAGAGGTGAAAAAAGTATATTCGGCATCGGATTTTATACAGCAAGCCGAACGAACGAAGGAATGGGAGTTTGCGGGATCATATAGCGATTTCGATATACATAGTGATCCTAAGGAAAAAGCAAGAAATATTTTAGTGCTACGAAGAAAATAGCAATGATCCATCTATGATGTTTCCACCAAAATTAAAGGCTGGAGATGAGGTGCGTGTTATCGCGCCAGCAAAAAGTTTCCTTCCAGTTTTTACAGCAGAAATGCGTTCGTTGGCACAGGAAAAACTTGAATCATTTGGGCTAGTGGTGACCTTTGGTGATTTTGTGGACGAAGTGGATGAGCTACTTTCGGCAACTGTAGAGCATCGGCTTTCCGATTTGCATAACGCGTTTCGTGATCCAAACGTAAAGGCCATCCTATCAGTTCAAGGAGGGAGTCAGTCAAATCAACTGTTGAAACTTCTCGATTACGAACTTATAAGCGCTAACCCAAAGATTCTTTGTGGGATGTCAGACATCACCGCACTCACAAACGCAATTTACAAAAAAACAGGCATCGTTACCTATTCCGGTCCCGGTTTCACTCTCTTCAAAGAGTCGGCTACCGTGGAGTATACGTTGGAATATTTTCGGAAGGCGCTGTTTTTGGAGGAACCGATTGTCATAGAATCTGCTCCACAGTATTCAGACAAACGAACCATAGCCGAGATGCGCAAAAATGAAGGATATTGGGCCATGAATCCAGGCGAATCACGAGGAACAATCATCGGTGGAAATCTCATCACAATGAACATGCTCCAAGGGAGCGAATTCATGCCAGATCTTTCGGGCTGCATTTTGTTTATTGAAGATAACGACAAGGAGAGCAATCGTGCATTTGCCAATCACTTGCAAGCCATTATCAACCAACCGAATTTTCTTGGCGTGCAAGGCCTTGTTATCGGAAGGTTTCAAGATGGAACTCAAATGTCCCGGGAACTACTAGAGAAAATTCTTGCAACCAAGCCGGAACTCCGACACATGCCGATTGTCGGAAACGTCGATTTCGGTCATACGGTTCCAATGATCACATTCCCCATTGGAGGAAAGGTCGCACTCAAAGTCACTTCGGTCGCTTCCTTAGAAATTCTTACTCATTAGACATTGGTGAATTGATATGATGGAAAATAATGAGCTCATACAAAAGTCTTCAAAAATGTCCATAACCCGACCTGACCCCATGACTCTTATCCACAGAATTCATGGAGTGACTCGTTTCGAACGATCATTATCCTCTATACTGAAGACATTAATCTCAGCAATAAATACCTCGTATGCATCGATCAACCATTGGCACTACATTTTTTTGGGTGTTTATGCTTTTTGTTTCTCTGTATGTTGTCCTTCCCCAACATGCATATGCCGGTGGACGTCCCGGGACGAAGGTTTGCTGGGACGGCGGTTGCAGTTACAAAACGGCGCCGGGTGTCTTGAAGCGCGCAGAGACCATCAAAACGGCTCTGAAGGCTGTGTTCGTGGAGGAACTTCAAGGACACGAACAACTTCAGGGCTTTTTGGATGGGACAAAAGCCTTTCAGCCGTCCGGTCTTGCCGGTCACGAGTGGGCAGCTCTGGTAAAAGAAAACCCAAAAGCGACAAGCGATGATCTTGTCAGTTATTTGCGCGCCAAGAAAACAGCCATTCTTCGAGACTGGGGTGTGACGGCATTTGTAGATGCGCTGGATCATCCTCCGGTCGTTACGTCTTTTTCCCCCACAACGGCAACAACGACGGATACCATCACCATCTATGGCTCGAATCTCCTTCCTCTCAAGTACGTGGAATTTAATGGCGTACTCGCCTATATTGACGATCCCAAGGAGAACGTCATTCAAGTAAAGGTGCCGAAATATATCAACACGATTGCGGGTCTGCCGCAGGCAGGGATGGCGACGACATTCAAACTCGTTTTTCGAACGCGGTACGAAACGTCTTTTGAGTCAAGCGGAGTTTTCCAGTGGCTCGATGGGAAGTGCAATGACATGCGCATTACGCAAGCCTATCAAGAAATCTTCGATCGTCCGGCACGCGGAAGCGGCACGAGCGGAGAATGCAATCCGGCCAATTACGGCAGTTTCACGTCCGTGGCTGACTTGATGGTTCAGCTCGCGGCACGTACTGGAGAAGTCGCCAAGCGAGGTCCGCCGCAGATTTCGTACTTCGAACCGTGGAAGGCGCAACCCGGCACGACGATAAAAATCAACGGACTTGCTTTGGTTCAAGTGAAAGAGGTGTGGTTCGGTTCGGTGAAATCGCCCACGTTTTCTTCCCAGAGCGAGTACACGATGAAAGCTGTCGTCCCTGAAGGTGGCAGTGGAAAAGTTCGCGTGGTGACCTACTCTGGGTCAGGAGAAAGCGATCACGAGTTTGAAGTAACGACCCCGCCAGTTATCGAATCGGTGACTCCCAAAGAGGTGCTGAAAGGAGAGCGCATCTTCATCCACGGAAAAAATTTCAACGCACGCTTGGGCGGAATGGTGAATGGGGTGTACTCGCTTGTGTTCGATTCGATCACACCGACGGACATCGTTATACGCACGGACAATATCAGCGAAGAACAAAATGCAACATTGACCATTTCAACCGACGGCGGAGCGACCTCGACGACGATATCGATTTGGGAAGGATTGTGCGATGATACGAGTTTGACGGGAGCCTTTGACGACTTGTACGCGCGCCGGCCGCTCGGCGGACGCATGGCCGGACAGTGCGATCCGAATCTTTACGGCGGCACGTGGCCGTCTATGGAAGCGCTGTATAGCCGGATCAAAGCACTGCACGGGCCGGCCTCTAACGCACGGATTCCCGTCATCTCCGGATTGAGTCCGTCAACGGGCGCGCCCGGTGGGCTTGTGATGATCGACGGAGCGAATTTCATCAACAAGACCGTGAGCGTTTCGTTCAACGGAGTTGCGTCGCGGGAAATCATTTGGCGGGGCACGAAGCAGGTGCAAACGCGTATTCCCGACGGCGCCACGAGCGGTCCTCTCGTTCTTCGTACGATAAACGGATCCGCTTCGGCGACGTTTACGGTGAACGAAGGATTGACCATTTCGCGCATCACGCCGGATAGGGGCGTGGCCGGCGCGCGTCTGCGTCTCCACGGAACCGGATTTGACTATGCCAATGTAACGATCGGGGAACAGGCGGCGGAGTCGATCGTTGCTTCTTCCAAGGAGATCGAGGTGATCGTTCCCAAGGGCGTGAGTGGAAACGTGGATATCACCGTGAACCGGCCGGATGGATTTTCGGCGACATGGACTGGATTCCCCATCTATCAAATCAACTTGAAATTGCCGAGCGGTTCGTCTTCTCTGCAGGATACACGCGTCGAGTTAGTGGCACCGGACGGACATGTGGTTGGCACAACGCATCTGATCGGCAACGCTGGGGCAAGTTTCTCGGACGACCAAATCTCTGCGCTCATCGGCAACGCTGGGGCAAGTTTGATCGGCAACGCCGGAGCGAGTCTCATCGGCAACGCCGGCGCAAGCCTTTCACTCGATCAACTTGGGAACCTTATCGGCAACGCCGGCGCAAGCTTTGACGCACAGGGCATCACGGGTCTTATCGGCAATGCCGGTGCCGGGTTTAAAGCCGATCTCTCGAGACTTATCGGCAATGCCGGTGCAGGTCTCGCTGGCAACTTCGGATCAGGTTTGGCTGGCAACAATGGCTCCGGTCTTGCAGGCAATTTTGGATCAGGTCTTGCGGGAAATAACGGTTCAGGATTGGCAGGAAACAATGGGTCAGGATTAGCTGGGAACTTCGGATCGGGATTAGCCGGCAACAATGGTTCCGGATTAACAATCGCACTGTTGGACGGACAATACGGCTCCGGCTTCGGTGGGGAGGTCATGATCTCCGGCGCGGCACACAACATCGGGAGCCGATCGGTGCAAAGCATCAGTAGGTACGGAGAGGTTGTTCCATCGGCGGCGGAGCAACGTTTCGTGGCAACGCTCGAACCGGAGCCGATCGTAGCGTCCGCAGAGGTGGTTGAGACACCGCCTGCAGAGGTTCGACCGACGAAGGAAAGAGCGACGACGATCGAGGTGGTGCCAACACAGACGCAAACGTCGTCTCCATCGGCTACAAGTGCCGTTCAGGAGGTCACATCACAAGCTCCTGCAGAAGAGGCCTCCGTGGTTCAAGAGACGACGGTACAGCCGACGACCCAGGAAACCGTTCCAGCCGCAGAGACGTCAACGGAAACTCCGGATGCTTCCTCGACTCCGGAGACGGAGGAAGAGACGCCACAGATATCCACAAACTGCTCCACGGGCTTTACTTACAGTCCGACACTTCAGATATGCATCGAGGATGCGCCGGAAGAGACTTCGCCGTACGCCGGTTTGCCGTGTAACGACAATATTCCTCTTTATCAACAGCGAGGTTGCATCTCGCAATAATCGTCTCTATGAGTCAAACAAAGCTCTACCTCTTTGGCGCCCTCGGAGGACTCGTCATCGCCGGCATCGTCATTCTTTTTCTCGCGCTCACGAATAAGGAAACCATCGTCGTGGATGAAGGAATGTTCGGTTCCTGGCACGTCGTCGAACCGACGGACGGCTTGTTCACTGCGGTGATGCCTAGGGGGCCGGAAGAGACCAGTACCCAGATCCCCGTTTCCGATATGGATGGTTCCATTCTTCAGCGTAGCTATGTCTCCTCGGATGAAAATGGAAGCGACTACTTCATTTCCACGCTCGTGTACCCAGTTCCGTTCCGTGCGTCGGAGGCGAAGACGATTCTTGGCGGCGCTTTGGAGGGCATGGTGCAAGCGGTCGATGGGAATGTTTTGGAGAAATCGAGATTCGAAACGTATAACGATTTGCCGTCGGTGGACTTTGCGATCACGAACGGCGAATTCAACTATCAAGGGAAAATAATGCTTGGCGATCGGGTTCTCTATCAGCTATTCGTCGCCTACGAAAGCGGAAAGATCTCCGATCAAGCCTACGTCTACTTCTTAAGCTCGTTTGAGCCGAAAACACCATGAAACCGCTTTTGATGATGCTGACAACGGGCGTTATGACCGCGGGCGTTGCCGTGGGAGGATATGCGTTGATTCAGCAAACGCGCAATTCGGCTGTAGAGATTCGATCGGCGGCGCAACCGGTGATGTACACGGAGGTAGAGGAGGAAATCGTGTTAGAAGCAGTCGAGGAAGAGGTTGTCGAAGAGCCGGAGATCGAGAAGGTCGAAACGGAGTCCGCACCATCGGCAGGAGGGCTTTCAGGAACGTATCGCTGTTGGAGTTTCAACATGAACGGCGCGGGAGGGCGTTGCACCAGCCCGCCGATCGTATTCTCTTCAAGCGGCGCCTACTCGACATCGAGCGAGCAGGGGACGTATACGGTGAATGGATCCTCCGTTTGGATGTCGGCTTCAAAAATTCGCGGAACCGGCACGCTCTCCGCCGACGGCGTCCAGCTCATGTTTAACTATACTTACAATGGGAATCCTTATACGGTGACATATTTAAAACAATGATTGTGGCAATCGGAGCTTGGTGGGAGTTGGGGGTCTTGACTTTGGACATTTTCCAAAAAGGCAAAAGTAAAGACCTGACCCCAACTTCCCCCAACTTCCCCCCAACTTCCCTGGTTTCTGTTTTTTGTTTTGGATGATACACTCTGTCGGTATCTGTCGAATTTCCAAAAATTCCGTTGTCCCCGGCAAAGCCGGGCAGGCGGACCTGACCCCAAATTGTATACACTAGAAATCAACTACGTAAACTGAACCATTACCGACCTCAACTCTGACTATTTTGTAAGACGGTATGAGCCTCATAGAAAACCTACCAATCGAAACGCATGCCCTGTTGAACGATCTTGTTGAGCTATCAAAGAGTTGTTTAGGTGATAACCTGGTTGGAGTGTATCTGCATGGTTCTTTGGCTATGGGTTGCTTCAATCCCAGTGCGAGTGATATTGATTTGCTGATTGTGATAAAGAAGGTACTTGCACGAAAGGATAAACAACGCATCGGTTCAGCGTTGATTGGGTTGGTCGATCAGTATGCTACAAACAAATTGGAGTTAAGTATCGTGACAACAGGTACTTTGAAGAACTTCAAGTACCCGACTTCCTATGAACTCCACTTCTCAAACGAGAACGTAAGCGATTTCACGGATGGCGAGTTTGATCTTATGAAGCCGAGCGAGGACGCTGACCTAGCAGCTCATTTTGTTATAGCTAAGAAACGAGGAATCTGTTTGTATGGTGAGCCAATCCAATCCGTGTTCCCTGATGTACCGAACAAGTACTACCTGAAGTCCATCGCGCAGGATTTTGATTGGAGCTATAACAATGTCGTGAAAGGTCAGGAAAATGGGACCTGCCGCGTTCCCATCTATGCGGTACTTAATTCTTGTCGGGTGTTAGGTTTTATCAATGACGGGTTGATCACCTCAAAGTCCGAGGGAGGACGATGGGCAATCGAACATCTTCCGAAAGAATACACGCCCGTTATACTTGAGGCACTCAACGAATATGCCGAAAAAAGCTCTTCAAAAGAAGTTGACGCTAAGCTCCTTAAACAGTTCATGCAGTATGCAAATAGAAAAGTTTCTCGCGCGTTAGAGGTATAGAACAGGGGGGGGTCAGGTCTTGATTTTGGACTTTATCTCAAAAAGATAGCGAACAAGTCGTCATCAGACCCCATTCCACGCTCAACTCTCATAGAATACGACCTCGTTTCAAGCGCTCGGCTAATTCGCGCGAATAGGCGAATGGATTTTAAAGGTTCTTGTATGATTCTGACCCTCACCAGTCCTGCGTTCGAACATGGTGGCGTGATCCCAAAAAAATACGGGCAGGATTTTGAGGATGTGAATCCACCACTTGTCATCAAGGGCGTTCCTGATGGTGCCGTCTCGTTGGCACTCTTCATGGACGATCCGGATATTCCAAAAGCCGCCGGCGTGCCGGTGTGGGATCATTGGGTCGTGTTCAACATTCCATCAACCGTGAAGATAATCCCTGAAGCATGGACGCCCAAGGGTGTTCGCGGTGTCGGAACGCGTGGGAAACTCGACTATAGCGGACCTCGTCCGCCAGATTGCGAGCATCGCTATTTTTTCAAACTCTACGCACTCGACGATATGCTTAATCTCGAAGAAGGAGCAACCAAACAGGAACTCCTTGATGCCATGCAGGGTCACATCATCACCTCGGCAGAACTCATAGGCCGCTTTGCACCATAGCGTTGGGCGGGATTTTTATTCGGGACTTGAGGAGGGAGATCGGGATCAGGGGATAATAAATCCGACAAAAGCCCATAACCCAACCTGACCTCAACTGCCTCGCCACTCTCTTCTCTAATTCGCGCGCCTGCCCGTCCGTAGCTTCAACGAAGGCGGGAATAGGCAAATTGATGTAACCGAATTATGGATATGCACCCCGCTGAACCACAAAATGAACTTCTCCAGTGCTTCGATGAACACGGAACACCTACGGAAGTGCACACAAGATCGGAAGTCAAAGAGCTCCCGCCACGTTGGTGGTACGCCACGAGTAAAGTGTGGCTTGTGAATGACGAGGGAGAACTTATGTGTTCAAAGCGGGCAGAGGGTCTTTCGGGTAATCCAAACAAATGGCAGACATATTTTGGTGGTCACGTTGCCGCAGGTTTATCGATAAAGGAATCTGCACAGAGGGAACTTGAGGAGGAGGCAGGTATCAACAAGCCACTTGAGGATCTTCATCTGATCGACAAGGGGCGAGACGAGACAAAGAAGGTGCATTTCGAGTTTTACACTGTGCGTTTCAACGGCCGACCATCTGACCTGCATTTTTCGGATAACGAGGTGACGGAGGCACGGTGGATGAGCATGCAAGAATACTGGAGCGATCAAGAAAAAAATCGAGATCGCTGGTGCAACGGATGTACTCTTGAACGCCAGCAGATGATTCGGGATTGGCTCAAATCCGTTGCTGTATAAGTATTGCATTGATTCAACCATCATCCATGTCGGTAAGACTCGCCCTGAAACTCCTTCTGCTCTTCGCCGCCGTTTTGCAAGCGGGCGGGGCTGTGCTTTACATGACCGTTTTTGGACACTTGCCTGCGGCGCCGTGGATTTATGGAGGCGTCAAGTCGGCCATGCTCGCCCTCCCCTTCCTCGCCATGCTTGCCGGATGGAGGCCCGATGCGTTTCTGCGAGGAGCGACGAGACGAGACATCTTTGCAGGAGTGAGTCTTGGCATCCTCTTCTTCGTCATCATTCTAGGCTTCTTCCGATTGTTCCCCGACGTGTTTGCTCAAGCCTTCGCCGATGCGCTTGTGCGAGCGCAAGCATTCGGCATTGCCACACCGACCCTCTTCATCGTCGTTGGTCTTCTCTTCGCCACGCTTCACTCTCTCTTTGAGGAGTTCTACTGGCGATGGTTTGTGTTTGGCGCGCTCCGCTCTCTCACGCCACACCGCACCGCCATCATCCTCTCCGGTCTCGCATTCTCGCTCCATCACATCGTCATCCTCCTCGCCTTTACCACCCCAGCACTCGCCGTTCTCTTTGGTCTTCTCGTAGGAGCCCTCGGAAGTTTCTGGAGTTTCCTCTACGCTCGCCGAGGCACGATCATAACGCCGTGGATTTCGCACATCATCGCCGACCTCGCCATCGTCGTCGCCGCCTACGTCATCTTGTTTTAGCCTCCCCTTCCCAGCATCCATTGCTTTTTTTCTGCTTTAAGCGTATGCTCCGCCAGATCATGAAATTAAATTTTATTCTCTACGAATTAACGTATGGCTCGAGACTACGCAGGCAGTAAGAAGTTTGGAGATAGAGGTGGATTTGGAGGAGGACGAGGAGGATCGCGCTTCGGTGGAGGTTCCCGCTTTGGAGGCGGCGGCGGTCGAGGAGGATCCGATCGTCCCATGTACCCGGCTGTCTGCAATGATTGCAACGCCGACTGCGAAGTTCCCTTTCGTCCCGACGGTAGCCGCCCCGTGCTCTGTCGCAACTGCTTCAAACAGGACGACTTCGGCGGTGGACGTCCGGAGCGCCCGCGTTTTGAGCGTCGCCACGAGATGTCCGCGGAACGTCCACGAAACCAGGCCGACACGGAGACCCAACTTAAGATGATCAACGCCAAGCTCAACAAAATCCTCACGATGCTGGAGGAGATCGTGGTGATCGAAGAAGATGACCTCGAAACCGAAGAAGACGACGTAAAAGACGAGGAAATGCCGGTGGATAACGAAAACGTCTGAAGATCCATTGACAAAACTGGCGTTTCCGTGTATCTTGCCAGCCAAGCAAACCGTGCTCAACGTGGAGATCTGTCGAATTTCCCAAGAGACGAAATTTGCGGATTATTCACAGGGGATCCTGCAAAGATCCCCACACACCATCACCTATGACTGGTTCAATCGCTCGATTGACAGACAAAGGGTTCGGCTTCATCGCCGTCGAAGGCCAGGAGAAAGACACGTTCTTTCATTCCTCGGCTCTCGTCGGCGTTGGTTATGACGAACTCCGCGAAGGCGACGCTGTGACGTTCGACGTTGAGGACTCCGATCGGGGTCCCCGCGCCGTGAACGTCAAGCGCGCCTAAGCACTTCAACCAAAAACTCCTCGCCTTGCGCGAGGGGTTTTTGTATTCTCCATCGTCCGCGAACGACATGGTATACTTCCGGTTACATGAAACGTATCATCTTCTTCGACGGAGACGGGACGCTGTGGTATCCCAAAACGACAAAGCACACACGCAAGCCGCACTGGATCTATCATGATCCGACGACGATGAATGATCCTCTCTCCCATCTCGCAGTGATTCCCGGCGTGAAACGTACGCTCCGAGAGCTCCAGCGTCGAGGCATCCTCACCGTCCTTATCTCCACCCATCCTCATACCAAAAAGGATGCTGACCAATTGCTTCAAGAAAAAGTGCGGCACTTCAAGCTTGATTCCCTCTTCAACGAGGTTCACTCCTCACGCCTCACGCCGACGGGAAAAGGCACCGTGATCAAGAGAGTCTTAAAGCAACGACATATCCCCAAGACACGGGCACTGATGATCGGAGACAGTTACATCTGGGACTATCGCTCGGCAAAGGATGCGGGGATTGACGCCGTCCTTATAGACACAGCTTATCTGCGAGCACGCCCGGGCACGGGAAAAGTGAAACAGCGAATAAAAAGCTTCTCCGAAATACTTGCCCTGCCATTTTTCCACAATCATAAACAGGCTCTTTGAGATCAAGATGTGCTTTCATATTGAAAATGGGAGATTCTTCTTTCGATAAGTATGCCCAATGATGTATACTTCCGTCTATATGAAACCTCTCCTTGCTCGACTTACTCTCCTCACGGTTTTGCTCATCGCTTTCGTTTTCTTCATCTTTTCCCGATCCGATGAACCGGAGATAGAGCCTTTCATCTCCTACACCAACGCTTCGGAAGATCTCATCATGGTCACCTCCCCCGCTCTCAACGAAAAAATATCCTCGCCTCTTGCCATCAGCGGCAAAGCGCGCGGTCCCTGGTATTTTGAAGCGACGGCGCCGGTCCTGCTCGTTGACTGGGACGGGCGCATCATCGCCGAGAGCTACATCACAGCGCAGGATAATCCCTCGACAGAGCTCGAGACAGGCTGGATGACAGAAGACTTCGTGCCGTTTACCGGCACGCTCGAGTTCCCTGTTCCTTCTCTCTATCCTCGGGGCGCTCTCATTTTCCGCAACAGCAATCCGTCTGGACTCCCAGAGAACGACCGAGCCGTAGACATCCCGATCAGGTTTTAAAGATTGTCGCTGATCGTCTGTACGCCTGCAAATTCCGCGTTGCGGTCGAAGGAGGCCACGCTCGCCACGGATGATCCGAACGTGTAGTTGCCGTAGAAGGCATCCGAAACATCATCTATTTTTTTATTCCAATCAGTGCCATAGATCGCCGCGGCGGCGGTCTCGCTTGCAATCGGACGCAAGACTCCACCCCTTCCAACCGCGTACACCGTGTTGGCCGTCACGAATTTTACCATTCTCGACCCTGGACGGTACGTTACATTGCGTCCAAGCGGGATGGAAGACATGGCGCTTTGCGAAACGGTTTTCACGCCGGAAAAATCCGCATACCAAGTGAAGTAGGCTCGGTCGTTTGGAAAGGCGTGGCGTTTACCGTCGGAGCCAAGAAAGTACACGGCTCGGCAAGGATCGTTCAAGCCGGATGAAGCGGCACAGGCCGTCTTGATGAGATCTCCGATGTTTGCTTCCGAGGTTGGAGACGCAGGGGTCGCAGGGGTCGCAGGAGTCGCAGGGTTCGCCGCAGGCGCATCATCCGCAACGGGAGCCGACGAAGCGGCGACGGAAACCGTCACCGTCGTTGAAATTCCCGTTCCCGTATTTCCGGAGGCGTCTGTGCATTGTGCGTACGCCGCGTAGCTTCCGGCTGTAGAGAACGTATAAGACACGCTGGCCGTCCCGCTAGAAACGTTCATGCCGCCCTGACTCACTCCGCCGATGTAGAAGGAACAGCTCGCAACCCCCAACGCATCCGACACGCTTGCGGAAAACATCACGGCTACTCCGGCCGTCGCGCTTGCGGGAGACAAAACTCCGACGCTCGGAGCCGTCGTATCGGCGGGAGCGGCTCCGGCGGAAATTGCAACGGACACGACGGCGCCCGATGCCGTGTTGCCGGCTCCATCCGTGCAAGCGGCATACACAGACGCGGTCCCGGAAGAGGCAAATGTGTGTGGACGCGAGAAGATGCCTCCTGCAGACGCCATAGCTCCCTGTAAAACGCCGTCAACATACAGACTACAGGAGGACACGCCGGATGGATCGGTTGGAATGACTTGAAACGTTACCGCTACGCTTGCCGCCGCAACACCGGGAGTTACGAGTCCGACGGATGGACCGCTCGCTTCGATCGAGAAGGTGCCCGTAATCACGAGGCCGGCGTTCGCCCCCTCGTCTACGGGACGCACATTGACGGTGTGAGAACCGTCGGCGAGCGCGTCAAGCGTGACGGACGCATCCGCGCCTCTGTTGACATAGGCTCCACTGTCCACGGAGACTTCATAACTGACATCGGATTCGCCGTCGATCGCAGGCATCCAAGAAATTGTCGGCGTACTGTCCGAGCTTGGCGTTGTGAGCGTCACAACATTTATGGGAGCAATCCAGCTTGGCGCCGTCGCATCGTAGCGCAAAACCGTTCCGCCATAGCCCACCGCGCGCGCGGCATTCATACCAGCATACATCCACACGCGGTTGAGGCCGCCAAACCCAAGCGCAGGAATCGTCATCGGTGTCCAGGTCGTTCCGCTGTTGGAGGTTTCATAGATGGCGGCGGACGTGGTGAGAAGACCTTGTGTCGCCGTATAAAAATCCAGATCAACCACATAAGTTACGCCGCTCATTGTTGACGGCGTCCACGTCGTTCCGCCATTTAACGTTTTGAGGAGAGTCCCCGACGACGTCCCCGCCCACGCTGCCGTAGTCGAGATAGGATCCACCGTAGTCATCGAAGAGGTGACGCCGCTCGTCTGCGGAGTCCATGTTGTCCCGCTGGTTACTGTCTTCAAAATCGTCCCGTTATTTCCAACAGCCCAGCCAACAATGCTGGTTGCCATCGCAACATCCTTGAGCGATACCGACACGCCGCTCGTCTGCGGAGTCCATGTTATCCCGCCGTTCACGGTCTTCACGATTTCTCCTCCGTCACCGACGGCCACGCCAAGCATTGAAGTTATCATGTCCACGCCGCGCAAATTATTCCTGGTCCCAGACGTCTGAGCCGGCCATGTCGCTCCGGAGTCGGTTGTCTTGCGAATGGTCCCGCCTGTTCCCACGATGACAGCCGTCGTGGCATTCAAGACATCAACGGCGAAGTAGCTTCCAAACCCGGCCGCGACAACGCTCCAATTTTTTCCTCCGTCTTGCGTCACGAGAACAGAACTGCCATTAGCCGTGGCCACGCCAAAGTTGCCGGAGAAGTCAATTGCATAGAGGTCGAAAAGCGTGCCAGTCGTTTGCGTGACCCATCCGGCGGCAAAAACGGACGGAACAAAAAGAAACATGCTCGCGAGCGCGAGAAGGAAAAGCGAGAGACGAAAAAACATAGCAATGTCTGCGATGAATTAACAAGGGATGATGAGATTATTGTAGCAGGTTTATTGACGCAGAGAGATGCTTCGTTCACAATGGTGTGGATGAAACGCCTCTACACGCTTTACAAACAATACGAACGCTTTTTCATTCCCGCCTTTCTCGTTGGCGGATTTGCAGTTGATGTGTTGACGTTCCGCTCTGTGCAGACGCGAACCGTTTTCATTGTTTTGAGCGCGTACGCGATCTTTGCCGGCGCCGCGATTTTATTTTTGCATAACCCGAGAATCTATCCGCGCCTTGAAACCAGCAAACCTCTGCGAATCCTCCGCACAATCACCCCACCAGCTCTGCAATTTTTCTTTGGAGCCCTTCTCTCCGCTTCCCTTGTCTTTTACTGGTTCTCCGGCGCCTTCTCCGTCTCCTGGCCGTTCATTCTCCTCATCGCCACGCTTGCCTGCGGCAACGAAGCATTCCGCCGAGAATATCTCCGCCCTATCGTGCAACTGCCGATTTACTTCTTCACGCTCTTTTCCCTCTCCACCCTAATATTCCCCTTCGTGTTTAAGAGCATCAGTCTTTGGATCTTTTACGGCTCCGGCGTCTTTGCCCTTGCGGTCATGCTTGCCTATCTGCGCGACTTCAATCGCTTCAACAACGTCAAGATGCATCAAAGAAAGTATCTGACCATCTCAATTCTCGCTATCTTCGCCGCCATGAACGCGCTCTACTTCTTCCGCATCCTCCCACCCATCCCGCTCTCCATCCGTGAGGCTGGCGTATACCACAACGTCGTGCATACCGGTGAAGATTACGTACTCACGAGCGAGCGTGAGCATTTTTTCGAACGCCTCATTCCCGGACAGACGATTCACATCGCGGGACAGCAGACGCTCTATGTTTGGAGCGCCGTGTTCGCTCCGTCTGATCTCAATACCGACATCTACAACCGTTGGGAAATCTACGATAAGGGGGGGCGCGAGTGGGAAGAACGTGGCCGATTCTCCTATGCGCTTTCGGGAGGACGAAAAGAAGGCTACCGAGGCTACTCATACAAAACCGCGATCGAACCCGGCCGTTGGAGAGTAAGCCTTGAAACACAACGCGGCCAAGTCTTAGGCCGCGTAAAGTTCCGCGTGGAGATGATTGAGGAGGCGCCGGAGCTGATGGAGTTAGTAAAGTAATAGCCAAAGGTGCTTATGATTCCCATTTGATATTTGGGATGATAGCCCGCTCAACCATGAACTTCACGAACTTGTGCGATGGATCTTCTCCATCTTTGGAAAGATAATGAAAGAAGCTGTCCCTGTCGTACAAATATTCAATGCCGGGATATCTTGCGTCTCCGGGCTGTGTAGCAATTGGCTCGCGCTTTGCGGCCCACGCGCTCATCACATCGAGATAGGATCGTCCGCGCCCTTTTACCTGTTCCAACACATACGGCATATACGTCCAGAAAATAAAAGACTCTGTTCCATCCAGAGAATAAGGAATGTCACCGCACCGTTCAAGATGGGAGAGAATGTCAAAAACCAGAGCCTCGCACGCGGGAGCATGCTCGTGAGTCAGGAGTCTCGAAATGTGGGGGCGTGTTTTCTCAAATTCCGGAAAACGCGAAATCGCTTCGGGCGTCAACAGGACGACAAGTTCTTCCCGCCTCGGATGCGTGGCGATCACGGCTCCAAGCCGTCCTTTTTTTGACGTCGCCATCTTCATACCAAGCTGTTGAAGATAAACATGTTCAGGCAATGCTAGCCAGCGTCGTGCCTCCAACGAGGATTCCTCCATCTCCAAAAAATCCTGTCCGCGGAGAAGATCTCCATGCAAAAAGCGCGTGATGCGCTCAAAACCGAATCGAAGATCTTCTGCTTGTCCGGAGTCCGGGCGAGTAAAAATAGCAGGATCGCGAACAAGAGCTTCGGCCAGCGCTTCAAAATGCATTTGTAGGTCCGCGTCATCTTTGAATAAGTCCGGCGCGTGATCCAGCGGCAACTTTTCTCCGAATTCTCCTATCATAGAAACGATGTTTATTCTTCGATTATCCTCGCCGGCGGAAGGAACGGCGACGACCTCCCATCGGACGCGGACGATGTTGCGAAGCCGCACCGGAGCTTGAAGGCTTGAGCATCATATCCTTTGAACGATCAACGACGTCGCCTGAAGCTGATTTGATTGGAAGCGTCGTGCGAATGAGACGCTCGATCTGCAAAATGTCTTTCTTCTGCTCGGGCGAAGCGAACGAAATCGCCTTCCCTTCCTGTCCGGCGCGCCCCGTGCGTCCGATGCGGTGCACGTAATCTTCCGAATGGTCGGGCAGGTCGTAGTTGATGACAAGTTCGATCCCCTTCACGTCAATGCCGCGCGCAGCAATGTCGGTCGCCACCAGCACGCGGTACTTGCCTCTCGAAAATCCGTTGAGGGCGTCTTGACGCTGGGACTGCGAACGGTTGGAATGAAGTTCCGCGGCGTTGTGACGCATGGTTCGAATGGCACGCGCGATCTTTTTCGCTCCGTGCTTGGTGCGGCTGAAAATGAGCACCGTCCCCTTGTATTCGTTCAAGAGACGCTCCAGCAGATCTATTTTCCCCTGCTTGGAAACAAGGAACACTTCCTGATCCACGTGCTCGGCCGCCGTGCCAGATGGAGCCACCTCGACGCGTAAAGGAGATTTCATATACGCGCGCGCGATTTGACTGATTTCGGGAGGGATGGTCGCCGAGAAGAGCATCGTTTGGCGATCTTTGGGAACCCAAGCAAGAATACGTTTAAGCTGGGGCGCAAATCCCATGTCGAGCATACGGTCGGCTTCGTCGAGAACCAGAATACCCACGCGGTCAAGTGAAATGTGCTTCTGCTCGACGTGGTCAATGAGGCGCCCGGGTGTGGCCACGACAACATGAGGCTTTGCTTTGAGCTGTTTCGTTTGAGGATTGATGTTGACGCCGCCAATGAGAATCGCGGTGCGAAGTCCGAGAGACCCCCCGATTTTCTTGAGCGTCTCCTCTACTTGTACGGCAAGCTCGCGCGTCGGAAGGAGCACGAGGCCCATCTTGCCGCGCGCGGAGATCTGCTGGATCATGGGGATGGAAAACGCCAGGGTCTTCCCCGTTCCCGTTTGAGCAATGCCGATGAGATCGTCTCCGGCGGAGGCAACAGGAATCGCCTGGTGCTGAATGGGCGTCGGGTGTTTGAAGCCGAGTGCGTCAAGACGGTCGAGAAGTTTGGGCGCGATGCCCAGTCCATAAAACGTTTCTAATGGAAGTTCAGATCGAGTCATAGTCAGGTAACAGTTACAAGATGATAAATTTTTTCCCCAACGAGAGTTGCAAGCGTCACCTCGTCTCCGGCTCGATGTCCGAGGAGCGCGCGGCCAAGCGGCGAGAGATGCGAGATCCGATCGCGAGTAGGATCCGTCTCGCTTGAGCCGAGGATCTCGTACGATTTCTGTATGCCGTCCACAACAACCGCCACCGTCGAGCCGATGCGGACAACTCCATCCGCACTCGCGCCGCGTTCGATCAGAATGGCTGTCTTGAGTCGCTCTTCAAGCGTCATGATCTTTCCGTTAATGCGCCGAAGATTCGCCTTGGAGATCTGGTAGCCGACATTTTCTGAAAAGTCTCCCATCTCCGCCAACCTCTGGGTTTCGGCGATCGCCGCGGGCCTTTCCGTTTTTTTCAACCGTTCAAGCTGGCGTTCCATCGCCACTATTTTCTCCGGCGTCACATAGTCGTCGTGGACGCGTTTCCGCCTTGCCTCCTCTTCCCCTCGGCGCTTTGGCACTTGCATACTCGAACATGGTATCATAGTTCTCTATGATGTCATCTTTCCTGCGTCCATTTTCTTTTGGCCTTCTTGCGCTCGCGTTCATCGGCGCGGGTTGTAGCTCCGGAGGTCTCTACGGCACCTGCGTGCAAGAAACGCTGTGGGGATCGTGCATTGACCATCAAGGTATTGATCCGGCTCTGCTGGGCATCTGGCACTTGGAATCTCAAACGCTGGACACACCGCCGGGGACGATCACGAATCCGTTTGCCGGACGCACACTCGAGTTCAAATTGGAATCCTTTACTCTTATTGACGACATCACAGGGGAAGAAACCGAGGTCGCCGATCTTCAGTATTTCGAAAATTGGGCAAGCGAGGTTTCCGTCAACGCACCCGGCTGTCTTGTGAACGGAACAAGCGGCGGCACATGGAACACACGGGGAGCAGTGAACTTCGACACCAATCCGCCCACGCCCTATTACGAACTCGAGATCAATACGGATCCTTCCAATCCATCGGTCGTCTGTGAAGGAGCAGACGAGCCCGTAAAGAGCAATGCCGCTTCAACGCCTCTTGGCGTGGGACCGGGGAGCGTTCCACAGCCTGATGGATTTGCCCAATCGCATTATTCCTACTCCATTTCAGGTGGAACTCTTACGATCACAAACGATGACTCCATCATCATAAACACTTACGTCTTCCAGCGTTGATGTGGTAGCAGATGGAAGTATGAATCTCTTTGAACATACCGCCGAGGCGAAACGACAAGTCGAAGCGCCACTTGCCGACCGCATGCGGCCGCGCGCGCTTGATGAAATCGCGGGGCAGGAACATCTCCTGGGTCCGGACGGAGCTTTACGCAAAGCCATTGAAGCCGATCGGCTACCCTCGATTATTTTTTGGGGTCCACCCGGATGCGGCAAGACGACGTTGGCACGTGTGATCGCCAACACGACGAAATCGCACTTCGTCAGTGTGAGCGCGACGTCGGGAAGCGTGAAGGAAGCGCGAGAAATTATCACTCGCGCGCGAGATCGCTTCGGACTCGACGGCACAAAAACCATTCTCTTCATTGACGAAATTCACCGCTTCAACAAGTCCCAGCAGGACGTCTTTTTGCCGAGCGTCGAAGATGGCACGATTACTCTCATCGGCGCTACGACGGAGAACCCTTCGTTTGAGGTAAACTCCGCACTTCTTTCGCGCGCTCGCGTCTTCGTCTTGAACATGCTCGAGACGGACGATCTCGTCAAGATTCTCAACAAGGCTTTGCGCGACGAAGAACGAGGTCTGGGAAAACTGAAGATCAAAGCGGAGCCGGAAGCCCTGAAAGCTATTGCCAACTCCTCCGACGGAGATGCCCGCCGCGCCCTCTCCTCCCTCGACTTACTTATCCACAGCCAAGCTCATGAGCTAGCTCAGGAGCATGGTGAAATTTTATGTAATTTAGAAGCGGCGAGAGAGTTTTTGAAGAAAACGCACCTTCATTATGACCAAAACGGCGAGGAGCATTACAACATCATCTCGGCTCTGCATAAGTCTATGCGAGGAGGAAACGCGAATGCCGCGCTCTACTGGCTTGGGCGAATGCTCGAAGCTGGAGAGAATCCACTCTATGTCGCACGTCGCTTGATTCGGTTTGCCTCGGAGGATATCGGGCTCGCCGACCCACAAGCGCTTATCCAAGCTGTGGCCGCTTATCAAGCATCTCACTTCATTGGTATGCCCGAGTGCAACGTCATCCTCGCCCAATGTGTCATCTACCTCGCCCGCGCTCCCAAATCAAACGCGCTCTACACGGCCTATGGTCGAGTCAAACGCGACATCGAAGACAACCCCAACGAACCCGTTCCCGTCCACTTGCGCAACGCGCCGACGCGTCTCATGAAAAATTTAGGCTACGGAAAAGATTACAAGTACACGCCTGACTTTGACGATCCGGAATCAGCAGAGCAGGATTACTTGCCTGAACGTCTGAAACAAGAGCGGTACTTGGATTGACAGAACCCGCGGAGTATGATTGAGTAGGCGGTCTCTTGAACGAACGCGACGTTCGCCCGAGAGCCTCACGGAGGAGTCTATGTCCATTCACCGATCCACGCTTCACTTCGTCCTCGTCCTCGTTCTCGCTCTCCCCTTCGAAGCTTCGGCCGAGAGCCGAACTGTCGAAATTGAGATCGCCCGGCTTCGAACCGAGCTCGACGCTCTCGAACGCACCTACACACGCCTCGACACCAGTCTGACGAGTGTGCGTGAACGGCTCGACAAGAGTCCGGAGGATGCCGCACTCAAGCGCCAGGAAGAGAGCCTGTCCGAGAGCCTGGGCGACACCTTCGAGAAGATCACGGAAATCAGGTCCCGCCTCGATGTCCTCGAACGCGTGCATTCGGCCACGAGGATTCGCTTCGGAGACCCCATCATCCTGGGACCGATCTCACAATCGCTTGAAGGTGAGCGCTTCGAGAGCCCGGAGGAACTCGACACACTGCCGCAACACGCCCCGATCACGAGTCTTCCACTCGAGTCGGTGGTCCGTGCCGTCCACGAGCCTCTGTGGGCGTGCTACCTGAACGAACTGCAGCGACGGCCACTTTCGCCTGGCAAGGTCGTCGTGAAGTTCGTGATCCAACCGAACGGTTCAGTCTCCTCAGCAACGACCAAGTCCTCAACCCTCTACAACCCCCTGATCGAAGGGTGCGTGAACAAGGTCGTCCTCGGCCTCACGTTCTCCGTCCGCGACGATACCTCCATCGTGTCCTACCCCCTCTCGTTCAACGAGTAGGACCCACTCCGCAGTGCGGAGCCTCTTCCGAGCACAACCTGCTCGGAACTTCGATTTTAAAGACAGTGGGAGACTAATAATCCCGCAGTTTATCAATGAGCGAACTTTGGGAAATTTTTTCCAACGCCTTGGCTTCGATCTGGCGGATGCGTTCTCGAGTCACATCAAACTCACGACCGACTTCTTCAAGCGTGTGGGAAACGTTGTCGGTAAGTCCGAAGCGCATTTCAAGAATTTTTTGCTCGCGCGGAGTCAAATCGCGCATCGCTTCGCGCACATAGTTAGCCAACAATTCGCGCGCCGCCTGACGGTCAGGCGAGATGGATTTCACGTCCTTGATGAAATCTTCAAGCTTTGAGTCTCCGTCATCGTCTTCGCCCACCGCAGTTTGAAGAGATACGGTATCTTGGGAAATCTTAATAATGTGACGCACCTTCCCAACCTCCTCATTCATTTCCGCCGCAATTTCCTCGGGCAGAGGCTCGCGCCCCAAATCCTGAATCAGCCGACGCTCCACCTGTTTAAACCGGTTGATCGTTTCCACCATGTGCACAGGGATACGGATCGTGCGCGACTGATCGGCAAGCGCGCGCGTGATGGCTTGACGAATCCACCATGTGGCGTAGGTCGAAAATTTGTACCCTTTGCGGTACTCGAACTTTTTCACGGCGCGGAAAAGTCCGATGTTGCCCTCCTGAATCAAATCGAGAAGCGACAACTGTTTGCCGACGAATTTTTTGGCGATCGAAACTACGAGACGAAGGTTCGCTTCAATGAGTCGGCGATCGGCTTCCTTATCCCCCTTCTCTTTGCGTTTGGCAAAAGCGACTTCCATTTCCGCGGTGAGAAGCGGGATGCGCCCGATCTCCCGAAGATAGAGCTGAATCGAATCTTGTGTGATATTGCCGAGATCCACGCCCTTCTCGTGCGTCAATCGAATCTTGTCGTAAACCTCCTGGCGTTCTTTGCCGCGCCCGAGGATCCCCTCCTTCACATCGGCGTACACGATGCCTTCACGGTCGAGACGATCGAGAAATTGTTCGTAGAGCGGAAGATAGTCCTCAAGTTCAATGAACGTAAACGCAATTTCCGATTCCGTTACGAACCCAAGCATCTTTCCCTTCTTAATGAGGCGATCCAGCGCTTCCGTCGTCGGAGCTTGAGACGGAATATAGCGCACGCGTTTGACGTCCGGTTTTTTTGTCGATTTTTTTCCCGAAGGTTTTCCGGAAGATTTTCCCCACGTCTTGCGGGACACCTGACGAAGCTTCCCTGACTTTTTGAATGTAGAAATCTTTGGAGTGTTCTTGCGTGCCTTTGACTTGTGTGCCGGCATAGCGAAAAGAGATGCCTCTTTTCCGCGAGAGAGCCAAAACTCCGTCGCGAGAATCGAAGCGTAGATTAAATCATTTGAAACTGTTTGAGGAGACGTTGTACGGCTTCCTCGTCGCCCCGCGCCTCTGCAGAACGGAGCTCTCGCTCAAGTTCTCCTCGGCGGCGTTTTTTCCATTCGCCTTCGAGAACGCGGATATGTTCTTGCACGTAGATCGGCAGGTCGGCTGAAGAGACGTCCGAAGCAATACGTTCTCCCAAAAGAGAGACGTGGTGAAGCAGATGTGTCATCTCGACATCGCCGGCAACCTCATCCTCGAACGTGGAAAAAAAAGATGTTTGCGCGTCCGGATTCTTTTCGCGAGCATGATAGCGTACTTGAACCAGATGGTAAAGCCTTCCCAGCGCATGCTCCGTCAGCCATGACGCTTCGAGCTTTTCGGAGATCACCTTTCGCTGTTCGGGAAATTGAAGAAACACTCCCAGAAGCACCTCCAAAGCCTTGTCCACGCGAGTCAGTCGTTCCGGTTTTGCTTCCGTGTTATTCCGTTCTTGACTCCGCGGCGTTGTGTGATCTCCCTTCTTCATCATCCCCCGCAGAATCTCCACATCCATGTGAAGAAGATCTCCCAACTTCGACAGCCAGTGCTCGCGCTCGATCGGGTCCTCGAGACGACCAATCTCCTCGACGAGAAAGTGTCCAATCTTGCGCTTCGTCTCGACCTCGTTCAGATCCTTCCCGTAAGTCGCCTGCTCAAAATAATACTCCATGAGCGGAACGGGTGAAGCGGCGATTTTTTTCCAGAGCTCCGGATCCTTGCGCACCACATCGTCTGGATCCTTGCCGGCATCTTTTGGAATAAGGAGAACCTGAACGCGCATCCCTGTTTCGGCGGCCAAACGAATCCCGCGCAGAGCCGCGTTGAAGCCGGCGGCATCACGATCGAAGCAGAACACCAGCGTGTCTGTATAGCGGCTCAATAACTGAATTTGCGCTTGTGTGAGCGCGGTGCCGGAACTTGCCACGACGTGCTTGACACCGGCTTTGTGCGAGGCGATGACGTCAAGATTGCCCTCGACGATGATGGCAGCCTTCTCCGCCTTGATCGCCTGTTTGGCTTTGGAGAGGCCGTAGAGCAACTCGCCCTTGTGATACACCGCCGTCTCTGGCGAATTCATATATTTGGGCCCCTCGACTTTGCTCGGGATCTTTGACCCCGCTTTCTCTGGAGCGCCGGGAAGCACACGACCGGTGAAGGCGACTGTGTTGCCGTGGGCGTCGAGGAGAGGCACCATCAAACGATCGCGGAACCGATCAATCACGCCGCTTCCCTCTTTGCGGTTAAGAGCCAAACCCGCCGCGACCATCTCTCCATTCCCATACCCGCGCTTGCCCAAAAACGAGACGAGTTTGTCCCAAGCATCCGGCGCGTGACCCAAGCCAAATTCCTCCCGCAAGGCTTCCGAAAAACCGCGCGACGCGACATACGCCCGCGCGTCCACCGACGCACTTGAGTCGAGATACACTTTCTCAAAAAACCGACGAGCGAGTTCATTGATCTCGACGAGCCGAGACCGTTCGTTGGATTGCGTCGAGTCGTAGCGGGGAATCTCCACTCCGGCTTTTTTGGCAAGAAGACGCAGAGCTTCGGGAAACTCCACGCCTTCCATTTCCATCACGAACGAAAAAATGTCGCCGCCCTTGTCGCACCCAAAACAATGCCAAATCTGCTTCTCTTTGGAAACATAAAACGACGGCGTCTTCTCGCTGTGAAATGGACACACGGTTTTGAGGCTCCCGCCGCCCGCGGGCTTTAATTCTAAATACTCCCCCACCACCTCCTCCACAGGCAACCGATGACGCACTTCTTCCTTGGGGTCCATAGTCACATTTGTACTCCGGTAATTGCTTCAGCAATGCGTTTCAACTCATCCTTCACCACCGGCGTGTCGTATTCTCCGGAATGCATATGCGAGCCTCCGCCGTAGCTCGGCTGTTTTTGATCGAGATGGATATCAACGACAAAGCCTTGAGGATGATCCTTGAGGTAGACATGAAACCGAGGATAAAACCCTGTTCCCGGCCTTCGGACATAACTGATCTTACTCGTATTCGGGTCTCTAAATTCCGAATAAGCACAACGTTTCAGCATGAGGTTTCTTGCAGAATCGCCGTAGTCCTCGGGAAAAAGCATCTTCATGTATCTCTATTGTATCCGAGAGGCCACGGATGGACAAACGAGCCTCTTCGACTTTGAATTGACAAGCCGATCATCACACCTTTGAACTCAAAGGTGTGATGTCATTGTTTCATCCACGAATCATTGTAAGGCAAAAGCTCTTTGAGTTTTACCGTCTTGTCGGCGTCAAGAACGACGTTGGTGTGAAGATTCGTCAGGTCGACTTCTTTTATAAACTGGCGGCAATTGCCACAGGGAGGAATGACGTAGACATCACCCTTCAGGTCTTTCCACACGGCGACAATCATCTTGATCTTGTACTCTCCTGCCGTCAACATCGAACCGATGGCGTTCTTTTCTGCACAAAGCACGTTCGAGCCCGTAGACACGCAAACGCCAAAATAGAGCTTCCCCTTTGCCGAAAGGAGAGCGCATCCCACATCACCAATGAGTCCCCCCTGAACCTTCTTCGTCTTCACCACGTCAGTAGCTTTTTGAATGAGTTGTTTGTTGGTCATAGAGGTTTCAGTATAGCAAGAAGCCGTTGGAAACTCGAACAAACGTTTAAACATTTCATTAATCGTTTGGGTTGCTCTCTCCTTCGCTTTCGGTTATAGTGTTGCCCGTCACGGAGAGATCGCATAGTTGGTCTAGTGCGCACGCTTGGAAAGCGTGTAACCCGCAAGGGTTCGAGGGTTCGAATCCCTCTCTCTCCGCCAATTTTCACTTTTTGTGAAATCGTAAGAAACAGTCTCGGCGCAA
>Ga0209211_10003703_pt1 | contig 24546 bp, 26 predicted proteins | sample RifGroA2_FD_183992 | JGI IMG/M metagenome (GOLD analysis project Ga0209211, IMG submission 183992) | Groundwater microbial communities from Rifle, Colorado, USA - Groundwater A2 (SPAdes) (version 2) | ecosystem: Environmental > Aquatic > Deep subsurface > Groundwater | place: Rifle, Colorado...
TGAAAGTGTCTCACCCCGCCATAAATGGCGAGGCTTGAACATAGACACTTTCTTTGATAGGCGAATTTCTGTGACACAAGAAAGCGAAAGCTTTCTGTGCAGAATGTTTTTTACATTCTTGCACCAGAAAAGCAGAAAGACAGCATTCATCCCCGATCTAAAGAACGGGGCTTTCTGCTTTTCTCAGTGTAATTATTATGGTGGAGCAATTTTATAAAGAATAGTAAAAATAAGTTGTTAACACCATGGAACAGGAATTTTATATCGAGATCATTGGATCATTGAAAGAGAAGCAGTATTCAGAACGGGAGTTGACAAAACTAAAGCGAGATTTAGCACTCAAACACAAACTAAAGAAAATTCCAACGAATATTGAAGTTCTCCTCCATGCCGATGTGAAAGATATTCCGGCTCTACGAAAAGTATTGCTGACAAAACCTGTTCGCACTATTTCAGGAGTGTCGCCTCTCGCCATCATGACCGCACCGCATCGCTGTCCGCATGGGAAATGTACGTTCTGTCCAGGAGGAATTGGCTCACCGTGGGGTGATGTTCCGCAATCATACACCGGCCATGAGCCGGCAACAATGCGCGCAATACGCAATAAATATGATCCTTATTTGATTGTCTTCAATCGCTTAGAACAGTATGCCATTCTCGGACACAGCTTCGATAAAGTTGAATTTATTATTATGGGTGGAACGTTTCCTTCTATTCCGAAAGCCAATCAAGAAGAGGTGATTAAGGACGCCTACCGCGGGTTGAATGATTTTGCAGAACTCTTTTTTGACGCAGAAGGTGAATTTGATTTTTTGAAGTTTAAAGAATTCTTTGAACTGCCGGGAGATATTCATAACCTAACGAGAACAAATGCAGTGCAAGAAAAGATTTTGAAATACAAGCAAAAAAGAGAAACAACACTTGAAGAGGAACAACAACGGAATGAGACGGCAGAAATTCGTTGTGTGGCGTTGTGCATCGAAACAAAACCAGATTGGGGATTTCTTGACCATGGAAATGAAATGCTCCGCCAAGGCTGTACACGGGTTGAATTAGGAATTGAATCGGTGTATGATGATGTGTTAAAAATAGTTCATCGGGGACATACCGCCGCAGATTCAATAAAATCCATCCAAATTCTGCGTGATTTAGGTTTCAAAATTAATTTTCATTATATGCCGGGATTGCCGCTGACGGACAAAGAACGGGATGCGGCGGGAATGAAGCAATTGTTTACCGATCAACACTATCGACCGGATATGATCAAAATGTATCCGTGCATGGTTGGACCAGGAACGGCGTTGTATCAACAGTATAAATTAGGAAAATTTACGCCGTTAACGACGGCACAAGCAGCAGATTTACTGGTGGAATGGAAAAAGGAAGTACCGGAGTATTGCCGGATTCAACGCATTCAACGAGACGTGCCGACGAAGTATTGGGAGGCGGGCGTTGATTTGACTAATCTACGACAGTACATGCTTGATCATTATGATGTCCGATGCCGTTGTATTCGTTGCCGTGAACCAAAAGGAAAAGTTGTAGATTGGAATAATGTGAAAATTAAAGTAATGGAATATGAGGCATCAAATGGAAAAGAATTTTTTATTGCTGCGGAAGACATAACGAACGATATTTTGATTGGGTTTTGCCGCCTGCGATTTCCAGGACAGTATTTACGATCAGAGATAACACCAGCGAGTGCGCTAATTCGAGAATTACATGTGTATGGAACAGCAACAGCAATCGGAGAAGATGGCGTTGTACAGCATCGCGGTTGGGGAAAGAAGCTGATGGAAAAAGCGGAGGAGATTGCTAAACACCATGGTAAAGAGAAAATGGTTGTGATTGCAGGTGTCGGTGTGCGGGAGTATTATCGATTGAAATTAGGGTATGAACGAGAATGGATGTATATGGTTAAGAAGTTGTAAATCTGTTTAAGTTATTACTATTAAGGGATATATTTAGAAATATTTATAAATAGAATTAAGTTTAGAATACTATGGCAAGAACAAGAAATGCTGCGTATGCAGCTTTAATACTCAATAACGTGGGAGCTTTGACTGGCTGTGGAACTGAAGTTGATTCTGAACCATTAGACAGACTTCAACGTCAAGATGTTGCAAATCAATGCTATACTGATTCTGAAATGAATGCACGACGTAGTATTGTAGAAGAGTTTGATGGCCATAACGGCGATGTGCATCCAGGCCGACTTCAAGCAGCAACATTAGTTGATATGCAGCGATTTATGGGATATTGCTTAACGGGAGAATTAGGATATGATGTTGGCTGTGCAGCGTATGTTGATGGAATGAGTGTTGATGTTATTGAAATGATTAAAGAAAGAAAACACGGTGACGTTCTTTTCCAATGCACAAGCAGAGATAAAAAAGGAAATCGACGCGTTGATTACAAACAAACTTTTTCACTATAAAGGGGAGAGCAGATGAGACCTTTTTCTCGATGGGCGGTATCATATCTAGCAGCTAGTTGGGCGTTCGTTGTTGCAGCATGTGGTGATCTCCCCGTAGTAAGACCTGAAAATCTTCAAGATTCTATTGAGCAATGTGATTACGAATCAAAAAGAGCTGCGCGAGAAGAGCTTCAACGACAGTTTGGAAGTCATGATAGAGAGATTAATAGGAATAGATTACAAGCAGAAGATATGCGCCAGAGGCAATTAAACTATGCATTTTGCTTGGAAAATTATTTAGGAGCAGATGCTGGTTCAATTAATTGCCAATTTTATGATCTGCGAGCGGTTGATATTTTTGAGGCATTAAAAGGAAGTCAACAGGGTAAACGTTATCATTTTCAATGCGATACTGATGACGAGAATGGATTTATAGATGTTCTGGTAACGAAAGAATTTTATTTTGATTGAGTATTTGTAATCTTTATGACACTCTACCTTATCGGATTAGGACTGCATGATGAAAAAGATATTTCGGTGAAAGGGCTAGAAATTGTCAAACGCTGTGATGTTGTGTATGTAGATACCTATACTTCATTATTACAATGCTCGCGAGAGGATTTAGAAAAATTCTATGGACGAAAAGTGATTCCTGCGCCGCGTGAAGTGGCAGAACAACACGAGCAAGAGATTATTACTCAAGCGAAAACAAAAGAAGTGGCATTTCTTGTTGTCGGCGATCCGTTTGCGGCAACAACACATGTAGAGCTACTAAAGCAAGCACAGGAACAAGGAGTGAATGTAAAAATTATCCACAATGCTTCGATTTTAACAGCTATTGGAATCACTGGATTGCAGTTATACAAGTTTGGCAGAACAATCTCAATTCCTTTCTTGGAAGATCATCCACATCTGGAGACACCATATATTGTATTAAGACAGAATTTATATCTAGATATGCATACTGTCTTTTTATTGGATTTAAAACCTGAGCTGAAGAAGTTTATGACCATTCCGGAAGCGCTGACGGTTTTAGAAACGATCGAAGAGAGGAAGAAAGAACACGTGATTACACCAAGTATGATGGTTATTGGATGTGCGAGATTAGGCGCCGATGACATGATTATTAAAGCGGGTTCGTTAGAAAAAATAAAAGAAATTGATTTTGGCAAGCCACCATTTTGTCTTATTGTTCCAGGAAAATTACATTTCGTGGAGCGAGAGATGATCGAGAGGTATGCAATTAGATGAGTTCATTAGCAATGATGATCTGGTACGAGCAATCGACCGCCGGTTATCTTGCTGCTTTTTTTGGTGACCTTGCTTCTTTGCATAACCACCATAAAAGAGAGGAAGAGTTTTCTACGCAGGAATTAGTTGAATACTTGGCGCATGCGGCTACGATGATGCGAGCCAGCGATAGTGGAGTTGTTCGTGAGATCAGAAAACGTGATGGAAGTGATTGTTTAAGAATAACAAATCTCCTTGCCGCCGGAGTTCTTTTACGGACAAAGCTAGCAATAACTGAGCCGGACCTACTTTTAGATCAAATGTATGAACGATACGGCCTTGGAAGTGAAGAATATTATTCTCTTTCAGTTCAGCGAGAACAAAGGGGAGTTATAGTTACACTTTCAAGAAATGGAATTAGCTCAGCGGAACAGCTATTAGAATCCCGGATAGAACCTGACCAAAGAGAGATAAGTATACAAAAATTAGAAACCGATTTAACCGCTGCAACAGGACCAATGATGGCAATGGGAAGGGACTTATTTTATCCAAAAGATCAACGAGAAAAGTTAATTGCACCAACCAGTGTACGAATTGAAAGCCGATATGGAGATTCTATTGATGTTGACCGTACTTTATCAGAAAGAGTTGTTCTTCCCGTGTTTCGTTATATACCAAAGGACACAAATATTTAATTGTTTAGTTGTGTCCTTTGTATATATAACGGACAGAACAGTTTGATCATTTATTTCTGTCCGTTAGTATAATCCGCAATTAGATCGTGCGGGAATAGTCAACGTCAGCCGTTAAAGCGTGAAGAGTATGATTAAGCATTAAAGAAACGGTGTTAAATAGACCATACGTACTTAATCTTTGACGCTCACGCGGGCTCACGTCATGAAATGTGCCTAGAGCAGTAGCATATTGAACATTTCTCACTGCTTCTTGAGCTTCCTCTGCCGTCATTGTCTCAGCGAGATCTTCTTCTACTTGAGGACTGCCAGTAAGATACTCTTCATCTGAACTGAAGGATGATCTTGCTATTTCTCCGTACATCATTTCTATGTGGTCAACAGGACCGCTGATGGAAGAATAACTTGAAGAAAGAAATTGATCACGATGGAAAGAATAGCTGATGGACAGTGATGATTTCAAACCTAGCAATTCAAGATCAGGTTGTTCTTGCTCCATCGAATCTGATGGATGATGAGGATTGTCTTTTCCTGATAAATCCAAATTTTGATCAGCGTTAATAATTCCCATTATTGCTGCAGTAATGGAAGAATGAGCGTAATGTGTAATTTCTTGAGTAACTGTTTGTTCAAGAAGAGAGGTCATAGTAAGATAATCAGTATAATCATTTATAAACTTTCTGAACTCTTATTTTTGTTCCGGCTTTGTGAAAGGGTAATGATACCCTTCTTCACCAGCGGCAAGAGTAAGAAATTTGACCTCGTCTTTCATGACATCATTAAAATGAAAAGTCGAGCGGGTGATGGGATGAGCACGGAGTTCCCATTTGACTTGGTCACTTTCTGCAAGAATATGAACATATTGTTTCGTTTTTGGTGTTAAGACTTTGGTGTCTTTATCTAGGAAATATTCATCACGCCAGGTATCGGAGTGAATAATAACCCAGCCTTCTTTTTCTTCCACATATTTGGTGTGAACATGACCAAAAACATACACTTTATTTCTGTGCAAAGAGCGCCAGCGTTTCCGCTTGAATGTTTTGACGACGTCGTCAACGTCCCAATGGACATTCCGAAAGCGCCGATAGATTTCACGCAGTAATTCTTTGGGAAAAGTCCACGTCGGATCAAAATGGTAATGCAAAGGATAGAGGATAATATTTTTGAGAAGAAAGAAAAAAGAGAGAATGTTCAGTTTTTTGACAATCGCACGATGATGAGAGAAAAGAACAGGAAGCGGTTTAATGCGCTCCATAAAAGGGTGTTCTTCTTTTAGTTTAAGAAAACCACTGATAATACCAAATGAAACCCAAGGAATATTGAGAATGCGCTGTTTTTTATATTTGAGAAAAGGGTGATCTGGCTTAATTCGATTGAGAAAATCATGCTGATGACCATGTTCGACATGGATGTTATTTTTTTCATATTCCATGATAAAATGAATATTTTTGTGGGAACGGAGGAGTGACTTTATTTTTTGACGAACTTCTGGATAGAAAAGATCGTGGTCGTGGTTACCGATAACGAAGTAAAGATGGTGCTGAGTTGAGGTTACAAATTCACGCCAAGCTTGAAAAACAGGTTTGTGGGCATCGTAGATCATCTTCAATTTAGCAACAGAAACTCCAGAGGTGATATGACGAGGATAGGTAAGTTTGCCATTGTCAAAATAAGGACATTTCAAAAAGTCGAATGTATCACCATTGCAAATGAAGTCAACGGGAGATTTCTTTGCGGCGTAGGTAAGAAGAAGTTGAGAAAGAGATTTGTCGGCAATGAAATCATCAGTAAGAGTTCCGCCGCCGAGTTCGGTATCGCCGACAACGATAATTTCAGTTGGCATTGGGCGTTGAGTGAAGAAGGAAGTATATAAATTTAATACTAACCACCAGCGGAAAGTTTATAAGTACACGTATGTACACGTACGTTTATGACAACAAAAACACTCACCATTACCGAAGATGCCTATGAACGGCTGTCAAAATACAAAAGTGCCCACGATAGCTTCAGTGATGTGATTATAAAGCATTTCCCTAAACATTCTCTTCTCGAATTGGTTGGGAGACTTACAACTAAAGAAGCAGAAGGACTGCGAAAACACGTAAAAGAGAGAAGGAGAGAATCACAAGAAAGAATGAGTGAGACAGCAAGGAGATTGCAATGATCCTTGATACAAGCTTTGTTATAGACCTTATGAATAATCATCCCGAAGCAGTTTTGAAGGCACGTGAGCTCCAACAAAAAGGAGAACATACGTATATCTGTACACCAACGTTATTTGAACTATGGAGTGGCCTAGCACAAAGTAACAAACCAGTAAAAGAAAAGCAGAAAATAATGGAGATCATTTCTTCTCAGTTGGTACTCAATTTTGACAAAGAGAGTGCAGAAGAAGCTGGAAAAATAGACGGCCTATTGAAATGTGAAGGGCAAATGATCGATCCCGAGGATAGCATGATTGCGGGGATTGCAAAACGCCATGGAGAGTGTGTCTTAACGAAGAATGTAAAACATTTTAGTCGGATAAAAACTATTTCTTGTGCAACATATTGATTAGTCAAGAAAAATCAATAACTTCGTCCGAAGTAGAACCATACAGCGGCTTTTTTGGAACAGGTGAAACACGGCTGGTCTTTTTTAAGTTTGGGCTGATCGAATGGCGAGTTGAGTGATTTGGCACCGGTTTTTTCTTTGAACGCTTCTTCACATTGCGGAGTGCCGCACCATGGAGCAAAAAGTAGTTTCTTATTTTCGAGATGTTTCACTGCATCTTTTGTATTGTCAATGTGAACAATACTGTTATGAAGATGTTTCTCAGCTTTGGTAAAGAGATTATCTTGAATTTGCTGCAAGAGAGCAGGAATTTCTGTTTCGAGGGAAGTAAACGGAAGAGATTTCTTATCTCCGGTGTCACGACGAACAGCGACAACTTGTTTCTTGTCTAAATCCTTGGGACCAACTTCGATACGAATTGGGATGCCTTTCATTTCCCATTCGTTAAATTTCCAGCCAGGAGTGTAGCCCTCGCGATTATCAAGATAGACCGTAATTCCTTTCTTTTCTAATTTCGTTTTGAGATTGTTTGCTTCTGCAAGAACTTTTGCTTTGGTATCATCAAAGAGAATAGGAACGATCACGACTTGAGTTGAAGCGATCGCAGGTGGAAGAACAAGACCTTTGTCATCAGAATGCATCATGACTAATACACCAAGCATGCGAGTAGAGATCGCAAACGTATTCTGCCAAGCATATTCTTTCTTGCCATTTTTATCTAAAAAAGTAATGTCAAATGCTTTCGCAAAGATTTGTCCATCGTGATGAAAGTCTGGCCCTTGAATTGCTTTTCCATTAGGGATGACAAACTCCATGGAAACAGTGTATTCTGCTCCAGCAAACGTTTCATTTTTTGATTTCTTTCCAATCAATGAAGGAAGAGCAAGATATTTCTCACATACTTCTTTGTAAATCCCGATAATTTCTTCTTGTTCCGCCTCTGCTTCTTCTTTGGAAGCAAAACAGGTGTGTCCTTCATTCCACAAAAACTCCCGGCCGCGCAAAAAAGGAACAGGATGCTTGAATTCCCACCGAACTACCGAGTTCCATTGATTCAGGCGTAAAGGAAGGTCATTGTGGGAACGAATCCATTTTGAGTAAGAATCATACATAATAGTTTCAGACGTTGGACGGATCGCTAAACGTTCACTGAGCTTAGTCTCACCAGCATGAGTTACCCAGGCAACTTCAGGAGTAAAACCAGCAACATGAGTTGATTCTTTTTTAAGCAACGATTCTGGAATAAAGAGAGGGAAATAGGCATTTTTAATTCCAACTTCCTTAAAACGCTTGTCAACTACCTGCTGAATCTTTTCCCAAAGGGAATAGGAATTTGGCTTATAGATGATACAACCAGAAACAATAGAATAATCAGCTAAATCGGCTTTTTGAATTATTTGGGTATACCATTCAGAAAAGTCGCCATCTTTTGTTACAGTTAATCCTTTGGTATCTTTCTTGGCATTCATATTTCTGTAGGATTGAGAAGAATTATATAAAGATTTAGTTGGGATTGGCAGAACCAGAAGTAGTAAGTGAGTACACTCTTAAATAGATTTTTTCTTCGGAAAGATATTTAATAAGATAATATAAACCCAAAACTATGTTCTGTGCAAGCTGCGGTACTTTGTTGCGACTTCAGAAAACGCCCTATGGGAAATGGATGAGTTGTCCCAACGGCCATACGCAACCTACGCTTCAGCAAGAACAACCATCATTTACAGAGAAAAATCAACACCAAGCAAAAACAGTTCAAGTTGCCGATGGAGAGAATATTCTTGCTGTTCATGATCATGTCTGTAAGCGCTGTGGATATGGAAAAGCAGAATTAATCGAAATCAGTGCAGCATATTCTGATGAAGATAATAACTATCGAATGAAATGCGGGAAATGCGGATTTACGGAACGATTAGAAGGAAAGATTAAGTAAACAGAAAAAGTCATTAAAAAAAATAAAAAAAATCTTGCCCGCAGAGGTCCTTACAGGGGGTGGTTGTAAGAGAAAACGACGGGGCAAGATTTGGAGTATGAAATTGGTCTTAGACCAACTCAATGCCCAATTCCCGGCTAAGGGATTGTGCTCGTCGTTCGGAACTCTTCTTGTCCACTTTGCCTAAAATCCATGGTGAATTGACACCAGTGATGATAGTCATGACCGTCATTTTTCCTTTCATGTCATCAGCAACACGTGCTCCCCAAATAACGTTTGCATCGTCATCAAGAGATTCGGTAACCAATTCTCCAATTCGGGAAACTTCATCAAGAGTCATGTCCGGTCCACCTGTTACGTGGATCAATGCGCCAGTAGCTCCTTCGTAGTTGATATCAAGCAAGGGATTAGATAAGGCTCCTTTAACTGCTTCTTCAACACGATTATTAGTATCGGAACTGCCTACACCAATCGCAGCGACACCACCATTGGACATAATTGCTTTTACGTCAGCGTAATCCAAGTTAACTAAGGATGGTACGGCAATCGTTTCAACAATTCCTTTAATCATTGTGGCGATCAATTCGTTGGCAACAGCAAAAGCTTGCTGAATAGGCAAGTTACCTGCTATCTGAACAAGGCGATTGTTGTCAATAACAATAACTGTGTCAGACACTTGGCGAAGTTGCTGCAGACCAAATTCAGCTTTGTCGCAGCGGGCGCGTTCAATGCTGAACGGCATCGTCACTGTTCCAATAACAATTGCACCAGTATCTTTTGCGACTTGAGCAACAACAGGAGCAGCACCAGTACCAGTACCTCCTCCCATTCCTGCGCAGACAAAGACCATATCAGATCCTTTTAATGTTTCTTTAATGCGGGTTAATGATTCCTGAGCAGCTTCTGCTCCCTTATTGGGAAATCCGCCACATCCTAAACCACGTGTGCAGTCTTTTCCAATCAAGAATTTCTGATCGGCAGGAGTAATCGTTAAGTGCTGATGATCAGTATTGGTCGCGATAATTTCTGCGCCTTTGATTCCTTTTTTGTAGAGCCAACCAACCATATTGTTTCCGGCTCCGCCAACACCAATTACTTTGATGTTCGCTTGATTCATATTCTCAAAATCATACTCGTCAGACGAGTTATTGTTCATTGCTTTTTCTATAATAAACTCCATTGTATACCCACCTCATTTTTATGTCCTTTTCTGACACGCATCCCCCAATATATAGTTTGCACTACGCAAATGATTATATACGTGCAGGATATTTTACTCTTTAGAATCAACCAAAACTAGTCTTACCAACTAGAATAACCAACTATCGGAACTTACCAACCGATTAAAACCAAATTTTTGACTGCAAAAGTTTACCAGACTTTTGTATCAACTCTTTTATTTTCTGGAGTTACTTAAAGTATTTAAGCATTTCTGTGCTGGAGAATATAAATGATTAATTTTACAATAAGAATGATGTTAAAATAACAAGATCATTTAAAAATGTTTACTTTTGAGAAATTTTTTCTAACACTTTGGTGGCAGTATTTTGAGCAACTTGTTTAGCATACTCAGCTTTGCGGGCAAGAATAGCAGCAATGTCATTCATATACTTAGCCGGATCGCGCATTTTACGACGCCATTTATGGAAGTAAACGACTGTTTCCAGAGGATATTTTGGCGGTTTGACCGGAACTTCTTGAGGATAACCAATGGCAATAATGGCCTGAGGACGAATTTCAGGAGGAATACTCAGTGTCGATCGTACGCTGTCTTCATCAAAAGCACCAATCCAGCATGATCCAAGATCAAGCGAATGAGCTTCGAGAAGCATATTTTGAATTGCAGCAGCACAATTTTGAACAGTATACAGACGTTCTCCTCGCAGACCATAGTAACGCTCCGCTTTTTCAGGCTCAGCACAAACGACGATGAGAACTGCCGCCAGGGCAATTTCATATTGTTCATAACAGGATTCGGCTAATTTTTGTTTCACGCCGGAATCTAAAGCAACGATAAATTTCCAATTTTGAAGATTGCCACAACTAGGAGCATGACGAGCAGCATCAATAACGCGGGAGATTTTTTCCCAAGAGACAAATTTAGGAAGAAAACGTTTGATCGTTCGACGGGATTTGATTAATTCCAAAATGTCGTTCATAGACAAAGACTAATTGCAAAGAATATATATAATTAACGCATCGATGATGGAAAGGAAACTTCTTTTCAGCTACCTTTTAAATTCTGTTTCTTAGTTACTGTCGTCATTAATTTACCGTTCTCGTCATATAATTCCAGAACGATGTCAACGCTAGTCAAATCGCCAGCACTGACTTCACTATAGGAAAATCCACCCTGAACAGTAACTTGCTTTGTGCTTTTCGCACCTGCTTTAATTATTTTAGACTGGTTGTGAACATTAATTTTTTTATCGAAATCGTCGTAGCCTTCAACATTCATGATAATGTATGACGGCTTAATTGTCCCGACTTCGTTATTTTTAATAGTGTACGTGATAGTCATAATTTTTCCCCACGTGTCATACCATTTTGTGTATACTGATTCGAGACTTAGAGCCACTTTGGAGTATGAAGTAATGACGGCCTCTTCAACTTCGGGTTCTGCAGTTGTTGTCGTCGCGGGATTGGGTGTTGTTGTATTTGATGGAGCGGATGCCGCAGGGACAACTGTACCATTTGAAGGAACAACAGGAACGGCAACGACGGCAGAGGAATTATCATCAGAGGAAAAGAGACTGCCGATAAGATTAATCACGGCGCCAATGCTAAATCGGCCTGGCTCTTCACTTTCAGCGACGATAGGAGCGGGAGCAACGGCGACTTCGGGAGTAGTGATCTCGTTATTATCGACAGTACAATCCATGCTCATTCGCCCTAGAAAGAAAAAAGCAACGAATAGTAAACCAATAATTCCCCACTTCAGCACTTTGCGCGGCTGAATGCGAATAGTAACCTCTTGATCGAGAAGATGGTCTCTGCGAAGAGAGCGCTCTTTACCAAAATCACGTCCTAATTTGTCTTGAACGAGCGGAGTCATGATACAATAAAAAGGATGATGGAAACGATAATGAGAATCGGACTGGCAGCAAGAGTGCAACAGGCGACTTGTTCTTGGACAGTATCACTACGGAAATTTTTGTATTTTCCAATTATGAACTGCACAAACAAAGAAACCTGGTCTTGAAAAAGAGCAAACTGTTGTTTGAATGTCTGGATAAGATTACGTAAAGCCATGTTCTCAATCACCTTTAATGGTACAGAAAATAAAAAGAGTTTAAAAAGTTATTGTTTAGCTTCCTCAGAAGGAGCAGAAACAAAAGGTTGAGCACCTTCTTTAGTTACTTTAACATTTATTTGATGAATTATCTTAGTGATCATCTCACCACAGACCGTGCGACGACGAACTAAGCCGCCCTGTTTATCATTATTGCGTGTTTTTCCTGAAAATCCAACACTTCGGCCAATAAGAACTTTTTTACGCGGCTGCTGGATACCTTTACGCATCGGAAATCCACACTTATCAGAACCGCCGGTAATTTGAAATTCATATCCTGGAAAACCAATAAGATCACCTTTGACAACGTCGCCAATGCGACTCTTCAAAAGATGCTCAGATTCTGGATCTTTAATTTCTTTTTGATAACTTTTTCCATTGTTGGTGGAAATGACCAATTTAAATTCTGTCATGATTTCACATCCTTAACCCGAGACTTAAGCACAAACATTGAAATTTGCGCGCAAAACACTATTTTGCGAACCTATCGGCTCACACGCAACGCGTGGTCTCAGCTGTGAAGAGGGAAGAATGAAGTTTATTTATAAATATTCCTTGACATAATGTTGCTGGGAGAAAAACGTCATGAAGAAAGAGCAGAGAAAAGAACTGTTCAATTTTGCGGGGCAAGTGTCTGAAGCTCTTGCAGTAATGTTTCCTGTTCGTGCTTAAGCTTTGTAAGCTCGATTTTCTTGTACTCGTTAATCTGTTTTCTATTGAGATCCCATTCTAGTGGTTTCATCCTGCGTTCAATGCCGATCAACAGAGTACGAATTTCAATAGCGCGTGACATTGGGTTAATGTTGTGAGCAGATTATTTAAATCTTTAGTGAATTTATCTTGGGAAGAAACGAAGATATGAAAGAACAAACTCTTTTTACGACTGCGGTAATTTGTACAATTCTGGGACTAGTTATCTTATATCTTTATGCGGAAGAGGTCAATTTAGCAGTCTTAGAATCACCAGAACAGTGGAAAGAACAACAAACGGTTTCCATTCAAGGAAGAGTGGAAAAATTGCATGTGAGTGAGAAAGCTATTTTTGTGACAATTCAAGGACAGCGGATAGACACAGTGGAAGCAATTGTGTTTACCGAGAAGCCAATCTTTTTGAAAGAGGGTGATTTTGTAGAAATAACGGGAAAAGTAGAAGAATACAAAGGGGCAAAAGAAGTTATTGCGGATGAGATTGTAATAAAATGAAAATTACGCTTTCTGTTCGGCAGCAGCGCGATTTAATTCGCGGAAAGCGTTCTCGACATCGTCGTGGTTCCAGCCAGTATTTTGAGTAATTAATTGTTTAATCTCTTCATCCGTAGCGCCAACTTCTTTTTCTTTGCGAACCCATTGAACAAGATCATCAAAGTTATACGCCCGTGCTTGTGGTTTGATAGTATGGGCAACGACAAGAGCAACAATGATACTTAATAACAAGACGCTGAATCCAGCAATAAAGTACACTTTGTAATTATTCCAAAGAGCGTCAAATGTGGATGCGGATTGTGGTTGTTGAACGATGGGAGGACGAGGCTGCCCTTGCAAAGGAGGAATTTGAGACGTGATGCGGACTGGTTCAGGACCTGGAACAACACTTGCTCCACAGGAATTGCTTATTACTGGTTTTCTGCCCGTAGTTCCACATTGATGCTCATCATAACATACTCTCGTTTCTTGACCGTTCTGGCAAGACTGCCAATCAGTGCAAATCCATGACTCCTGACACGGTTGACAGGTTCTGTTTTCTGTATACGTATTTGCGGTGTAAGGGCTTTTGCAGTTGTTCTGATCGGTACAACTGCGTTGCTGCTGAAGATTTTCATTACAGAATGTCCAGGAAGTACAGGTGATATTTGAGATACATCTCCATCCACTGCCACCACCGGAGCTTCCGGAACTACTAGAACCTGGGTCGAGAACTACTTGATCACATACATCGCCAAGGTTATCACCATCGGTGTTTTCTTGAAGAGGGTTAGGGACAGCAGGACAGTTATCTTGACCATCAGGAACACCGTCGCCATCCTGATCTTGAGCAGGAGGAAGATCACCGACACATTGACCTAGAACACATTCTTGGGTTGGTTGGCAAACATTATTACAAATACCACAATGAAATAAATCTGTTTGAAGATCAAACTCCTCATCAATAGTGGTATCACAATCATTGTCTAGACCATCACACACTTCAAAACCTGGAGCAACGGCATTTTGACAATCTCCCCATGTTCCATCCTGCTGACAGACTTGCTGGCCTTCTTGGCATATTCCTTCATTAAAACCGCAGGCTTGTTGTTGACCAGAGGTACAAGGAAGAATTTCGATCGTAAACGTGTAATCCTCAGGAAAAAGATCATTACCTGTTTCAAGGTCATAGATAGAAGGGCGAATGAGAACATCAAATTCTTGGACAAGTAGAGCTTCAACGAAAGTTAGTTCGGCAATAGTGAACGTACCTGTTTTAAAATCTTGATCACTGAGAGTAGCATCGGCAATTGTAAGTACATTATTTTGACAAGAGATTTCTTCAAACTCGCCCCACAATTGGACTTGACGCTGAGCGGCACACAAATCAACTTGCGGATTTTGAGAGATTAATTCTATGTAAACACCATTCGTAGAAATACCCTGCTGAAGTGTTGCGGTCAGAACAAGTTTATTCCCTAACAAGCTAAGGTCAAATTCCTGACCGCTAGGAGCAGTATAAATTGCTTTTCCCACAAACTGTGAGACAATAAACAAAAGAAGAGCAAGAACAACAACTAAGCCGAGAGAAATAAGAGTAATGATAAATGTTTTATTTGCTTCGCCGGCAGAATTATAAATTTTAGGGGGTGGGTGAGCGTGCGGTCTATAACGAACGTTTACATTCTTGTGATGTTGTTTTGCGCCACGACCATTCATTGATAAACCTCTTTATTGAGCTGATTCAAGGAAGAACTCCCGCAAGGCCCGACCGACTGCGGTAACAAGCTTGATTTTTGTGTCTCCATTAATTTTGTTATCTTGATACTGGATTAATGGCTGACCAGCTAGACAATATTCGGGAAATCCATGATCAGGACGATAACACAGGCCGTTAATAAGAGCAGTAACGCGATTAATTAAGATTTGTTTGGCGGGGAGTTTTGTACAGATACTACTTCGAGCACCGAAGTTAGTATTGGTGCAGGTGTAATCAATATCGACATATTTGCAATCTTCTGAACAGCCATCACGATTAGCACGATAGCCATCGTCTTCAGTACTTCCATCTGCTGCACCAGTATCACACGCTTCATTTTGTTCGCCATCATCTTTAATGCCATTTTGATTTACATCGAGATACCCTACAACACTATCACCGCAGATGGAAAGTTGGGGAACAACAGCGATACTCGGAACAGAAGCAACACCATCGATAGCAGATCCAGTCGCAGGAGTAAAGAAATTTTGGGGATCAGCTACGGCTACAAGATCAAATAGTACTCCTTGAACATCATTTTCGTTTATTCCTTGAAATTTTACATTATTAATGGTAAATAAAGATTGGGGAGCAACGCTACTCCATTCCTCTCCACTTCTTCCATGCCAACTTGTAAACAAACGGTAAGCCAGATTATTTTGGAAACGTCCAGTGAATTGATCGTTCTGAGTAAAGCGATCAGTTTTAGTATGACTTGCTTGACTAAAAAGAGGAAGTGCCGGGTTCGTGCTCATCGTTAAACTGTATTCAATCACTTTGACATCATGAGTGTTGACATTGACATTAACCGAAAAAGGAACGTCGTAGACGACTGGTTGAGGAACTGAGAAACCAACGTCAACATTCTCTGCAAACACAGAAGGCAAAGACAGACAAAAAATACTGATTAATAGGAATAAGATTAAATGTTGTGTTTTCATTGTGCTCCCTCCATTACGTAGGGACAATTTTCATGGTTAAATGTGTATGTCAACGTACCAAAGCCGTACAGTATATTCTCTCCCACAACCCGATAAGAAGAGTCGTCGCAAACATAAAATTTGTTGCTATTATAAGAGCAAGGAAGCTGGTTTGCTTCACCACACGTCACAGTGTTGATAGAATCACGTGTTTTGTAGACGATATCAGCGTCTTGTCCATCATACTTTTGATCTCCATTAAGATCAGCATTGAATATTACACTACCTTGAGCATCACAAAGTCCAGGAATCACATTACACAACTGACGGCAGTCATCATTCCCTTGACAGAATTGAGTTACACCAGCGATGTCAACTGGAGGACATTCCCCTCCATCATTAGGACATTCATCACGAGTGATAAATCCAAAATCCGTTTTACATTGCTCGGCAGTACATTGAACAGGTGGTTGTTGTTCTTGCTCGCAACCATCATTAAGATTATTGTTTGCATCTTTCCATTCCGCGTCACAAACACAAGCAAGATTAGTTAACAAGGCATGATCCCCACACGCTGTTTGATCGCAAACATCACCAAATGAATCTCCATCTTGATTAGCTTGATCCGGATTAGAAAGTACTTGACAATTATCAACAACATCAAATATACCATCACTATCGACATCTTTTGCGGGTGCTCCACCGACAACAGAAAGAGCTATATCTTCAGGCAGAGCAGAGATGATATTTCTTTTATTAGAATATACGCTCATGGCATCAAAATGAAAACTGACTTCCTCAACACTTGGAACTGTGAATTGAATCACAGCAAGTTCAACTCGACCAGGACCAGAAGGAGGAGTACTCGCAAGGTTTAGAATCCCCGCATCGAGCACCAACTTTGTATCCATACAATAGGTTCTTTGAATATCATACACGGGCGGAATAACAACATCAACGCTTGGTTCCCCACCATGACACAGTTCTATTACTGGTGAAGATAATGCAACAAGAAAACTTTCTGCTCGTTCTCTTTCCTCCAAAAGAACAGTAATAGAAACTTTTCCAAGGGCATCAACTTTCAACTCTTGAGATGCGGAAATACCAGCAATGGCTTTACCAACAAATGGACGACCAAGAAATAGAGATAGTATTAATACCACCACCATTACAAGAACTACTACACTAATAATAGCTACCTGGCGACGACGCTGTGGATCAACTGGAGCCGTTTCGAAACGTGTATTTACCATCTATTTTTCACACACTTTTTTTTAATTTATTTCGTAATATTCGAGGAGTACTTCTCTCAACAATGGTACTTGCCGAGCAATGCTTTTTTCTGTGACGCAAAAACCACCATTTTCAAAAGTGATAGCGTCAGGATGCCCAACATAAGGAAAACAGGAAGGTTTTTGATCGCTAACATCAGCAGGAATGTTGAAAATAGCATTAAGCTTAGCAAGCAAACGGTCTTGTGCTAACAGTGGTTGAAGAGTACAATCTCGTGAACCAAAATCACAAGCGAATTTAGAAGCTAAACTGGTTTGCCCTTGAATTTTATGAGTTGATTTGATATAACGACAGTCAGCGGAACAACCATCTCCACCAAGAAGCGCAGGATCACAGGCTTCATTATTTTCAGATGATTGCTTAATCCCATCTTGGTTTGAATCAACATATCCAACAACCCCATCACCGCAGAGAGAAAGCTGAGGTATAACAACCGTGCTATCTTGACTTGTAATCGTAAAATCAACGCCAGATTGAGCAGCAGTCAACATCTTCTGGGGAACACTACGAAGAATGAATGTGAACCCACCATCTAAAGTCCCCGAAACACGAACGTTACTCAATGTTAAAAGATTACTAGGAGCAGCTGTTGCCAGAGTGTTTCCATTCGTTTCTGTCCTGACACGATAATACAAACCATTCTCTTGAGGACCTGAAAGACCTCCAACCAATTGAAATTGATCGACCCGTTGAACTCCTGGCGAGAATAACGCTTTTCCGTTATTGGTACCAACAGAAAGGTCATAATCAATGAACGAAACACCATGTGAATTTACGTGTAGTTGCACGGGAAATGGTACATCGTACACAATTTTTTCAGGGATGGAAAACGTAAAGTCTGCGTCAGCAGCTATTGCTAGCGGAGCAAAAAATAATAACAATAATGGTATGATTAAGAGTTTCTGGTTCATCTTACTGTCCTCCACCAATATATGCTGCGGTATCCTGATAAGGGCAGGAATGAGCACCATCAAAGATATATCCTTTGTAACCATCAACACGGAAAGAACTATCATCACAGGTTCTTGTACCTGCAAAATTACAAGGTGCTAAGTTAATATTACCACACTCTTCACGAACTTTTGCTTCTGCTATTTTGAGGATGATAAACGCATCTTGACCATCAACTTTAGCATCACCATTGATATCAACAGTATACCCGAAACGACTTCCTACATCAGTACAGAGCGCAGTTTTTTGAGGAACAGTTAACTTTTGATTAAGACCTGCCTGATCTAATGATCCTAGCCAGCTTTGACAAAGAGTTTCTTGATTTGTATCAAACCAGGGCTGACAGGTAGCATCATTAGCCTGACAACTTACTTGCTCCGCAATAGGATTTTTAATGAACTGAATAAGATTAGCATGCGGAGGATTAAGATTAGGAATTGTAAAGACTACAAATTGAATCTGTCGTAGTTGATCTTCAGTAGGAATACTACCCCCTACTACTGTAAAAGGAATTGAAGCAATAGCAATATCTGACCCAGTGATAATTCTGGCCGGGTCTAACGTCGCATGATGAAATAAAAGTTTATTACCACTGATCTCTCGACGAAGATAGGCGGTTTGATCGTCAGTAAACGGAAGCTGAAGTTGAATTTCACTTGGATTAACACTAAACGCAGAAGGAAATTCTAACTCAAAGTAAACCTCTGACGCTTGAGCAGTACCAAGATGAGCAGCGACGGGAAAAAGAAACTGGCTTCCTTGCTGCAAATCAGAGAGTTGCCCACGAAATCCAGCAGTTCCAGAAACTCCTTGCTCTTGAGTAAAAAATGCTTGCCCTGCGGAACGAAAACCAACAAAGTACACGATCACAATCAGAAGGACAACCAAAACAATGCCAACTAAGGCAATGACGGCAGGCCGTGCTTGGGCCTTCATTTTTTTAGGGAGTGCGGAAGCCATGGGTTTATTGGACAGACCATAATGAACGGATAATTGACATTAAGCGTGTTAAAAATCCAACGGGAGGTGCTGATGAACTATCAATTGCACCCTGATTTTCTGCTACCGCAGCTTGAATCTGTTGGTTGAGCTGTTGTGATTTTGTTGGTGCGGCAGTTAGTTGACAGACATTATTAACAAGTACTTCACCGTCTGGACAAGATTGTTGAGTAGTTTGACATGTATTGGCAACATTACATACTTGACCATCAGGACAACCAGTAGCAGGAACAACAGTATTTCCAGGACAAGCAACGCCACCGACACAAGCGGTGGCGGGAACAGAAGTACAAGGCACTTCGGTTGCTACACAAACATTATCAGTATTACAACTCTGACCAGTAGGACAACCGATTGGAGCGACAACAGTATTCCCAGGACAAGCCACGCCACCGACACAAGCGGTAGCGAGAACAGAAATACAAGGAGCTTCAACTGTAACTGAAAGAGCGGTAGCAGATAATTGAAAGATAGGGGTTTTGTCTGTATCTCTCTGACTAAAGAGTCTATTAACAACGCTTCGAGAAGTATCTATCATAATACTATCAGACGTGGTTGCGACTCCTCTAAGAACAAAGACTTGTTTATCCGTTGTGCTTAGTTTAGGATCACTATCTGTTCCCGTAGGAATTTTAAAGTGCCAAACTGCACCATTCTCTTCGGCTTGATTTGGTAATGGAGTTCGAGAGGGGAACCAATGATCAGAACCAGTACGCTGACCATTACTAAAAACAACATTACCATTTTGACTTTTGACATAAAAATCAAAATTTTGAACACGTTGATTTTTTGAATCCAAAGAGATTGTCATCTCAAATAGAGTGTTAGCTTGAATTGAAGCTGAACCAGTAATTTTAACATCAACCGGATCAAGAGCGAGAGAAAATGTTGAAAGTAAAACGAGCAGAGACACAAAAATAAATAATATCTTTTTCATCTTTTTTTTCCTCCTTAACAGGTAAAACTGTCGAAATCGTAGACACCACTATCGCAGGCATAGGTGTCTCCATAGGAACATGTTTGTTGGCCTGCTCCGCCACAATTAGAATTGCTTTGAGCCAAGATGGCATATTGTAAAGCCAGCACATCAGCATCAGTAACAACCCCATCATTATTAACATCTGCACTTGCGGGTAATGTTCCTTCACACATAAAGCTTTCGAAATCGTAGACACTATCATCACACGCGAATGTATCCCCATAAGAACAAGTTTCCTGACTGGCTCCGCCACAATTAGAATTGCCTTGAGCTAAGATTGCGTATTGTAAAGCTAGCACATCAGCATCACTTACAGAACTATCACTATTAATATCACCAGTTCCAGTTGATGGCGCTGCACCTTCCCAGCTTCCCGCAGTACATTGATATTGAGCAGTATTATCTTGAGTTTGGTCAGCAGTACAACTTGGAGTTTGGGGATCTTTATTACACTGCGTCGCAGAACAACAACGTTTTTGTCCATTTGTTCCCGGAATTGTATCTTTACAACTTAAACCAGTGCGACAGTCGCTGTCTTGTGTGCAAGTCCATGATTCTCTTGCTTTCCAAGATCCTGCTTCACACCAAAATTTCGCGTACAGAGGATCTGGCTGAGCTGGAAATATATTTGCTCCGCCATCTTGACAATAAATTGTGGCATTGACATTATATTTTATACCAGAGCCAGTACATTCTTCAATAGGACAACAGCGTTTTGGATACGTTACAGGATCACTTCCTGGAATGTAGCTTTCACAAGCCAGATTATCAGTGTCGTCTTTACAATCAGATGTTTCTTGACATACGCCGCCTTTGCTCACTGTTCCTGTTCCTCTCTGTTCCCATTGACCTTCACGACAGATGAAATTAGTAGTAAAAGTATAATCTCGATCACAATCTGAATTCTCTGAACCATCCCAATTACACAGAGCATTACTAGAGCAACACAATTTTTGACCATTGGAATCTGGAGCAGGGTCTTTACACGTTAATCCGACACCACAATCTGCCGTAATATCACACTCTGAATTCAAAGGTTGTGGGTTTGATGCCCATTGACCAGCTTGGCAGATGTACCGTTTATATTCAGGAGTATTAATAGATATGCCATCAGCAACACAGCCGACGACTTGAGCACTAGCTTCGTGAGCATTACATTCATTTGGGAGACAACACTTCAACGTGTTTGGTTCATTATCAGTATCGGTTGGTGGAACAGACTTACAGAATAAACCAAGGGCACAATTAGAATCTGTGGGAAAATCAGAATAACGTTCACATTGTCCCCCATTTTGTTGAACTGCTCCAACGATGGGTCGCCAGACACCAATTCTGTCAACAACACGACAAACTTTTGTTTGATCATCATTTTGTGTACCTGCTGCAACACACTTGCCTTCTGCAGAACCATCATTACACCAGTTTTCCGGACAGCACAAACTTGCATCACTTTCATCAGAAACGTGGCAATAACCATTATAATCGTACTCTTCTCCATTAGGAAGTTGGAGTCTATCATCTGCACATTGGCCCGCAGCAGTGCAAGGCAGATTATAGCGAACAGAGACACAAGCGCTTTCTTCATCTACCTCACTATCACAATCATTATCTTGTTGGTCGCAAATTTCTGTGGAAGGTATGCACGCAGGAACGACCCATTCCCCTGATTGACAAATCCTGTTATTAAGATCATTAACAGTTCCTTCTGCAACACATTCATTACCGCCAGGACCATCATTACATTTGTTCGCAGGACAGCATAATTTTTGATCAGGCACTGTTTGGTCAATAGTATGATCATCAGTAGATTTACAGATCAAACCAGAACTGCAAAAACCAGTAGAAGTACAAGCTTGATTTTCTTTAGGGCACGCGATATCCTCATCAACTTTTCCGTCGCAATCATTATCTCGTTGATCACAGATCTCAGTAGAAGGAGTACAGGAAGTCGCAGAAACACACATCTTTGTAGACGCACATGAAGTACCAGCGACACAATCGGCGCTCTTTACACACAACCCTTCATTAGCATTACATAATTCACCAGTAAGACCTTTTTTGAATGTACAATAACTGGTATAACCGTTACATTTTTCGACAACTTTAGTAAGTTGAGTTCGAGGGAAACATACTTTTTCAACACAGACATTGCCAGCAGCAACACAAGCTGTTGGAAGTCCTTTACCTGGAGGGACACAAGAAAGAGTTAATCTAGCTTGAATGAGAGAGTTCATAGAGATTGGACATTCATTGTTAACACAACGACCGACTTTTGTTTCACACACTAAACTTAAAAGAGAATTAGATTGAGTTGAACTAGTACAGACTTGCCCTGCAAAAGAACATTTCGCTGCCGTCGCTTGCCCGGCAAGCGTTTTTCCGGAAGAAGCAACATAGATGATGACTAAAACAAGAATAACAGCAAGACCAAGACCAATTCCCATCCAGAGTTTATGTTTGTCGAAGGAAGGTTTTGAAGACGAAGAAGAGAGGACATTCTGACGAGAAGACTGTTTAGAGGCTTTTTTTTTCATACATCACACCTACTTTTTAGGTATTGCTAATTTTCTTTCCTTTATATAGTTTTTGTTTTTGATTTCCGTCGAGAAAGAGAAGAAAAATACGCCGAGGCTGGGACTTTCAGGCCACCTTTCTTTACACTACATTTGGTGCAGCTCACAAAATAAAGCATCCGGCTTCATTTGTGCGCCAAAGTGATTGTTATCACTTTGTGCGTTGTAAAAGATGACTTTTGAACCCAGATACCCTTGCGGGAACTAGCTTACGTTCCAGGCAAAATAATTTTTTGAAATATTTTGCGGATGATAGCAGGCTAGCGCACTACCAGATTATGCGACCTCGGCATTGGTATGCAGAGGAAAGGACTTGTTATTTAAACTTTACGAGAAATATCAAAGAAAGAGAAGCAATACAAGATGGAAAAGAAAAAGAGAGATAAAAAAAATTATTCGGATAGTGGAGTTGCTGCGTTAGAAACTGCACCTGCTCGATGGATGCGCGCAAAATAAGGAACAGCAACAACATAGTCTTCACCAAAGCCAGCAATATCTCCATCAATAGCCTCACATGTTTTACGAAGCTTAGAAACTGCACGCTTCAATTCGACAAGATCTTTATCTTTTAATGGTTTAATGTTAACGAGAGCAATGGTTGACCCTTCACGAAGGACATCAAGGATTTCTTTAATATCTTCAAATTCTTCAATGACAAAACGACGAACATTAACTTTTCCTTTATCATCACGCTCGCTGCCAGTTGAAACCTCAACGTAACTATTCATTGCCTCATCATCTTCTGGCTCTACGGGACGATTAAACCTTTCTTTTATGCGCAACAAAAAATCTTTCATGGTACACCCTCTCCACCTTTAATTTTATGGTTTCTGGAGAGGTTTCCTCCTATATAAATGTTTTTATTGTGCTTTATAGTGGTTAGATTACTACTGCTTCCACAGTCCAAATGCGCTATTGATGCGCTATTGATTAGTTGCCAAGCCTGGAAAGATTCGAATAAATTTTACGATGTTTGCCCTTGCTTCGTTCAAAAGTAACAGTAGCGCGAGGCAAACTAAATGTTCCAAGAATATGCAATTTTGCTTTTACTTTATAGGTGATAAGACGATGCTCTTGGGCGTCAATCTCGGCCAGCGACCAAATCACTTTCGTGCCGTGAGCAGTGTTGTGAACTTGTTCTGGTTTTAATGTTCCTAATTCCAAGCTTTTTTCAACATTGGCAATAGTTGGAACAAGATCAGTTACTTTAACATGCTTAACAGCTTTCTTAGACTTGTTCCGGAGTTCAAGAGTAATTTTAATTTCAGAAAGGCCGCCTTCCATACTTTTAGCAGTAGTGGCAGTTTTTCGTATTTCCAACGGAGAGCGCAGATAAAGATAGGCAATCAGAATAACCATGACGATAAGCAGAAGATACAAGGCAAGACGATAATTAGTTACGAAATAAATTGTTGTTTCTTCACCTGGACCAAGAGACACATCCCACACAAGATGACGTTGGTTGTCTTGCATTACAATTTTGCCGCCACCGCTGCTTAATATAGCGGCAGTTAATGTTAATGGGACTTCAACTTCCTGAGTGTTGCGAACATTACCGGGATTAAGAACACGCAAAGAGTTTATGTTTTTAAGAAAGACACTGTCAGTGGTTAATGTTGTTACAAATGGAGGAAGCAAGGGAAGAACTTCAATTTTTTTCTCGAGAACTTTAACCGTCTGACCATTCTGCTCAAAGACGAAAAAGAGAACAGATTCTTTGGGCTGCTGATATTTATTGGGAATGATTGTAAACTCAATGGTTAAAGTTCTCGAGAAA